>Ga0209712_10000282_pt1 | contig 46521 bp, 33 predicted proteins | sample ArcOceMetagenome_FD_187443 | JGI IMG/M metagenome (GOLD analysis project Ga0209712, IMG submission 187443) | Marine eukaryotic phytoplankton communities from Arctic Ocean - Arctic Ocean - Greenland ARC118M Metagenome (SPAdes) (version 2) | ecosystem: Environmental > Aquatic > Marine > Oceanic...
TTGGACTAAAGCTATCTGGCTCTTTTAACTTTTTTACAGCTTTAGAATACTTAGCAATGATGGTTTTATTTGCTTTAATATTTTTAAAGAAATTTCTTTTACCATCTGCCCAAATAACTTCAACTTTTTCTACTACTATGTCTTTCCCTAAACCAAAAAACAACCCTGGTTCTACTGATGAAAAGTACCCTCTTGTAACAGTATTTTCCACTACTTGTAATTTATTCTGATGATGAATAATCGCTTTAACTCCAAAACCGAATTTATTTTTAGAACTCCCTTCTAATTTAATTTTCAAAAAATTTCCAGTAGCCTTGTTTTTATATACAAATGCTTTGGCATCTATATTGTTCGTTACAATATCTAAATCTCCATCATTATCTAAGTCTCCATAAGCCATTCCATTTGAAAAACTTGGCGCATTAAACCCCCAATTTTCAGACATTTTCTCAAATTTAAGGTTTCCTTTATTTCTAAAAACATAGTTAGATAAAGGTTGAGATGGAGTGTTTTTACTTAGTGTAAATAATTGTTCTGCGGTCGTTTTTTTATCTAATTTTTTTAATGTATTTAGATAATCACTGTTCTCCACATCCTTTTTTATACCATTAGAGATTATAATGTCTTTATAGCCATCATTATCTACATCTACTAAAAGACTTGCCCAACTCCAATCTGTGAATGCAACTCCAGCAACATTTGCTACATCTGAAAAAGCCCCTACTCCTGAATTAATTTGTAGTGTATTTGTCATGTATTGGTAATGAGCACCAGCATCGACCATGCTATTAAATAACTGAGTGTTCATAGATCTCATATTCGTTTTTGATCTATAATGATCCTCAGGGGTCATATCTGTTGTAAACAGATCGATAAAACCGTCATTATTAATATCTCCGGTGTCTGAACCCATACTTAAATTAGTAATATGTTTTAACTTATCATTAATTACATTAATGAAAGTTCCATCACCCTTATTATAATACATAAAATCTGGTTCTGCATAATCATTGGCTATGTATAAGTCAGTAAATCCATCATTATTAAAATCTGATGCACTAACACTTAAACCATAAGCAACATCTCTTGAAATTCCTGATTCATCTGAAATATCTATAAATTTGTTATTATCGTTTCTATAAATTCTATCTCTAAAAGACTCATAGTCTTTTTTTGTAATTTCGTTAACAAGTATTACTTTTTTATCTGCAAGTTGATTTACTTGATACATATCTAAATCACCATCATTATCCATATCAAAGAAAACAGCTTGTGTAGAAAAGCCGATATCTGCCAAACCATAAGATATAGCTGATTCTGTAAAAGTTAAATCTTGGTTATTAATAAAAAGCATATTCCTTCTTTTTTTAATATCCATAGAATTACCATTTCTACTAACATAAATATCTAAGTAACCATCTGCATTCACATCTGCCATAGTTACTCCCCAAGTCCAACCAGAATTTCTAGCTATTTTTGATGATTTAGAAATATCTTCAAATTTAAAATTCCCTTTATTATGGTATAATCTATCTCCAACTTGGTTACCACCAAAGAAAATATCTGGCAAACCATCATTATCTAGATCTCCAATTGCAACACCAGCACCAACATATATTTGGCCAAAAAAATAATGGTTCAAATATTTTGTTTCTTTTATCGAGTTATTAAAATCAATTCCTGTTTCTTGAGAAGAAAGTAAATCAAAACCACCTATTAATTCTTTAGGGTTTAAGTCTCTTTTTGAAGTATTACAAGAAGAAAATAAAATATTTAATAAAACAAAAACAATTATATTTAATTTAGATTTTTTCATGAAATATTGAAAATAAAATGTGTTTATAAAGTTAAAAATTAACCGAATAGAATTACCAAAAATATTATTTTTTGATTTAAAATCATAACTTTTATAGTTAAAAAAAGGGTTTCTAAAATTTAGAAACCCTTGCTTATCAATTTGATATATCTTTAATACTTTAATTTTTCATGCTTATCCCAAAGCCCCCAATAAGCTCCAACAACTCCTTCTGCTCCTACCTTCCATGATTCATCAAAAGAAGAGAAATAAAAGATGTCTATATCATCATTTGCAGACCAAGCTTGTGCATTAATAAAATACTTCATCGCATTTTCTCCAGAAGAATGTGCGCCTCGTAAACTTTCTCCTTTACTTGGCCAACCAGATTCTGTAATTATTACTTTTTTCCCATTTGCTGCATTTGCTGCTTGTGCATACATTTGTTGCATGTGGTTCAGAGAATGATCTATACTACAGCCTTCCCAATATGGGTAACAGTTGGCTAAAATAACATCAGAAGCTTCTACCAACTCTGGATGGTTAGAGAATTCATAATAGGCATCTACATATCCTACTGGTATGCCTGGCAATGCTTCTTTTACTCTTTTTATATACCCTAATAATTGCTCTAATGATAAATCATTTCTATATAAAACTTCGTTACCAACTGCCGCTATATCTACACATCCTTCTTTTGCCAATTGAATAAGACCATCTATCTCGGCCTCATTCATTTCTAAATCGGCACTTAACCATGCGCCCACCATATTTTTTAAACCGTGCTTATGAGCCATTCGTGGTATATGCTCATTACCTTCTACACAAGAAAAAGAACGCACCCATTTTGTGTAGGGTTTTATAATTTTTATTCTTCGTTCTACTTGTTCAATTGTAATAACATCTCCTGGTTTTTGCTGATCTTCATACATACTAAAGCATAGACCATGCATACCATTTTTCAAGGCATCATGCCAAAGTTTTTTTAAATCTTTTTCAGAAGAGTATTCGTTAAAATCTACTCCTTCGTGTGATTTAAAATTATTTTCTAATTTTATAAAATTTTCTTTACTATCTGCATAGTATTGTTCTTCTCTATATGACATCTTTCTTTTTTTTAATTTACAATTCTCCTCTACGTGCTACTAATTGTTTTTTAATTTCTTTGGCTCTAGCTTCGTTTAAACCATATTTCCACATGATCCATATTGCTAATGCAGCTGTAACTGAAGGAATTACAACATCTGCAATTCTTAAACTTGTCATGGTTTCCATTGTTTGCTGCGCTGCAGCTCCATCAAAACCAACCATTTTTAAAACGAGTCCTCCTAAAACTAAAGCTAAGCTTGTCCTAATTTTACCATCCACCAATATATAGCTCCAAATGTTCCTTCTTTTCTTGGCATACCGTTTTCTAACTCATCTAAATCACAAACATCAGCAGTCATAGACATCATTAAAGTAAATAATCCTCCTAAACCAAAAGCCATAAATGGAATTGGCATAAATAATAACCAAACATTTTCTGGATCAAACGCCCACCATTTTAAAACATATCCGATAATAGATAAAGCCGTTGAATAAATAAAAGCTCTACGTTTACCCCATTTCTTTGCCATTAATGATACAATTGGAATTACACAAAAAGCAGTAATCATCGCTGTTATGGTAGAAAACCATGCTGGTAAAGAACCTGCATCTGCATAACTACCATTATACATATAAAAGACAATGATATAAAAACTAAATGCAGCTACCATCTGAAAACCGTTAAAGACTAAAAAAGTAGCTCCACAAAGTTTTACAAAAGGCTTATTTTTAGATACTTGAGCTATACCTCTAAAAAGATCCATTACATTAGAACCTAAAGTTTTAAAAGAGATTTTTTTTCTATTTTCCATATTAGCAGAATCAATTCCTTTACAGAAAAATGCCGGTAAAACCCCTAAAATAATACAAGCTGCACCCACAATTACAGAAAGTTTTCGCACTCCATTAGCCTGTACTGCTTCTAAAGTAGTTTTTGCAGCATCCGCATCACTTAACCCTAGTGACGCTATTCTACTTATTTCTTCAGCAGAAATTGGTAACATATCTGGATTACTTATAATTACCCAAAACCAAGGAACAATCATCCAAGCTATTTGACCTATCGTTTGAGAAAATGCCATTAAATTTGTACGCTCATTATAATCTGAGGTCATTTCATAACCTAAGCCTACTAATGGAGTAGCAAACATGGTATTCCCAATTAAAAAAACCATTGACATTATTAAGAAGTACCAAAAATTATAATTCTGTGTATTCTCTGGATCTAATTGCCATAAGAGCGCAAATAAAACACCACTTAAAATAGCACCAACAAAAATATAAGGTCTTCGTCTTCCCCATTTAGATTTTGTGTTATCGGTAATAAAACCCATAATTGGGTCTGTAATAGCGTCAAATATTCTTGGCAAACCTCCAAGTAAACCTGCTAAAAAAGGATCCATACCAAAAGCAGTTAATAAGAAGAACATAAAAACTCCTAATGAACCAGGCAGCAGGTTAAGTACTAAGTGACCTGAGCCGAAGGCTGCTTTCTGTCCAAATGGGACTTTACCTCTTACTGGTGTTGTAGATTTATTTGACATATTTTATTGATAGTATTAAGTTATTTTAATTTCTAATTAGGAATAACAATGGTCTGAATTGCTTGTCCTTTTATATTTATTTCAATACTCTTATCTTTTAGAGTTAAGTTTATTTTTTTATTTAGTTTACCTTCATTAAAAACAACAACCACAAACGTTCCGTCAGGATTTATTGCTGCTGTTACCATTAAATCTTTATCAGAATTTTCAAGTCCTATTACTATTGCTTCTGGTCTTATATATTTACTAAAATGTGATAGCGTATAATAAATTGGGGTGAAATATACTTCGTCTTTTTCTGGATCTACAATGACAGGTGCAACACACCAGTTCTTAAACCAGTTAGGACCTCCTTGTGTATCTAAAACCATATTCCAATCTATCCAACCATCAACATAATTATTTAAACAACCTATAATATCTCTCGCATATCTATTTACCGGAGAATACTTTGGGTGTAAATGTTTATCTTTTTCAGGGGCCCAATCCCAGCCCCAATCGGTAGCTTCTTTACTCCAGTACCAAGCATCATCTCTCCATTTTGGAATTTCTGAATCTACGCAAGCTTCTGACTGAATCAAATACTTATTTGGTGCCTTGTTATGAGCATATTGTAACTCTTTAGAAAAATAATCATAGGTGCTTGCATACCAATGTATTGCGGTTCCATCAAAATATTTAGAAGTTTCTTCGTTTTTAAACATCGAATCTACCCACTCATTTAAATGTTCTCTATTTTGGTCATACCCTAAAATTTTAGCTTTATGACCATCTGCTTTTAATTTTGGACCTAAATGATTTTGAACAAAATGGGTCATTTCATCAGGAGAAAAATGCATACTTTCCCAATTATTTCCATTTCCTAAAGGTTCATTTTCAACAGTAAAGCCCCATATATCAATACCTTCTGATTTATAGGCATCTATATATTTTGAGAAAAACAAAGCCCAAGTATCGTAATATTCTGGTAATAACTTACCTCCTACCCAATCCTTATTATCTTTCATCCAAGGAGATGCTGTCCAAGGTGAAGACAAGATTTTAAAGCCATCTTTAGATACCAACATCGCATCTTTAATCATCGGAATTATATCATCTTTATCTTCTTCTATCGAAAAATGTTTTAACTCTTTATCGTCAGCAACTGGTGCATAAGAATATTGACTGACAGAAAAATCGCAAGAATTCATATGTGTTCTTGTCAATGAGTATTTTGCTCCACTTTCCCCGAAATAAGCTTCAATAATAAGATCTCTATTTTCTTTACTTATCTTGTTTAATAGATAAGCAGAAGATTCTGTAAATGAACCTCCAAAACCTGTAATAGTTTGACGTTTTTGTTCTGGTAATAATTTTATTTGAATGGCATCTTCTTTATTTTCATTAGAAGAGAAATTATCTAGTTTGGTTAAATTATTTCCACTCGCAGAAGTTTCATAAACTTCTACTATTAATTTATCTTCACTCATATTACAGCTTAACATTATAAATGACAGTAATAAACATAAAAAATATTTTGTCTTTTTCATACGTAATTAATTATCTATGGTATTCTGTATCCGGCACTAAAACATCATTCATTAAAGCTTCTTCATCTCCTTGGTATGTTTTAATAATTGCGTTACCGTTTCTTTTTAAACCTTTAAAATCTCCTTTATCAACTAAATCCCAAATAGGATATTTAGCTTTCCCTTTTAAAGTGAATAAACCAAAGTGATTTTCTGAACCTTTCGAATTATGTGCATCTTTCCACTGTTCATCAAAAGCTTCAAAATAGAAACAAGAAATACCCTCTTTATTGGTCCAATCTCGCAGTTGTTTATAATATAGCCCCTGTTTGTATTCATCCGTTGCTCTAGATCCATGTATGCCATAATGACCACTAGAAATAGTTGCCCAACCTGTTTCTCCAATATGAATTGTTTTTGTAGAGTCTATGCTTTTCACATAATCTGAAACTTCTTTATATTGGGTTTTTGCAAAATTTAAGGCACGTAGCATAGCTTGGTCTATTTTTTCTATGTCTGATAATCCCTTTTCGTGGCTTGGAACTTTCCAAAATTCCGGATTATAATGAGAATTATGATATGCATATGTGTGCATAGAAACATAATCTACAGCTTTAATAATATCTTCTAATTCTTTAACTCTATAGTCTGGATCACCACCGCCCCAAGAAGCAAAATCATCTGAACAGGTTACCCATAAATCTTTGGAAAGCTTTCCGTCTTTCTTTAAATTCTGTAGATGATTTACCCATTTTAAAATTACGTTAGGTCTAACAAAATAACTTGTTGCCCATCTAATCATAGCCTCATTACCAACGGCAATCACTTTAACAATATCTGGGTATTTGTTTGCCAAAGCGACCGCTCTTTCTATTTCACCTTCATTTTGGTCACTTTCTATTTCATGATTTGGTACTTTCCCTGTCCAAGCATTCAAACAATCTATCCAAACACCTAACATAACATACATTTCAAAACTTGAGTCTTCCTTTTTAAGTTGACTGATTGCTTCTAAAATATTTGATGCATGTGGTAATTTTGGTTGCACATTATAGGTCCTTAAAATACGGATACCCATAGCATGCATCAATTTTAAATCTTCTTTTAATTGTGGGATTGTGGGTTGTTTTTCTCTAGATTTTTCTCGATATCCTCCATAAGAAATGGCTAGATAATCTGGATTTCCTAAAATTTTGGCTGCTGTCATTTCTCTAATTGGTTCCTTTACTTCTTTTTTGTTCTCTGTTTTCGAACTACATCCAAAAGCAATATTTAATATTAAAAACGCTACTAAAACTTTTAAATTTGCTTTCATATTTTTTTTTTGATGATTGTTCTTCTTTCTTTTCCTTATCTAATATTTTAAACCATATCCTAAAGGATATAATGATTGTATAGAATTGTCCCAAAAATTTGGACCATATTTACCTTTGTAATCTTCTTCTGATTTTGGCCAAGAATGAGGTAGTTTTCCAGAAAAATTAAAATCTCCAAAAAGTACTTCTGCAACTCCATCACCCTCTGAACCTAATAACCAAGCTGCAATAAACGCATCGGCATTTTCTATTTGGTCAGTAACAACCAAAGGTCTTCCTGAGACCAAGACCACAACCGTCTTTATCCCTTTTTCTGAATATGTATTTATGTATTTTTGATGCTCTTCTGTTAAGGTCAGTTTTCTTGTATTAGATTCATGACCGATATCACCGAAGAATTCCGCATATGGAGTTTCTCCAACAACAATAATAGCCATATCTGCATCAAAATGATCTTGAGTTGCTTCTTTATCGTATACAACAATACCTTTTGCATGTTTTTTAATCCCTTCTAGAATAGTTGTTGCACCTTTATAGTTTTCTTTAGTTCCTTGCCAATTCACAGTCCATCCTCCAGATTGCAAACCACTGCTATTTGCATGCTCTCCAACCACTACAATTTTAGTTGTTTCTTTAGATATAGGCAAAACTTCGTCCTTATTTTTCAACAATACTAAAGATTCTCTAACCGCTTGTTTTGCCACATTTCGGTGTTCTTTAATCCCTATTTTAGTAATTAAAGATGCATCTGGAAATGGGTTTTCAAATAGACCTAATCTGAATTTTTGACGCAAAATTCTTTTTACTGCATCATCAATTCTAGACACCGCAATTACATCTGTTTCTACACCTATTTTTACTCCATTTTGAAAATCCTCTAAATCACCATCAACAGCCATAACCATGTCTATTCCTGCATTTACAATATCATTTTCCCCAAATCGTGAATATCCTTTCCAGTCAGATACTACAATACCATCAAACTTCATCTCACCTTTTAAAACATCTGTAATCAATGCTTTATGTGCATGCATGGAAACACCCGAAATCGTATTAAATGATGCCATAACTGCACCAATATTTTCTTTAACAGCCGTTTTATAAGGAGCTAGTAATCGTTCCTTAATTTCTTCTGAAGATAAAGAAGTATTGCCCCCCTCAACACCAAAATCTGTTGCTCCATCCCCAATAAAATGTTTGGCTGTTGCCATTACAGTTGTTGGGTCAGATAATTTTCCTTGATAGCCCTTAACAGAAGCTCTTGTAAGTTTTTCTGTAAGTTCTGTACTTTCTGAAAATGCTTCGTATACTCTTCCCCATTTTTCATTATAGGAAATTGCAACACAAGGTGAAAACACCCAGTTAAAACCTGTTGCTTGACTTTCTATAGCTGTAATTGATGCAATTTCTTGAACCAATTTCTCATTGCCTGTAGCTCCTAAACCAATGTTGTGCGGAAAAATAGTTGCCCCTTCAAAGGTATTTTGACCATGAACAGCATCTACGGCAAATAATAACGGAATACCTAGTCTTGTAGAAAGCGCTTTCTTTTGAAGTTTTACAAACCTATTTTGCCAACCTAATGCGGTTTTTCCAGGGTTTGGACCTTGAGTGTGAATAATTGAACCTATAAATTTTTCAGTAACATGCAAATCAGCAGCTTCTTCAAAGTGTCTTATTTGTGACATTTGTCCGATTTTCTCTTCTAAAGTCATCGACTTTAGAAGAGAATCTACTTTCTGTTCTATTATAGCTATGCTACTTACCTTCATTTGATTCTTACAGCTAATTCCTACTAACGAAAAACAACAAATCAGGCATATTACATTGAGGTTTTTCATCAACTCTACTTAATAATTGATACTTTTATATGGTTAATTTTATTTGATCTATCAAACATTTCTGTACTTGTACTTACATCTAAACTCAAACTATCAAAAATTACATTTGAGCTCTCGTTAAAAACAACTTCAACACTGTTTTTGTTTGATAAACTATAAATAATTGGCACTTGACAATACGTAAAACACAACTGCTTTTTATCAATATTTAATTGAAGTTTCTCATTGTTAATACTTATATATTCAAATACTTTTGGTTCGTCTAAAAACTCAGAAGTTTTTAATAAACTTGGTTTGAAAACAATTTTTCCTTTTTCAACAAAAACACCTAATTCACCAAATCTACTTAGTAAATCTTCTTTTACTTGACCCGTCATCCCTGGCTGCTGAGCACCCTTTGAAGCTGGAGTATGTGAATATGCATCCGTAGGAAACGCACCATATAATTCTGGTGATTTATGAACTCCAACTCCTGCATTTATTTCGTAATAATGATCAAACAATTTACCTATTACAGCTTCATTTTCACCTGCATCTACGGCTAATAAACAGTTTTCTTGCACTGCTAATAGCAGTTTAGAAACCATGTGCCAATAAATAGAGCCTAAACCTTCATAACCAAAGAAAGTTCCTGAACGTCCCGTAAAAGATTTATGATCGAAAATTTCCTCAAAAATTTCTAAAATAGCACTAGATTCTTTAGTGACTAAATCTTTATAGTTCTCTGACAAGTCCGCTAATGCTTCTTTTACACTATTTGCATTATTGAAATTTCCGTTAAAATGATAGTTTCCTAAAACGTCTTTTTCTATTAATTGTTTGTTTCCTTCTCTTACTAATTCTTTTAATAGTTTAGAATTTTCAACTTTTTCTGATGGAATATTATTCTTATTCGTAAATCTTGGTAAGTCTTTATTTGGATATAAAATATAGCTGTACTGATCAGGTCTAAATAATGCTGAAGCTTTTAATCCATCTAGTAAATCTAAAGCTTGCGTTGGCGTTAAGTAACCAGAACTTAATACTGATACTTGACCTTCTAACATTTCCGATAGGTATGAAATAGAAACTTCATCCGTATTTTCTATCGTCATTAAATTATATGCATGATACATATTATCGTGACGTTTATTTGCTCTAATACTATGCTCTAAATAGCTTTTTGTGATATCAAAGAAGTGTAATAATGCCGATTTAGTTATTACTGTTTTTTTAGTTGAAAACCCATTTTTATAAATAAATTCTCTGTATTCACTCGCAGGATTCCCTAATCCATCTAAAACAGTCTTTCTATCTTTATCTGATACCTTACCGCTTAAAATAGCTGTATTACTATCTAATGTCTTTAAAATATCACTAAATAAAACTGAAACTTCATCAGAAATTTGAATATCATTTACATCCGAATTATCAATAATTCCTTCAAAGAAATGAATGAATCTTCTAAGGTAATTTAATGTTACCATAGAAACTCCATTACCAACTAAAGCATTGTTAGCATCATTCCATTCTGGACGCTGTGTATTTAACCAAATTCCACCTTCAGGGATAAAGTTTGATACTTTTGCCAAAACCGTAACTAATAGTTTTTCAATAAGATTTACTTTGTAGACATTATTATTTTTATCAGTTAATAAAGAACCATCAGCACCAATTACTGATCTTCTTTCATCAATTTTAGCATTTAATTCATGATCAAAATCAATCGTATCTTTTGAATTCTTTAAAATATCTGAATACGATTTTATTTTATAAGGCACATTTGCATAAACAAAAATATCATCGTTAAACAATTCTGCTAATTTAGATGGATAATGCTTCTCTATAAATTCTAAAAACTTAAGTAAGTAAATTATTTGGTGATCTCCCCAATAACCAATGTAAGACCAAGGATCATTTTCTTCTATAACCTCCCAGTCAAAACCTCCTTTTGTAACTCTATAAGGGTTGTAACCTTCAAATGTAGTTGCATTCAAAAACTTATGTATCATACTTTCTATAAACTGAGGATATGAATACGCAAGCGCTTCCCAGTTTTGAAAAATATCTCTCCAATTTCCTTCGTAATCTAAAATTTTAGAACCGTCAATATCACTTTTTGTATTAATAGAAAACTTGTTCCAGGGTCTACTTGGATCTCCATGTCTCCTACTAAATTTTAATGGTAAATATTCTAAGCACAATCTTTTAAAATCTTTATCAGCGTCATTTTCTGCTAAATCTTTAATAAAACTTAGTGTAAACTTTTCTGGTAATTCAGATAATAATTCTTTTTTTGAAACAAATAATTGTTCGTTTGCTTTAGATAAATAGGTTATGAAATCCTCTTTTTCAATAGAATAATTATCATCAAAAATACCACCTCTCATAATATTAAAAAGTGTGTTTGAAAAATGCCTTGTATTAATTAACGGATCATTAGAAAGTTGTAATCCATCTGAAGCTGCTGCTAATTTGATTAGATTTTTCGTTCCTTCTTCTATGCTATTCTCTAAAAGTTCTTCAATATTAGCCTCATTTTTAATCAATTCTGAAATATAGGTAACATCAGAAACTGATTGATTTACATTGGCGACCTGTAACCACCTTTTTTCTTGGTTAGCGAATAAAGTAATATCAGCGTTTAAAAAGTAGGCACCTTTTTCTGCTTTCATATCGACTTCTTGATCAAGCTTAACACTTCTTCTAAAGTTGTTTAATTGCAAAGAAGATAATAAGTGAGTAGGGTTTTCTAATCCTAAAGACCAAATTAAATTTGCTTTTAAAGCTTCACTTGGTTCTGCTTTATCAACAATAATAGCACTTAAAGCATAAATACCTACACCAGAATCTTCCTCCAATTCACATTTTTTATAAGCATCGACCAAGTTACTTCTGATTCCCTGTAAATCGGAACTTACCCCGAAAGGCAAAATATCTTGAAAACCGTCTAAAATAGAAATATCTAAATCTTGATCAGAATTATTTACCAATGTTGCTTTTCTAACAAAGCCGAATTGATCACTCGAATTCCACTGGTATTTGAATGTAAGACCTAAATCTTCATTAACTTCTTCAAAAATCACTTTGTTTCCAAATTCATTTTTGTAAACATTTCTTACAATTGAATAAATCCCTGCTTGTCTTTCTGAAAATGGTTCCCATAACAAAGTTTTACCATTTTTTTCTACTCTAAAAATAGATTTACAGCCTGTAGTTTCTGCTAATTCTGTTATTTTATCATCCGTATAATATGGAAAAATAGCGTATTCAGCATTTTTTCTACCAGCCGTTAAACCTCCATTACTTGAGATAAACATCCAATGATTTGAATCTGAAATAATACTCATAAAAAAAGGACGCATTTTATGACTATTAGATATCTTATAATAGGACTCATTCTCATAATTCACTAACTCTCCAGCAATTTTCGTATCACTTTTAGATGTTAACTTGTCTTTGTAAGAAGCAATTTTACTCATTTATTTTATCTTAATTATAATTTATATTTTATCTTATGAATAGTTTTTATGAAAATCTATTTTTCGTTTAATTGACTTATTATCACACAACGACACATTACTAATAATGTGTTTTTTTATTTTTATATAAAAACTATTTTTTATTAAAGAATTCCGTTTAAAAAATTAAAGCATATCTTAAATAAAAACTCAAAGCGAAAATATTTTTTAAAAATAGAATCACGGTATATTAAATTACCATAATTCTATTCGTTATTGATTTTACTGATATACTTTTACGTAATCTACTATCATTGTTTGTGGAAATTCAGTCTCAGCATTTGGAGAACCCACAAAAGAACCTCCAACGGCCGTATTTAAAATAAGGTGAAACTGGTTATCATTAAAAACCCATTTTGTTCCTTCTGGTAAATCACTCGGTGTAATTTGATTGTATAAAACATCATCTACATAATAATTGATGTAATTTGGCCCCCATTCAATTCCAAAAACATGAAACTCTGAATCAAATCTGCTATTTTCTAGAGTATAACTTTTTGTCACTCCTTCAGCGGCAGAATAGCCTGGTCCATGAATAGTACCATTCGTTATGGTTGGTTCTTGTCCAACATACTCCATGATATCAATTTCACCAATTTCTGGCCAAATTTCAGTACCCTCAGAATCATCACCTAACAGCCAAAAAGCTGGCCATAAGCCTTGACCCCAAGGTAACTTTATTCGAGCTTCAAAACGTCCATATTTGGTTTCAAACAATCCTTTTGTTAAAACTCTTCCTGATGTATACCCAGAACCCATGTAAGGTTCTTGTAAGGCTGTAATATGTAACATACCATCCTTTACTTCAACATTTTCTAAACGGTCTGTATAATATTGTAATTCACTATTACCCCAACCATTATCACCTGTACCTGTATTATAAGTCCACTTTGTGGCATCTAAAGCCCCATCTACTTCAAAATTATCTACAAAAACTAATTTTTTCAATGTGGTTACAGTTTGAGTTTCGTTATCTGAACAGCTATAAACAACAAATAATATTGCTATTATAAAATACTTTCCAAATGATCTAGTTTTATTTCTATTAATAAAATTCATATTTATATCTTTTTTATTAACTATTATTTATTAAAATATATATTATCTACATACATATCCGTTACGGTTGCATCTGAAACAAAAACAACTTGTGCTAGATTAGATTTACCCGTTAAACCAGAAAAACTAGAAAGAGGTATATTTATACTTACCCATTCTCCTGTTACTAAATTTGGTGAAGAGTATTTAATTTCTGCTGCAGAGTCATCCCCAGTACCAAAAGTATTATCTGGCCCAATGTCTTGTAATTTTATGGTTACATAATCTCCAGAATTTAATTCATTTACAACCTGTATATCTAAATGAAAATTAGTCATTTGAGAAATATCTATTGTAGGTTTCGTGAATTGAATACCCACAAAATTAAGTTCAGAATATTTTATAATATTGTCTCCACTAATTGTAATGTCATTTTGACCAAGCGTTGTTTGATAAGGTGCCCAATAACCATTATAGTATTCTACTGGCTCATTCGTATAGACATCGCTAAAAATCGAAATTACATTACCTGCATTTACCGTTGGTGGCGTTGCCTGCACAAATTGACCTAAAGAATTAATGACTAAAGAACCCGCTACTTCAACTCCATTGAGCGTTGCAGTAATTTCTGCTGAACCTTCTCCAACAATAGAAACTAAACCCGACCTTGTTATTGTTGCCACAGAAACATCTGTTGTAGAGAACTTGAAATAATGTCCTCCAGCAGCTACCGTATGATTAACTCCATTTGATAAATTATATGTTTGTGTAAGACCCGTTATTTGAATTATTCCTCCAGTAAAAGAAGTTTCAACCTTGTCTTCTCCATTAAACATTTTTGGTCTTGCTTGTGCAATAGTACCTAACTTTTCGTATTTTAATTCATCTACCCAAAAAGTATAGCCTACTTCACTACCGACAGGTCCTTCAGGTCCTTCTGCATACCAAAACATGCCTTGTTCTTGCGTTAATTTAGACGCGTCAGGAATAGGTATGATATATTTAACCCAATTTGTTGATAGTTGAAGACCTTCATTACTAACTTGAAACTTGTTTCCAAAGAAATCTTGACCAAAACCTATATCATTAATTACTGCCGCTTTAGATGACTTTGCATAAAAAGTTAAAGCGTCATAACCAGATAAATCTCTTCCTCCATTATCATCTCTAAATATTGCTCCTGCATATGCACCTCGGAGATCACCAACATTTGGGACATCAAAACGCATAGAGGAAGTTCCAGTATATTTAACTTCTGTATCCACAGAAAAAGCTTCTTGTTGAGAATCCGCATATGGATAGTATTCTAAACCACCACTGAAACCATCTATATACACTTCTGCGTTATCTGGAAACGTAGCTAAGACTGCATCCTCAGAAATTTCTCTTTCACAACTTATTGCTGTTATACATAACAATGTTAATAGGAAAAAGATTTTTGAATATTTATATTTTACTTTTTTCATAATTTATTTATTTTCCAATATTGATATGAATGTATGTTCTAATCTCCCACTCCGAGCCATTATCAAATCCAACAGGACTAATTATTGGTGCCGTTGCAAAAGCCGAAGATGTTTGATTTGGAGTATACCTTGGAGAGTATTGATCTAATGATCTCCAAGTTCCTCTTAGACCAACTTTAGTATCAGGCAAAATGAACCAATCTGGTTTCCCTACAGATGTAGAAAAATCTAACATAAACTGTGCAGGATATGTTAAATTAAAATCTCGGTGGTAATCAAAAGGACCCCAATCATTAAATTTAGCCATTGCAGTAACTTTCATTTTATTATAAACCATTCTAACATCACCTCCTGCTCTAGTAATTAATCTTGCATCACTTCCATTAGATTGTCCATTTCCATAATATAAGTTTGCTATGAAACCGAATTCTGGACTTATTTTAGAAACTATTCTTGAGTTTACTTCCCATAGATCTTCAGCTGGTGCAGAGTTTGGAAATGCAAATGAAGTACGATTTGCTAAGAAACCAATCCAGGCATCTTGTGTTGTTGGTAAATGACGATATACGAAACCAAGATTCATTGCAAACTTTGCGTCCTCTGCTCTATCGTTATCCCACTCATACATCCAAGTTCCTGGTGTTGGATCAAACGTTAATAAAAGTTCACCTGCCGTAGTTTCTCTATTCCCTCTCACTGCAAAAGGATCGTCTTGAATATTTCTTAATCTTCCCGGAGCTCCAATATCATTTGGCATTGCAGCTACTAATGGTTTTTGCCATAAAAAATTGGGTGCTATTTCAAATTTGCCCGTATTGTAAGCAAATCCTGTTAAGAAATTAGACTGATTTCCACTTCCAGTATCTTTTAATTTCCAACCTGTAAATGTTTTTGTTTGATCAAAACCACCATTCGCAACTAAGCCCATGACGGCACTTTGTGCATACCAATTAAAACCTCCTTTTTGAAAAGTAATTTTTGCTTTACCACCCCAATTATCTTTCGCTTTAATTCTATCAATAACTACAGATGAAAAACCGTTTTGGTACTTAACATCTTGATAAGTTCTTCCATTTAAAGGATATCCACCCCAAATTGCTCCTAATTGAAGTCCAAAATGCTCTCCTTTTCTTTCAATTGCAAAAGTTACTCTTCTTGTCTTTGGTATTGGAATAAAACCTGATGTTTGAGCATCTGTATTATTCGCTATATCTTCGTGATAAATACCTGTTATATTATAGTGACCGAAGTTTCTTCTATATTTTAATAAAACTGCTGGATTTGCTCCCCACCATAATTGTGGTCCAAATGCTGCTTTTAGTCCTTCTAACGCTCCTTTACCATCAACTTCAATTCCTAGAATTTCACCATTATAAATATCTAAATTCGGACCATAATTTGATTCTGGATATAAACCAAAAAAATCTCCTTCATCTCCCCAATGATAATGACCAGTTCTGTAAAAACCTCTCATCTCAAAATCTTCTGCATTCCATTCAAATGATGCATTATATACGCGTAATCTATTATTGTCTGTTAAAGTAACACCTCCATTAGGAGTAGAAACTGCTATTGGTCTTCCAACATTTTCATAAAAAATATCATCAATTGGGTTTCCTGCAATATTTCCTAAAATATTAAAGTTGACTTCTGCTCTCATATTTGCACTAGGTTGCCCCTGAACTCCAACATAATAAGATTGCATGTGATCAAAGCCTGTTTTATTAGGATATACTTGACCAGTAGGATCTTCTAAACTTTCTGTAGTCAATAAAGATCCTCCAGTATTAAAAGTAGTAAATTCAGCCCTTAAATTACTTAGTCTAATTTTCTCATTTCCTCCTAAAGCAGCCTTATCTCCTCTTGCTCTTAAAACAGCATCCATTAATTCGATGTCGTTAAAATGATTTGTTACCGATGCAGCTGTAGTTCCTAATGCATAGGGATTTATACTGTGAGCTTCTTTTAAAGCATAATATGCGGCTCTTGGATATAAGGTATATAATCCGGCAGAATTTGTTGGTCCCTTTGCACAGATACCGAACCATTCTTCATTCATATTATTACTACCATTCTTAATATCTAAATAATAACCTCCATTAGACCATGAAGCGTTATTATCATGAACTTCTAAGTTTTTAGTTTGTCCATATTTCCACCAACCATCACTAAATTGAAAAGTAAAACCTCCAATAGAGTTATTTGCTTTTCCTAATCCTGCAGCATTTTCATAAATTTCTTTCCAGTTTTCGACCATAAAGAATGCTTGCATTTTTTGATCTTCTTGATTTGTTAATGCATTAAAAGCGTCGGCACCAAATTCTGTAAACATAATTGGTTTATTCAACTCTTTACTTGCTCTTTCAAAGGCATCTCCAAAAGACTTGCCTCTATACATATTTGTCCCGTAAATATCTACATCTGGGCATTCTTCAGCAACAATTTCTGAAAATAAAAAATCTCCATTACAAATAGCAACCGGATGAGAAGAATCTAAACTTTTAATTAAAATAGCCGCATCATTCATCAATTTATACATCGGTCTACCTCTTTTTTCTCCTACTTCTCTTTTCTGCTCTTCTCCCTCAGGAAAATCTTCAGTCTCAGCCCCCGACCAAAAAAGACCATAATTATTTTCATTCCCTAATAAGAATAAAAGTAATCCTGGAGTTCCTTTGTAAGTATTAGCCATTTCCTTTGCATCAGATAGTAGCATCTTTTTTGTTTCTGCGTCCCTGTAATCTGTAACTGGTGTCCAAATACCATTAATCGTTAATCCGTAGCGACCAAAAGAATGATTCAACATTGTATAAATACCAAAATTATCATGGATATAAGAAATCCACTTTGGTTGAATACCTGTGTAAACACGAATCGTATTTACGCCCATGTTTTTTAGCAAGCCCATTTCAGCGTCTAAAGCACTTTTTATAACACTTTCGGGTTGTTTCCATAAACTGTAGGCATAATTTGTACCAATTGGAACATAATCCCAATTCATACCATTAATCATAAAATCTTCTCCATTAACCACTAACTTCATTCCTTGTTCATTGCTTAGAACAGAAACATTGTCTGTTTTTTGAGCAAAGACATTCAGTGTGATTAAGAAAAGCAAGCATCTTAAAAAAATGTTCTTCATAAGTTTTTTTTTTAAACGATAATACTTTCCACCTCAAATGATTATTTGAAAAGCATAATCTATTAAATTTTTATTTTTTTTTTAAATGTACTGTTCTTTTATTGTATAAGTCTATTCTAGACCTCAACAAGAAACATACATCATAAAAAACTGTAAAATAATTAGTAATACATAGATTAAAAACATGGTCAAAATTTACTACCACACTAAATAACCCATAATGTTGTGGTACTGTATTGTTTCTTTTAATACAAGTTTATACTATTTAAAAGAAATTTTTCTTAAAAAAATTTATATAATTAAAAATAAAAAGCCGGTATTACATAAATATAATACCGGCAATTATTTTAATTAATTCAAATACTATACTAAATATTATTGTCTTACAAGTTTATATGACCAGAAGCCACCACCTGCAATTTCAATATCTAACTCTAAAACATCACCGTCTAAAGCCGCGATATAAGTGATTGAATCCGGAGCATCTCCTGGAGCTGTTAATTCACCACCGTTAAAAGGTTTTGCCAAACCTAAATAAGCTCCTTTTCCTTCAATAGTCACTGATCCTGCACCGGCATCAAATGTGTAGGTTGCTGCTGTACTTCCATCGTGTGGAAATACTGGAGCTCCACAATCATCTGGATCAGCACCTTGCCATCCTTCTATCCAAGTAGCTGCACCTAAAACATTACTAAAAGTTCCGTCTGCATTAAATACATACTCATCATCAAATAAACAATCTCTTCCAGTTATATCATCAGCAGAACTAGAAAACCAAGATACATCATTGAATGCTGGACCAACTCCAAACGCTCCAGATTCTGGAGCAAATTTCCATGTTCCTTCAATAGAAGGAGCTGCATCTCTAACTAACGTATAAGACCAAAAACCACCACCTGCAATCTCAATATCTAATTCTAAAGTATCACCGTCTAAAACAGCAAGATAAGTGATTGAATCTGGTGCATCTCCTGGAGCTGCTAACTCACCACCATTGAAAGGTTTTGCCAAACCTAAATAAGCACCCTTTCCATCAAGCATTAAGGTACCTGCAGCTTCATTATAAGTGTACGTTGCCACTGCAGTTCCGTCGTGTGGAAATACTGGAGCATCACAAGCATCTGGATCAGCACCTTGCCATCCTTCTATCCAAGTAGCTGCACCTAAAACATTACTAAAAGTTCCATCCGCATTAAATACATACTCATCATCAAATAAACAATCTCTTCCAGTTATATCATCAGCAGAACTAGAAAACCAAGACACATCATTGAACGCTGGACCAACTCCAAAAGCTCCAGATACCGGAGCAAATTTCCATGTTCCTTCTAATGGACTCGTTGAACCAGGACCTCCTGTTACAGGGGCTACTACAAATGTTACTATATGTTCTTTTGTGATTGAAACATCTGGTGTTCCTTCTAAAGAAGCAGTAACCGTGATCATATACGTTATTGTTTCTTCTGGATACTCATAAGTAACCATGGGAGCACTTGTTTGAAATACATCTGTATCTGAATCAGCTGTAGCTCCAAAATCAACAGTATATATAATATTTCCGTTTCCAAAAGCTGTAGTTGGTACTACTCCTGCTTTTGTTCCTTCTGCATTTAAAGTAGCTACTACGAAATCTAAACCTGTAATTTCAACTATATCCTCATCATTATTTTCACAAGATATAGTGATGCTTAATGATAATAATAGCAGCACTAAATAAGATACTCTTTTTAATAAATTCATTTTGTTTTGTTTTTTATTCAACTTTGTATATATTTTTTAATATCCTGGGTTCTGACCCCATTTTTCAACACCATTTGCCAACTGCAATTCCACTAAAGGAATTGGGAAAATTTCATGTTTATTTACTGTAAAACTTACAGTATTAAATTCTGCTGGTTTACTAGCATTAAACGCATCAAATGCTGCTTTCGCTTTGCCAGTTCTAACCAAATCGAAAAAACGATGACCTTCACCTGCTAATTCTTTACGTCTTTCTGTATAAATTGCGTCTAAAAGAGTACCCTCAGAAGATGTGTAATCTTGAGTGTTATTTCCATATGCTCTCGCTCTAACACGATTTAAATAAGATTCAGCATTTGAACCACCGCTTTGAGCTTCTGCTTCTGCAGCCATTAATAATACATCTGCTAAACGAATGGCTCTATAATTATTAGCGTGGTTTAATGGATCAGAACCAACTCTACTGTCTGCCTTACGTGGTAAATATTTACGATTAAAAAAACCTGTATCATCTCTACCTTGTGAATAGATATCCTGATCATCTCTTAAATCTAAGAAAGTAACATCTCTTCTACTATCACCTGCATCAAATAAATCATATAATTGTTGTGTTGGCAAATTGAATCCCCAACCTGATCTATATACTGTCCCGTCATATGGAGATCTTGGTCCATTATATTGAACGAAATATGATCCTTCACTACAAATAACACAACCCCATCCTGCAGCTTCAACTCCAGTATATTGAATTTCAAAAACAGCCTCTGAACCATTTTCTCCTACACTTTCAAATAGATCTAGATAATCACTTCCTTGCACTAAGCTATATGCTGCACTATTAGCAACGTTAGCAAGCATACTTGCAGCTGCTGAAAATTTAGAATTATCAAATGTACCATGATATAAATATACTTTACCTAATAATGCTTGAGCAGCACCTTTAGTAATTTTATATTTCTCGTTTTGAGATGCAGGTAAATCAGCAATCGCATCTTTTAAATCTTCTTCTACTAAACTGTAGATAGCTGCAATACTACCCACTCTATCTACATCAAACTCTTCACCAAATAAAATTCTTTTATCAACAATTCTATTCACCCCATTTCTTTCTTCAAAATTCAATGGAACATCTCCAAAAAACTTTGTCAATTCAAATGTAAAGTAAGCTCTTAAAAAATAAGCTTGTGCTATAATTTCAGCTCTACCTGCAAATTCTGTTTTGTCTTTAAACTCTAAAACATAATTAGCTCTATTGATTCCTGCATACATTAATTGCCATACTTCTCTTAACTGATTGTTATCAGAAGGCGTGTGAATCATTGAATTGATATTCTGCAATGTTGGTTGATCATAATTAAATGCATCTCCACCAGCAATAAAATCATCTGAAGCAACTACCCCTATTAAAACATTCTGAAATGTAGCCTGTAATAAATCATAGGCTCCTATTAAAGCACTCTCGTATTCTTCCTCAGAATTAAAATAATCTTCTGCCTCAACCCCTATAGGATCAACATCCACAAAATCATCACATGCTGAAAATGTTATTAGTATTATTAAAAAATACTTTACTATTTTTATATTCTTCATCTTTTATTAAAAATTTAAGTTAACACCTAACAAATAAGAGCTAGCAACTGGATAAAACCCTTTATCTACACCTGCTCCAATTGGAGACCCAGAGCTTGCTGAAGGATCATATCCTTTATAATCTGTAATCGTGAATAAATTATTTCCTGTAAGATATACTCTTACTTTATTGATACCCGAACCTTTTAAACTGTTTTCTTGAATCGTATAACCTACTTGTATATTTTGTAAACGTACAAAAGATGCATCTTCTACGAAGAAGTCAGAAAAATTATCTGTATTTATTGATGCTCCAGAAACTGCTCTTGGCACAGTGTTACTAGTACCAGTACCTTGCCATCTATCTAACATATAATCACCTCTATTTGCAAATAAATCTTTACGCTCATAATCTCTTACCATATCATTACCTATTGATGCAAATGCATTTGCACTAAAGTCTAAGTTTTTATATGAAAAGCCGATATTGAACCCCATTGTAACATCTGCAATTGGATCTCCTATGTAAGTTTTATCATCGTCACTTATAGTTCCATCTCCATTGGTATCTACAAATTTCAAATCTCCAGGACCTGCTCCTAAATGGTAGGTACCTTCTTCTGCATTTGCATCTAAAGCATCAATTTCTGCTTGTGTTTGATACAAACCATTTGTTTCAAAACCGTGAAAGTATCCGATTGGAAAACCAGCTTCCATTCTAGAAGTATTGATACCCAAACCAACTCCAAACTCTCCACCAACTTCAAAACCATTATCACTTGAAACAAAAAGCACTTCATTTTCAATCGTTGTAAAATTGAAACTCATATTAAATTTAAAATCATCTGAAAAACTATCATTATAATCAATCTTAAATTCAATTCCTTTATTTTCTACTGTTCCAGCATTTTTAACAGGTGTAGATGCACCTGGTGCAAATGGACCAATTAATCCTGAAACTTGTGGAGCAAGCAATAAATCTTCTGTTCTTTTAGAAAAAGCATCCATAGATACTTTAATTTTTCTATCTAAAAAGCTAGCGTCAAAACCGATGTTAGCAGATTTTTGTTTTTCCCATTTTATATTTGGATTACCAATTTTACCAATTGCAACTCCATATAATAAATCTTCTTGAGATACCTCATTGTTAGATGCGTATACTCCTTCTCCATTTAATAATGAAATAAATGCACCACCAGGAATTCTATCATTCCCAATAACACCATAACTAGCCCTTAGTTTTAAAGAATTAATCACTTTGCTATCTTGTAAGAAAGATTCATCTGAAACATTCCAACCAATAGATGCTGAAGGAAAGTAACCAAATTTATTATTTGGACCAAATTTAGTTGAACCATCTCTACGTAATACTGCAGATAATAAGTATTTACCTTTATAACTATATTGTAATCTCGTGAAAATAGAAGATAAACGACTGTCAAAAACACCCACTCCTCTTGCAATATCAAAATCTATAACTCTAGGAGCCATTAAATCTCCATCTTGGCTAGACCCATGAAATTGTTCTCCAACAGTTTTAAATATAGAAGTACCTAATAAAACGGTTAAATCATGCGCTTCGTTAAATGTATTTGTATAATTAATATAGTTATCCCAAGTGTAATCATCATATATATCTAAAAAATCTGTAGTATATTCTTGAGTTCTATTTGCAGATTTACCTGGACCATAATTAGCGATTGGACTAAAAGAATCATAAAGTACTGTTGCATGATTTATTTGAAACTTAGAGCTTGCTGTAAAGTTTTTTAAGAACGTATAATCTAAACCTACAGTAGCACTGTATTTATCTACTCTTGTCGTATTATTATTATTTGCAATTTGAGCTAATGGATTTATGATTTCAATTTGTGAAATATCATCCACAGTAGAAAAATTTCCATTTTCATCCAAGATCGCTAAATCTGGATTCACATTTACTGCACTATATAAAACAGATCCAATACCACCTTCTGGTAAATTATTCTTTTCTGAATTCGTAAATAATGCCGTTGTAGATAATTTTAAATTATCTAAAATATCATAATTAAAACCTATTCTTGCTGTAGATCTTGTAAAATTCGATTTACCTAAACCAACTATACCATCTTGATCTAAATGTGATAAACCAAAAGTATATGCTGCTTTTTTCGTACCACCACTTGCGCTAAAATTAATGCTTGAAATAATAGCGTCCTCAAATACTTCATCTTGCCAATCCGTTCCCTTATTTGGATATACAAAAAATCTTGTTTGGTCTCCCGCATCATTTACATAAATTGCAAAATCTTTTGCATTTAATAAATCGAGTTTTTTACTAGTAGATTGAATACCTGTATATGCATCTAATTGGAATTTTAATTTAGACTCTTTTCTACCCGTTTTAGTCGTAATCAATACTACTCCATTTGCTGCACGCACACCATAAATACCCGCTGTAGCATCTTTTAAAACATTGATACTTTTGATATCATTAGGATTTAAAACTGATAAGTCTGAAATAACATTACCATCTACTAAGATTAATGGGCTACTATCTCCATTTGTAGAAATACCCCTAATTCTAATATTAGATCCACTACCTGGGGAACCAGAAGCAGAAGTAATATTAACCCCAGCAATTTGCCCCTGTAACGCCTGTTCAACTCTAGTAGGGTTAAGTTTTTCAATAGCTTTAGAGTCAAGTACAGATACGGCACCTGTAACTTCCTTCTTCTTTTGAGTTCCATAACCAATCACTACAATTTCATCCAGAGATTCAGATGATTCTTCTAGAAAAACATTAATTTCAGAAGAATTAACAACTATTTCTTTAGGTTTCATCCCTAAATAATTAAATACTAATATTGATCCTACCTCTACATTCGAAATATTAAAGACACCATCAAAATCAGTTTCGGCACCAACAATCGTACCTTTAATAACAACACTAACTCCCGGTAAAGTCTCACCAGAATTTGCATCTTTTACAACACCTTTTACATTTAGTGTTTGGGCCGCAAGACCAAAACTGCAAAACATAAAAAGTAGTAACGTAATCATTTTTCTCATAAACTATGTTTAAATTAATAATATTGTAAATCTAACACTCCTTTTTTATTAAATTACCAATAATAACCTAAACAAAAAACATACAACACAATATATTATCAAAATAGCTATATATCACTAATGTTAGAGAAACGTCAAATTACCAAGAACCAAATTCAAACTAGACACATGTTGTGCTTATGTATGGGTATTATTAATGCTTGTTGTGTCTTTTTAGACCCCTAAAATGTAATTCGTCAAATTTTCATCATGTGGTAAACTCATTTTTTTACGAAGCCTGTAACGTTTTACCTCTACACTTCTAGGAGAAATATTTAACAGCGGTGCTATTTCTTTTGAAGATAAATTTAATCTAAGATAAGCACACAACCTTAAATCATTTGGAGTTAAATCTGGATGTTTGGACTTTATTTTCTTTAAGAATTTTTCATCAGCATTATTAAAAGCTTCTTGAAACATCTTCCAGTCATCTGTATTATTTAAGTTTTTATCAATAATGTTAATAACCCTTGCTAAATTTTTGGACCCTCCATCAATTAGTTCTGTTTTTATTGACCCTAAGAACTCGTTCTTCTTAATAATACTCATTGTTGATGTTGCTAACTCTCTGTTTTTACTCGCAATATCATTTCTTAATTTTTCATTATTTAACTTAATTATTTGCTGAGAACTTTCTAGTTCCTTTAATTCAGAATCCTTTCTTGCTTTTTCTAATAATTCTTCTCTCTGCTTTTTATAGTATCTCTTAGAAACAATATGTACCAAGTAAAACGCTAATAAAAATAATAATATGTAAAATGCTATTAATATATTTGATAAGTACCAAGGTCTATTTATTTTAAATTTAAAAACTGCTTCATTACTGCTTACCTTACCTCCAATAATAGCTCTTACTTTAAAGGTATAACTGCCAGAAGATATGTTTTCATACAAAACTGATTTAGAATTAGAAGGAACACTCCAATGCATGCTTTGACCAAGTAATTGATACTGATACTTCGTACTTGTAATTTTATTATAATCAGGTACGCTGTAAAAAAACTCAAAATTATTTTCTTCAGATGAAAAGGACGTATTTATAGATAGCTTTTTACTTACTTTGGGATTGTCTAAAATATAATTATTAACTTTATTTATAAATATATTAAAATCTTTAGGAATTTTTATTTTATTTAAATTTACGGCAACATAACCGCTATTAGTGCCGATAAGATGTTTTTCATTTTTTAAATGAATAATATTTTCATAGCCCTGCGTTGCTTTTGACATTGTAGCGGAAATCGGTATACTTTTAACTATTGGCTTATCGCTTAATTTTCCTGGTGTTAAATAATTAATATTATCTTCAGAAAAAGACCATAGCTTATTACTGGATTTATCATACGCTAATTGACCCGAAACGAAATTATCCTCGGAAATTAACTTACTGTAAATACTATCTCTCTTAAAAGTAGCCGCTTTTTTATCATATAGATAAACCCCTTTTTTACTTGAATATAATATTTTGTCACGGTAATCGATTAGAGATGAATGCAACCCTTTTGAAACCGAGTTGTCTTTCTTATGACTTATTACTTTTGTAAACTCTTTATCTAAGGTTAATTTAAAAACCCCTTTATATTCATGATTCACTAAAAATTTATAAGAATCATACCTAGCAAAATATTTGCTTGAATTATTAAATCCTTTAATTTTATTTCTTTCTATCCAAACATTATTCTTTTTTTCTAACACATATAATCCGTCATAACAGCCTTGAATTAATAGATTGTCATTTATTTTTTTCACAATCCAAGTACCCTGTTTATTAAAAATCAAATTAGATTTATTTTTATTTACTAAGAAAGTCCCAGAAGTATGACCGCAGAATAATATATCATCAATAATCGTTAAGCTCCAAGTTTGCCCTTGTGTATTATCTACGAGCTTAAAATCATCTTCTGAATTAATATCTCTATAAAACAATCCTTGATTTGTGCCTAAATACAGGAAATCATTGTAAACTATCGATGTATACACAGAACCAATAAACTCACTAGTTTTATTATAAATTTTAAAAGGAGAGTTATTATTTATACAATTAATTCCATTATCCAGACCTAACCATATATTATTATCAACATCCTCAAAAACAGAAAGTATTGTATTGTTACTTAACCCAAGACTTTGTGTGATTTGATAATTAACCTCACCATTATTGTATAACTGTATATAACCATCTGAAATCGTACCCAAAGCGAACTCATTATTTTTTAATAGTTTAGCATTGTAAACGGTTACATTTTTAAGTATACTTTCTGCAGGCGCTTTCCACTTTACAAGCTGATCTCCTTCTAGGAAGAAAAAACCCAACTTCTGAGTTAGGATTAATAGGTTTCCATTTTTTTTAAAAAATTCTACAACAATATTTTCTTTTAATATTTTATGATCTGAAATTAACTTAGGAATACCATTTTCTATTCTGTAAACACCCTTATTATTTTCTTGAAAATAGATAACATTATCTACTTTCGATAATTTATGAATCCTAAAATCTGAATTTATAATTTTTAATATTTTTGTTTCTAAATTGTATAAATAAATTCTCTCTAAAGATTTAAAAATCATCCAGCCATCAAGTTCAAAAATTTCCCAGATTTGCTCATCTTCTAACATTTGAATATTTTCCGCTTTTACAATGGAGGTATATTCTAAAAAACCGAAATCATTTTTTTTCCAATAACCAAAATCCATATAAAACCCAGTAAACACCTTATCTTCATAGCTTTTCACCGAACGCATAATGGTTTCATTTGGCGTAGGATATAACTGCCAAATTGCTCCATTAAATTCTAATAACCCTTTATTATTCGCTACATAAATAAATTTATTTTCAGATTGAGATATTGCCCAATTTTGATTTTCAGCTCTATAATCTTTCGCAGTATAAGTACTAATTGGCGGCATCTCTTGTGCAGTAATTGTAATAGAGACTAAAAGAAAAAGAAAGGTGAAAATAATTCTATACATCTTAGAAAATATTATGTTTGGTTAGTAATTTACGCTAAATATAGTAAAATAGACTTAAAGCAGGCCTACTTCAGTCTATTTGTATAGGTGTAAAATAAAAGATAAATCATCACAACAATAATAATTCATAAAATTAAAGCTTTAAAACTCTTAAATTTAGTAACTTTAGTGAAATTTGAATTAAAATATGAATTTTTTAAAAAAAATGGGATTTGGTAACTTTTTAATGCTAGCATTATGTCTTCTTATTATCTTGGTAGCCGAATATCTCTTTTTATCAGGTGATAAATTGCATGGGATTTTTATTGGACTTTGGGCCCCAACGTTGTTAGGGGTAATGATCTACTTAAAACTGATAAACAATGAGCACAGATAATATTATTGTCTACTTTTCAATTTTTGTTTTTCTATGTGTAGTTATCTGGGCACTTGTTATGATCAATGAATTTGATAAAGCGAGTAAAAACTAATTATAGAATAATTAATTTTTAGTTTTATCGAAAAAGAAAAAACTAGTTTACAGCAGCTCTTTTATTTTTATAATTGTTGTCTCTAATTCTTCTTTAGTTGTAAATTTTGAAAAAGAAAAACGAACAGAAGTTTTATTTAATTCATCACCTTTTAATATTTCTGATAAAACATGAGAACCTTTATTACTTCCGCTTTGGCAAGCGGAACCGCCAGAAACAGCAATTCCAGACATATCTAAACTAAATAACAACATACTGTTTGCTAAAGGAAAGCGAACATTTAAAATGGTGTAACTACTTTTCTCTAAACCAGAAGAATGTCCATTAAATTTAACGTTTGGTAACAAGCTTTGTAATGCAGAAATAAAATATTTTTTAATATTTTCTATATAATCTCTGTCATTTTTTAAATTAGAAACTGCAATTGCTAATGCTTTTTCCATTCCTAAAATTGAATGCACATTTTCTGTACTAGATCTTGCGCCTCTTTCTTGTTCACCACCATAAAACATTGGCAAAACTCCAAAACCTTTTCTAAAATAAGCAAAACCGACTCCTTTTGGCCCATGAAATTTATGTGCACTTGCAGCAATAAAATCTATGGGTGTACTCTGTAAATCTAAATTATAATGACCAATTGCTTGTACAGTATCAGAATGAAAAAGAGTATCATATTTTTTACACAAAACACTCACTTCATCAGCAGGTAAAATATTACCAATTTCATTATTAATGTACATTAAACTAACCAAAGTTTTATCATCTGAATTTGATAATAATTCCTCCAAATGAAATAAATCAATATTTCCAAATTTATTAACATTAACAAAATCTAACCTAACATTATGAGTTCTTTCAAGAAACTCACAGGTATGAAGAACAGCATGATGCTCTATTTTTGATGTAATTATTCTCTGAACACCTAAATTTAGAACTGCGTTATTTAGTATTAAATTATCTGCTTCCGTTCCACCAGCAGTAAAAATAATTTCACTTGCAGAAACATTAAAATGTTTAGCAATATTCTTTCTTGCAGTTTCTACTGCAGATTTTGCTTTTCTACCAAATTGATGGGTGGAAGAGGGGTTTCCAAAGTTTTCTTGCATAGAAACATGCATCAATTCTAGAACTTCAGAATCAATTTTTGTCGTTGCTGCATTGTCTAAATAAATAACTTTCATGAGGCAAAAATACAACTAATTAGGGTTCTGAAAAACATATACTTCTGTGGCTCCTAAACCATATTTTTTATAAGAAGCATCATAATATTTTACAGGATATTTATTAAGTAAAGAATGTAATTCGGATTTTAAAACTCCTTCTCCTACTCCATGAATAAAAACAATTTTCGGTATTCTTTTACTTATTGCAAATTCAATTTTTCTTTTCGCAGTATCTAGCTGCAGGTTTAACATGTCATAATTATCTAAACCTTTTACAGATTTTGTTAACTTACTTATATGTAAATCAACCTCTAAAACTATTTCGGTTTTTTCTTTTCTAAACAAAGCTTTTTTAGGTGGATTTGAAGCAATTTTCTCTTTTAAAAGTTCGTTATTTATATCTGAAAACTTCGATAATTCGTGCTGTTCTTGATCAATTCTAACCAATTCAGATTCAGAGAAATTAAAAATCATTCCATCAGAAGTTTCAACAGAAACTAAATCACCCTTAATATTGATAATTTTCCCTTTTAAAACATCATCTAAAACAGCCACTTTATTTCCAATTTCTAAACGCATTCTTAACCTTATTTTAATTGACAAAAATACTTTATTTACTTAACTTTGCACTAAAAATAACAATATGCTTAAGAATTCAACTATTTCTTTAGAAAATTTCTTTGAAAATGCTTTTAAAAAGAACGAACTGACTGAAGACAGAAAAGTACTTTTATCTAAAATTGCTGAAACAATTGCAAAAGAATATTCTAAAAACGAAGTTGTTAGTCTTAACTTTATTTGCACCCACAATTCAAGAAGAAGTCAATTAGGGCAAGTTTGGAGCTATTTTGCAGCAAATTATTTTAACCTAAATATTAATGCTTTTTCTGGGGGAACAGAAGTAACTGCATTTTACAGAAATACGGTAAAAACCTTGCAGAAGGTTGGTTTCGTATTTCAGTTAACAGATTTCTCTCATCAAAACCCTACTTATGAAATTTCTTTTAAAGATGCTAATAAAACTATTTTAGGATTTTCTAAACTGTACAGCGCCCCAATAAACACAGAGCCCTTTATGGCAATCACAACCTGTAATAATGCTGATAAAAACTGCCCATTTATACCCACTGCAAGTCACAGATTTCATTTACCTTTTGTAGATCCAAAACATTCTGATGGTTCTGATACGCAAGAAGAAACATATTTAGAAACTAGCAAACAAATTGCTGGAGAGGTTTATTTTATTTTTGCCACTGTAAAAAAACTACTTTCTTAAATTTCTAAGTCCTTATCATAAGGAATACTTTTTAAAATGTGATTTATGACATTAACACGTGCTTCTGTTTTTCTATTTGCACGTATAATTTTCCAAGGAGAAATTTCAGTATTTGTTTTTTCAAACATTGCGTTTTTATATTCTGTGTATTGATCCCATAAAGGTTGTGCTTTCTCATCTAACTTGGTCATCTTCCATTGTTTTAACGGGTCACTTTTGATATCTGCAAAACGTTTTGCCTGTTCTTTCTTAGAGATAGACATGTAAATTTTAACTAAATGAATTCCAGATTCTAAGATCATCCGTTCAAAATCATTTACTTGGTTCATAAAAACTTCATATTCTTTGGCTGTACAAAAACCGTTAACAGGCTCTACAACTGCTCTATTATACCAACTTCTATCAAAGAAAACCATTTCTCCTGCTTTTGGAAACTGCTCTACATAACGCTGAAAATACCATTGAGAGCGTTCATCCTCAGAAGGTTTCGGCAATGCTACAATACGCATATGACGCGGATTAATGCGTTCTGTAACCCTTCTTATAGCTCCTCCTTTTCCTGCAGCATCTCTGCCTTGAAAAACAACAATTACGCGTTCATCATTATTAATTGCCCAAGTTTGCATTCTAATTAACTCCGTTTGCAGTTTCTCAAGTTTTTTCTCATAGTCAATATATCTAAGCGCTCTTTCTATATTTAAAGGTTCTTTAGATAACAGAGCAATTAATCCTTTTTTAGAATTTAAACTTCTTACTTCTAATTCTGATAATTTTTTATTCATAAAAGCTTAATCTAATTCATTAATATTTGAACGATAATAACGCATTACAACGTTTGGATCTGGATTTACGACTGTACCAGCTCCCGATTTCCCGTCATAATCAAACTGTGATAAAACATGTCTAATTGCCTCTAATCTTGCAACTTTTTTATCATTCGTTTTAATAATCATCCAAGGGCTATAGGTAGTATGCGTTTTTGAAAACATTTCAGATTTATAATGTGTGTATTTATCCCACAATATTTGACCTTGTTTATCAACAGGACTAAATTTCCATCGTTTTAAAGGATTTTCTTTTCGACCTTCAAAACGTTTTTGCTGTTCCTCTTTAGTGATTGATAACCAAAACTTTATTATTACAACACCATCTTCATACATCATGTGCTCAAATTCTGGAACTTGAACTAAAAATTCTTTGTATTGATTTTCTAAACAGAACCCCATCACGGGCTCTACAACAGCTCTGTTATACCAACTTCTATCAAAAAAAACTATTTCACCAGGATTTGGTAATTCTTTAATATATCTTTGAAAATACCATTGCCCTTTTTCTATATCTGTAGGCTTATTTAATGCTACTAATCTACTTGAACGTGGATTTAAGTGCTCCATAAATCTACGAATATTACCACCTTTTCCTGCCGCATCTCTCCCTTCAAAAATAATAGCAACTCTTTTGTTATTCGCAGAAATATAGCGTTGTAATTTAACAAGTTCTATTTGTAACAAACGCAATTCATTGTTATAAGAAAGTGTCTTTTTTACTTTAGAATATGATATGTTTTTTTGTTTTAAAAGGTTTAAAAGATCTTGGGTGTTTTCTAAATTTTCAAAATCATCTGTAGTGATCGTTTCCTTTTTATCCATGTATTATATTTATCACATCGAAAATAGGCATTTTTTTGAAAAATCTATTATAATTTTATCAATTTAAATTAGTTCTATTATATTTGTTTTCTATGAGATTTGAATTTTTTCTTTGTTTATTTTTTTTGCCTTTTTTAATTTTTTCTCAAGAAAAATTTTCGAAAGAAGTAAGTTTTATAACTGACAATGATTTGTATGTTTCAACAGTAAAAGACAGATATTACACAAGCGGCATATTTTTAAGCTATCGATACCTCTCTAAAACAAAAAAAGAGAATCAAGAAAAAAAAATTTTAGAATGGCAAATTGGCCATGAAATGTTTACTCCATATAAATCTGTTGTGCAAGGCATTAAAGAGCATGATAGACCTTTTGCAAGTTATTTATATGGCAGTTTCGGCATCAACAGAATCTATAAAAATAATTCAATATTAAACACAACTATACAAATTGGTACGGTTGGGCCAGGTGCTTTTGGCAAGGAACTGCAAGATTTTATTCATGACATTTACGGTTTTAAAAAAGCAATTGGTTGGAAGTATCAAATAAAAAATGCTTTTGGAGTTAACTTTAATACTAATTTTAATCAATTTTTAGTCAAGGACATCTCGAATCATTATGATATATCGTGGATAAACTCCGTCAAATTAGGAACAGTTTACGCCAATATTTCTTCTGGTTTTTATGCAAGATTAGGTTTTAAGCCTTTAGCAAAAATCATTAACTCTATCGCTTTTGAAACGAACTTAAATAATAAACACACTAATTTCAATAGAACAGTAGAGTCTTTTTTATACATAAAACCTTTGGTCAGATATGCTCTTTATGATGCAACCATAGAAGGCAGTTTTTTAAATACCTCAAGTGAAGTTACGAAAGATTTAGTTCCTTTTGTTTTTCATTTAGAAGTCGGATTAAAATTTACGGCTAATAGGTTTCATTTTGGTTATGTTTTTCATTACAACACTAATAAATCTAAAATATTAAGAAGAAATAATGGGAATAACTATGGTACAATTGCCGTTCACTACTTACTCCATTAATCAATAAAGAAATCATCTTTAAAACTAATTAAATATAATTTTTCTTGTGCTCTTGTCATGGCCGTGTATAACCATCTAAAGTATTCTTTAGAAACGCCATCTGGTAAATAAGGTTGTTCTATAAAAACAGTTTTCCATTGCCCTCCTTGAGATTTATGACAAGTCATCGAATAAGAGAATTTAACTTGTAAAGCATTAAAATACTTGTTCTGTTTTATAGCTAAAAATTGTTTGAATTTCGATTTTTCATGTGCATAGTCCTCTTTTACCGTTTGATATAATTTATTAGATTCTTCATACGTTAAAGATGGGCTTTCGCTGGTTAAAGTGTCTAGTAGTAAAACAGTTTCAAAAGGTTGCATTTCTGGATAATCAATCATTCTTAACTCTACTTCCGCAAATTTAAAGCCATATAATTCTTTAATTGAAAAGATTTTTAAAATCTCACAGATATCACCATTAGCAATAAAACCTGCAGCAGAGGATTCTTTTAGCCAGAAATAATTATTTTTTACAATCATCACAAAATCCCCTGCAGAAATTTCGTTTTCTTGTCCACGAATTTTCATCCGTATTTGTTGGTTGTATTGATTTGCTCTTTTGTTTGAGCGCACGATAAATGCAGTATCTTCTACTCCATCTCTATCATACGCTGTAACTAAAGCATCTTCAATGTCATAACCATCTATCAACCTTATGATATCAGGAAAATCAATATCGAACTGAAATTTATTTCCCTCATTTTGCAATTGCAATCTTAATTGCGTTGCATTTGCTAGAATACCGGAATTTTCATGCTGACGCATCACTTCATCTAACTCAATCTCTGTGACAATTTTCTGATAATCATACGTTAAAATGTCTGCTTCTAAAGCTGGGCTAACATCTAATTTTACAGGCGGAAGTTGTGCTGTATCTCCTATAAAAATTAATTTACACTGATCCCCAGAATATACATATGAAATTAAATCATCCAACAAAGAGCTAGCTTCAAATAACTTTTGATTTTGTCTACCATCAGGAATCATAGAGGCTTCATCAACAATAAAAATTGTATTCCTATGTTTATTCGGCTGCAAAACAAAATCTACAGAACCGTTTGTTTGCTTTTTAGGGAAATATATTTTTTTATGAATCGTAAAAGCCGGTCTTTTTGAATACACTGCAATTACTTTAGCAGCGCGTCCTGTTGGCGCCAACAAAACTGCTCTTTTCCCTGCACTACCAAGTGCATTTACAAACGTACTTATTGTAGTCGTTTTACCTGTACCTGCATACCCCTTTAATAAAAATAAAGAATCTTTCTCCTCATTAAAGATAAAGAGACTAAGTAAATTTAATAGTTCCCTTTGTTTTTGTGTTGGCACAAAAGGAAATTTCCTTAAGAGTTCTGTATAAAAGTTCCCCGTTATTTTTAACATAAAAAAATTTAATTGTCAAAGATACATTTCTTTCTAAAGAAAAATTTTTATCATTAAAAAAAAATTGTAAGTTTGCCTTATACTATTAAAAAACATATTAAAAATGAGTTTATTACTAATGATTTTAGGAGCCGTGATAGCTTCTGTGCTTGTAGCTTTCGTTATAGTTAAATATTTACCTTTAAAACTAAGGTGGATTCCATCTATCTTATTATTGGTTTTAACAATATTTTTAGGTTTAAAAATTTACAACGGAATTATGGAGCCTATACAATTTAGCAAGGAAAAAGTTGTAAAATATGCAGAAGTTGTAGAAAGCTTAAAAATTATTAGAGATGCTGAAGTAAATTTTTATGAAGTTAACGGAAAATACACTATTCAGAAAGACAGCTTAATTAAGTTTATAGATTCGGATTCTATAGCATTAACAGAAACGAAAACTATTGTAGAAAAAGTTAATAAAGGTGGTGGTGTTATTATAGATGTAGAAAAAAGAATTACTGATACTATTGGTTTTGAACCAGTATTAAAGTATTTCAAGAACAGAAACTATAAAACTATGTTTAAAGTACCTGGTGTTGAAGGTGCTGAATTTGAATTAGAAGTTGGCGAAGTTGAAAAAGTACAAGGCTTAATTGTGCCTACTTTCAGAGCAAGAACTCCTAAGAAAGATATCTTAAAAGGTATGAATGAATCTTTGGTAAAACAAGAATTAGAGGTAATTGAATCTGACCAAATTAGAGGAGAATATGTTTCTGTAGGGTCTTTAGATGAAGTTACTACTGGTGGAAACTGGCCTCCTTCTTATGATAAAAAAGACAGTGCAAAAAAAGAATAATAAAATTTCTTTAAAGAAATCAAAAGATATAGATTTATCCATCCAATTTAGTTTGGATGGATTTTCTTTTTGTGTTTTAGATTCTAAAACTAAAGAAGATATTTATTTTACACAATATCAATTCAAAAGAACCTTAAATTCTCCTGAAGATTTATTAAAAAAAATTAAATCTATTTTTAAACAAGACACAAACTTACAATTGGTGTATTCTGCAGTTTCTGTAATACATCAAAACAATTTATCGACAATCGTACCATCCCAGTATTTTAATGAAAATTCTTTAACAAATCACCTTAATTTAAATATTAAAATTTTAAAAACTGACTTTATTACTTTTGATGATATCACTACTATTGATGCAAAAAATGTATATATTCCTTATGTAAACATTAACAATTATTTGTTTCAAAATTTTGGTGAATTTGAATACCAGCATCACACTTCTATTTTAATTGAAAAACTTTTAAAATTAGAAAGTTCTAATCAAAAAAAAATGTATGTAAATGTATCTAAAGGTTCTTTTGATATTATAGTATTAGAAAACAGAAAACTTCTTTTTTCAAATTCATTTTCATACAACACCAAAGAAGACTTTATCTATTATATTTTATTTACAGCAGAACAGCTTCAATTAAACACAGAAGAGTTTATACTTTATTTCATGGGAGAAATTAAGGAGGAGTCAGAAATTTACAAAATCGCATATACCTACATTAAAAACATCTTTTTCCTAGAAAGTAAAAATTCAATTTTTCAGGATTTAGAAGTTACTAATCACTCTAATTTCATATTATTAGGCTAATGAGAATTATATCAGGAAAACTAAAAGGAAGACGTTTAAGAGCACCTAAAAACCTACCTGTTCGTCCTACAACAGATATGGCTAAAGAAGCGTTATTTAACATCATTAATAACCTCTATTATTTTGATAGTATTACTGTAATGGATTTATTTTCTGGCACAGGAAACATTAGCTACGAATTTGCCTCTAGAGGAACTCAAAATATTTTTGCAATTGATGCAAATTATAATTGTATCAAATACATTTCTAATACAGCAAAAGAGCTAAACTTAGAAATAAACACTTTTAAAAGCGATGTTTATAAATTTATTGACAAAACTTCTACGCAAGCTGATATTATTTTTGCAGATCCTCCATATGACTTTGAAGTTGAAAAATTTTTAGAAATTGTTGATACTGTTTTTACAAAAAACCTTTTAAAAGAAGAAGGTCTATTAATTATAGAACATTCTAAACAAACAGACTTATCCACGCATGAAAAACATAGTTATGATAAACGCTATGGAGGAAATGTATTTAGCTTTTTCGAAAATTCTTCTGAAGAGGATAATTAAAGTAAAGAATTGATAATATCAGAAATTGAAATTCCTTCTGCTTCCGCTTTGTAATTTTTTACAATTCTATGCGATAAAATAGGAATTGCAACAGCCCGAACATCCTCTATATCTGGTGAATATTTTCCACGAACAGCTGCATGCGCTTTTGCTGCTAAAATTAAATTCTGAGACGCTCGAGGACCTGCTCCCCAATCTAAATATTTTTTCACTATCTCCGTTGCTTCCTTAGATTTTGGTCTTGTTTTGCCAACCAAGGTAACTGCATATTCAATTACGTTATCTGTAACAGGTATTTTTCTAATTAACTTTTGAATAGCGATGATGTCATCACTAGAATAAATAGCATTTACTTTTTGTTGAATATTACTCGTTGTACTTTTTACAACTTCAACTTCTTCCTTAAATGTTGGGTATTCTAGATTTATAGAAAACATAAATCTATCTAATTGTGCTTCTGGTAAAGGATATGTTCCTTCTTGCTCAATAGGGTTTTGAGTTGCCAAAACAAAAAATGGTAACTCTAATTTATAATGATTTCCAGCAACTGTAACAGAACGTTCTTGCATTGCTTCTAATAAAGCTGCTTGCGTTTTTGGTGGAGTTCTATTGATTTCATCAGCCAAAATAATATTTGAAAAAATCGGTCCTTTTATAAATTTAAACTGTCTATTCTGATCTAGGATTTCGCTACCTAGAATATCTGAAGGCATTAAATCTGGTGTAAACTGAATCCGTTTAAAATGTAATCCTAAAGCATTAGAAACGGTATTTACTAGTAACGTTTTCGCTAAACCTGGAACGCCTATTAACAGGGAATGCCCTCCACAAAAAATTGATAACAATGTAAATTCTACAGCGTTCTTTTGGCCAATAATTATTTTACCTATCTCAGATTTCAACAAATTGAATTGACCTACCAATTCTTTTACAGCGTTAACATCAGACATTATTTACTTATTTCTTTTTTCCAATTTTTTTGAAAAGAACATTTACTATGAGTTTCAGACATTTTAATGTAGGTATCTTTTATTTTTCCTTTGGCCCATTTTGTAATGGTTTCTTCTTTCTTTTTTCTTAGCGCTAAATCCTGTATTTTAACATAATCTTCAACTAAGTCTGCAAGATGAGTATTTGTTCTATCTCTCATAATAATGAACTTAAACATCTTCTCTCCATTTCTATTTTGATCAAAAAATACATCAGAAAGTTCTCCTTTTTTCAATTCTGCAACTCTAGCATATAAAGCAGGATCCATTCTAGTTAAGTCAAATTTTGTTTCTCCTGAGTAAGGATTTACAATGACTCCTCCATTATTTTTAGTTTCTTTATCGTCAGAATATTTTTTAACAGCATCTAAAAAAGTAATAGTACCCTCTTTAATATCTTTTGCGATTTGCTCTGCTCTCTGTTGCGTATCTTTTAATCGGGTGTCTGGAATATCTGGCTGCATTAATATATGTGATGCAACTCTTAAGTTTCCTTTTACTTCATGTAATTGCATGAGATGATATCCAAAATCTGACTTAAAAGGCTTTGAAACTTGACCAACATCTAAGCTAAAGGCCATTTCTTTAAATTCTTTTATAAATTGTGAATCTTTCGTTATTTCATATCTTCCTTCATTATCAGCAACACCTGGATCATCAGAATTAATGATAGCTTTCATTTTAAAACTTGCCCCTTCTTCAATCTGTTTCTTTATCTCAGTTAGTTTGGTTACGATTCTATCATTCTCTTCATTCGTTGGTGCAGCATTTAAAACAATTTGCGCCAACTCAATCTCGGCCTGAAATTCAGGTAACTCTTCATTCTTTTTTAATCCATTATAATATAAACGAACTTCTTCTGGAGTTACATCAATTTTCTCTGTAATATTTTGTTGTTCTTTTTCTATTAAGACATTTTCTTTTTGAACGGTATATAATTCTTTTTTTAAATCATCTAAATCATTAAACCCATATGCTTCTATAACCTTCTCTACAGTACCATATTGTTTCGTAAAATATTCAACACTTCTATCTACTCTGCTAGAAATTTCTACTTCAGAAACCGTAACACTGTCAACAACGGCATGATGTGCTAATAATTTTTGTTGCATTAATTCTTCTAACATTTCGCAATCTGAAATGGTAATTTTACCCTCTGATCTTACATCTATCTCTTGTTTAAATTTGTCAATATCCGAGTCCAAAACAATGTTCTTACCAATCACTACTGCGACACCATCGATCTTTATTTTTTGTGCAAAAGTTGAAATACTTATCAGTCCAAAAAAAACTATCAAGACAGTTAATTTAGTATACTTTAAAATTGTTGTTTTTTGTTGCATCTTTTACTATTATTTTTTCAATATCTCTTATTAATTCAATTTTGCGTTTATGCAAAATCATTTGCTTTATGGTAGGTTTAATATAGCTTAAAGGAGCTGCATCATTTCTAGCTAAAACATCTTTTATTACGGCCAAATATAAACCTATTGAATCTTGTTTTTGAAGTAATTTTGTTTTTTTTAACAGATTTTCTTTAGAAAACGGGAGTTTTAACAAAACCTTATCTAATTGAGTCCAAATTGAATCGTTAAACTGATAGTATTTAAAGCTTAATTGTTGTTTTTCAAGCTCCTCTAAATCCTCAATATTCTCGGATTTAAAGAGTTTTAAAAATTCTTTCTTACTGATAACTTTATGATCAAAATGAAGATATTTTATTTTAACTAACTCTTCGTTCAGTCTAAAATTATCTTTACTTTTTGAGTAAAAATCTTCTATCTCAATATCATTAATAACGGTATCTAATTGCTGTTTAATCAGCATTTCTTTGTAATTATTAATTAACAAACTTTCTCTGTAATCATTTACAAGATGATCAATTTCATTAATATCTTCTAAAGAATTGTTGTTTTCGGCTTTACTAAGAAGTAATTTTTTTATTGCCCAATCATTAATAAAACTTTTAACTAATACAAGACTATCGTCTTTACTTATATTTTGAGGTAAAACGTTTTTTAAATCTTCTTTAAACAACTTTTCTGTATTAACAATAGCAATAATTTCAGATGATTTATCCTCTTTTTCTTGCACTATAAAATAGTTGCAAGAATTCAATAAAAAAATCATTAAAAGTGCATTTAGACTACGTTTCATCTATTTACTATTATAAGCTTTAATTAATTTTTTTAGTTGTCTGTTATCGACTTTAATTACGCTTTTTCTTCTTAAATCTGCAATCCAGTTTTTATCTAAAAAGTTTTGGTAATCATTCATCACCTCCCCTTTTATTTGGTCTAATCCTTTTGGTTGATAAGTACTCAAGTTTTTATCAAAAAAGTTTTTTAATCCTAAAGTATCTTTAGATGATTTTTCCCATATTTTTTGCTGCATAAGTTCAAACAACAACAATCCATCTCTATATTCTTGCAGAATATAAGCGAATTCTGGTTCTGTTTTCTCTAAGTTTTCTTTATAATATGCTAAAATCTCTTTGTCTTTAAACTCCTTAAAAACCTCAAAAACTCGTTTATTTCTTTTATTCTTTATAAAACTAAAAAATTCTTCTTGTGTTATATTTTTATCATTTATTGATAAAATTACGGCTTGCATTGAGTCTTTAGAAATTAGTTTAATATCTTTTAAATCAAAGATTTTCTTAGCTTCTTCATTTTCAGAGATTGAATATTTATTCTTCAATTTATTAATAACAGCATCTTTAGATAATTTAGCTCTATCACCAGATCTAACCTTACTTTTTAACGCTCTCTCTAATTCCTCAAAAGACGATACCGGATGTTTTTTCGTTAATTGTAAAATATGCCATCCAAAACGCGTCTTAAAAGGCTTAGAATATTCACCTTCTTTTTGCAAGCTGAAAGCAACTTCTTCAAATGGTTTCAGCATTCTTCCTATTCCAAACTTTTTTAGTTTACCTCCTTTAGATTTTGAACCAGTATCATCAGAATATTTCCCTGCTAAAGTTTTAAATTCTTCACCTCCCTGTAGTTTTTTATAAATATCATTAATTAATTGTTCCTGCTTAGCTCCTTTGTCATTTAACAAAATATGTGCTACTTCCACTTCTCCTTTTGAAGTTCTAAAAGCGTCAACTTTTAAAATATGATATCCATAACGTGTTCTAAAGGGATCAGAAACTTCACCTATTTTCGTATTATAAGCCGCATCTTCGAAAGAATACAACATTTTAAAAGCAGTGAAATACCCCAAGTTTCCGTTATTGCCTTTTCTTCTAGATTTAGCATCATCTCTTGCTGAAGGATCATCTGAAGTTTCTCTTGCTACTTTTTCGAAATCTTCTCCATTTAAAACTCTATTTCTAATTTCTAATATTTTCTGATATGCTAATAAAGTATCTTTAGGAGCAGGATTTTTTGGAGTTTTAACTAAAATATGTTTTGCTTTTACCTCGTTTTTTGTTCTAAAATAAGCATCTTTTACCAATTTATTTATAAATATAGTGTCTTGCATATAAGGTGCAGAAAGTTGATTCTTATACGTTTCAATCTCTTTTAGATACGTTGGTAAAGTATCTAACTTTTTATTGTATGCCTCTTTAACTTTTAACTTATAATTTATGTATAAATCTAAGTTTTTTTCAACATCTTTTGCTTCTTTATTATCTATGGCATCTAAATTTTTTTCATATATTCTTTTAAAATCAGAAACTGTTATTTTTTCACCATCAATGGTTAATAAAACTTTGCTTTTCTTTTGTGAAAAAACAACACTTGAACAACTTAAAACTACTAATAATATTAACTTTTTCATAAATTTACAATGATATAATTCCTTTAATTTTTTCTGCTTTTTTGTAATATTCAATTACTTTATTGGCACTTTCAATCTTCAATACGATAGAAAGACTAATATATTTTCCTGTTTTAGATTTTTTTGTTTTTATAACTGCTCCCCTATTGTTAAACAAACCCTGTACTTCTTCTACTTGATTTTCATCTGAAGGAACAATAAATTTATACATATAATCAGCAGGAAACTTCGTCGTATCTTCTAATTGACCTTTTAATTTGGTGTAGAAAATATTTTTATCGCTCATAATTAAATTTATTTTATATTTATTTAAAAATAACCACTCACAAAACTACATTAAAAATTAGTTTTATAAAGCGAATGATTTATTTTTGTAAAAATTTGATTTATTAGTAAGAATCAAAATTAATAATTCTAACATAAAAAGCTTGCAAAAAAATCAGCAAAAAATTGTTTTAATTGGTGGCCCTGGAACAGGGAAATCTACTGTTTTAAATAAACTGAAAGAAAAAGATTTTTTCTGTTTTGATGAAATTTCTAGAGAAGTAATTTTAAAAGCACAAAAAAAAGGAATAGAACAACTCTTTTTAACCGACCCTCTTTTATTTAGCGAGATGTTACTTGAAGGAAGAGAAGAGCAATACTTGAATGCTGAAAAAAGAAAAGAAAATATCGTTTTCTTGGACCGAGGAATTCCTGATGTTCATGCCTATATGAATTATTATAAAACGACATATCCTGCTTTATTTTTAGAAAAAAGCAAGCAGTACAAATATGATTTAATTTTTCATTTTTCTCCTTGGAAAGAAATACATACTACTGATAATGAGCGATATGAAACTTTTGAAGAATCTATAAAAATTGATAAGTTTCTTACAGAAGCCTACTCAGAACTAAATTACAAAATTGTAAATGTTCCTTTTGGTACTGTTAATGAAAGAACAGATTTTATCCTTAATTCGCTTTCCTGCGATTTATGATTTCTCCCAAAGAAATATTAAAAGAATACTGGAGTTTCTCCTCTTTCAGGGAACCTCAAGAAGACATCATAAAAGCTGTTTTGCAGCAAAAAGATGTGATTACTTTATTACCAACTGGAGGGGGTAAATCTATTTGTTTTCAAGTTCCTGCGATGGTTAAAGAAGGTGTTTGTTTGGTTATCTCTCCTTTAATCGCTTTAATGCAAGATCAAGTAGAAAGTTTAAAAAAACGCAATATAAAAGCGACAACAATAAAGTCTGGCTCTTCACAAGATGAAATAGTAACACTTTTTGATAATATTAAATTTGGTAATATTAAATTTCTTTATATTTCTCCAGAAAGATTGCAATCAATTTTTATGCAACAAAAGATTAAAGAATTAAACATTTCTTTTGTTGCCATTGATGAAGCTCATTGTATTTCTGAATGGGGGCATGATTTTAGACCTTCCTATAGAAATATAAAGATTTTAAAGGAAATTATACCAGATGTAAACTTCATTGCACTTACAGCGACAGCAAATAAAAGAGTTTTGAAGGATATTTCTTCAAATTTAGAATTAAAAAATCCATCTATTTTCAGAAATTCATTTGCTAGAGATAATTTGGCATACCAAGTTTTTACCGTTGAAGATAAATTATCGCGATTAGCACAAATATTTACGAAAACAAAATTGCCAGCAATTATTTATGTGAACTCCAGAAAAAAGACAGTAGAACTTGCTAACTTTTTAAATGCAAAGAATTTTAAAAGCAGCTTTTATCATGGAGGATTATCTGCTAAAGAAAAACAAATTTCTTTTGATAATTGGATGACAGAAAGAACGTCGATCATGATTTCCACAAATGCATTTGGAATGGGAATTGACAAATCAAATGTAGGAATTGTGATTCATTTTGATGTGCCTTTTAGTATCGAAAATTACATTCAGGAATCTGGAAGAGCTGGCAGGAATAAAAAAAAATCTTTTGCTGTTTTATTAAAAAACGAAAATGATATTGCCATTTATAAAGAGTATGTAAAAAAAGGTTTACCAAGCATTTTAGAAATCAAAGAAGTTCATAGAAAATTGTATCAATATTTTAGAATTTCAAATGGAGAAATTAGTGAAACTCCTTATGGTTTTAATCTTTTAGAATTCTCTGAAATCTATAAATTTATACCTATAAAGGTAGATACCATTTTAAAAATACTATCTAATAACGGAGTCTTAGAACTAACAAATACTTACAATCAAAAATCTACTGTAATCTTCACCGAAAGCAGTAAAAATGTCATTTCGTATGCTATAAGGAATATCTATACAAAGAGCTTTATAGACACATTACTAAGAACTTATACCGGTTTATTTAAACAAGAAGTTAAAGTAGATGAATTCTTGCTTGCAAAGAAAAATAATATTACCTCTAAACAGGTAATCGCTAATTTAGAACGCTTAGAGCAAGAAGAGATACTCATTTACAACAAGGTAAAGACTGACACAGAAATTCGTTTTTTAGTACCAAGAGAAGACGATATAACGATTAACAGATTTTCAAGAGAAATCAGTCAATTTTTAAAACAAAAAGAAAAAAAATCAGAAGATTTTTTAGCCTATATTACAAATAATAAAGTCTGCAGAAGTATTCAAATTTTAGAGTATTTTGATGAAATATCAACGAAAAAATGTGGTATTTGTGATGTCTGTTTGTCAAAAAAAAGAAATATTACAAAAGATATTTCTTCTGAAATTTTATCAATTTTAAAGCAAAAAAATGATTTAACATCACAAGAAATAAATCAACATTTAAAAGCAAATGAAAAAGACATTTTAATACATTTGCGTCAACTTTTATCAGCTAATAAAGTACTAATTAATCATCAAAATAAATACCATCTAAAATAAAAATCATGAAAGATTTACGCATCGTTTTTATGGGAACTCCTGATTTTGCTGTTACCATTTTAAACCACTTAGTAGAAAACAATTATAATGTAGTTGGTGTTATAACTGCCGCAGACAAACAGGCTGGAAGAGGCAGGAAACTAAATGAATCTGCCGTAAAAAAATATGCTATATCCAAAGAACTGACAATTCTACAACCAAAAAACTTAAAAGACATAGCATTTCATCAAGAACTAGAAGAATTAAAAGCAGATTTGCAAATTGTTGTTGCTTTTAGAATGTTACCAGAAGCCGTCTGGAAAATGCCTAAACTTGGCACTTTTAACCTACATGCATCCTTATTACCATCCTATAGAGGTGCTGCTCCTATTCATTGGGCAATTATAAATGGAGAAACAAAAACTGGGGTTACTACATTTTTTATTGATGATAAGATCGATACTGGAGAAATCATTCTTCAAAAAGAAATTGCTATTAATACTGATGAAACTGTAGGGTCTTTGCATGATAAATTAATGTTTTTAGGAGCAGATTTAGTTATAAAAACTGTTGATTTAATTTCTCAAGGAAATATTACAACCAAGAAACAGCCAGTGCTAGAAGAAAAATCAGCGCCAAAACTTAATCCTGAAAATACAAAAATTGATTGGACTAATTCTTTAGAGACTATCTATAATAAGATAAGAGGATTAAATCCTTTCCCTGCTGCCTGGACGAGTATCAAAAATAATGATGAAGAAATAAGTGCAAAAATTTATGCTATTCGTAAAGAAGTGTATGAACATGAATATAAAATAGGAAAAATAATTGCTTCTAAGAAAGAGCTGAAAGTCGCTATTAAAAATGGTTTCATAATTATTGATGAAATTAAGCTTTCAGGCAAGAAAAAAATGGACGCAAAACACTTATTAAATGGTTATCGTTTTTCTGAAGATGCAGAAATGCTATAAACCCTTTATGAATAAGGTTTTTAGAGTTTTTTGATTTCACACACTACCTTTATTAACAATTTGCACCTATTTATCAACAAAACCCTAGTTTTTTTAGGGGCAAATTTGCGTAAAACCTTAATCCGTCTATATTTGTTAAGCTATTATTAGCAAAATGAAATAATATTCAATTAATTTAAAAATCTATTTATTATGAACAAGTCAGATTTAATCGACGCAATGGCTGCAGATGCAGGAATTTCTAAAGTAGCAGCTAAAGCAGCCTTAGAATCTTTTACAGGTAATGTAACTTCTGCTTTAAAAGGTGGTGACAAAGTTGCTTTAGTTGGTTTTGGAACTTTTTCAGTATCTAACAGAGCTGCAAGATCAGGAAGAAATCCTCAAACAGGAAAAACTATCCAAATTGCTGCTAAAAATGTAGCAAAATTCAAAGCTGGAGCTGGATTAAGTGATGCTGTAAACTAAGAGATTACCGTCGAAGTTATAAAAAGCTCTCTTTTTAAGAGAGTTTTTTTTATTCCTATATTTTTTTTATATTTACTTATGCCCCATTTAAAACCTATTAAAGGTAGATTATTAATTGCTGAACCTTCTATTTTAAATGATAGCTCTTTTAATAGAGCAATTATTTTAATTACAGAGCATACAGATAACAATTCTGTTGGCTTTATTTTAAACAGGCCTTTAGATTATACACTCCAAGATTTATTGCCAGAAATTGAAAGTGATTTTGTTATTTATCAAGGAGGCCCTGTAGAACAAGATAATTTATATTTTGTGCACCAAGTACCTGAATTAATACCTGAAAGCATTGAAGTAGATAATGGTATATTTTGGGGTGGTAATTTTGAATCCTTAAAAAAATTACTTGATACTGGATCTTTAAAGAAAACTGATATTCGTTTTTTTCTTGGTTATTCTGGCTGGGGAAAGAATCAGCTGGAAGATGAATTAAATTTAAACTCTTGGTTTATTTCAGAAAATGATATCAAAAACATTTTTTCTAAAAACGAGGAATCTCTTTGGAAAAATAAAATATTACAAAAAGGTGGCGACTATAAACTTTGGGCGAATGCGCCAAGTGACATCAATTTGAACTA
>Ga0209712_10000285_pt1 | contig 46186 bp, 35 predicted proteins | sample ArcOceMetagenome_FD_187443 | JGI IMG/M metagenome (GOLD analysis project Ga0209712, IMG submission 187443) | Marine eukaryotic phytoplankton communities from Arctic Ocean - Arctic Ocean - Greenland ARC118M Metagenome (SPAdes) (version 2) | ecosystem: Environmental > Aquatic > Marine > Oceanic...
GTTTGTAAGGAAAAATAATGAGTTTCTGTTTGTCTGGAATTTTTACCAATATCCTTAGATTGATTACTACTATTGCTCTAAAATAATTTTTGGCTCGAATCCTTTCTTTTAATAATAATATTGCCCATTTCATGCAGTAAACACAATGTATTACGTGTTTTATTAATTAGCTAAATATTACATATCCAATTCAAAAGATTGGCGTAGTTTTTCTAAAAGCGGATTTTTCTCTTTTAGTTTTTTAAATTTCTCTAGTGGTGTATAGGCAAATTTTTTCTCTACAGTCTCATTTATGCTAACAAGAATTTTAATTCCAAAATTATTTAATTTTTCTCTTAAAAAGTTTAATAAACTGGCTCTTCCCTTTCTAAATTGCTCTTCCATTAATTTGTTAGGAACGGTAAAAGAAATTTTAAAGTTTTCTTCTAATTTAGGAACATCAGTGCCAATAATAGAAGCCATACTTCTTTCTCCTTTTTTATCAAGCAAAGCCACATAGGTTTTCCAAAGTTCTTGTAATAATTTTTCAGTAAAAATATCTTTCGGATGATTGTCAAAATTTTCTTCAACAACAGCTTTTTTTTCTTTCTTTTTCTCGTAAATACTTTTTAGAGAAAGAGACGAAGAACGTTTTTCTGCAGATTTTAAAACGGGTGTTTTAAGCTTTAGCTTTGGTTTTTCAACTTGTTGAAGCTCAATAACTTTAGGTTTTGTCTGGATTGGTTTTGATATTTCCTTTACAGCGGGCGAGAGTGCTTGGAAAAAAGTAGCAGGAATTATGTAGTTAGCTGACTTTTTTTTTTCTCCATCAAAAGTGATAGAGGCAATTTGCATTAAGGTTAATTCTACCAGCAATCGCTGATTTTTACTAGCTCTGTAGTTCAAATCGCAATCATTTGCTTTGTTGATGGATTGCATTAAAAAAGGAATACTTGCTTTAGTCGCTTGCTCTAAATATTTCTTTTTAGCAGTGTCTCCGACCTCTAATAAGCCTAAAGTGGCTTTATCTTTGGCTACTAACAAATCTCTAAAATGACTTGCTAACCCGTTTATAAAATGATGTCCTTCAAAACCTTTTCCTAAAATAGTGTTAAAGGCATTTAATACATCAGGTATTTTGTTTTCTAACAACAACCCTGTCATATTAAAATACGTATCGTAATCTAAAACATTTAGGTTTTCTGTAACAGCTTCGCGTGTTAAATTCTTTCCAGAAAAACTAACGACCCTATCAAAAATTGATAAAGCATCTCTCATGGCTCCATCTGCTTTTTGAGCAATAATGTGCAAAGCATCATCATCAGCTGTTATATTTTCTTTTTCGCAAATTATTTTTAGATAATTTTTAGCATCTAAAACACCAATTCTTTTGAAATCAAAAATTTGACAACGTGATAAAATAGTAGGAATTATTTTATGCTTTTCGGTTGTCGCTAAAATAAAAATAGCATGGGCAGGTGGTTCTTCTAATGTCTTTAAAAAAGCATTAAAAGCTGCCTGTGAGAGCATGTGTACCTCATCAATAATATATACTTTGTATTTTCCTGTTTGAGGCGGAATTCTAACTTGTTCTGTTAAACTTCTAATATCGTCTACAGAATTGTTAGAGGCAGCATCCAGTTCAAAAATATTAAAAGCAAAATCTTCATCCTCAGAAATGTCAACACCTTGTTGATTTATTTTCTTTGCTAAGATTCTTGCACAAGAGGTTTTACCGACACCTCTAGGTCCTGTAAATAAGAGAGCTTGTGCTAAATGATCATTTTTTATGGCATTTTCTAACGTATTCGTTATAGCTTGTTGCCCAACAACATCCTTGAAATTTTGAGGACGATATTTACGTGCAGAAACTATAAAATGCTCCATTTATACTTTTTTTGGTTAAGTAACAAAAGTAATTATCTACGAGGATTTGTACAACTTGGTTTCTTAACAAAATGCTAAAGTTGTAAACAAATTGTATGAAGTTTTAATTTAAAGCGACTATTAGTATAATTCAAGTTTTTTATTAGATTAAAAGTCCCGAAATTTGCATTTAAGATTGTTTACCTGTCTTGTTTGAAAAATTAATTATTTTAAATAAAATTAACATATGAAAATTATGAAATCAGTTTTTACCTTTACTACTATTTTTTTACTAATTTCTTGTCTGGGTTTTTCTAAGAAAGAAGAAGTTGCTAAAGCAACTTTTGTATTTTCCAATACAACCAAAGTTGCTTATTTTGCTAGTGGTTGTTTTTGGTGTGTAGAAGCTATTTTCGAAAGTGTCGAGGGAGTAGAGGAGGCAGTTTCTGGTTATGCAGGGGGCCATACAAAAAAACCTACTTATCAGTCAATAGGAACAGGTACTACAGGTCATTCGGAGTCTGTTGCGGTATACTATAACGCTACAAAAGTTAGCTTTGAAACTTTAGTTACTGTTTTTTTTGGTTCTCATGATCCAACAACGATTAATGGGCAACATCCAGATTATGGTACGCAGTATAGATCTATTGCTTTTTATGAAACTGATGAAGAAAAAATTATTATTGAAAACACAATTTCTAAGTTAAATAAAGAAGTTTATAATGGTAAAATTGCCACTGAAGTAACCAAACATTCTAAATTTTATGAAGCCGAATCATACCACCAAGATTTTGAAAGAAGAAACCCAAACCAAGGCTATGTAAAAGCGGTTTCTGTTCCAAGATTAAATAAATTTAAAAAGAAGTTTCCTGAATTGTTAAAAAAAGGAATACATTAGTTTTTATTTTGTTCTTTCGAACTAAAATTTGTAAACAATTCAATTTATTAAAACCATTTCTTTTAGTTGTTGTTAAAGTAATCTTTTGCAATCATTTTTATATCCTCAAAAAATTATTCAGTAGCACCATATCTCTTTGCTGTTTCAATCCAATGTTCAGCAATTCCTTTTGTATCCGCTCCTAACCCCCTAGACAAATGCAATGCAACTCCCATTATAAAAACAGCACCTTTCTGTAGTTCTTGATTTGTTGTTATCTTTCCAAATTCTTCTTGTGCTTTTAATTGCAGTATATCATTGTGTTTTTGCGTAAAAGTAATAGAGTTCCGAGTAGTATCTGTTATTGATGGGATCATTAAACAGTCAATCCACTCTTTACCAATTCTCTCTGCTAAGACCTCGGGAGGCTCGATACTCATTTCTCGCCATACTGCAAGGGTTTTCGTATCGTTAGATTCGGTTAAGCCTGAATCTAGCAATAACTCAAAAGCAATATCAGCGATGTTTTGCATAACGATTAAATATGCATCTTGTGCTTTTTCGAATGTATCTGCTTCTTGTCCTTTAAGATATTCGCCTACACTAAGTTTTGGTAATTTTAAAACTTCAGCACAGTCTGTCAAACAAGGAAATGTATCTCCTTCGTAAATATATTGTGCTTTATCAAATTGTATTTGACGACCTAATGGATATAAACGACACGCTAATGGTCGACCTTGGTGAACGCTGCAACCAACATTATCCAGATATTGACTACATGCTTGTTGCCCTTTTTTATCTGGTTTTCCGTCAAAGCGCAATCGAATTCCACCAAACTCACAATATAAATCACGAAATTCTCTTTGCGTAATTTTCTTTTCTTTACTTAAACTGAACAATTCCCATGGGTTTAGCATTACGGCTTTACCAAAACAGCAGGTCCCCGCTCGAGAACAAGTAAGTGGTAATATACTTTTAGTGCTGAGTTTCGTTGTTTGCATGGATTTGGGTAGTTTTTTAAAGTATGATTAAGTCAAATAGCAACAAATGCGAAAAAAATATAAGATGTAATTGAAATGTTTTTTTGCACTCTAAATACAAATTGATAAGGTTAGATGATTTGTTCGCTATTAATTCTTTTCATATCGATGCATATTAACAACAATTTGAAGCGAAGTTATGATTTTTTTATTCAAAATATTAATGAGGAAAAAATCCTTTTTTAAAACTAAAAATCCTCAAAAAAAGTGAGGATTTAGGTAAACATTAAAAGAAGCTACTGTTTTACTTCTGGTTCTGGTATGGCTAATTTTGCCATTACTAAATTTGTAATATCAAATTTTTCATCTATAAAAACAAATTGATTCCCTGTAATTGTTAATACCTGTGTGTAACCATTTTCATTGGCAACTGCATTGATTGCGTCATTTAATAGTTTATATAATGGACGCATTAATTCATTCTGTTTTAACTGCATTAATTTATTACCATTAGTTTGATAATTTTTAATATCTTGTTCTAAAGCAGAAATTTCTTTAATTATTGTTTTTTTCATTAATTCTCCCATTTCTTTTTCTTTGTTTTTAAAATCTTCAACTCTAGTTTGAAAATTTTGGGTTTTGAGAGAAAAAGAAGAATCTAATTTTGCACCATAAGCTTGTGATCTTTTTGAAACAATTTTGGCTTCTGGCATTAAAGTCATAATATAATCGCTATCGATTGTACCAACTTTTGTTTGTGCAATGGCAGCAGTGCTTATAAAAGCAATAAATAGAATTGTAATTTTTAATTTCATGATATTAATTTAGTTAGACAAAGATATAAAAGTAGCTGAACTACGAAAATTTAGATGTGCTAAACATTGTTAATTTTATCAGAAATTTTGCTAATTATTTCGTTGATATTTGTTTGATAATCAAACCATAAAATTTCTTCATCTTTTCGAAACCAGGTAAGTTGTCTTTTTGCAAAACGCCTTGTATTTTTTTTGATTTCGGAGATTGCGAACTCCTTTGTGAATACACCATCAAAAAAAGAAAATAATTCTCGATATCCTACAGTTTGTAAAGCATTTAATTTTTTATTAGGATACAGTTCTTTGGCTTCCTCTAACAAACCATTTGCAGTCATGTTTTCTACTCGCTGGTTTATTCTGTTGTAAATGGTTTCTCTATCTGCAGTTAATCCAATTTTGATGGAATTAAAATTTCTAGTTGATTTTGGTTTGTTTTTATAAGTAGAGTAGGGCGTTCCACTACCTATACAAACTTCTAAAGCTCTCATAATTCTATGAGGATTATCAATAGCAATCGTATTGTAAGTATCTATGTCTAATTCTTTTAATTTTTCTTGAAGGGTTTTAATTCCATCTTCTTGCAATTGGATGGTTAATTTCTCTCTAATTTTAGAGTCTACTTCTGGAAAATAATCCAATCCTTTTAAAACAGCATCTACATACAATCCGCTACCACCAACCATAACTTGAACTGGATTCTTCGCAAATAAATCATCTAATTTTTGAAGTGCATCTCTTTCAAAAGTTCCAACATTATACTCTTCAAAAATGCTTCTATTTTGTATGAAATGGTGCTCTGCAGCTGCCAATTCATTCGTTTCAGGAACAGCAGTACCAATGGTCATTTCTTGGAAGAACTGTCTAGAATCACAAGAAATTATATCACTTTTAAAATGATTTGCTAATTTGATACTTAATGCCGTTTTGCCAATTGCAGTAGGACCTACAATTGTTATTAATGTGTTTTTGTTAGTTTTTATCATGGATTAATTTTGCTTCCACAATCGTAACAAAAAACAGCATTTTCTTTATGATTTTCTTTTAAACAATTTGGACAAGATTGAGTATTTGTATCTGTTTTCAAGTTGTTTTTGGTCATTTCTGAAGTTACAATTCCTGTGGGAATTGCAATAATTCCGTAACCCAAAATCATAATTATACTCGCAATCAATTGACCAAATGGAGTTTGGGGTGCAATATCTCCAAAACCAACTGTAGTTAATGTTACAATTGCCCAATAAATACTTTTTGGGATGTTTGTAAATCCATTTTCTTCTCCTTCAACCATATACATAATAGTTCCTAGAATAATACAAACAATAACTATAAAAAACAGAAAAACTGCAACTTTAGCTCTACTTGCTCTTAAAGCAACTAGCAACTTGTTAGAAGCACCAATGTATCTAGCCAGTTTTAAAATTCTAAAAACTCTCAATAAACGCAAAGCTCTTAGAGCGACTAAACTATGAGACCCCACTAAAACAAATGATAAGTATTTTGGTATTGTTGCAACTAAATCTATAATTCCATAAAAGCTAAATATGTATTTTAATGGTTTTTTTATAGAAATAACTCTTAAGATATATTCGATTGAAAATAGGATGGTTATTATCCATTCAGAAATATTTAAAAAATCATGATATTTTTCATCAAAACTTTTTATGCTTTCGAGCATTACCAAAAGAATACTAGCAAGGATTGCAATTAGTAAAATAACATCAAAAAGCTTACCTTCTTGCGTGTCGGCTTCATAAATAACTTCATGAAGTTTTTCTCTCCAATTTAACTTTGTGCTAGATTTTTCCACCGTTATTTTTTATAGTCTTATACAATACTACACATATTTTTATAATCTGATTACCTTTTGTACCTTATTTTTATTCATGTAATTTTTTATAATATGTTTAGCCTGTATTTTATTTGTGATAGGTGTTAATACTGATTTTAATATATCTAATCTGTTTTCTTGAAAGTTTAAATTTGTATAACCATAACCATAAACTTCATTTTTTTCTACTAATATTAAGGCATGTTCTTCAATCTCTCTTCCCTTTTCTATAAGTATAAAGTCTTCATTATTAAAATCTTGATTTGCTGTCTTTTTTTTCTTTTTAAAGTTATATTTTGGAGATAAAACTTCTAACTCTATTTGGTATTTTAAACTTGTAAAAAGCTCATTACCTGTTTTGTCAAAAGAAATTGTTTGCACTCTTTCTTGAATTTTAACGGCTCTGGTTGTTAATTTTAAAAAAAGTTTGTTTACTTCTGCTTTAATATTTTTACCTCTTCCTAAATAAATAACTTTTCCATTTATATCATGAATATAAAAGACACCTTGAATTGGAGGAGTTTCCTCTATTAAAGTTCTTAATTTTTGTTTTTGAAGTCTTCTGTCAAAATATTTTATAGAACTTTGTATGATGGTTTTACTGATATCTTTTTCTAACAATAATTTAAATAATTGAACAGTAGCCAAAGCATCACCTGATGCTCTATGCCTATCGGTCATAGGAATTCCTAATGATTTTGTAAGTTTCCCTAAGCTATAGGAAGGTTGATCTAAAATTAATTTCTGACTTAATTCTACAGTACATAAAGTATTTCTGTGAAAATCATAACCTAATCTTTCAAACTCTGTACTTAAAATCCTATAATCAAAAGTCGTATTGTGTGCTACTAAAATACAATCTGTTGTAATTTCTATAATACGCTTAGCTGCCTCAAAGAATTTGGGTGCATTCTTAAGCATCTTATTGCTAATACCAGTAAGTTGTACAACAAACTCTTGAATGGGTTTTTCAGGATTCACTAAAGATATAAATTGATCTATAATAGTATGACCATCAAATTTATAGATAGCAATTTCGGTAATGCCCTCTTCATTAAATTTACCTCCTGTAGTTTCGATATCTAAAATTGCGTACAAATTCTTTTTATTTAATAAATTTACTAATTATAATTTCTTTTACCAAATATAGAGCTACCAACTCTAATCATGGTACTTCCATTTTCAATTGCTAATTGATAATCTCCACTCATTCCCATTGACAGTGTATTTAGGTCACAATTATCAGTAAGAATTTTTGTTTTTTGATTCTCAAATAAAGATTTAAGAGATAAAAACTCTTCTTGTAATTGTTCATGATTGTCTGTAAATGTTGCCATACCCATAAAACCAATAATCTTTATATTTTCTAATTCAGAAAATTCTTCCGAGGCTAATATGGCTTCAATCTCACTAAAAGAAAGACCAAATTTAGTGTCTTCTTTAGCTATTTTTACTTGTAATAAACAATTGATAATTCTATCATGTTTTTTCGCCTGTTTATTAATCTCTTTTAGAGTTTTCAATTTATCAACTCCATGAATTAAATCAACAAAATGAGCCATATATTTTACCTTATTACTCTGTAAATGACCAATCATATGCCATTGAATGTCTTTAGGTAAAGCATCAAATTTCTCTGCCATCTCCTGAATTTTGTTCTCACCAAAAACACGTTGACCAGCATCGTATGCTTCTTGCAAGTCAATTATAGGTTTTGTTTTAGAAACTGCCACCAGTGTTACATTTTCAGGAATTGACCTCTGTATTTCTATTAAATTTGCTTTTATTGTACTCATTAACCTAAAAGTTCTATAATTTGTTTTGCCAATTCTAATCCTATTCTGTCTTGTGCTTCTTTTGTAGCAGCTCCAATATGTGGGGTTAAAGAAATTTCTGGATTCATTAACAATTGGACAGCAGGAGTCGGTTCGGTTTCAAAAACATCTAAACCTGCAAATTGTATTTTACCACTTTCAATAGCAAATACCAAATCAACTTCATGTAAAAGACCACCTCTAGCTGTGTTTATGATTCCAATACCATCTTTCATTTTTTCAAATTCATTTTTTGAAATGATATAATCATGTTGTGAAGGAACATGTAAAGTGATAAAGTCTGATTCTTTCAACAACTGTTCTTTATCAACGGTATCAATTGTAAAAGTAGTTTTTTGTCCGTTGAAGAACTCTAAAGTAATTGTGGCATTTTTTATTTGGTCGTCAACAGCCAAAACATGCATTCCTAGGCCAATAGCAATTTTAGCAACTTCTTGTCCTATTCTACCAAAACCAATAATACCAATTGTTTTTCCTCTTAATTCTGTACCTTGAGAATAGGCTTTCTTCAACTCTTTAAAACGAGAATCTCCTTCTAGAGGCATTTCTCTGTTAGATGAATGAAGAAACCTTACCATTCCAAAAAGATGCGAAAAGACTAATTCTGCAACAGAACTAGAAGAGGCTGCAGGTGTATTTATAACATGTAAACCATTATCAACTGCATAATCAACATCAATATTGTCTAGGCCAACTCCTCCACGTCCAATTAGTTTTAGGCAGGGGCAGGCTTCAATTAGTTCTTGTCTAACTTGTGTTGCACTTCGTACTAAAATGATATCAATATTATGTGTATTTATATAATTCTCTAACTGATTTTGGGCAACTTTAACAGTAATTACCTCAAATCCCCCTTTTTCTAAAGCGTCAATTCCACTTTTAGAAATTCCATCATTTGCTAATATCTTCATCTATCTTCTTGTATGTCATTGCTAGTATTGAAATAACGTGGTAATCTCACTATTAAGATTCCTTTATTTCATCCGAAATGACGATTTGTATTTTATTTTTGAGTTCTTTCTAATACTTGCATTACATCCACTAAAGCCTGCACGCTATGCAATGGTAAGGCATTGTACATACTTGCTCTATAGCCACCAACGCTTCTATGTCCATTTATACCACTAATTCCTGCTTCTTTCCACATCGTGTTAAAAGTCTCAGTCAAACCGTCATCAGTTAAAAGAAAAGTAGCATTCATAGTACTTCTATCCTCTTTAGCTACAATTCCCTTAAAAAGCCGATTTCTATCAATTTCATTGTATAATAAAGCTGCTTTTTTATTGTTTACTTCTTCAATAAATTTAATTCCTCCTAAATCCTTTAACCACTCCAAGGTAAGCATAGAAACATAAACAGCAAAAACAGATGGAGTATTAAACATACTATCCTTGTCAATATGAAGTTGATAATTTAGCATAGAAGGAATATGTCTTTCAACTTTTCCTAAAATATCTTCTTTAATGATCACTAAAGTCGTTCCGGCAGGACCCATGTTTTTCTGAGCACCAGCATATATTAAGTCGAATTTTTCAAAGTCTAATTGACGAGAAAAAATATCGGAACTCATGTCACAAACTACATGAACATTAGTTTTAGGAAAATCTTTAATTTGAGTTCCTGCAACAGTATTGTTACTTGTACAGTGAAAATAATCTGCATCTTCAGGAATTGAATATCCCTTTGGGATATAATTATATCCTTTGTCTTTAGAGGATGCAACTTCTGTCATTTCACCAAAAGCTTTTGCTTCTATTATAGCCTTATCAGACCAAGTTCCAGTATTTAAATAAGCTGCTTTTTTATTTAATAAATTATACGCAACCATTAAAAATTCCAAACTAGCACCACCATGTAGAAATAAGGCTTTGTATCCTTTATTTTCTAATCCTAACAATTCTAGAGCTAAAGAACGTGCTTTTTTCATTACATCTACAAAAGATTTACTTCTATGAGAAATTTCTATTAATGATAAATTATCATCATTAAAATTTAGAATGGCTTCTGATGCTTTTTTAAGTACTTCTTCAGGTAAAATACAAGGGCCTGCACTAAAATTATGTTTTTTCATTTTGCTCTTATTTTAGTTATTTACTGACAACAAACAAAAATCATGTTGTTATATTTTTGATAAAAATTCTAATGTATTCACTCCATCTGCATAATCGGTTAATTTTGGATTTTGTGTTTGCCCAAAAGCAACTTCATTTTCTATAAAGTCTTTGGCGACAATACATTGTATTTTGTTTCTATCTTGATGTAATTTTATTTTTAAATCTATTTCGTTTTCATAATATTCATAAAAAACTGTCGCAATAGGAGAGGAATAGCTTTTATCTTCTTTAATCATTAGAAAACCGTTTTCTAATAAATCATATAAACTCATTAAGTATACGGCTTTATTGTAATCGTAATTATTCGCGTATTTCGCATTATTAATCATGTCCTTTTTAGCATACATTCCTGTGAAAAATAAATCAAAATTGTAATTTTTTGGCACATATAACTTGGAAACACTTCTACAACCTAAGCCAAAATATTGAAAAACATCATCAGATAATTTTATAAAATCTTGCTCAGTTTCTTTTCCAGTAATAACCGCTATCGAATTTCTGCTTTTTCTAATAATATTCGGTTTATTTTTAAAATAATACTCAAAATAACGAGCTGTATTATCACTTCCTGTAGCGATTACTGCATCAAAATCGGTTAACTTTTCTTCTGTAAAAGTAATTTCTCCTTGAAAACCTTCTTCGATATACTCTAAATACTTTGCTAAAAAGGGTAATAAATGTTTATCATTAGAAGATTGCTTTACTAAAACAGAATGACCAGAAATTAAGACTGATAAAAAATCATGAAACCCCACCAAAGGTATATTTCCAGCCATAATAATGGCTACCTTTTTGGATGAGTTATTAGTCAAGTCAAGGTCTTTTGTAAAATCATTTAAACATCTCTTGGTTAGTGATTTACTGATACTTTTTAAAGCAAATAAAATGTTATTTTTTGTAAACCAAGAATTGTTTTCTTGAGCTATTTTAATCTGATGTAAGAAACCCTCAAAAAAGATCTCATTATGTTCAATATTATCTTTTTTCTCTATATTTTCGATAGAAAACTGACCTAAAAAGTCCCCTAATTTTGCAAGTGCAGTAATTCTGTTTTGAATACTAATCATTTATTTTGGTTGTCTGTGATTTTGGCTTTATTTTTGCAATTGCAAAGGTACAAAAACAGAAGAGAAAATTATGGCAATTATTATAACAGATGAATGTATAAATTGTGGGGCATGTGAACCAGAATGTCCTAACACGGCAATTTATGAAGGAGCAGATGATTGGAAATATTCAGAGGGAACAGATTTAAAAGGTAAAGCAGTTTTACCAAATGGTAAGTCTGTGAATGCTGATGAGGATCAAGAACCCATTTCTGATGAAATTTATTACATCGTTGCAGATAAATGCACAGAATGTAAAGGTTTTCATGAAGAGCCACAATGTGCTGCAGTTTGTCCTGTAGATTGCTGTGTACCGGATGATGATAATGTAGAGACTGAAGAAGAACTGCTGGAGAAACAGCGTTTTATGCATCAGAAGTAATATCTTTAACAGACAACATAATTAAAAATCTTGAAGAAATTCAGGATTTTTTTATGTGCTATTTTTAAATGATCTTACTTAAATATTATAGTTTAAATAAGACGTAATAAAAAACACTCAACTTATAAAAGTTGAGTGTTTTCTTAATTCAAATAATAAAACAAATGTAATTTGTTTTATATTTTTAGAACTGATAATTTAATGATAAGTTAAACATTGTACCTAATTGGCTAAAGTGAGAACCGTCATAAGTCATTTGAGAATAACGACCATTAAATGTAATAGCATTCGCTTCATTTTCAAGTTGAGTTAATCCTGATCCACCATTTGCAATAGAAATTACACTTGTATCATCAATGATTGCTTGTCCTGCAGCATTATCTGCTTTAAACGCCCATTCTGGTAATACATTTAATAAATTGTTTACATTTAAAGCAATCGATAATTTATCAGATGCTTGAAAGTTTATTGCTAAATCAGTAACAACTTTAGGTGTAAATTCAGTTCTTAATCCGTCATTCATAAACTTCTGTCTAAAAGTAGTTTTTCCGAAATAAGTGTTGTTTAAAGAAAGACCCCATTTATTAATCTCATAGTTAGCTCCGAATATCCACTTTGTTTTTGGTCTCGAAGTAAACATTAGTGCTAAATTAGATCTATCAAGTACAGGATAATTAGTTCCTTCTACATTAATTGTAGGCACATCTTCTGTTCTTTTATTAGCAATCGTGTAATTACCAGAAAGATTTAAATCTAATTTACCTCCTCCTACTTCAATATTTGAAATACTAGAAACAAAATCAATACCAGATGTAGTAGTATCAAAACCATTTATAAAAAATTGATTTTTACCAATTTGGTTTGTGTAAAGTACTCTGTCTTCAACATCAATTTTATAATAATCAACTGTAAAGTTGATGTTGTTTGTTAACTTCCCACCAAAACCAACAGTAAAGTTTGTTGATTTTTCTGGAGTCAATTTAGGAATTCCTAATTCTCTTGCTTTAGGAGATACGTTGTTTACTAAACCAACCACATCAATTCCTCCACCATCAGCGAAAGAATATTGAGATTTTTCAGTATAAATTTGATGTAAACTAGGTGCTCTAAATCCAGAAGAAACAGAACCTCTCATTGTCAACTTATCAGATAATTTGTAACGAGAACTAAATTTGTATACAAATGTATTTCCAAAATCAGAATAATTCTCACCACGTAACGTACCACTTAATAAAAAGGCATCAGATACATCATAATCTAAACTGAAATATCCACCTAAGTTATATCTGTTAAAGATACCAGAGTTTTTAATATCATTTCCTGAAAAAGAATCTGAACCACCACCTTCATAAGAAGAAACTTTCCCGGCAATTACTTCAAAATTTTCATTTCTAAACTCAGCACCCATACCAATACTCACTTTGTCAGAAAGAAGTCTAGATACATCTAAGTTTCCTACAACATGATTGAAAGCAGTTCCTCCTGGATCAAAACTTGTTGGACTCAATGCTTGGTAACCTTCACTTGCATTATGAGAATTGTTTACTTTATATGTTTGTTCGTTTCCACCAACAGTAACACTTGCATCAACATTCCAATCATTTACTTTTCTTGTAATTCCTACAGTTGCATTAAAATCATTTAATACACCTTCGAAAGTTGGTACATATCCATCAAATCCTCCTGCTTCATTTGAAGGAAATAAATCTTGTAAATATGCTAAATCACCCGTTGCTACTTTCCAATAAGGAGTTCTGTAATTCGCATAAGAATTCACTTTTTTAAATACATATGCTGCATTAAAGTATAGTGTAGATTCTTCAGATAAGTCGTAAGCACCATTGATTAAAAATTTAGTTGCTACAGTTTCAGGAGAACCGTTAATGTTTCCTGCATCTGGTTTTCTAGATAAGAATTCTTCAACAACATTTAAAGGAGCACCAAAACCTGTTCCACCGTATGCTTCACCTTTAGCACTTACTGTTCCTGGTCTATTTGCTAAGCCTACTTTAGAAAAGTCAACTGTATAGTTTATGAAACCTTGATCGTCACCGATAGAAGATCCATTGTTAATACTAATACCAAACATTTCACCATCACCTTCAGAAGTAACACCTGTTCTTAAAGTTGCAGAACCTCTATTCACATCATCTTTTAAGATAATATTAATTACACCAGCAATCGCATCAGAACCATATTGTGCAGATGCACCGTCTCTTAATACTTGTATACTTTTAATAGCATCTACAGGAATTGCAGAAATATCTGTACCTGTTTCACCACGTCCTGGAGAATCTTGTGTATATAATAATGCACTAACGTTTTTACGTTTTCCATTAATTAATACTAAAGTTCTACTTGGCCCCATGTTTCTAATTTCATACGGGTCTAATAAAGAAGTTGCATCATTTACAGGAGTTTGTACCGTGTTAAATGAAGGGATTCTAAATTGTAACGCTTTATCAAAAGTTGTTTGACCTGTAGACATTAATTCTTTAACGCCAACAACATCAACTGGTAATGCAGTATCTGCGTTACTTCTTGGAGCTGTTCTTGATCCAACTAAAACAACTTCATCTAAAGCATTGTCTTCGTTAACAACAATTGTTAAATAAGAACTGTCTGCTACAGTTACAGTTTTTGTTTCAAAACCCATAGAAGATACAACCAAGCTAGTTGGCACGCTTTCTACTGTAATAGAAAATTCTCCATTATCATCAGAAACGATTCCATTAGAAGTGTTTCCTTTTTCAACAACATTCATATATGGCAAACCTTGGCCAGATGAATCTGTTACTTTACCTTTTATAGTTTGTGCCATTAATCCTAAAGGAAGCATAAACATAAAAGCAATTGTACAAAATTTTAATAAATACTTTTGTTTCATAAATATATTATTAGTTAATAATTGTGTTTAATGAACTCTTTTTACTTAAAAAATTAAGCTCATTTACTATATAAGATAGAAAAAGAAAAAGTATACTCTTTAAAAATTGATTTTTTTTAAAGGAAATGGATAAAAACAGATATAATGTTAATATTTACAGTTGTAAATTAAATTTTGTGTAGTAAAAAGAACCATTCGTTCCCATTTGTGTAGCGTCCCATAATCCGCCACTATCAGTATAATTATTTTGTTTAGTAGGGTATATGTTGAATAAATTATTGGCACCCAATTGTAGGTTAATGATAGTATTTAATTGATAACTGAAATGTAAATCTGTGGTTATTTTTGGTTGATAAATATCTGTAGCAATTTCTAGTCTCTCTATTTCAGAATTATTAAAATTAGACAAGTCTTGACTTATTTGCCAATCAATTAATTTAATTGTACTAAATCGGGTAAAATTTAATGAAGTTTTAATTTTTTTGTATTCGTAATTTACACCAAGATTAAATTTATTTTTTGGGGCTGAAGCTAGTAAAAATTGTTGATCCCTTTTCCCAAAAAAAGTTTCTTGATCTAGTGTTTTATTTTTGATTTCCGAAATACTCATATAATTTATGTTTCCAGAAAAATCAATGGAAAAAATATTATTTCGAATCTTTTTGTACCAGTTTAAAACCAAATCAACTCCAGTAGTTTTAGTGTCTACACCATTTGCGAAAAATTGAACATTATCTAGGCCTAACCCTAAATTTGAGGCATCAAAATTACCACTTAAAATAATTCTATCTTCAACAGATACATAATAAGCATCTAAGGTTGCATTAAATGTTGAACTTAATTTCGCAGTAAATCCGAAACTGTAATTTCTTGCTTTTTCTTCTTTTAACTTATCAATATTAAATTTTCTGGCAATAGGACTATTGTTTGCTATTAAAAATGATTCTGATGGAGTATTTCCTATAAAATTCGTGAACGTTAAATTATAATAACTTTGAGCTAAAGAGGGAGCTCTAAAGCCAGTACTCAAAGAACCTCTTAAATTAAATTTTTTTGTAATCTTATATCTTGAAGCAAGTTTGTAATTTAATGTACTTCCAAAATTGCTGTAATATTCATATCTTAAAGCAGCACCGATCATAAACATTTTAGAAAAATCTATTTCTGTATCTAAATAAATTCCAAAGTTAGACCTATTTCTATCCACTTCATTTTCTGGAGAATACCCAGGAAATCCTTGTGAGCCGCCTGGTCTTATTTCACCATTATAACTTTTATAATCTGAAACCGGAGTTTTTGAGTTTACTAAATCCCCATTAATATCATAGGAAGCATATGAAGCTTCTTCACCAGAAAATATTTTGTATTTATCTAATCGATATTCTAACCCTAAAGCAATATTAAACCCATAAGATTTTTCTAAAAAATATTTAGAAAAATCAATACTTGTGGTATTTTGTATTAATTGATGACCACCAGCATCAAACTCTGTTGGAGAATTTTCTTCAAGTGTAGCATTCAGTGTATTTTTAATAAAATAGTGAAAGTTATTTCTTCCAAAAGTATTGTTAATATCAATATTCCATTCTTTTAAATTTGTAAGCATTCCAACTGATAAAGAATTATCTAAAATATTGGATGTAATTAACGGATTAAATCCATTTGGGTACATATCAAGAACATTTCTTTCGCTGTCAAATTTTCGTGTAAAAGCAAAAGCTTCTGTATTTTTATAATTAAAACCTCCATTCGCATATAATTTTGTGTTTCTATTAATAGGAATTTCAGAGTTTAAAAAAAAACTCACATTTTTGACTCCTGCTTGTCCAAATTTTTCTCTTGTTGGTGTTGCTGGTCTTAAGGTATTGTCTGCAGACAATGCTTCTACAGAAAAATTTATAAAACCTCCTTTATTTATCTTTGTACCATAATTTAAGCCTAATTTATAGGTAAAACCATCGACACTATTCGGAAAAATAGTATTGCTATCGGCATTATTAAAACCTAAAGTAGAAGTTACATTTAATTCATTGTCATTATCTTCTAAAACAATATTTAAAACACCTGCAATGGCATCAGAACCATATTGTGCAGAGGCACCATCTCTTAATAATTCTATTCTTTTTATAGCCGAAATAGGAATTGCATTTAAATCAGTTCCAGAATTACCTCTTCCTCTAGTTCCATATAAATTTATTAAAGATGCTTGATGTCTTCTTTTACCATTAATTAAAACTAAGGTTTGATCTGGCCCCAAACCTCTGATAGTTGCTGGGTCGATATGATCGGCACCATCTGCACCAGATTGTTTTGTAGCATTAAATGAAGGAATTACATATTGTAAAAATTGATTTACTTCTACTTGAATACTTTTGTTTGATGTTTTTTCGATATCTATAAAGTCAATGGCCACCGGTGTATCACTAGCAACTCTATTTTTATTTCTAGAACCGACTATTCGTATTTCTTCTAATTCTTGGCCTGATAATAAAGTAATTGTATGAAATATATTTGGTATTAGGCTTAGGGTTTTAGAATTATGACCTAAAAAACTTATTGTAATGTTGTTTTCTTTTTGAATTTCAAATTTAAAAGTTCCATCTTTACTAGTAGTGGTTCCTTCTAAAGATTCCTTTTCTTGCAATGTGGCTCCAATAAGTGGTCTATTGTCTGAACTTAAAACGATTCCTCTGACAATTACTTTATTATTGTTAAAAGTGCTATCAACAAAAGCGTCAGTAGAGTAAATAGTTTTTACTTTCGAAAGAAATTTATTTTTATCTAAGTTTTTTTTTGTGTAAATAACATAATAGTTATTTCCTAAATCATCAAATAGAAAAGGAGTAAGTTTTTTTAATAAAGAAATAGATTCTATTAAAGTTAAGTTTGCAAAGCCTTTTCCTTGAATGTGCTTATTGTTAAGTAAATTAGCATTGTAAGTAAAGAATATTTTATGCTTATTACTAATTTCGTCTAATAATCTAGCTAAAGGAATTGTCTTTTTTTCGCGATCTTGCGCACTTGTTGATTGAAAAGTAAAAGTTACAAAAACAATTAATATAAGTTTTATAAACACTAATTTTCGAACCATTCACCGATTTAAAGTTAAACCTATTTCTTCCTGATAATTAATCTATCATCTTTTTTTATTATAATTACATCAATTGATTTTTCAATGGCTTTTATACAGATATCTATATTTGTCATAGGAACAGCTCCAGTTATCAGAATATCTTTACTGTTATCATCTTTAAAAACAATAGAATAACCATAAGTTTCTTCTATTTTTTCCATAGCTTTTTCCAAAGATAGGTTTTCAAAAAGCAACGAACCATCTTTCCAAGAAGTTTTTATGATAGGATTAAAAATATTTGTGAATTCTAATACTTCATTTCTTTTTGATGAATATGAAATGTAATTTCCAGGAACCATTTTTTTATCAACCCCATTATTTAATTTTAACCAAATATTTCCTTCCTCTAAAAAGACGTCCGTTTTCTCTTTTTTTGTGCTTACATTAAAAGAAGTACCGTAAACTTCTACAGATAAATCATCTGTTACTACCCAAAACTTTGCATTTGTAGCTATTTTTTTATCAACTTGAAAAAAAGCCTCACCTGTTAACCAAACTTTTCTGCTTTCATTTTTGTAATAAGACAAACTGGAGTTAGAATTTAAAGTAACATCACTACCATCTTGTAGTTTTAAATTTAAAATCTCTCCGTAATTTGTTTTATGCGTCACTTTAGAATTGTTATTTATAAAGTAAGCTCCAATAGAAATCAATAAAACTATAGAGGCTGCTATACTAAATGGTTTCAAATATTTTAATTTTCTTTTTGTAACAGGTTTTCTTGCTTTAATTTTAGATTCTAGCTTTTGCCATTCTAAAGAAACTTTTTCTTTACTCACAAATTTTTGATTAAAGGAAACCCCTAGAGCTAGGTCTTGAGCATCTTTCACCAATTCTTTTTTATCTGGATTATTATCAATCCAAAACTCCCAATAACCAATATCAGTTCCGTTCTTTTGATGCACCCAATTTATAAATGAGATATCATCTAAAAAATCATAGATTGTAGTGTACGTTTTTTTAATCATTCTTCTTAATCTTTCAATACAATTTTATAAGAGTATTTTTACATTTATATACTCTATATTATCAATAAAAATTTATTTGAATAGATTTAGTATTGAAACTTCTTCTTTTAAATTTTTAATAGCTTTATGCAGTATGTTTACAACACTTTGATAATTTATATCCATAATTTCAGATATTTCTGTGGCTTTTAAACCACTATAATATTTTAAATAGATAGCTTCTTTTTGTCTTTGTGGTAATTTATTTAATAGTTTAGAAATATTTTTTATTCTAAAGCTATCAGTTTCTTTATTTGTAATTAGTTCTTCTGCACTAAATTGAATATCTAATACATCTTCTTGAGAAAAATCTGTTTTGGTTATTTTTTTCTCTTTTTTAATCACATTAATTAAAAATCGTTTATATGAAGTAAAAAGATAAGGCGCAATAGTGTCTAAATCACTTAAGTTTTCTCTATGATCATATATATACAAGAAAAAATCTTGCAAAGAGTCTTCTGTTATGGAAGTGTTTTTAGATATTTTTAAACCATAACCATATAATTGCGGATAATAGATTTCAAAAAGGGTTGAAAATGCTCTTAGGTCCCCTTCCTTTAAAGCTTTCCAAATAAATTGATCTGTAATTTTGTCCATCTACGATTAAATATGTGAAAAATATTCTCTAAAAATAAATAAAATTGATGGTAAAATGCTTTCTTTATTGATTTAATTCAATTTTTATGAAAGTTCTTCTATATTTGCATTCGCAAAATTTATTTAAATGAAAGCCGGAATTGTAGGATTACCAAACGTAGGAAAATCAACGTTATTTAATTGTTTATCAAATGCAAAAGCGCAAAGTGCCAACTTTCCCTTTTGTACTATAGAACCAAATTTAGGAGTTGTAAATGTACCAGACAAAAGAATTGAAAAATTAGAAGAATTGGTAAATCCAGAACGTGTAATGCCTGCAACTGTCGAGATTGTAGATATTGCTGGTTTGGTAAAAGGAGCAAGTAAAGGCGAAGGTTTAGGAAATCAGTTTTTAGCAAATATTAGAGAAACAGATGCAATTTTGCATGTTGTACGTTGTTTTGATAACGATAATATTATTCATGTAGATGAATCTGTAGATCCCGTTAGAGATAAAGAAACGATCGATATTGAGTTACAATTAAAAGATTTAGAAACTGTTGAAAAACGTTTAGAAAGAGTTAAAAGAACTGCAAAAACGGGGAATAAAGAGGCACAGGCTGAATTAGTAGTTCTTTTAAAAATTGAAGAAACTCTACTTAAAGGAATTTCAGTAAGGGCATTAGATTTTTCTGAAAAGGAAATGGAATTCGTTCAGCCTTTGCAATTTATTACTGCGAAACCAGTATTATATGTTTGTAATGTAGATGAAGATTCCGCAGTTTCAGGTAATGATTATGTAGAAAGAATTAGAGAAGCGGTAAAAGACGAAAACGCAGAAGTAATTGTATTGGCAGTGGGTACAGAAGCAGATATTACAGAATTGGATGATTACGAAGAAAGACAAATGTTCTTAGCAGATATTGGCCTAGAAGAGGCTGGTGTTGCAAGATTGGTTCGTTCGGCATATAAATTATTAAACTTACAAACCTATTTTACGGCCGGTGTAAAAGAAGTAAGAGCTTGGACAATACCAATTGGCTCTACTGCACCGCAAGCTGCAGGCGTAATTCATACCGATTTCGAAAAAGGCTTTATTAGAGCAGAAACGATTGCTTATAACGACTATGTAGAGTTTGGTAGCGAGTCTAAAGTTAAAGAAGCTGGTAAAATGAGAGTAGAAGGAAAGGAATATATAGTTAAAGATGGCGATGTTATGCACTTTCGTTTTAATGTGTAATTCTTTTTAAAAATAATAAAACTAAAAATCTCAATGAATTTTCATTGGGATTTTTAGTTTTATTGACTTTTTGTTTAAGTTCTTGAATAGGAAAATTTTCATTTTTTTTCGAGTAATTCCAAGGGTAAAGATTTTTTAAAATTTAAAAACCTCAGGTATTACAAGGTTTATGAATTTTGAAAATAAATTATCCTTTATAAAAAGGTAACTTTACAATAGTAGCGGGTATAGCTTTTTTACGAACTTGTATATAGATCTGTGTTCCAGATTTAGAGAGTATTCTTGGCACATACCCTATTCCAATTCCTTTTCCTAAACTAGGGCTCATAGTCCCTGAGGTTACATTTCCAATTATGTTTCCATTTCCATCAACAATATCATAGCCTTGTCTCGGTATCCCTCTTTCATTAAACTCAAAAGCAACTAATCTTCTTTCTGGTTTTTGCTCTTTCTGTTTCGCCAAAGCTTCGTGGTTCACAAAATCTTTGGTAAATTTCGTAATCCAACTTAATCCAGCTTCAATAGGTGAAGTTGTATCATCAATATCATTTCCGTACAAACAATAGCCCATTTCTAAACGCAATGTATCTCTTGCAGCTAATCCAATTGGTTTGATTCCATAAGCTGAACCGGCTTCAAAAACTTTATTCCAAATTTGTATTACTTCAGCATTTTTGCAGTAAATTTCAAATCCTCCTGATCCTGTATAACCTGTAGCAGAAATAATTACGTTTTCTATACCAGCAAAATCTCCTATCTTAAATTTGTAAAAAGGAATATCAGTTAAATCTAATGAAGACAAGGATTGCATCGCTTCAATTGCTTTCGGACCTTGAATTGCCAATAAAGAATAATCTTCAGATATATTTTTTAAATTAGCCCCAAATTCTAAGTTATATTTAGAAATCCAGTTCCAGTCTTTTTCAATATTAGAGGCATTTACCACTAATAAATATTGGTTCTCTTTAATTTTATAGCAAATTAAATCATCTATAATTCCATTATTCTCATTAGGAAAACAACTATATTGTGCATCACCAATTTCAAGTTTTGAAGCATCATTAGAAGTAACTTTTTGTATCAAAGCCAAAGCATTTTCACCTTCAACCAAAAATTCGCCCATGTGGCTTACATCAAAAACACCTACAGATTTTCTTACAGTATGATGTTCTGCAGTGACACCTTCATATTGTACCGGCATATTATAACCTGCAAAAGGCACTATTTTGGCTCCTAAACTTTCGTGAATTCTATGTAATGCAATATTTTTCATTTTATAATATTTAAATATTTTAATTAAAGAAATTTTTATAAAACTCTATTTCGTTCTTGTCAAAAGATTTTTTTAATTTTTTGCTAAATTATTTAAAAATATGTAATAAACAATCACTAATATTTCGTTAATATTTTTAAATCAAAAATAAATAATGTTACATTTGAAAATCAAACGTATACTTTACCTTTATGAAGCTTTTTAAATTTTTAATTGTTGCTTTTCTAACATTTTGTTTGAACGGGTTTTCGCAAATACCAACAGACTATTTATCGAAAGGTTTTCACAAAGACAGACGGGAAGTTTTACGCTCTAAAATGCCAGTCAACTCGTTAACAGTATTATTTGCAAATCCAGTTAGAAATAGAGCTAATGATGTTGATTATGTTTTTCATCAAGATCCGAATTTCTATTATCTAACCGGCTATAGAGAACCAAATGCTGTTCTAGTGCTTTTTTCTGAAAATCAAACAGATAAAAACGGAAGTTCTTATAATGAAATTTTATACGTTCAAAAACGAGATAAAAGAGCAGAACAATGGAATGGAAAAAGGTTAGGAATTAAAGGAGCAAAAGATGAATTAGGTTTTGAAAAGGCTATGAATGCTGAAGATTTTTTAAATACAACAATCGATTTTAAAAAGTTTGATAAAGTTTTTATTGAAAAATTTAGTAACGATTATAGAAATTTAAGAGATGCTGCAGATATTTTTGATTTGGTAAAAGAGTTTAAAATGAAAGCAGGATATGATTCAAATATGTATTTATCTGGCGTAAAAGAATATGTGTATAATAATATTGCAGAAACTCCGATAGCAAGTAGCGCAAATGTGATTCAAATTATCGATCAAGTTGAGGGTAGTTATGCAGAAATTAAAGAAGACCAATTAATTAAAGAATATAGAACTGCTAAAACAGATGAGTTAAAAAGAGAAATTAAACTAAAAATTTCTTTGGCTTTGGCTCAAAAAACAAATATTGATGTAAATTTTTTGTCTACTAACTTAGCTACAATGCGGGAGGTAAAGACATCAGAAGAATTAATACTGTTAACTAAAGCTGTAAGAATTTCTGCTGTTGGTCAAATAGAAGTAATGAAAGCAATGAAGCCTCATATGTCTGAAACTGAGTTGCAAGGAATTCATGAATTTGTGTACAAAAAATATGGATCAGAGTATGAAGGATATCCTTCAATTGTTGGTGCAGGTAATAACGGTTGCATTTTACATTATATAGAAAACAGTAGGTCTAAAGTTGGTAATGATTTGGTTCTAATGGATTTGGGAGCAGAGTATAGAGGTTTTACAGCAGATGTAACTCGGACAATTCCTGCCAATGGAAAATTTACAATAGCACAAAAAGAGATTTATGATTTAGTTTATGAAGCGCAAGAAGTAGGGATTGCTTTATACACAATTGGTGCAAGTATGCAAGCGCCCAATCAAGCAGCAATAAAAGTGATCAATGAAGGTTTATTTAAATTAGGTATCATAAATTCTGCTGATGAAAAGCATCCTTATTTTCCTCATGGGACCTCACATCATATTGGTTTAGATGTCCATGATCCCGGGAATTATACTAATTTTGAAGAGAACATGGTGGTAACTATGGAACCTGGAATTTATATCCCTGACGGAAGTAATTGTGATAAAAAATATTGGGGAATAGGGATAAGGATTGAAGACGATATTTTAGTGACTAAAAATGGTCCAATAAATTTGTCAGGAGAAGCTCCTAGAACAACAATGGAAATAGAAAAGATGATGGCAAAAAAATCTATTTTAGATAAATTTGTATTGCCAAATTTAGATAAATAATGAATAAAACAGCGATAATTTTAGGAGCAACTGGTTTAACTGGAGGTATCCTTTTAAAAAAACTAATTGTAGATAAAGCATATACAAAAATCAAGCTTTTCTCTAGAAACCCGGTTGATATTCAGTCAGATAAAATTGAAGAATATCTTTTAGATTTACTTCAATTAAAAAAATATGAAGAAAATTTTATAGCGGATGTAATCTTTTGTTGCATTGGAACAACTGCCTCTAAAACAAAAGATAAAGAATTATATAAAGCTATTGATTATGGTATTCCCGTAAACGCTGCAAAACTTGCAATAAAAAAGGATATAAAAACATTCATAGTAATATCTTCAATGGGGGCAAATGCATCAAGTTCAGTTTTTTATAATAAAACAAAAGGTGAAATGGAACGTGATATTTTAGAACAAGACATTAAAAGCACTTATATTTTAAGACCTTCTTTAATAGGAGGGAATCGAAATGAACTAAGGGTAGGAGAGAGAATTGGTAAAGGAATAATGAGTTTATTAAATCCCTTGTGTTTAGGTAGTTTAAAAAAATATAAAATGATTCCTCCAGAAAAAATCGCGAGTTGCATGCAAAAACTTGCTGAAAGTGAATCAAATCAGTCTATATTTAGTTCTGATGAAATATTAGAAATAGCGAATTCAATAAAATAAATGAGCAAAGATCAACCCAATAATCCATTACATGGAATAAAATTAGCAACGATGTTAGAAGAATTATTCTTAGAATATGGTTGGGAAGAATTAGGATATAATTTAAACATTAATGCTTTTAAAAATAATCCGACTTATAAATCTAGTTTAAAATTTTTAAGAACTACGCCATGGGCGAGAGAAAAAGTTGAGCAATTTTATTTAAAGACAATGATTGATTAGTTGTTAATTTTCCGTTCTTGTTTAATGGTAAGAGTACTTCCATCATGACTCCATCCTGGTGCTCCAAAGACGTACATAAATTTATGATACCAGCTTTTTGATTTTTTCATATCACGCCAAATATCTTTATATTCATGCGTTAAAATAGTAAGTGGATTATAAGAATTAGGAGGATGTGTCACGCCATATCTTATATCAATAGTTTCATCTAATTCTTTCCAAGTTCCAAAAATTCTATCAAAAATATTTAAAAAACCTCCATGATTTTTGTCCATATATTCTGAGTTTTGAGCGTGATGCACTTGATGCATTGTATGTGTGTTAAAAACCTTTTCCATAAAGCCTAATTTTGGCATATAAACTGTGTGCAGTTGAAATTGCCATAAAGCCTCAATACCTAAACAAATGACAAGCATTTCTGGAGGAAAACCGATAGCAGGAATCCACATATAAAAAAATGGTTTATAGAATATAGTAAACCAACCATTTCTTACAGCAGTGCCTAAATTAAAATTATCTGAGGAATGATGAACAATATGAGCGGCCCAAAGAAAACGAATATTATGGTTTTGCCTGTGAAACCAGTAATAGCTAAAGTCGTCTAATAATTGACATAAGAGCCAGATATACCAAACATATCCAAAAGATTCGTAACCCATAACATTTGTGCGAACCCCAGCTATAATTGGGTTAAAAACATCATAGATAAAATTAAAAAGCACTATCGCTGCGATGGTTTTAGTTAGAGGTGCTAAAATTGTAGAACCAATACCCATTGTAAGGCTAGCAGCTAAATCTTTCCATTTATAAAGTTCTCTTTTTTTCTCTTTTTTAGTATGCTTACTGTAGGCTAACTCAACTAAAATAAGACCTAAGAAACAAGGAACACCATATACTAGTGGGTTTGTAAAATCCATTACATAATAAGCTTTAAATTTTTATAAAATTAAGATAGTAATAATAGAAGGAAAAGCAAGGTTTTAGAGAAATAGTTTTTAAGAAAAAAATAAGAATAAGTAAATAAAGATATTTAACTTAATGATTTATAATTTTTAAAACTAACTCTTTTGTCAATGGTTTTCCATTTGCTATTTTTTTGATGTTCTCAAACGTAAAAACAAAACTGCAACCATTTTTGTAATCTGAGCAGCCATATGCAGATTTTCCTTTCAAAATAATTCCTTTTTCGCATTTTGGACACGTATTTATTTCTGGTTGCTTTATCTTATCTTCAATGATGTTCTTTTTTCGTTCTAACTTTAGTTTAAACTCTTCATCAAATCGAATTAATCCCTCTACAGAAACTAAATTGATCATAAAACCTTTTAAATTGGTTGTACAACTTTTGTCAATCAATCTTATTAGTTGGTTTTCAGTAACTTTCTTTCCATAAATTTCAAACGGAATTTTAAAATCGCAATTATTCTTATATTCAGAGCATCCATATGCAGAGGAACCTTTTATTAATTTTCCTAATTTACATTTAGGACATACTTTACCAATAACTTCTTTTTTTGATTTTACTTTTGTCTTTGCTTTCACAACTGGCTCCGTTTCCCTCGAAATTTCATTTGAAGAAATTCTTTTTACCGAGGAATTAGAGCGAACTTCATAGACCAGTTCATCTACCATTTTTTTCATGTTATTTATGAAAGTTCCTGCGTTGAATTCTCCACGTTCAATTTCTTTTAAACGCTTTTCCCAACGTCCAGTTAATTCAGCAGATTTAAGCAATTCGTTATCAATTAAATTAATTAAATCGATTCCTGTTTGTGTGGGTAATACTAATTTTTTTTTACGTTCAATATATTTTCTACGGAATAAAGTCTCAATAATACTTGCTCTGGTAGAGGGTCTTCCAATACCATTTTCTTTCATTAACTCACGTAAATCATCGTCATCTACTTGTTTTCCAGCAGTTTCCATAGCGCGTAATAAACTTGCTTCAGTATAGTTTCTTGGTGGTTTTGTTTCTTTTTCTAAAAAAGAAGGTTCATGTTTTCCTTTTTCACCTTTTACAAAAGCAGGCAACGTTAATTGTTCATTAGATTCCTTTCTGTTTTTGCTTTCTTCCGTTTCAAAAGCAACTCTCCACCCTTTTGTGATAATTTCTTTTCCTGTCGTTTTAAAAGGAACATCGGCAGCTTTGCCAATTACAGAAGTATTTGAAACATCAGAATCTGGATAAAAAACACCAATAAATCTTCTAGTTATAATATCATAGACTTGTTGCTGATTGTATTGTAAATTTCCTTGAATTCCAGTAGGAATTATGGCATGGTGATCTGTAACTTTTTTGTCATCAAAAACACGTTTAGATTTCTTTATCTTATTTTCTAAAAGTGGCTGCGTAAGTTCTTGGTAATTGGTTAGTTTTGATAATATTCCTCCAATTTTCGGGTATACATCATTAGGTAGAAAGGTAGTATCAACTCTAGGATAGGTAACTACTTTCATTTCGTACAACTTCTGAACCATCTTTAAAGTTTCATCTGCAGAAAAACCAAATTTATTATTACAATACACCTGTAATCCAGTTAAATCAAACAATTTTGGAGCGTATTCTTTCCCTTTCTTTTTAGTAACAGAAACGATTTCAAAGTCTGATTCTTTTACTTTATGTGCTAAAATTTGTCCATCTTCTTGTTTTAGAAAACGTCCATCTTCATAGTTAAAAAGTGTGTTTCTATAAGTCGTTTGGAGTTCCCAATAAGGTTGCGGTTTAAAATCATTGATTTCTTTAAATCGATTCACCAACATTGCGAGGGTAGGCGTTTGCACTCTACCAACAGATAAAACTTGTTTGTAACCGCCATATTTTACCGTGTATAAGCGCGTTGCATTTAATCCTAACAACCAATCTCCAATAGCTCTAGAGAACCCTGCATAATAAAGGTTATCATATTGTTCTGACGGTTTTAAATTTTTAAACCCTTCTTTTATGGCTTCTTCTGTTAGTGAAGAAATCCATAAACGCTGAACTTTGCCCTTGTAACCTGCTTGATTAATTACCCAGCGTTGAATTAATTCTCCTTCTGTTCCTGCATCCCCACAATTAATAACAACATCTGCTTTTTCGAATAAAGATTTTACAATATTAAATTGTTTTTTAATTCCAGCATCCCCAGTTACTTTCGTGTCAAAACGTTCGGGCAACATGGGTAGGTTGTTCAAATCCCAACTTTTCCAATGAGGTTTGTAATCTTTAGGTTCTAAAAGTGTACATAAATGCCCAAAAGTGTAGGTAACTGCATAGCCATTGCCTTCATAGAAACCATCACGTTTGGTGTTGGCTCCAAGAATAGAGGCAATTTCTCTTGCTACACTTGGTTTTTCGGCAATACAGACTTTCATTGATTGATTTTGATTCTTGAAAAGTAAGAAAATATTTAGAATTTTTACAGTAAAGTTAATAAGTTAAATAACTACTTCAACAAAGCCAATTGAATTCTCTTCCTAACGACATCAACTTCTAACACTCTTACCACTATTTGTTGATTTAACGATACAATTGCATTCACATCTTTTACAAAAGTATCGGATAAATTCGAAACGTGAATTAAACCACTTTCTTTAATTCCAATATCTACAAAACAACCAAAATTGGTAATGTTATTTACAATTCCGGATAGAATTTGACCTATTCGTAAATCGGAAATTGTTTTAATATCCTGATCAAAAGAAAATATTTTGGCTTTCCCTCTGGGATCAACCCCAGGTTTTTCTAATTCTTTGATAATATCTTTTAGCGTAGGTAAACCAATATTCTCAGAAATGTAATTTTTTAAATCTATTTTCTGCAGTAAGGCTAGGTTTCCAACAAAATCAGAAACTTTCATTTTTAAATTTTTAGCCATTTTGTCAACCAAGTCATAACTTTCTGGATGCACTCCAGAATCATCTAAAGGATTCTTCGCATTTTTAATTCTTAAAAACCCAGCAGCTTGTTCAAAAGCTTTTCCACCTAAGCGGGGCACTTTTTTAATAGCAATTCTTGATGTAAAAGAACCATTTTCGTTTCTGTAATTCACAATATTTTCTGCTATTTTTGGTCCAATTCCAGAAACATAACTCAATAAAGATTCGCTTGCTGTATTTATATTTACACCAACCGTATTTACACAACTTTCTACAACGGTATCTAAAGATTTTTTTAGTTTTGTTTGATCAACATCATGCTGATATTGGCCAACTCCAATCGATTTTGCATCAATCTTAACCAATTCAGCCAAAGGATCTGCCAATCTTCTTCCAATAGAAATAGAACCACGCACTGTAACATCGAAATTCGGGAATTCATCTCTTGCAATTTTTGAAGCGGAATAAATAGATGCTCCTGCTTCGCTCACAACGAAAACTTCAATTTCATTTTTAAATTGAATTTTTTTGACTAATTGTTCTGTTTCTCTTGAAGCTGTTCCGTTTCCAATCGCAATTGCTTCAATTTTATAAACATCCGCTAAATAACTAATTTTTTTAGTTGCTTCTATAGACTGATTTTGCGGAGCGTGTGGATAGATATTTTCATTATGTAATAAATCACCTCGTTTGCTTAAGCAAACAATTTTGCAACCCGATCTGAAACCAGGGTCAATTGCTAAAATTCTTTTCTCACCCAAAGGAGCGCCTAATAATAATTGTTTTAAGTTATTTGCAAAAACGGTAATGGCGGCTTCATCTGCTTTTTCTTTCGCGATTGACAAGGCTTCATTTGATAAAGATGTAAATAACAGCCGTTTATAGGCATCTTGAATTGCCAATTTTATTTGCTCTGAACACTCATTTTGAGAACGAATTATCCGATCTTCCATTTTCTGAAGCGCTCTTTCTTTATCAATTTCTATTTTAACACGAATAAAACCTTCATTTTCTGCTCTTAAAATAGCTAATAATCTGTGTGATGGGATTCTATTTAAAGACTCTTCCCAATTAAAATAATCTTTAAACTTTTGTGCTTTTTCAGCATCACCTTTTACTTTAATCACTTTGGATGAAATCATGCCAAAACGTTGGATTTGATGTCTAATATTATTTCTAATATCTACTCGTTCATTAATCCATTCTGAGATAATAAAACGAGCACCTTCCAAAGCATTTTCAATCGTTGCAACTTCGTTAGAAGTATATTTTGAAGCAGTAGTTTCTAAATCATTTACACGTTGACTCATCAACATTTTTGCCAATGGTTCTAAACCTTGTAAACGGGCAGTTTCTGCCTTAGTTTTTCGTTTTTTCTTAAAGGGTAGATACAAGTCTTCTAAAGACCTTAAGTCTTTTGTTATTTTTACTTTTTGCGATAAATCATCCGTTAAAATATTTTGTTCTTCTAAGGCTTTTATAATCGCTTTTTTTCGTTTTTCTAAGGTCTCGAAAACTTCTTTAAATTTTACAATTTCACCAATTTGAACTTCATCTAAATTACCAGTCCTTTCTTTTCTATATCTAGATATAAAAGGAATTGTAGCATCTTCATTTAATAAAGAAATGGTGTTTTCTATAGATTTTTCTGATAACCGTGTTTGTTGAATTATATAAGAAAGTAAATGCATTTTTTGTCTTTAAATTTATCTAAAAAAGAAGCCTCGTAAAAATAAATTTAAGAGGCTGCTAATATACTTTTTATATTGATTTGTTATGAAATTACTTTCTCAAAAGCCAATCTCTTTGCGTTGTAGTCTGTGTAAATAATTCCACAATATGTATACCCTAATTTTTTGATTAAAGATTGCATCCCTATATTATCTTCATGGGTATCGATCTTTAAACTTTGAATTTTTTTTATTTTTAATTGTTGATGGAAGGTATCAAATAGAAGAGCTGCAAAGCCTAGTTTTCTGGACTCTTTTTTGATGGCCATTCTATGAATAACTCCGTAAATTTCATTTTCATCAATAATCCAATCACCATCAATTGCTTTATAAGTTGGTTCAGGATTTGTTGTGAACATGGAAGTGGCAAGAATGCTGTTTTCATAATCTACTCCAACATAACTTTCACCTTTTAAAATGTCTTGCTCAACTTGTGCGGCATTTGGGTATCCATTTTGCCATTGATCAATTTTTTGAGAAGCTAAATATTTTTTAGCATCCTCTATAATTGTCATGATATTTGATACGTCATTAAAGGTAGAAAGTCTAATTCTCATTATAAATTTTTAAATAAAAAAAGCCACGAACTCAAAACATTATTATTCGTGAATTCGTGGCTAAATTTAGTTTTTTATTTTTAGGCAGGAACTTCTGCTCTTGAATTCTTTTCAACTTCAGAAAATTCAATGATTTCTTGATTGTGTAAAATATCCTGAATAGTTTGTCTTTTTCTAATTAAATAGTCTTTGCCTTTATGCAGCATCACTTCTGCAGGTAAATAACGCGAGTTGTAGTTAGATGCCATTGAAAAACAGTAGGCACCAGCATTATGAAAACATAATACATCTTCTTCAGAAATTTCTGCTATTCTTCTGTTGGACCCAAACGTATCTGTTTCGCAAATATAACCGACAACGGAGTAATAACGATCTCTTCCTGTGGGATTAGATATGTTTGTAATATGATGATATGAGTCATACATCATTGGTCTTACTAAATGATTAAAACCAGAATCTACATGTGCAAAAACGGTAGAAGTTGTTTGTTTTACAACATTTACTTTTGCCAAAAAAACACCTGCATCAGAAACTAAAAATTTACCAGGTTCAAACATTAGTGTAATTTCTTTTCCATATTCAACGCAAAACTCATTAAATCTTTCAGATAATTGTAATCCTAACTGCTCAATATCTGTAGAAATATCTCCTTCTTTATAAGGAACTTTGAATCCACTTCCGAAATCTATAAAATCGATGTTATCAAACTGTTTTGCAACATCAAACAAAATTTCTGTAGCACGTAAAAAAGTATCGATATCTAAAATATCTGAACCTGTATGCATGTGGATTCCATTGATATTCATGTCTGTGTTTTTTACAACACGTTTAATATGTGGCACTTGGTGTATAGAAATACCGAATTTAGAATCAATATGACCTACAGAGATTTTAGAGTTTCCACCTGCCATAATATGTGGGTTAATACGAATACATACCGGAATTTCTGGATGTTTTTGTCCGAATAATTCTAAAATAGAAAGATTATCTATATTAATTTGAACGCCAAGTTTTGCTACCTCTTCGATTTCTTTTAGGGAAACTCCATTAGGTGTAAATATTATTTTTTTTGGATCAATTCCAGTTGTTAAACCTAACTGTACTTCTTGAATAGAAACAGTGTCTAAACCAGCACCAATGTTTTTAAAAAATTTTAAAATATTAATATTAGATAGGGCTTTTACAGCATAATTCAATTTTAAATTTTTAACACTGCTAAAGGCGTCAGTTAATCTGTTGTATTGTGATTCGATTTTATCTGTATCGTAAACATATAAAGGACTTCCGTATTTATCTGCTAAGGCTGTAAGTTGTGTTCTTTCCAATTTCGTTTAATTTAATTTATCAGGTCAAAAGTACTTAAATTGTGTAATAGATAATGATTTGTTTAAAAATATAACATATTGTTTTTTTTTGTGATTTTTACCTTAATATTTTAAGTTACCTTTAGTTGAAATCCTGTTAATAACTTATTAGCAACACTGTTTCATTTTTGCTGGTTTAATCTTATTTTAGCACGGCCTCAAACCTAACAATAGCAAGACATTTCATGAGTCAAGAAACAAAATATACAGAAGATAATATTAGATCTTTAGACTGGAAAGAGCACATTAGAATGCGTCCAGGAATGTACATTGGAAAATTAGGAGATGGTTCTTCTCCAGATGATGGAATTTACATTCTTGTAAAAGAAGTTTTAGACAACTCCATTGACGAATATGTCATGGGAGCCGGAAAAACTATCGAAATTTCAATACAAGGAACGAAAGTGACAGTGAGAGATTACGGGCGTGGAATTCCTTTAGGAAAAGTAGTTGATGTAGTTTCTAAAATGAATACTGGTGGAAAATATGATTCTAAAGCGTTTAAAAAATCGGTAGGATTAAATGGAGTAGGAACAAAAGCCGTAAATGCACTTTCCTCTTTTTTTAGAGTTGAGTCTTCGCGTGACGGCAAATCAGCTTCCGCAGAATTCAGTCAAGGAAATTTAGAAAATCAGGAATTTTTAGAAGAAACTTCTCGGAGAAAAGGAACTAAAGTTTCCTTTATTCCTGATGAGGAAATCTTTAAAAAGTACAAATATAGAAATGAATATGTAGCAAAAATGCTGAAGTATTACGTGTATTTGAACCCTGGATTGACTATTATTTTTAATGGAGAAAAGTTCTTTTCTGAAAATGGATTAAAAGATTTATTAGAAGATAATAACAATAAGGAGGATATGTTGTATCCCATAATTCATTTAAAAGGAGACGATATAGAAATTGCTATTACACACAGTAAAACCCAATATTCAGAAGAATATCATTCGTTTGTAAATGGACAGTACACAACACAAGGAGGAACACATCAAGCAGCATTTAGAGAATCTATTGTAAAAACAATTCGGGAGTTTTACGGCAAAAGTTTTGAGGCTTCAGACATTCGAAAATCTATTATTTCTGCAATTGCAATTAAAGTAATGGAACCTATTTTTGAAAGTCAGACAAAAACAAAGCTAGGTTCTACAGAAATGGGTGGAGATTTGCCAACTGTTAGAACGTATATTAATGATTTTATAAAAACAAAACTCGATAATTTTCTGCATAGAAATACTGATGTTGCAGATAAGCTTCAAAGAAAGATTGTTCAAGCAGAGAAGGAAAGAAAAGAACTTTCAGGTATTCGAAAACTGGCAAAAGACAGAGCTAAAAAATCGAGTTTGCATAATAAAAAATTAAGAGATTGTAGAATCCATTTAGGAGACACAAAAAAAGAAGCTTATTTGGAATCAACACTCTTTATTACTGAGGGAGATTCGGCTTCTGGTTCCATTACAAAATCAAGAAATGTAAATACACAAGCGGTTTTTAGCTTAAAAGGAAAGCCTTTAAATTCTTATGGGTTAAGTAAAAAAATCGTCTATGAAAATGAAGAGTTTAATTTATTGCAAGCTGCATTAAATATAGAAGATGGCTTGGAAGATTTGCGTTATAATAATATTGTAATTGCCACAGATGCAGATGTAGATGGAATGCATATTCGTTTATTATTAATTACGTTCTTCTTGCAATTTTTCCCAGAATTAATAAAAGAAGGACATTTATATATTTTAGAGACTCCTTTATTTAGGGTCAGAAATAAAAAAGAAACTTTCTATTGTTACTCTGATGAGGAAAAACGTCAAGCAATAGCTAAATTAAGAGGAAAGCCAGAGATTACTCGATTTAAAGGTTTGGGGGAGATTTCTCCAAATGAGTTTGTTCATTTTATTGGAGATGATATTCGTTTAGATCCTGTTATGTTAGATAAAGAAATGTCTATTGAGCAAATGTTGCAATTCTATATGGGAAAAAACACCCCGGATAGACAGAAGTTTATCATCGAGAATTTAAAGGTTGAATTAGATTATATAGAAGATGAAATTTAGATAAAAAAAGTTAAACATAAATGTTGTTCTAAGGGTGCTACTTTTTTTATCAATATGATTTAGGCCCATACATTGAAACCTTAGGGTTGTTTGCTTTAATTTTGACAAAATCAATAAAATAATTAATAGATAATAATTTTTGCCACTGCGATGAGTGAAGATATAAACGAAAACGAACACGAAGAAGAATTAAATAATCAAGGAGAAATACCTCAAGAAGAGACTATTACCAAAATTACAGGAATGTACAAAGAGTGGTTTTTAGATTATGCTTCTTATGTAATTTTAGAAAGAGCAGTACCTTCTTTAGAAGATGGATTAAAACCTGTGCAGCGCCGAATTATGCATTCTATGAAAGATTTAGATGATGGGCGTTACAATAAAGTAGCCAATATTGTCGGTCATACCATGCAATATCACCCCCATGGAGATGCCTCTATTGCTGATGCAATGGTGCAAATCGGGCAGAAAGAATTGCTGATTGACATGCAAGGAAACTGGGGAAATATTTTAACGGGAGATAGAGCTGCGGCATCTAGATATATAGAAGCACGTTTGTCTAAATTTGCTTTAGATGTCGTTTTTAATCCAAAAACGACTGACTGGAAATTATCTTATGATGGAAGAAGAAAAGAGCCTATTGATTTACCTGTAAAATTCCCTTTATTACTCGTCCAAGGAGCAGAGGGAATTGCAGTTGGTTTATCAACAAAGATATTACCTCATAATTTTATTGAACTGATTGATGCTTCAATGAAATATTTGAAAGGAAGAAATTTTAAAATTTTACCCGATTTCATAACAGGTGGAATTGCAGATTTCACTAATTATAATGATGGTAAACGTGGAGGAAAAGTACGAATTCGTGCAAAGATTGCACAACTTGATAAAAAAACCTTGGTTATTAATGAAATTCCTTTTGGAACTACTACCACATCATTAATTGATAGTGTTATAAAAGCCAATGAAAAAGGAAAAATAAAGATTAAAAAGATTGAAGATAATACAGCGGCAGAAGTAGAAATCTTGGTGCATTTACCACCAAATGTTTCACCTGATAAAACAATTGATGCTCTATATGCATTCACAAATTGTGAAAATTCGATTTCACCTCTATCTTGCACTATTGAGAACAATAAGCCCGTTTTTGTTGGTGTATCTGAAATGTTAAAACATTCTACTGATTTAACGGTGGACTTGTTGAAAAAGGAATTAGAAATTCAATTAAATGAATTAGAGGAACAATGGCATTTTTCATCTTTAGAAAGAATTTTTATAGAAAATAGAATTTATCGAGATATTGAAGAAGAAGAAACATGGGCAGGCGTAATTAAAGCGATAGATTTAGGGTTACAACCTTATATTAAACATTTAAAACGAGCAATTACAGAAGAAGATATTGCACGTTTAACTGAAATTCGAATTAAAAAAATATCAAAATTTGATATTGATAAAGCGAAACAATTTATAGAAGGTTTAGAAGATAAGATTGCAGTTGTAAAAGAATATTTAGCAAACTTAATAGAATATGCAATTGACTATTTTAAACGTTTAAAAGACACTTATGGAAAAGGAAAAGAACGTAAAACAGAAATTAGAACTTTCGATGATATAGTTGCCTCTAAAGTAGCAATGAACAATGCAAAAATCTTTGTAAATAGAGAAGAAGGATTTATTGGAACTTCACTAAAAAGAGACGAATTTGTAACTGATTGTTCAGATATTGATGATATTATTGTTTTTAGAAAAGATGGTAAAATGACCGTTACAAAAGTGGATTCAAAAACTTTTGTGGGTAAAGATATTATCTATGTAGCTGTCTTTAAAAAGAAAGATAAAAGAACGGTTTATAACTTTATGTATAGAGATGGTAGTAGAGGTCCATCGTATATGAAAAGATTTAATGTAACTTCTGTGACAAGAGATAAAGAATACGATTTAACGAATGGAAATAAAGGTTCTATTGTGCATTATTTTACCGCAAATCTAAACGGAGAGGCGGAAGTTGTCACTATAAATTTACGTTCTGTTGGAAGTGTTAAAAAACTAAAATGGGATATCGATTTTGCAGATTTGTCCGTAAAAGGAAGAGCTGTAAGGGGTAATACGATTACAAAGTATTCGATAAAATCTGTTGATTTTAAATCGGAGGGAGTTTCTACTCTTAAACCACGTAAAATTTGGTTTGATGATACTGTGCAGCGTTTAAACGTTGATGAAAGGGGAGCTTTATTAGGCGAATTTAGAGCAGAAGATAAAGTACTAATTATCACTCAAAGTGGAAAAGTGAAAGCGGTAAAACCTAATTTAGCGATGCATTTTGATGATGATATGATTGTGTTGGAAAAATGGAAATCCAACAAACCAATTTCAGCTATTTATTTTGATGGAGACAAAGAGCGTTATTATGTAAAACGTTTCTTAGTCGAAACAACCGATAAAGAAGAAGGTTTTATTTCTGAACATCCAAAATCACAATTAGAAATCGTGGCTACAGATTATAGACCAATAGCGGAAATTCAATATTCTAAGCGGAGTCTAACAGATGAAGAAATTAATTTTGAGGAGTTTATTGCGGTTAAAGGAATAAAAGCGCAAGGAAATCAATTAACTACCGAGAAGATAAAGCAAGTCAGTTTATTAGAATCACTGCCTTTTGAAGAAGAGAAAGAAGCAGTTCCAGAAGAAATTGAAGTTATTAATGAAGTAGTGGTTGGAGAAAATTCACCTCTTGATGTTCCTGCAGCGCTATCTAAAAAACCTATTTTAAAAGATCTTTCTGCTGAAGAGAAAGCGAAAATTGCTTTGCGAAAATCAATAGCTCAAAAGAAAGAAGACGAAAAGAGCAGAGATGATGAGAGTCAAACAAAATTATTTTAATAGATTCTCAGGAATGACTTTTGCAAGGCCTCTTATAATAAATTAAGTATCATGAAACTAAAACACTTCTATTTAGCATTGTCAGTCTTAGGTATTTTTTATACCTGGTATTATAATATTCAATATTTTCAAACTGCAGAAAACCCTTCTTTAATTAACTTTTTTGAAGATGCACAATCTAATTTCGCAGGTAAATCTTTTGGTGCTGATTTAACAGTTGTTGTGCTTACTTTTTTTGTATTTATGATTCCAGAATCTATCAGATTAAAAATAAAATATTGGTGGATTTTAATCCCGCTAACTTTTCTAATTGCCGTAGCTTTTACGTTTCCATTATTTTTATATATGCGTGAAAATACACTCAAGAAATTAAACCTTAGTTCATTAGAAAAATAGGAATAAAAGATGACATAACTCCAAAATCAACCATTTTATATTACAGGATTTTAAACTAGTTAAACTCGAATAATTTAGATAAATCTCCTTCTGCTAAAGTAATTATAAATTCATTGTATGAAATATCTCAATTACTAAAAAAGAAAGGTATAATTTATTGGATAAAATGATGGTAGAAACTGGTGAAAACTTATAAATGCCGGAGCTAATTATATACTAATTTATGCAAATACAATGGATTTATGCGCAGGTGCTGTTAATAAAATAGTTATTATTCCCGTAATTCATATCACATAGGTAACATCAAAAAAAATAATTGAGAAGAAAATAAAAACAAGTAGCTTTATTAAGAGCAAAATACTCAATGGAAAAATATTTTTTTATTGATATTTTAACTTCTTTCGGTAAAGAAACCTTCATTCCTAAATTAAACGAAAGAGATATCATTCATACTATTATTTATGATGAACTTTCTGAAGAAAACATTCATAAAGTTTCAGAAGAAAAGTATTTAAAAATTATAAATAGATTAATTAAAGAGAGAGTAGAAGGTATTATTTTAGGTTGTACAGAAATTCCATTATTAATGCAACCAGTAGATGTTGCTGTTCCTATTTTTGATACTACAAAAATTCATGCCATTACTGCCTTTCATTTTTCCAATTCTTATTAATCATATAAAAAAACAATATTTATTGCATCTTCTCAAAAAAAGTCATTTTGTAGTTTGGCAATAAATGAGGGTTTGTAATTTTAATAATATCCTTCAATACCAAATCTGGTCTTGTAGGTGCTAACTCATAATAAATAACGCCATCAGTTTTTCCTTTCTTAGTGGAAGGTGTATAAATTCGATCATTCTCAAAAGCTTTAAATTTAGCATAGATCTCGTTGCTTTTTAATAACTGTTTTTTTGATGAAAAGTAACCAGGAGCAATCCAGAAATCCGCATTTGCACCTCTGTCAAAAACACTTTCAAAACTTAAGGATAAACTTCCTTTTCCTTTAGAATTCCCCCATAAATAATCAAGATTTGCATCTTTTAAAAATTGGGCTACAAAACTTTTACCAGCAGGTAAATTCCAGATGTCCTTACTCATAATTGCACCAGATAAAATAGTTGGCTTTTTTATCGATTTTAAAGCTATAGCTTTAGCCTGTTTATAATTAGTTTCTATTATATTAAAAATGCTGTCAGCTTGTTTTTCTTTATTGAATAAAACACCAAAAAATTTAATCCATTCTGCTCTTCCTAATGGAGTTTCCTCTAACCAATCTCCATTATAGATAACATTTACACCACTTTTTTTAATTGTTGTTAAAGATTTATCCGCAGATGAAACACTATAACCGACAACTAATTCAGGCTGTAAATCCAATAAAACTTCTGTGTTTAAAGAGTTTTCTTTTCCTATTTCAGTAATGTTTCCAGCATCAATTAAGTCTCTTGTTTTTACTGAAGAGACATATTTAGAATAAGGAAAACCTACAATTGAAGATTCTTCATTCAACAATTCAATCATTGGAATGTGTGTTGTTGAAGTAACTACAATTTTAGTTATTGGAGTTTTAATTAAGATATTACTCTTTTTGATGTTTTTAGAAGATTCTTTATTCCGAATTTCATATTCAAAAATATCATTAGAATTTTGATAAGCAGATTTAATAATTAATTTTTTAATTCCATTTTTATCAATAATATCAAAACCTTTAGCGTATTTAATCTTATTTTGGGATTGATATTTAATATCAACTTGTACAACTTCTTTTTTACATGAAATTGAAATTAATAAGAATAATAAAACTGAAATTAAATTAAATTTTCTCATTTAGAATATACTTGATTTTCTTGTTCTAGAACTCTAATAAAAGTGGTTCTTTTTGTAAGCTCTTTTAATCTGCTTGCTCCAACATAAGTGCATGTAGATCTAATACCTCCTAAAATATCTGTAATAGTCTCTTCCACATTTCCTCTAAAAGGGACTTCAACAGTTTTGCCTTCAGAGGCCCTGTAGTTAGCAACACCACCAACATGTTTATTCATAGCAGTTTCAGAACTCATACCATAAAAAATCTTAAATTTTTCTCCATTTTTTTCGATCAAATTTCCGCCACTTTCTTTATGACCTGCAAGCATTCCTCCAAGCATTACAAAATCAGCACTTCCACCAAAAGCTTTCGCGATATCGCCAGGAATTTTACAGCCACCATCAGAAATAATTTGACCTCCCATTCCATGAGCAGCATCTGCACATTCTATAATGGCAGATAATTGAGGATAGCCAACTCCTGTTTTAATTCTTGTCGTGCAAACAGAGCCAGGACCAATTCCAACCTTTATAATATCTGCTCCTGCTAATAATAATTCTTCAACCATTTCACCGGTAACTACGTTTCCAGCAATGATCACTTTATTTGGGTGATTTTCGCGCATTTCTTTTACAAAATTCACAAAATATTCAGAATACCCATTCGCAACATCAACACAAATGAAATTTATTTGTGGAAATTCAGCTAAAATTTGCTTTACTTTTTCTGAATCTTCTTTTCCAGTTCCAGTACTAATCGCAATATTTCTTATTATTTTTTCATTAACTTTAGAAGCAAAAATTCTCCATTCATCTAGAGAGTAATGTTTATGAATTGCTGTAAAAATATTTTGTTTACCTAATGCTTTTGCCATTTCAAAAGTACCGACAGTGTCCATGTTTGCTGCCATAATTGGTATTCCCTTCCAAACTATATCGCTATGTAAAAAAGTAAATTCTCTTTCTAAAGTTACTTGCGAACGCGATTTTAAAGTTGATCTTTTTGGACGAATCATTACGTCTTTAAAACCTAATTTTAATTCATTTTCAATTCTCATAAAAGTCAAAATTATTAGACCCTAAAGATATTAAATTTCAAAGTGATTTTATTAGATTTTTTATAAGATTGCATATATATTTGCAGCGATTTTGGTTTTAATATAAAATTCATTTTATATTAAATTAAAAGGGAATCTAGTTAAAAACTAGAACTGTTCCCGCAACTGTGAGTTTATGCTGAAGATGATTCAGTGCCTCATTTGAGGATGTTATTAATTCTTATACCACTGTTTAGATACTGAAAGTTCAGTTAAAATGGGAAGGTCTAATAACATAAAAACAAGTCAGGAGACCTGCCATTTTCACGAGTTAAAAACTTTCGGGATAAAAGTTTATGTACTGATCTATATTCGTGCAGAAAATTTACCTGATTTATTGTTTCAATTAAATTATTAAAAATGAAAAAGCAATTATTAATTGTTGGTGTTTTGGCATATAGTTTTGTCAACACAAACCTTTTTTCGCAAAAAAAACAAATGCAAAAAGGGAAAGTGGAAACTTTAGAAGAAGTTGTTGTAACAGCAACAAAATTCAATCTAAAAAAAGAAAATACGGGTAAAGTAATTCATAAAATTACTCAAAAACAGTTACAGCAAAATGCTGGGAAAAATGTTATCGAAATTTTAAATACTATTGCAGGTATTGATGTAAAGGGTGTAAGTGCAAATGCAAGTGAACCTAGAAGTATTAATATTAGAGGGGGAAGAAGTAGACAAGTTTTAGTATTGATAGATGGTGTTCCAGTAACAGATCAATCTGCTATAAATCAAGAGTTTGATTTACGTTTATTAGCATTAAGTCAAATAGAAAGTATTGAGATTTTAAAAGGAGCTTCTTCAACTTTATATGGTTCTGGAGCTGCAACTGCAGTAATTAATATCGTACTAAAGAAAGCGTCAAAAAATAAAATTTCAGGTTCTTTTGAAACAAGTTTTGGAAGCAATAATGCAGCAAATATTAAAGGCGCTAATTCTTTTGATAACAATCAAAACGTTTCCGTAAACGGAAATTTAGGAAAGTTTAATTTCTTGGGTTCATTCAGTATTAGCGGTGTTAATGGTATGTCATCAGCAAAAAGTAAGACGAATACTGTTTTTGAAGAAGACCATTTTTACAGCAAAAATAGTTTAGTTAAATTGGGATATGTTGTTAATGATAAAATCTCTGTTGAAACATTTTTAAATTATGATGAATTTGAATATGATTTTGATGCTGGAGCCTTTACTGATAGTGATTTAAATAAAGGAAATCAAGAGCAATTTCGATTTGGAATTAAGCCTAGTTTTAAATATAATAGAGGACAGTTATATTTGTTAGCTTCTGTAAACGAAGTAAAAAGAGGATTAAATCAATTTAATCTTTTCGGAAATACTTTAGATAATTATCAATTTAATGGAAGAAGTATTAATGTTGATTTGGTGAATAAATATGATTTTGAAAATACTGGTATTCAGATGATTACTGGATTTAATTATCAAGAACATCACAATCAGACAGTAACTCCATTTGCAACAATAGATAAAAATGTTGCAAACTTTAATACCTTAGATCCGTATACAAGTTTGGTTTATATTTCTGATTTTGGTTTGAGTGCAAATGTTGGTGGGCGTCTAAATATTCATAATGTGTATGGGAATCATTTTGTTTATGACGGAAACTTAGCATATTCAGCTTATAAGAGTGAAAATGCTTCTGTAAAATTATTTACCTCTTACAGTACTGCATTTATTGCGCCAAGTTTGTATCAATTGTATGATGGTTTTTCAGGAAATATTGATTTAAAACCAGAATCAAATAAAACTATCGAGGTAGGATTTGATGCTAATTATCAGGACTGGATTCAGTTAGATGTAGTCTATTTTAATAGAGAAGAACAAGATGCAATTATTTTTGATAATGCTACATTTAAGTATGCAAACGGTTCATCAAAAGCAAACGGATTTGAGGTAAACACTAGATTTGAACCTACGAGCTTTTTAGCTTTGAATGCTTCTTATACGGTTTTTAACAGAGATCAATTTGAAAATTTTAATGACTATATACCAGCAAGTAAAATTATTGCAGGTATCGACGTTACTGCTTTAGAAAATGCTTTTTTCAACTTTACCTATAGAAATGTTGGAGACAGAACTATTTTTGATCGATATGGATCTTTTGGTGCTGCTGGTGTTGATGTTGTTCTGCCAAGTTACCAGGTAATAGATTTTACAGCCAATTATAAATTATTGGGTGAAACAGTTACTCTTTTTGGTGCAGTGACTAATATTTTTAATGAAGATTACGATGATGTTTTAGGTTTTTCTACACGCGGAAGAAACTTTAAAGCAGGAGTTAGACTGCAATTCTAGACTTGCTCGTTGTCATAAGTCAATTATTATAAATAAAAAACCTTCTTATAGCTAAGAAGGTTTTTTATTTATAAAAGTTTCTTTACTTCATTTTTTATAAATGAAATAGCAGTATCTGCTGGTGGCAATGTTTTAGCGTAATGCAGTATAACATTTTCGCGTAAATTATTGGCAGAGTTTGATGTTTCTGCAACTTGTTTTAATTTATTTATAATTCCATTTTTAGTAGCTAAAATAGCCGTCCAAGAATCATTAGAAATATAAATTTGCTGCACTAAGTTATGTTCAAATTCTTGCTCTATATTCGCTATTAGTAATTGTAAATAATCGTGTGTATTTTCAGAAAGAGGTTTTATTCTAACTAACATTTTTACTGGATTAATTCGGTCACAAAATAATAACATTCGCTCGTAAGCTTTGAGTTTTGTAGGTAGCGCGGCTTTTTTTCTTTCAGATAAAAGTTCTAGTTTTTTTGAGGAATTTTGTTGTTTGACAAACCCTTTAAACATATAGTAGGCTACTAAACCTGTTACTGTGGCCGGCAAAATATACCCAATACTTTCTAATAATTTGTCTTCCATAATTTAGTATGCATTTTAAAAACACAAATATAGAACTTCTAAAATATAGTAAAACTAAAACTGAGTAATGTCCCATTTAAAATCAATCTCTTTTTTATATTTGCCAATATTTTAGACGTTTACCAACTGCACCATAGGCTTCTTGTAGGCTTTTTTATCATCTTCATTACTCCTTCTCGAATGGATACTATCAGGGGTTAAAGTATTGATTGTTTTTTGTTCATAGAATATATAGTTCACTGCAATAAATCATAAAATTATCTGACTTTAGCGATACAAATTCGATCATCTTTATAAAGGTAGATAACGTTATATTTTAAAAATGAATAACTTGTGAATAAAAATTAGTCATCTTCTTTTATAGAAACGAATAGTTTGGCTAAATTCACGCTTTTAAATACTTTCAAAACAAACTATTGAATACCTACTTAAATTCTTTAAACGAAGCACAAAAACAGGCTGTCTTACAAAAAGATGGACCCATGATTATTATTGCGGGTGCAGGTTCTGGTAAAACACGTGTATTAACATACAGAATTGCACATTTAATGCAGCAAGGCGTGGATGCATTTAATATTTTATCGCTCACATTTACGAATAAAGCAGCAAAAGAAATGAAGGCAAGAATCGCTGGAGTTGTTGGTGCAAGTGAAGCTAAAAATCTTTGGATGGGAACTTTTCATTCTGTTTTTGCAAGAATTTTACGTTCGGAAGCAGATAAATTAGGCTTTCCCTCAAACTTTACTATTTACGATACTCAAGATTCGGTTCGTTTAATATCAGCGATTATTAAAGAGATGAATTTAGATAAAGAACGTTATAAACCAAAACAGATTTTAGGACGAATTTCATCTTTTAAAAATAGTTTGATCACTGTTAGAGCGTATTTCAATAGTTCTGATTTGCAGGAAGCAGATTTACATGCGAGCAGGCCAAAAGTAGGAGATATTTATAAAGAATATGTAGATAGGTGTTTTAAAGCTGGTGCAATGGATTTTGATGATTTATTATTGAGAACCAATGAGTTATTAGCACGTTTTCCTGAGTCTTTAGCGAAATATCAAGATCGTTTTAGATATATTATGGTTGATGAGTATCAAGATACAAATCACTCACAGTATATTATTGTTAGAGCTTTGGCTGATAAATTCGGAAATATTTGTGTGGTTGGAGACGATTCTCAAAGTATCTATAGTTTTAGAGGTGCAAATATTCAGAATATTTTAAACTTTCAAAAGGATTATCCTGATGTAAAAACTTTTAAACTTGAACAGAATTATCGGTCAACAAAAAATATTGTGAATGCTGCAAATTCTGTAATTGCAAGAAATAAAACGAAGTTAGATAAAGAAGTTTGGACAAGCAATGACGATGGAGACTCTATAAATGTAATGCGTACAATTTCTGATGGGGAAGAAGGTCGATTTGTGGCACAATCTATTTGGGAAAACCAAATGAATCATCAGCGAACACCAGATGATTTTTGTGTGTTATACAGAACCAATTCACAATCTAGAGCAATTGAAGATGCATTGCGTAAAAAAGGAATTGATTACAAAATTTATGGTGGAATTTCGTTTTACCAAAGAAAAGAAATCAAAGATATTTTGTCTTATTTAAGGATTTTAATCAATCCAAATGATGAAGAAGCGTTAAAAAGAATTATTAATTATCCTGCTCGTGGAATTGGTGCAACAACGATAGATAAGTTAACAATAGCAGCAAATCATTATAAAAAATCAATTTTTGATATTATTAAATATATTGATAAAATAGATTTAAAAATAAATTCTGGAACTAAAAACAAACTTCAGAATTTCATGAATATGATGTTGCGACTTCAAATTGAATCGCAAACTAAAAATGCCTTTGAAATTGCTGAAATTGTTGTAAAACAAACACAATTAATAAAAGATTTAGAAAAAGACGGAACTCCAGAAGCTGTTAGTAAAGTTGAGAATGTTCAAGAATTATTAAACGGAATTAAAGATTTTATTACGGATAAAATTGAAGAAGGAGAGGATACTTCTTTAACCACATTTTTAGAAGATGTTGCTTTGGCTACTGATTTCGATGCTAAAAAAGATGATGATAAACCAAGTGTTTCCTTAATGACCATTCATCAATCTAAAGGATTAGAATATATGTATGTTTATATTGTTGGTTTAGAGGAAAATCTATTTCCATCAGCAATGAGTATGAGCACCAGGAGTGAACTTGAAGAAGAGCGCAGATTGTTTTACGTTGCTTTAACAAGAGCAGAAAAAGTTGCTTATTTAAGTTATGCACAAACGCGTTATAGGTGGGGAAAATTGGTAGATGCAGAACCAAGTAGGTTTTTAGAGGAAATAGATGAGCAATATTTGCATTATATTACTCCAAAAACACCTCAATCATCAGTAAATAAGTTTTTAGATAAAAGTATTTTTGAAGATGCACCAAAAGGAATTCGTTTCCAAAAACCGATTCAGCGTAAAAAAATGGAGCGTGATCTGTCAAAAAAGAAGGAAATTATAATTCCGAAAAATTTAAAAAAAGTATCACAAACTTCATCAAAAACTAATTTATTTGATGGCAATATTGTGGTTGGTAATATTGTTGAACATAATAGATTTGGGAGCGGAGAAGTACTTGCATTAGAAGGAAATGGGCCAAATAAAAAAGCAGAAATTAAATTTGGGACTGTTGGAAAAAAGAAACTATTACTGCAATTTGCAAAATTAAAAGTGATTGGTTAAAAATCTTTAATAAAACTAAAAATAAATCGTTATTTTGCAACATTAAATAACTACAAATTATAACTTGTCAGTTCTAGTGTTTTCTTTTGATTAAAATGAATAAGGAAAATGTATCGAGAACACTTCTCAAAAATAAATAAATGACATTCGATTTAGAGTACAATTCAGAAAGACCGTTAATGATTATACCAGAATACGGCAGACATATTCAAAAATTAGT
>Ga0209712_10000286_pt1 | contig 46157 bp, 37 predicted proteins | sample ArcOceMetagenome_FD_187443 | JGI IMG/M metagenome (GOLD analysis project Ga0209712, IMG submission 187443) | Marine eukaryotic phytoplankton communities from Arctic Ocean - Arctic Ocean - Greenland ARC118M Metagenome (SPAdes) (version 2) | ecosystem: Environmental > Aquatic > Marine > Oceanic...
TTTGGTTAGTGCTGCGTATTGTTTATGTACCCCTCTATATGTCTGGCGGATCGTATATTCGATCTTTCGCCTGGATGGGAACTGTTGCCTGCATGATCTTGATGGCGATGAATTTAGTATAACCAGTAGAAATCGAAATACGGTTTAAGCCCTAGGGTTTAAAAAAACCCTCTTCGGAGGGTTTTTTATTGGGTACTTATTAAGCAACACATAACCTGGAATCTGGTATCTGATAATGAAAATGACTGCTGACAAGCTCGCCAAATATTTTACTATTGAAAAGCTTATCTACCATTCCGTCGACTTAAGTCTGTATATGGTGTCTGCGATCGTTGAAGGGCAGGAATATTATATTGCCGATAGCAAAGGTGGCTTTTTAAAGTCGAGTAAGCTTGTTGAGCTACAGAAGGCGATGCGAAAGGTATCCGCAGAAGAGACCGTACTCAGACATACCAGCCCCTACGACGAGATGGTCGGTGGCCCAGAGAAAACCAGTTCCAATGCCCTAGAAGTACCATTGGCCGATAATAAGCTTTATTAGCGACCCTGATATATTGCTATGGCCTAGTGATTCCACCAGGCGAGATCTGTGAATGAGCGTATATCCATTTCATGAGTCCAGGTCGATCTATGCTGCTGTGCTAGATGCAAATAGGTATCGGCTATTTTTTCCGGCAACATCAAACCATCATGTTCCAGCCCTCGGCTTTCGCGCAGTGCCTGAAACTGTTCTGCCCCCAACATCTTGCCTAAAGTATCTGGAGCATCTACAGCGCCATCAATAAGAATATGGGCAACATGAATACCCTTGGGCCCAAACTCTGCATTTAACGACTGGCACAGCATACGCCGACCACCCATAGCGGCAGCATGGGAGTGCTGACCCGCATTACCCCGCACGGCTGAGGTTGCTGAAGTAACTAATATTGTGCCGTGACCCCGCGCTTCCATTAGCGGGCAAACAGAAGAAGCCAATCGAAATAAACCCTGAGTCGCAATGCGCCAACCCATCTCAAAGGCTTTGTAAGAAGTGTCTGCCAACGCCCGGTCACCAATCTGAGCACCCAAGTTATAGATGACGACAGTAATAGCACCAATATCTTTCTCGATGTTCTCAACCATTTTTTCAATGGTGTCTGGCTGAATAGCATTTAGCAGAATGCCTGTGGCTTCACCGCCGGCTGTTTGAATATCTGTTACGAGCTTATCAAGGCCGGGCTGATCGCTGCGCCGACACAACACGGCATGATAACCTTCGGCGGCGAATCTCTTGCCTACATTGCCGCCAATACCTGCGCCCGCCCCTATGACTAAACAAACTGGTTTCATGCTCTACCCCATTTACATAATAAGTTGCGGTGACTTTATGTCAGTACCCAAGCAACCGTCAAGAAGCGCTTTCAGTGAAGATTATTGAGTAATAATGACTGTCACTGAAAAATCATTAGACATAAAAAAACCGACATAGAGTCGGTTTTTTTATTCATTAACAGATTAACTTCATTCGCAATCTTGGTAGTTAGATTCGATACAGGTCGCAGCATAGGCTTCGCCTTTCTCGATATCTGCCTCAGGCATGTCTTCTTTAAGCTTATCTACATAGCCTACCGCCATCTCCGCATCAGACGTAGCCAACCAGCCATAGCCTCGCACGACATCCTTAGGGACACCACCGCCACCAAAGGCATAACGCCCTCCGACGATTATTCTGGCCGACTCGTAGCCCTGCTTAGCCGCCATTAGGTACCATTTGAACGCTTCTTCCTCGTTCCTTTCAACACCTTCACCACGGCCATACCAAGCACCCAAATTGCGCTGCGCATCAAGGTGCCCTTGTTCTGCAGCCGCAACGGCCCATTCCACAGCCTGATCTATATTCTCTTCAACGCCATCACCCTGTTTGTACATCACAGAGACATTAAATTGCGCTTCAGGAAGCCCTGTTTGAGCCGCTTTTAATGACCAACTATAGGCTTCGGCCATGTCCTTAGCTACGCCCTCGCCAGACAAAAGCATGTAGGCTAGGTTGTATTGGGCTTGTACCAAACCCTGCTCAGCCGCTTTGCGGTACCATTTAACCGCTTCGGCAGAATCTTTTTTCAAACCGTCGCCATTAGCGTACTTCACAGCCAGCTGATACTGAGCAATATAATCGCCCGCTTCCGCAGCAATTGTCATCTCATCTTTTGTAGTTGAACAACCGCTAACAGCAAAAACAAGCGCAATAACAAAAATGTATTTCATGTAAAAAATCACCCTATAAAAATTTTGAGAACTATCGCAAAATATGGTGCTCTATGCAACTCCGAATGGTAAAAAAATAACCATTCAGAGCACAAATAAATCGCGGGGTTTTTGGACTAGACTAGATCACCCTAAAAGTCAGAGATTTAAGCAAAAGAGCCATTATGCAGATAGGGATCTCATTATTAGAATCTACAAATACCCATCAAAACCGATAGCGTATCTTGGCGATAACAGACTCGACTTGCAGGCCATTCCAGCCCTCTTTAAGCAGAGTACTCAACCCTTCGTCACCATCATCACTGTCATAGTAGCCACCGCGGCTGTAGACCAGAAAAATATCCGATAGCGGCGCCAGCTGATAACGGTAGCGAACCTGTAAAGCAGTGTCACTAACGCTAAAGTCGGATGAGGCAACGCTCGATGATAGTAAATTACCCCTGGCATCGAGCTGATAACCATCGACAATCTCTGCGTCTATACCCACCCATTGAAACTTCAGCCGCACCTCTTGACTACTTGACGGATACCAGTCAAAACGCAGATCTGCAGAGTAACGGTCGGCGGCATAGCCAGCCAATTGCTGGGAATCAAAATCCCAAATCAACCATTCCTGCATTTTTTTAAAGCTTAGCTGGCCACCCAGAGTCACTGTCTCGCTAAGATAAAGCTGAGGACTGTAACTGATGCTTAATGTGCTCTTCTCTATCTCGCTATATTCAACATTGACTCTTGTGTTGTAGCTATATTTGTCACCCCTGGGGCTCGCATATCTCGTCTCTAGCCACTGGCGACCAGAAGTAGCGAAGAGACCATTGCCACGAGTAATTCGGTCATCCCAACCTGCTACTGCCATGCCAGCTTCCAGAGAGAGTTCCCGCGTCGAGCGAAACGTCCAAGTCTTGTCCCACTCAGCCCAAAGATTAAGCCGATCACCCTCATTATTTTCCGTATAGCCATATTCCAATATTTCGGAGCTCGAAAGAACCTTAGAGCTAGGGGCGTACTGAAGTTTGTCGTGCCGTGAACTCGCGAAAAACTCATTAAAGTCATTGCGCTTCATATAGCCCATATCATTCATATCGAATTGATCACCATAATGGGATAAATAGACTTTGTGATACCAGTCATCACTGGGAGCATAGGACCAACTTGCCCAGCCAGCGAAATCTTGTTTGTTAATATTGGCCTGACCGTTATTAGCGTTGGCTTGCTGCTGTACATCAGCATGGAGAATCTGACCCCGCAAGGTTGTGCTGTCCGTCTTCTGCCAGCGCACATCAACGACTTGCACCATGGCCTCTCTAGCCATCTCTGATCGATCGACATAGGTTAGGCGGTGCCCTAGGGTTAGACCGTTAACCTTGCGCTGGATACTGGTCGATAAAAAATCACCGCCCAAGCTACCGTCGGCATTATCTTCTTTGACGACAAAGAGCCCTAGGTCAGTTGTCTCACCAAAGCGGGTAACCTTACCGGCTAGGTCGATGTCGACAAGACCCGCGCCACTGCCAGAAGGCCCAGCGCCGATTCGTCTGGTATATAGAGCCCGGTCACCATTGGGAATGCTGCTGCCAAACAGAGATTGGTTTTCGGTGAAAAAGGGACGTTTTTCTGTGACAAAGGTTTCAAAGGCAGAAAAATTAACGACTAGGTCATCACTTTCAACCTGCCCAAAATCTGGATTTATGGCTCCGGTTATCTGCGTACTGCTATTGGGCCGCCAAATAAAGTCGATGCCTAAATTTGTATCGCCGCTCTCATTCCCAATACCTCCGGCGCTATCGACCAGGTTGCTGCTGTGGCTAATGTAGGGAAACCAATCCATTGTCGACCCAGTTACCTGATCCACTTCTAAACTGTGCCAGTCTTCCATAAAGGTCGTACGAGAAAAATAAGCATTGGGAAAGGCAAAGCGCAGGGACTCGTTATAGACAACCCGTGAAAACCATACTGCAATATTTTTGCGGCCCTCTCCGGTGTTGGTCATCGGGGCGACAGCCCAGGGTATATGAATTTCGCTGTACCAGTAATCACCCTTGGCGGATGTTTGAGAATACCAGGTACCATCCCAATCGGCCGAATAGTCTCCGGGGGTCACTATGCCATCTTGTTGGGAGTTGGCAGAGCCCACCGTAAAGTCATAACCGGCCAATGCTGTGCCATCAAAATCAATACTGACTACGTTGCGGTCTGCCTTTATCTCAGCATCACGAGCAAACTGTCTATTAACACGCTTTACCGACGCCGGCTGATAGTTAGTAAAGCCAATAAAAATGCCCTTTTCATTGGTGATCATACGAACTTCAGTACTGTATTTTGCTGGCTCTACCGTTAGAGGCTCGACTGTCACAAACTCTGTGTAGACAGTGGCATTATCCCATTCAGGCTCGTCAAGTACGCCATCTATACTGATGGATACCTTTGATCGAGAGTCTATTAGAGAGCCCGATAAAGAGCCCGATAAAGAGTCCACTTGAGAGTAAGCATGAGAGGCAGTAAATAGGCACAGGCCAATTAGAACCAACAGGTAAGTAGGGAGTTGCTTTTGCATATGAACAGCTTTTTATAATTAGAATAGTGGCTGGCTCATAGTTTATGGGACTTGATATAAATTACCAGCTTCAATAACAGAGATTCCGCTTTAGTTAGACTTCTATAGCAGGGCCTTTTATTTGAGCAGCAGGGCTTTTTATTCAGCCGCAGCGCTTTTTATTGAGCAGCAGCGCCTTTTATTCAGCAGCGGCGCTTTCTATCCCGCAGCAGGGCTTTTTATTGAGCAGCGGCGCTTTCTATTCAGCAGCAGCGCCTTCTATTTTACTGTTTCTCTTTGACGAGTTCTCCAGTGGTCGTCGCTATACACTGGCGCTGTCTCTAAGGGCTCTATTACCTGACCCTTAATAAGGTCAGCGCCTCGCTCTGCCAACATCATGGTGGGCGCATTGAGGTTGCCATTAGGGATAGTTGGGAACACAGAGGCGTCGATAACTCTGATATTGGCAAGACCATGAACTCGTAGCTCTGCGTCCACCACCGCCAGGGCGTCAATACCCATTTTGCAGGTGCCACAGGGATGATAGGCACTGTCAACCGACTCACGGACAAATTGGTCGATCTGTTCGTCCGTTTGTATCTCAGCTGTGGGCTGAATAACCTCACCACGAAAAGCATCCATGGAGGGCTGACTCATAATCTCACGAGTGAGATGCACACAGTCGCGAAAGCCCTGCCTATCATGCTCAGTTTCTAAATAATTAAATAGTATTTCTGGAGCCTGCCTAACATCTGCAGACATGGCTTTTACATGGCCGCGACTACTAGGCTTATTGTGCCCAACATGCACCTGAAAGCCATGGCCCTTAAACGCAACCGACCCATCATAGGTAATGGCTCCGGGTAAAAAATGATACTGAATATCTGGCCATTTGACCCCGGCCCTAGAGCGAATAAACGCACAGGATTCAAAGTGATTAGTACGACCCAAGCCCGTTTTAAACAGCAGCCAGCGGGCGCCAATCAAGGCCTTCTTAAATAGCCCTAACTCCGAATTTAGGCTAATGGGCTGCTTACAGCGGTATTGGAAATTAAACTCCAAATGGTCTTGAAGGTTTTCGCCCACTCCAGGCAAATCATGAACTACCTCGATACCTGCTGCCATAAGCGCTACCGATGAACCAACACCAGACACCTGTAACAGTTGCGGTGAACCAATGGCACCAGCACAGAGAATAACCTCGCTCTTAGCGCCAAATAGCTTGGAAGCGCCCCGTATTTCACACTGGATACCTGTCGCAGTCTTACCCTCAAAGACTATTTTGGAGACCAAGGCGTGCTTGAGAATCGTCAGATTAGCCCGCTTTTTGGCAGTCTTTAAATAAGAATAGCCAGTGGAGGCACGTATGCCCCGATCGACATTCATAAACTTTTGGCCAAAACCCTCTTGGCAATAACCGTTGTAATCTAAAGTTTCGCCATAACCAGCGTCCACTCCAGCATCAATAAATGCCCGGTACAGCGGGTTGCGCATGTTATTACCACCGCTAATAGCAACTGGGCCTTCATTACCTGTGTACTCAGAATCTCGGCAACTGTGGTTTTCAAACTTTTTGAAATAGGGCAAACAGTTTTGGTAGTTCCAGCCTGCGGCCCCAGAGCTTTCCCATTCATCGAAATCTTGCGCATTACCCCGCACATAGACCATGCCATTGATCGACGAAGTCCCACCAATCACCTTGCCCCTAGGGCAATTCATGGCGCGGTTATTGAGGAAGGGTTCCGGCGCGGTCTCAAATCCCCAGTTATATTTTTTACTATTCATGGGAATGCCCAGTGCTGAAGGCATACGGATAAACACACTACGGTCGCTACCGCCATATTCAACAAGCAATACATTGCAGCTCGCGTCCTCACTGAGGCGAGATGCCACAATGGCACCGGCAGAACCAGCGCCCACAACAATATAATCGTATTCTTTTATCTTACCCATGCTCTAGATTGTTCCCATTAGCTTGATTCTAATATTATGTTTTACCCTTGGGTAAAATTCTTGAGAAGCTCTTTGCGATGCCTAAATAGCAACGTATAAATTGCCCCATACAAGCCGATAACGACCAGCCCTACCCATTCAATTTTTAAGGGCGTGAGCTGATACAGCAGTACTAAAATGACTATTAACAGCCAATTACCAACAAGGTATTTGTTGCGCCCGAGCTTTTCTACGGTATAGCCAAGATTGTCAGTGTAAAGGCGCACCAATGAGTCCAGAGAATTCACCACGAAAACGATTCCGAGGGTGACCATGGCGCCGCGCAGAATACCAGTCACAGGAATATCATTGGAAAAATAATAGTAGAGTGTTGAAAACCACAGCGCGATGGCTATAGAAGGAATGACCAACAGGGCGAGCATTAAGTGCCAGGTCTTGAGGCCACTCACAAAGCGCGCCACAAACTGGCCAATCATAATGCTCCATGCAAACCACCAAAACAGGTACCAGCCATGGTACTCGCTGATGGGGCTAACAAAACGATGGATATTCTCAAAATATCCCGACAGATTCGCCACAGAGGCAAGATAGCCTTCTGGAGAAGCGCCAGAAGCCCATAGCATTACTAGGGTTAGTAATAGGAATAATGCGCTAGAGGCAACACTAAGCACCTTCACGTAGCGAATATCTGTACTGGACACCACCGCCATAAACACAATAAAGCCTACCAACAGATACTGCTGAACAGGGGTGATCCCCTCTATATAGCTGGGTGCATAGCTTAAAAACAAAAACGCCGTAAACGCGCAGGTGGCAATAATAATTAGATTATTGATCCAACGAATAGGCTTTAACTGAAACAGCCCTATCTTTGGCTCAACAACACAAAAATAGAAGGTAGTTAAAAAGTAAAAGGCCCATACCAGAAAGCCCCAGAAGCCAAACTCAATAGCTAAAGGATTAGTAAAGCTATACTGATCTTCGGCGGCATAGACAGGAAACTCCACCAGGGGGAACATAATCAGGCCAACATCAAGGCCAGAAGTAAATAGAATTGCGCAAAAAGCCAGTAGCGACAATGGTGTTGGGCCCGTGCAGACCAGATTGCGCCACTTTATACAAATAAAAGCGGATGTCGCCAGGGTAACCAAGATTGCTATAGAGAGTATTTCATACATGCCAGCTCAACCTGTTCGATCGACCAACTATGAGAAATATCGTTGGAGAGGTTTATATGTAAACTTAAACACTATCGTAACATTGTTCTTAAGATTGTTCTTACCGCTGTATATGGCTAAAAAAAAGGGCCCCCATATACAGGGAGCCCTTATAGCGAGATTAAGTCGCTTTACTTTAGAGTACAGGCATTCAATTTTTTGTCTGTCGCCTTATCACATTTAGAACCATCCTTTTTACAGGACTTATCCATACGCTTAATAGCCTTCTGACAATTCTTAATCATCTTACTAGCGGACTTTTGTCCCTTCTTAGAAAGTCTGTTGGCAACATCACCACGACTAAGACTGCCAGTCTGCATGAGAATTTTAGCAATCGAGAACTTGGGACGTAATTTAGTGACCTTTACCACGGCCATTAGCTCTTCTTCAGCACCAATTATTTCGCCTGTATCCGGATCTTCAAAACCTTCGCCTAAAGAAACTACCTTCAAGATTTCGCCATTCTTTAAGAAGCCTTCTCCGTAATTCAAATAGACTTCCTCGCTAGAAACCTTAGCAAGTTTTACGGGGAATAGTGCTTGAGTAAGCTTTTCAGCTAGGTCGCGAGCGGTCTTTGCAGTCAGATTATCGAAGGCCGAAATACCAATACCCCTGCAAGGGTTTTCCTCAGCACTGGCAGTATTAACCTGATCGTCCGCCGAAATATTTTCACTCAGTCTTATTTCGCCACTTTTGACATCGACTACTCGAATATCTAGACCAAATTGAGCCTCACAAGCACTAATGATAAGTAGATTTTTTGCCTCTAAGCCAAGCTGCGTGACCCGGCCATAGATTAAGTAATCCACACCATCGAAACCACCCACTCCGCCGGATCCACTGACTATGCCATTTTCTCCAAGACCTTGCTCAGCCATCAGCTGGTCAAGTCGCCCGCGCTCCATCAAAGAAAACTTTTGCGTCTTAGAGAGCGCCGTTTCAATGGCGGTTTGAATATTGCGTGTATCAAAGTCCTTAAATGAACTTTCAAAAGTACCCACTGCAACAACTGGTTTACTACTTTGAGCCAAAGCAAAAGCTGAACTTAGCAGTAATAATGTTCCAAAAAATAGTTTCGCACTCTTTATTGCTGCTTTATTTATTCTAGTTATTTTTTTCATTTTTCAACCCTATTATTAGATTTTTCGTCCGCGCTTTTTCCCAGGCTTACCTGTCGATGAACTATTCTCAGAGGCCTTGGTTTTAATTCTGATAATGCTTCCTTTCGACGGCTGATTACCACTTATCACCTTTGCTTTACTAAATTTTGGATTGACCTCAGTCACTTCTAGGTCACCCTCAAACTCTTCTTCTGATCCAAGATTGATACCGGTTGCTTCATCAATAAGATCTTCACCAGGCCTATAGGCGCTAACGATGTCGCCTTTGTCTAAAATGGCACTTCCGTAGTTGAGATAGGTCACTGCCCCACCTTTAACGACTTCTATAGGAAAAATACTTGTTGCGATAAGCGCAGCAACTTTCTTAGCTGCAATGCGTTGGATATCAGATAACGGATCACCCGCGCTGTCGACAGAAGCAAAAGACTGAGTTTGAATACCCCCCGCCGTTTTACTCTCAACAGAGACAGTTTCTGCCTTGCGCACCTCACCCGTAGAGGCATCGACTACTTTAATATCGGCGCTAAATTCAGTGATAATTGATACGCTCGAGAAGTTACCTGTGGTCATAGCCTTCTTTCTAGAACCCAGCTTGGTAATGGCTCCGTAGACGAGGTAATCAATGCCCGACACGTTAAAACCACCGCCTGCTGTTTGGCCATCCCCAAATTCGTTATTAAGACCCTGCTCGGCTAAAACCTCATCGACTCTGTTGCGCTCGATGATTTTAAACCGGCCGACCTGAGACATTTGCGTTTCAAGCATGGTTTGAAAGTTTGCTGCTTTGGCATTCTTTCGGGTGTAGTAACCGTTGTCGTTGACTGGCGCTTTTATTTTGGTGATACCAATGACGGGCAAGTCCGGCTCGGCAATACTCGAGTTACTAACCAATAACCCTGTTACCAAAACAAACAATGTACTGATGATGACTATATATTTACTACGCATGAGCGGAATCCCCCGAAACTTAAACGGTTATATTTTTTTTATATTTGGGTTGTTAGGGCCGCGATAAAACAAAGATTATCCGTTACCACTCGGCATCATCCCTGCTAAGCAACCTAAATTTGAAGTCGTTTTATTATTATTAAACTAGCCTTGAATTAGAGTCTGTATGACAGTTTCGCTACCAGCCCCAAAGGACCAACGATTACATCGTCAAAACAAATACTTTAATAAAAAGCCTAAGTCGTAGAGTAGAAACTGAACAACAAAATATTTATTCTGTCGCTACTAAAACATTCTCAGCAAAGCCACAATACTATAGATCGGTTGCAAATAATGCCTCTGAGAGCAAAACTATGCACCTATGAATAGATATGGTGTTTGGCTGTGGGATTTACTTTGTGGACCCTATTTACAATTACACTTGCATCTAAGTATGTAGGTAATTTGGTAGACATTATTTTGATAACAAAATGGGTAATTTCAAATATAAAAAAAATCCCCAGCATTGACAATGCAGAGGATTTTTTATTTTAGTGAATGTCTATTCACCGCCTAACTAAGGTCGTGGCGTTGATCACGACATTATTGGGCTTGCGACTTAGTCAGCAATCGCCAAACCTAAAGCACCTTTAGCAGCAAGCACTTCTTGATCTGAGCCCGTAAGCTGCCAACCTTCCGTGAGCTTTCTTTCCATGAACTGACGGTTGTAAATAAAGCATGCTATTAGCTGCCAGATACCGAAAGTAAAAATAGTAAAGAGTAAATGAAGAGCAGCAACTGCTAACTCGCCTCTTATGAGCGGCACTAACCAACCAAAGAAAAAGTATGTCCAGCTAAACCCATAATATCCGTCCTTGCCTAATCCAGAATCTTTATGTCGTATAACAATTTTAGTAGCCATAACTTTAGCCTTTTTTTATAGTTTATGGTTTTGTTCGCGCTTTGAGTCTATTGAATGGAAATCGATTAAGCAATAGAGCCCACCATCGGCTCTTGTAAGTAAAGCTATAAATTCATGCCATGCTATTAATTTTATTACCCATTGAATTCTACTAGACCGTCTCATATAGCAGCCTGCAAACCAGAGTGCATAAATCGCGGAACGATTTTTTTAGCGGCACGGTTATCTGGGAAATATTCTCTTAATATACCTGGCCCAATATTTGGCCCTCCAACTTTGCACAGATATCAGAGGTAAATTAGGCTACTCTGTTGTCTTTATGACAATAATCGACTGAGTACGAAAGGAACATCTCACCATGGATCAGCTAAGAGCACTGCGGTATTTCAGTAAAGTTGTCGAAACAGGAAGCTTTACTCGAGCAGCTGAAGAATTTTCGGTACCACCCTCCTCGCTATCTAGGCGTATCGCGGACCTAGAAAAAAGCTTGGGAGCAAACCTATTAAAGCGTAGTACCCGAGTGGTTCAGGTAACCGAAATTGGCCAACAGTACTTTAAACAGGTTCAAGATATTTTAACTCAGCTTGAGCAGAGTGATGAATCGGTGCGTAGCTATCAGGCAAAACCAACCGGCTTCTTGCGTATCAGCAGCCAGGTAACTTTTGGTGAGCGCCTATTACTACCTCTGTTAGATGAGTTTAAAACCCTGTATCCAGAGATTATCTTAGATATCCGTCTTACCGATGAGTTATCGACCCTGTCTAGAGATGATGTGGACATTGCCATACGTGGCGGCTATGCACCCAACGAGCGAGTGCAGGCCGTGCGCCTGATGGATAACCAATTTATTCCAGTGGTGGCAGCCAGCTATTTGGCTGCGGCGGGTACACCCAAACAGGCAACGGAGCTTAAACAGCATCAGGGCTTATTTTATCGCACTCCTAATGGGCCCACACCTTGGCTATGTGAGTTAGACGGGGAGTGGCTAGATGTATCGGCCATGCCCATAGCGATATCTAATAATAGTACATGGCTGGGGGAACAGACGGTTGCCGGACAGGGCATTATGATGGCACCACGATGGTCAGTGCAGGACTTGTTAGACAGTGGCGAATTGCAGGAGCTACCTATTGAGCCGGCACTGCGCATCAGCCAAAACCCAGATCTGGCTATCTACCTGCTATACCAAAAGCAGCAGTATCTGGTTCCTAAGGTAAAAGTCGCAGTGGACTTTTTGGTGTCCCGATTTTCTGTGGATTAGAGTCAAAACTAAAGGGATATTCAGCCGTATTACTGAATATCCCGGTTTTAGCTTTTAACCTTACTTGTATTAGCAGTGTTTTCTACTTGAGCGGACTTGGCACAATAAGTACCTTGCCGTTTCTACCGCGTTGAGCAGCACGAGTAACAGCTTGTTTGATTTCGCCAACCGAGTAGCGAGAGTCAACATTGGCTTTTAGAGTACCGTTTACAATCAGGGGAATAACCTGCCCAAAAGCAGCCTGCTTAGTTTTCATGTCAGCTGATTGGTACCACTTATAAAGCCAAAAACCACGCAGTCGAGTGTCGTTAAAAATAACCTTACCAGTATTCAAAATTGCGGGCTGTCCCGACAGTACGCCATAGGTAACCAGAGTGCCGCCATAGCCAAGGCTATCAGCCAATCGAGAATAGGTCTCACCACCAACAGGATCGAGAGCAAGCACAACTGGTGCATTGCCCGTTGCCTTAGCGATTTGAACAGCCAAATCCGGTCCGTCAATCAAAACAACGTCGGCACCCTTTGCCTTCAGCTCTTCTGCAAGACCTTCGCGGCGAACAATATTGACTGTTTTTATGCCGCGCTGCTTTGCCAGCTGAATAACATAGCCACCCACTGCCGAATTCGCAGCGCTTTGCACAATCCACTGGCCTTCTTCAACATCCACAAAAGAGGTCAACATAAGCAAAGCCGTTAAGGGGTTAACCGCGGACATAGCAAGCTGTTCAATTACTTCAGCGCTAAGGGGGCCCATATTAGGTAAGGGAAGAAACCCTGCTGCCGGAGCCACTATTTCGTCGCGCCAGGTTCCGCCGCTGGCAAGCAATACCAGCTGGCCGACCGTTAAACTTTTTACTTCTGCCGATGTTTCTACCACTCGACCAACACCCTCACTACCCGGGTTGGACGGCAATACTGGATCGACGCCGTATTGACCGGAAATCTGTAATAAGTCTGATGGGTTAATGGGCGCTGCCAAAACTTTAACTCTGACTTCGCCGCTCTTTAGAGCCCGCGAACCCTCTTCTTTAACTTTGATCACATCTGCCGGGTTGCCCATCTCACTAAACTCAAGATATTTCAGCTTAGCTTGAGCCCCTTGATGCTCACCATCAGCATGATGGCCTGCAATAGCGAAAGATGTAGCGCCTAGATAAAGCGCCAAAATGGTTATGATAGAAATATTTTTCATGGTGTTGCTCCCTTGTCTATTTTATTGTTTTTCTGTTATACGGTACTGCTGTTCTGTGTCATATCGCCTGTCGCTTTAGGTGTTGCCTTGCCCAGTGACTCAGCATCATCTTGCTCAAACCAGCGCCCTAGATAGATGCCCACCATTGACCAAAGTGCTGCTATACCAGCCCCAACGATAGCAACAGCTGCCAAGCCAAGACCTAAGCCTTGTGTTAACCCTGTAAACAACCATGCCATCAACATGTCTCCGCCACGATAGGCGACAATGTCGATGACTGGTTTTGCTTTAAAACGTGTTTCCCGGTCAACCCGGGTGAATAGCATTTCCCGAGCAGGCCTAGTGATGGCGTAGTTGCCAGCCCGACGTATTATCTGTAAGCCAATCACCGCGCCTAAAAAGGGTGAAATCGCTAGTACCAGTAAACCAACACAGATCAAAACGGGAACTAGCGCAATAGTCACAGGCATACCAAACTTGCCCACAATACGGCTCGTGGCAAATAATCCTGTGGCAATAGATAAAGTATTGACGGCCAAGTCCATCTGCGCCCAAATTGCTGTGCGCTCAACCCGGCTTAATTCACTCAGTAGGTTCTTTAATTCGAAGTAAACAAACGAGCTGATACCTGTATACAAGAATATAAATAGGCCTATGGCCAATAAATAGGGATTTGAGAAAAACATCTTAAAGCCCGCAAAGGGATTGCCCCCAATCGGCTCGCTGGGAGGGGTTAACTCCAAGTTATCATTGTGCAGGTCTGTGGATTTTAGTGACTGCAAATAGAAGATGATTGGTATTGGGATCAGTAGCATCACACTGGCTAATAACATCAGATTATCTGTGCCCATGGACGCTGAGAAAAACGAAGGTATAGAAGGGCCTATTAGGCCACCAACACTAGCACCGGCCGCAATGATACTAAATAGCCTACCCGCCTGTTCCTTGTTGAATAGGTCAGACATGAAGCTCCAGAATACCGAAATATGAAAAAGGCTGAAGACACTTACCCAGACATAGAACGACTTGTCGATTAATGTTCGATCGGCAGAGGTGGCGGCCAGTACATAAAAAACAACAAAGGTCAGGGCAAAGATGCCGTACATGGCCGGCACCAAATAACGGAAACGAAACCTTGAAACAGCTATGCCATAAACCGCTACAACGGCGGTACTGATAAAAAAGTTGAGGGTCCATAACCAGCTGACTTCAGCATCTGTCCAGTCACTGGCCATGGCGTCACGTACCGGCCGAAGTATGTAATAGGCCGACATCAATACAACCACAAACAGAAATGAGCTTGCGACAGCTTTTACTTCCTGGGCTTCTATCTTGGCGACAGACTTTAAAAATCTAGCCATCGGATTAATACTTGCGGCCATACTGTCTCCTAGGCTAAGCCTAGTTAGTTGTTGTGGTTAATCTAAATGGACTATTAGTTTTGAGCGTCAATATAGGTCAATACTGCCCATGGCTAGCCCAGGTAACCGTCTATTTTTATCTATTGGTAGTATTAGTCTGTTTTATGCAAGGATAAATAGGGTGATATGGGTATGTTTATTGTCATAAAGACAACAATAACAACTTAATAACGTGCATCGGCTTACTATATGCATCGGTTTAATATCTAGTGCAGGATATTAAATAACATCCAGGCCTCCCTCACGACCTTTCAAGACCCTGACCTCATAGCAGTTGAGGCCTTACAGGTTGTTTAATGCAATCTCTAACCAGTCCATGCGCGCTGAATACCAAGACTTCATGTGGTCAACCTCTTCCTGGTAGGTATCAAACACTACAGGGTTAGGCCAAACGTACAGGCCCAGTGTTTGCCACTTGGCGTCATTTTCTTGGTGGGCCCATCGCAGCTTCTCGGCATAGCCGTCGATTTTATTAAGAATTAGTGTTTCGTTTTCAATAAAGTAAGCAAAGCGCAGTTTCACTTTTGCTACAAATGCTGGATCTTGAAATAATCTTTCATACCAGGGGTTATACCTGACCCACCAGCCCTCAGGGTATTGGCTTTCTGCATAATCTACATTGCCAAACGCTAGATCAAAGTCCCATAGCGGGCCCATGTGTATTTTCTCTCCGGGTATTACATTGAGATAGATACTGGACCAACTCACTGAGTCGACATTTTTAGTAATTTCATTGATCAGATACCAATCGATAAAACTATCCATATCAATATAGTTTGCATAGCCAATATCCACCGCATCAAAATTTGCGCTGAACAGGGCAGTCTCAAAATCATTTACGAGGTCGGTAATATAAGTATGTTCGGCGTCATTCCAGTCTATGCTCGGCTCTTTGATATTAATCAAAAATTCGCTGGTGCGAAAATAAACGTCGTCTGGGTCGAGTCTTTCTAGCTGATCGATCTCGAGCAAATAGCCTGTATCACCTAGGGCAACTCGATTATCGCTCTCTTCAACTTTTTGGGTAACGTTATAGGTACCATTATATTCTTCATTGATAAAGACCTCAGCGAAGCGCCTCTGGGGGGTCCAAGCAAGATGACTCATGTAACCCATTTCAAAAGTAATGGTATTACGCAATAGGGTTTTATCTGAATACTCTGCAATGAATAACCATTTTTTGTCCTCGGGCATTCCCAGCATTTCGGCTTTATCATTCAGCTTCATCTGAAATGGCTTTTTTGGATGCATCCAAGTTGAGTTACCTCTACCACGGATTTTCATAGCGAGACTATTGCTACTCGGGGCGCCCCGCCCGCCATCCACAGTTACAGAGCCCGGCACATAGTCATCCTTAGAGTCGATCGAGACATAGTTGTTGGTGCTTAGGTGAATGATTGGTAGGCCGGTGAATCGGGTAATATCAACGGTATAGAGCTGCTCATCACCAGAGGAATTGGTAACCTTGTACACAACAGGGTTGGTGAAGTCATTCACTGTCTGTCCACTCTCTTGAACCACCGTTCCGATAGAGACGGTACTACCTTCGAATTGAAAGTTAGCAACTAGCTCACGGACAGAGGCGGCGCTGACAGTGCGGCCTATAAATGTTTGGTCACTGGTACTTTGGTCCAGTGTCATCTCATTTGCTAAGCCTGGGTTGTTGACTAACAGAAAAGACAATTCACTCATAGTTGGAGGCTGGGACTGGGTCGCTGCCCCTGCCGGAGCTGGTGCCTGGGTAGCATCCCCTCCTCCACAGCCTATGAGTGAAATGATCAGAATAAATAGAGAAAGTTTTATATGAACCTCTTAAGTTATCTTATATATACAGTGTTTAAAGAAACCATGAAGTTTTTAGTGTAAGCATAAAGCCTATTCGTCTTTGCATTTATATTGACGCCGATATAGCGCCATGGCTTTTAGTTCAGATAGACTACGCACACACTTTAATAATCAGAACACTATGACCGCATTTTTAATTGTTCATTCTACGATAACCAACCCTGAGCTATTTCAAGACTATGTTGCTGCCTCTGAAAAATCTCTGAAGTTATTTCAAGGCGAATACCATCTTGGCGGATCTTTTAGCGCATTATTGGAGGGAACCCACGATAAGAACCGAACGGTAATTTTTAAATTTCCTAGCTCTGAGCACGCCAAAAATTGGTATGACAGCAAGGAGTATCAAGCGGTAAAACATCTCCGCGATAATACTGGCGAGTTTGATTTTGTGCTCATCGATTCGTTCTAGCATTGCTTACACCGACCAAATTCATGTTATTTAATGTCGCTGCCGGCCTATCGCTAATGTCATTAATTCTAGCTGGGGTTCGCTATAGGGTTGCCAAAAAAAACTAAGGCACTAACAATCTTAGACCCTAAAGCCCTAAAGCCCTAAAGCCCTAAAGCCATAAGACCCAAAAACCATAAGAGCGATAGCCTTCGCTTCAAAATAATTTCGCGAACTCATCAAAGCTACTCTTGTCTCCCTGTACCAACAGATCGCCTGATTCAACTAGTGCTTGCCATGCCACCAAACCTTCGCAGGCCAGTGCCAAATCCTTATGGCTAACGTTCAGAGTGAAGGCTACATCTGTGATCTGCTCCTTAGACGTCAGCAATACACCCCGGTCAATATCCACAACATAGCGCCCATCTCGATCATTCAAGATAACTCTAAACCGCAGGTCAGTTTGTTTTGCTGCCTCGACATTAAGTCGTGCACCCAACGTATGTAAAAAAACCATAGCATCTGCTGATCTATAGGTATCAGGCAAGCCTCTAGCTGCGCCGGCCTTGGCGATTACGGCAAGGGATATATGGCCATCTAACATCATGGCTTGAGTAAGCAAGTAATTACGCTCGTTGGCGCTTTCACTAGCGTATGCAAGCGCCTTAATTGACCATGACTTGAGCTGTCGCGCCTCCTGATGCTGACGCTCTATAGCGAGAATATAGTTAGCAAGCTCCGTGGCCCATTTAAAATCTTTGGCTTTATACGCTGAGCGCAGTCTAACCATGGCTCCTTTAATACCACCAAAGCCATCAACAATCCTGGCCGCTCTGGTATCCGGGGAAACCGGCGCTAGGCTTGCGGCTTCACCGCCAAACCAGCCCATTAATTCGGCGTAGACACCGCGAGTGATCCAGCTGAGCTTGTGATAATAGTCGCCACGGTCGTCCCCTTGTAAAAACCAATCAGGGTAGGCAAATTGGTCTTGGACATATTCGCCAGAACGGTTTTGACGGATATAGCGAGTCACCTCGTCGATCATAAATTGCGCCGACCGACGATCACTACGGGTCATGCGGCGCACTGCTGCCCTGCCCTCTACCACATCACCATGACCACCAATCAACACCTCAGCGTTCAATGACTCAATACGGGTCATGCTGTCGACAAAGGCCTGGGCGTTGCGGCCGGGCTCATGGCGAGGTGTAGACAGAATGGCATGTACATGGCTGTCGGTAACAGTGTCTCCGGTAAGCACGGCCCGATTCTCTGGAAACCATAATGACAGGCCATCATCTAGATCCCCTGGGGTATACAGCACCTGAAATCTAAGACCGCCAAACTCAAGCCATTCACCATCGCTGACCGTCATAGTCGGTGTCACATAGGATAATGTTCCGTTCGCACGCAACACAGGCCCTCCTCCGGACCCCACTGTTCCATGCAAACCAGCAGGCAAAACCATGCCCAGCTGGGCAAAGGCGCGCAGGGTCACTATGGGCATTACTGCACTGGAGACATAGTTAATATTGCGTTGCCAGCCTTGGTGGGCAATAAATTGTGCGTTGGGTGCGGCCGCTTTAAAGGCCGCTGAGCCACCCACATGGTCACCATGGCCATGGGAATAGATCACAGCAACAATAGGCTTGTCAGTAATTTCTTGCATGGCTGCAATGGCTAAATCAGCTTGCTCAACCCTAAACCCAGTATCCATCACCACAAGCCCCTCTGGGCCTTCGATAAAGATGATATTGCTCATGTCGTATCCATGAGCCACATAGATATTCTCTTGAACCCGAATAAGTTCGGCCTCAGAAAATCTTGTTTGGTGGGCCAATAGACGCTGATTGGCGGCGGGAATAGGTGCTTTTAATGAGCTCTGTGACTCTGCCAGAATTTTTTCGCTAGGCGCAAATACACTTACAGCCAGTAATAGAAGAATGATACGCAAAATGGGTAAACCTTTTTTAGCCCATCATAGCATTCATAATCCGCAAAAAAGACCCTATATCACTGAGCTACTGTGGCCCAACAGACTTTTTAGTTCGTATACTTTGCCAATCTTAAGATCATTTCTAGACCCACACCATTGAGGTTGGGGTTAATAACACAGGAAAATAATATGAGCGTTTACATCATTGCACAGTTCACCATTCATGATCGCAGCCAATATGACATCTACGAAAGTGGCTTTGGCGAGGTGTTTGCCAAGTTTGATGGCAAGATGCTCAGCGTTGACGAAGAGCCTATGGTACTAGCAGGAGATTGGGCAGCGACTAGGTCGGTAATTATTGAATTCCCATCGCAGAAAAGTGCTTTAACTTGGATGTCATCTGATGAATATCAAGCGATAGCAAAGCATCGCAATGCCGGCAGTACAGTTAACTCGATATTGGTTAAGGGCTTTTAATCACTGGTTCCCTCGCCCTGCCACTTTCCATGGTTAGAATAGCGATCAAGCAAACAATATAAACCCATTTCAAAGCGGCAAACTCTTGCCGCTAGTACTTTTGTTCGGCCATTAATATCCACCTGTTGCCACTTAACTAAAGAACTCTTTTTTACGGTCGATCTCGCATAGCGAGATCGCGGAAATAAATCCGCCTCTCTGATAACCATTTTTTGGGATATTGGATTAAGACTTGAAGATAGGCACAAACATACCGGCAAGCATTGCCGCTAACAGCCTCGCGAAGAACGAGCGAGCTATGGCGCAGGCTATGCAGCGACTGTCAACAGGGCTGAGAATTAACTCAGCCTCTGATGATGCCGCTGGGCTGGCTATCGCCTCAAGAATGACAAGTCAGGTAAGAGGGTTGGATCAGGCTGTCCAAAATGCCAATGACGCGATTAGTATGGTGCACACAGCGGACGGTGCTGTGGCCAGCGTGACAGATATGCTGCAGCGCATGCGTGAACTGTCTGTTCAGGCTGCCAGTGATACCAATACAGCCAAAGACCGCTCATCCCTGGACCTAGAGTATCAGGCGCTTAAAGCGGAGGTAGAAAGGGTCTTTAGCAATACTCAATGGAATGGTGAAAACCTACTTGATGGCTCCCATTTTGGTAGTACTACATCACTGCAAATAGGGGCTAATGCGTCACAGACTATTGATGTCTCACTGGGTAATTTATCTATCAATCGCCTTGGGGGAACGTCGTCGCAAACAGGATATGTGACTCACGCATCTGCCGTACCAACTCTGGCTCAGACAAGCGCACCGGCCTCTTTTGAGACTCTCGATGCAACTGGAACATGGACTCAGCGAGGGTCCGATATCGATGGCGCTAACGCTGGTGATCTGGGTGGCTTTGCCGTAAGCATGAGTGACGATAACAACACCATTGCAATGTCTGCAGTCAATCGAAGCACCGGCGGAATCAATACCGGGCAGGTACGCATGTTTGATTGGAACGGTAGTGCTTGGGTCCAGCGAGGTTCTGATATCAATGGCGCGGCCGCTGGAGATAAAGCAGGCTGGTCTATAAATCTCAGTGCTAACGGTAATACCGTGGCAATTGGCTCGAGATACAATGATGGAGGCGGTTCCAATGCGGGTCATGTCCGAATATATGACTGGAATGGCAGCGCATGGGTACAGCGAGGGGCTAATATTCAGGGTGAATCAGGCGGCGACGAAATGGGCCAGTCGGTCGCTTTGAGTGCGGATGCTAATACTTTAGTCGTGGGCTCGCCCTGGAATGACGGCAATGGATCGCAATCAGGAAGTGTAAGGGTTTTCGACTGGAACGGCAGTGCCTGGGTTCAGCGAGGGGCTGACCTAGATGGTGAATCCAGCAATAATTACAATGGACAGTCAGTATCAATAAGTTCTGATGGTTCAATCATTGCTATGGGTGCAGTGAAAAATAATGGTAATGCTGGCCATGCACGTATTTTCAGCTGGAATGGAAGTGGCTGGGTGCAATTGGGTGGTGATATTGATGGAGAATCGTCGGGCGATGAAGCCGGTCAGTCCGTTGCCCTAAGCGCTAATGGCAGCACAATTGTAATAGGGGCACAATTTAATGATGGCGGCGGTACTAACTCAGGTCATGCACGTATCTATGACTGGAATGGTAGTGCTTGGGTGAAACGCGGGTCGGATATCGATGGTGAAAATAGCAATGATCACAGTGGTATTTTTGTTTCTATTAGTACTCATGGCAATAGTGTTGCCATTGGTGCTCGCGAAAATGATGGAGGTGGTTCTGATGCAGGTCAGGCTCGAATATATGATTGGAATGGCTCTAACTGGATTAAGCGAGGAAATGATATTGATGGGGAATCATCTGGGGATAAATCGGGCCAATCTATAGCTATTAGTGAAGATGCATCATCATTAGTCGTGGGAGCACCCTATAACGACAATGTTAATGGCAGTGATGCTGGACATGTGAGGGTTTATGACTGGCCCACGACTACTAACTATAGCGCCGGCGTCAGCCAATTAGACTTCAACAGCCGTAACCTAGTCACGGGCGACCGCATCACCATCAACGTAACCGGCGGCACCCAGGTTCAAGGGGTAATTGGGGCAGCTGGCTTGGATGCTCTGCTAACTACTATGGCCACACAAATAGCAGCTCAAACAGGTCTATATGGCGGCGCATCGGCAAGCTCTGGTGTGATCAATATTACTGGTCTGCCAGATGGTAACTCTGTATCAGGACTCACTGTGACTCTTGAGAAAGATAACAATAACTATGCTGACTCAGTGTTTCCTACAGTAATAACCTCAGCAGCCTCCGCCACCAGCTCTCTGGCTGTAATCGATAGAGCCATAACGGAGATAAATAGTCAGCGAGGTAGCTATGGTGCATTGATGAATCGCCTTGATTACGCTATTGATAACCTTACGACTATGTCGACTAATGTAAAAGCATCTCTAAGCAGGATCCAAGATGCCGATTATGCAAAAGAGACCACGGAGCTAGCACGAACTCGGATTATTCAGGAAGCTGCTACTGCGATGCTCGTACAGGCTAATCAGCAGGCAAAGCTTGTGCTGGATATTCTCAATTGGGATAAATAAGCTAGTGACAAAAATTCAACTAACTTGACCCGAAAGTTTTAGCCACTAAAAATACCAGAACCATTGTAGCAACTGGGCTTAAATTATATGATCAGCACAGCCACCAGACGCAAAATAAAGTGGTGATGCGGCCCTAGCTGCACTGACTATAAATAGTGAAAACATTTAAATCTTGAGATTTTCAATGATAAACCTGACTGGTAAACATCCCACAAAAAAATACAATAGCCTGCAGAGGCTGATGCTACTGACCATTACTCTGCTTTCGATCGGCTGCGCCTACACACAAAACATCAAACCGATTCAATATGAACTAGTGATTACTGGCGGCCGTGTAATTGACCCAGAGACAGGATTTGACCAAACGGCCAATGTGGCCATAAGTAATGGAAAAATAGCCGCCATATCAAAGCTGCCATTAGCGGGTATTGAGACTATCGATGCATCCGGGCTGATTGTATCTCCAGGGTTTATCGATATACACAGTCACGCGCTATCCAAACTCGGCCACCAGTTACAGGCAATGGATGGAGTCACTACCGCTATGGAGCTGGAAGCGGGCGTATACCCAATTGATGCGCTATCTCAAATTCTAGGCGGCAAGTCTGTCATCAATTACGGGGTATCTGTTGGTCATCTAGCCATTCGTCAGCTGGTGATGGACAGCATTCAAAAACCACACTTATTATCCCCTGCTGTGCCACTGCCAGCAAAAAATCCGCAAAAACAGCCACAAAAAATACCGCAAGAGATGCACTTAAAAACAGCGAGCGAATCTTCCCAGTCGCACACTCAATCAAGTAATAACGCTTTTATGCAGGAGGCTTCAGAGCAAGAGCTAACGGCCATCCAAGTACATTTAGAGCAAGGTATCGCGAACGGTGGGCTAGGTATCGGCTTTCTACTCGACTACCTCAGCGAGGTGGTAACCCCTGCTGAGCTCGACATTATTTTTGCAGTAGCCTCAGCTGCAAAAGTCCCCGTGTTCGTGCATATTCGTCGCGGCTTGCCTGGCGACTCGGCAGGGCTTGAAGAAATTATTAGCTTGGCAAAAAAACACCAAACCTCGGTACACATCTGCCACCTCAACTCTAGCGCAATGGGCTCGATTCAAAGCTTTCTTGACATGATAACCAAGGCGAGAGCCGACGGCATAGACATTACCACCGAGGCCTACCCTTACAATGCGGGTTCAACGGGCATATCCGCCGCAGTGTTCAGCAGAGACTGGCAGTCCATTTTTGGTATTAGTTACCAAGACATCGAATGGGCCGCCACCGGCGAGCGATTTACAGAAAGTATGTGGAAAGATTACCGAAAACGATTTCCTGACGGCCAGGTAATCCATCATTATGGCAAGGAAGAGTGGACTCGAACCGCACTGCAAGCTCCCGGTGTAATCGTTGCCAGCGATGCAATGCCGCTGGCTTCAGCTAATCAAAGAGTTCACCCTAGGGGAATAGGAACATTCAGTAAAATGTTGGGCCACTACACCGCTAGCGATAACCATTCTGCCAACATAGATCTAGTGACTGCCCTTGCCAAAATGACCGTACTACCAGCAAAGCGAATGGAAAAGTTTGCACCTGTATTCCGACAAAAAGGTCGGTTAAGAAAAGGGTTTGATGCAGACCTAACCTTGTTTGACCCCACAGAAATTATGGGTATGGCGAGCTACCAAGAACCACTTAGCCCGTCAAAAGGCATCCAGTATGTTCTCGTTAACGGCGAATTTGTGCTGAAAGGTGGTCAATTTATAGAAGACACTATGCCCGGGCGATTGATCAAAGCGCCTGGTGGGAAGGCTCGCTAAAGTGATCACAGGCATTCTCAGTTCGGCTGAACAAATCACTCACAATATTTACAAGTAAGCCCATCTACCAATATCTAAAAATTGGGACCTGTAAGTCAGTGCTTCAAAATATCTAACTATAAAAAAACCAGCAATGCTGCCATTGCTGGTTTTTTCTGTGAGAGCTGTATCTTCTAAATACCACTACGACAATTCTCGAAGATATCTAACATTATGTTTTGTTCATAATATATCTAAAACCCTAATCACTAGATGCTAATGCCTTATCTTTCGATTTTTTAAGCACAACTTTTGCGTCGGCATCAGTATTATTTAAAGGGTGATATTTACCATAGGGCATAGTCGCGACGGCAGTTGAATTAACTTGCCGTGCAATTGGAATATAATCAGTCATTGCCGTTGTTATAGCAGTTTTGATGATATCAGCCAGTATAAACCCGGTGGAATCACCAGAGGTATCCACCACAATTTCTTGATCATATGACCAAAGCACCTCGCTATCAGTGGTAGAGCGCAGTACGTAGCTCATCCCAACGACAACGTTGGCCGCTAATACAATATAATTGGTATCCCATTTATTAATCGTAATGTACAAAACCGAATCAGCACCGAAGCTGGTTTTAAACATACTTAAGGGAATACCCTGAAGCTGACTCCCTTCAATAAGGCCTTCTCTCCTAAAAATATCCGAGACAATCGATACAGGCAACACATAGTAGCCATTGTCTGCGAAAGGAATCGTCAGCGTTGAGTTCACGAGATTTGCTGCATCGGCAGCTGTTGATTTGTTAATCGCTGGTACTACGACAATAGAAACTGGCTTCTCACTTTCAGAATACATTTTCGGGAAGGCCTCACCTTTTGTCTGCACCTCAGCACAGGCGGTGACCAAAAAAATTAACGCAATAGTAAAAATAAATTTCATTATTCTTCAGCTCCTATCTTTGGCTTTACCAACAGTCTCTGCAAAAAGACGGCAGACTCAGGATACAGTTCACGCTCAGCATCATAATGGGCTATAGCCTCATCATGTCTATTTGCCTTGCTTAACAGATTACCTAGCTCAGCGTGAATTCCCGGAGGTGTGCGCAAACCTTTATCATTTGACTTGGCTACAATATCCCGCAAAGTTTCTTCATGGGCGGCTCGTGTAGAATCGCCTGGACTCTTTAAAAGATCATGATAAGTGTAGGAGTACTTACCCCAATAATAACCGCCAGGAGAAACAGTAGAGCAACCTCCTAGCGCAATACATACCAGAATGACTAAAACATTAACTTTCATTGTCGAATCCTTATCTCTCGTGTTTGCCCAGCACTAAAATATAGAGCCTTCTCGTAAACCGGAGTACTACCAATGCTTATCTTTATCAGCTGACTGCCACTCTCAACCTCAAGAACGATAGCCTGTAACCCTTCATTGACTGAATCCTTGGCCCCCAAAACCCCTAGTTGATAGGGTGAGAGATCAGCTTTAGATACCAACAAATTGAATGCCTGCCCCACCTCAACTGTGTGTCCGATAAGAATCTCGCTACGGACAATCAATGTAGCCCGTTCATCAATACCCGCCTGATACTTTTGAACGCCGCCGCATGAGCTTAGACAGCACGCCAAAAAGCATGAAAAGAAAATTCTACCCATGATTTATCCTCAATTTTTTAATCACTAATAACATAATATTTACTAAGATCAGGCCCTATAGAGCCCGAGATTTTTGAGACATAGGAGATTTCATTAAACTCATCATCTCCGAAAGACATGACCACAGAAACAACAGCAACTTGCTTCCCTGGCAAGGTAATCAATGCTCCACTTTGGGGGTTTTTAATCGTCTTGCCAGATTGAAATATCTTGAGCTCCAAGCCCTCGGAAAGACCCTGACTTGCCCCACCTGCAATGATGTAAGAGCCACTGTCTTCATCTTTAGATAACAGATATGACCGCCATGGTTTGCTCGTCATATTTTCGACAAGATTGCTTGTTAACTGTGAAATAGCCGCCGACATAGCCTTATCAGTAAGGCTTTGGTCGAATCCAGCACTCGCGCCCACGCCCATTGTTTTCTTGGCTTCAGAAACGGCTTCACCCGCCCCTTCTTCAGAGTGGATTATTCTGCCAGTACTCACCTCAATTAGACGTACATTTACTTTTGCGTAGGCCTTTTGAGTTTTTTTGCGCGAGAAAACGCCCGTGTCACTCTCTGTAGAACGCCCAAATTCACTCACTGAGCCTACAATTAAATAATCAACGGCGACTCCTTCACTCTTCAAACCTGCCAAAACTTTTTCTGCTGAGGTTTTTTCCGTATCTATTCGCTCAAACATTAAGAAATAGCCGGTATCAGTTAATCGAGCACTCAATATATCAGCCGCTTGCTTACCAATTCGATCACCCGAATCGCTAACCAAAAAAGAGTTTCCAGACTGGGTTTCATTAGTGAAGCGCGAGATTGCTATTTTTCTTTTGAGCTTAACGACTTGCTCGTCAGCAACTTGCACGGAAACCGTATCAATTATAGGGCTACCTGCGATTGCAAAATTACTTACCGCTAAGGCTATTGTTATTGCACGTAAATACACCATCATAGAGTCTGCACCTAAAAATATAAGTATCTCGGATCTTATTACACTTAAGCGGTAAAGAGCAACATTATGAATACAGGCCCCCTGTTCCTGAAGTTGTATGAACGATTAATCAGAACATAGAATTTAGAGAATAACTTTGCTGTAAAAAATTGCTGTTAAGCGATTACAAAAATCGAAAACACTCGAGATCTGGCTTGGCGCATCACCTTTTTTAAACGTACAAAGACCACGGCAGGTGACAATGGTTGAGGGTACTAAGTGTTATACAGGGGTGGTTGGAATTTATGAGTTGTAGAGAGCTATAAAATAGATAAAAACCCAGCGCAATTTAGATACATGTATTTTATACGCTACAAGAACTACTAAATCAGTGAAGACCACATGGCAAGAAATCGATCTGTTTAAAAAACACTGGGTCATTCCAGCTAATCGGATAAAAGGAACACAAAATACCTCTATGTAAGAAGGCCGTCACAATACTAAAACGTATTTATGAGGCCAGGATTAGTGAGTATATTTTCCCTAACCTCTCAAATGGAAATCACCTATCTCAGGCAGTCATGTCTTCAGTGCTTCAACGACTGAACAAACGCAATGAATGGCTCGACAATCAAGCACGAAAAATCTCTACCCATGGATTCCGGTCTTCGTTTCGAGACTATATTGCAGACAAGACTACTTTTGACGGTGCAATGGCTGCACATGCCCTCGCCGACAAGAATCCTGATGCTGCCGTCGCTGCCTGCCAAAGAAGCACAATGGTCGAAAAAAGAAGAGTAATGATGCAGGTCTGCGCAAATTACGCCTGTGAGACGGAAGCTACCAGGACTAAAGTGACCCAGATAAACGCCTAAATTAACCCTAAGTCGCTAAGTTATAAAAAATAGATTTTATTTCCCTCAATTATTTTAAAACTCAAGCGTAAATATCTTGCATCCTTTATCTGAATCGATAATTATCCACTAGCGCATAGATTTGCTCTTAGGAAAACCCTGATTGGAAATCTCTAAATGGAATTTGTGTGATCAGGGAGGGGGGAAAGGGATGAGAGAAAAACTTAGATACGGTGCATTCGCATGTATAGCCATTACATTAGGCTTATTTCTATATTACTCTGAGCCTGATGCTCACTCTAAAGACGTCGATATCAATTCTTTACTAAATGGCGACAAGAGTGACCCAGCTAACGTCGTCCGGTCTAGCCTAGCTAGTCGCAAAAATATTGACTTAACAGCTCAACCATCTGACTTTACTGAGGATGATGCTTTAGCGATAGCCAAAATATTTAAAGATGTCACTAGCGGTACTCTCGCCCAAAAGAAACCATCGCTCGATAAAGAAAAAAACACTGATCTTCTGGCTTTAAAGGCTAAATTTGGCTCGTCTACGACCAGTGATATCAAGTATGGTCCTGGCGGAAAGGTTCGAAGTATCTATGACTCTATTTCCATTGCTGCATTAGATCATAATAATCAGGCCGCTATCAGTGGAGAGATTCAGCGATTAGCTGAGGAGCATACCGCTTTGTTTGGTCTGGGAACGGAAGGCTCTATCAGAGACACTAAAGTGTTTTGTACAGATGATGTTTGTGCCACAAAGCTAAAGAAAGAGTTTCATGGGCTACCTGCTTGGGATCATGAGACTACTGTTAGCTCAAAGGGTGACAAGATATTCGCCATAATGGGCGAGTTCTATGAGCCAAGACTACCGAAACCCCAACCATATTCAATTACTAATTCGGATGCCATTGCGGCGGTTGCTAAGCACTTCTCCACCAGTGTCTCAGGGGTATCTTTAGGGCAGCAGGGTGAGTTAGGGATTGGTAAATATGGAGACATGGATTATTACGCCTTTAGATTCCAGGATGTCACTGTTGATGATGATCCGTACGATATCTATATTGACGCCGAAACGGGTAATGTGACTAAGGCATCGACGTTGGTTCATGAGGTAGCTGTGTCGGCATCAGGAACGGCGTTAGACGGCTCTGAGGTGACCTTTCAGGCTCAACAAAATGGTTCTACCTACCAAATGATCGATAGTAGGTTCCCGGCAGGCACAGGAAATTCTACGTATATTTTTGACTACAATTACGATTCCACGCTAGCAGAATCGAACTCAGTAACATCAGGCTGGCCTGCAAGTGGCGTCTCAGTCTTGGCACACACTAAAGACACAATTGATTACTTCAAGATAAATCACAATACCAATGCTCCTTATCCGGATGGTTCAGACCTCAGGGTTTTAATAGATTTAAATAGCGAAAAAGCGGATTTTCAACTAACGATGCCACAAATGCGTATTGGAATTGGGCAAGGTTATTCTGCGAAGACAGGTCTTAGCCTAACCGTTGCCAAAGATGTTATAGGCCATGAAATTACACATGGACTAATCAGCAAAACCAGTAAACTTGAGTATGAGCATCAGTCCGGTGCTCTAAATGAATCCTTTTCAGATTTCTTTGGCGCTATGATTGACAGTGAGGATTGGTTGATTGGAGAGGACTTATTAAGCCCTAGCGGCAAGCCGCTTAGGAATATGGCAAATCCTAGAGCTGCGCTATCACAACAGCCCTATCACATGGACGAGTACAAAAGGCAACCAAACACAGAAGCGGGTGACTGGGGAGGTGTCCACAAATATAGTGGGATACCAAACCGAGCGCTGTATTTGTTAGCTGAGGGTTTACAAGAAAGCATTGGTCGCCAAAAGGCCGCTAACCTGGCATTTAAGACCATGACGAGTCTTACTCAGTATGCAACTTTTAATGATGCCGCGGAGTATATGACCAATCTTGCATCACAAGAATATCCAGATGAGCCACAGGTACTAGAGGCCACGACTTTGGCTTGGAGTAGAGTTGGATTACCTCAGCAAGATACAACAAAATCTAATATATCTAGCACCTCCGCATCTGCTGAAGATATTTCCGTCGTACTTTATCTCAACCCGTATTACTCTGCTTCCTCGAATACTCCCAGCGAAAATTCTTATGACATTTATACAATGGGTTTCAGGAACGACGATCTTGAATTTATTGACAGCGCGAATATTCGGATTCCAACTATTTCTTTAGCCAAGTATTCAAGACCAATTTTAGTCAATACTACTGACGGGGGCACAATAATTGTTTATCAGAGGACCGACGGTTCGTACCATATCCGCGCAAATGATGGTACTGAAATTCTATTAGATGATGGTAGCTCTCTTGCTGACATAGCTGTTTCTCAGGATGGAAATGAACTCGCATTGTCCAAAAGAAATACAAATAAAATCATTACTGTGGGCGCAGACTTAGCTGATCCCGTTATACATACCATTGTAATTCCTTCTACCTCTGAGGGTGAAGTATTTCCTGTAACCTATATCGATAAGATCAGATTTGACCCGACAGGACGCTATGTAGTATTCGATTTCTTCCTATGTCAAATAGGAGCAGCTGATTGTACCTCTCTCACAGAGGGCTATTGGTCCATTGGTATTTTAGATGTTGGTTCTGGGCAGGTTGATTTCCCGTTTCCGTCTCAGCCAGCACGATTTGATGTAGGCTTTCCCACTTTTAGTAATTTAACCGATCGTTATATTGCTATTGATATAGTGGAATACATAGAGGGAGAAGATAATAAATCTGTAGTTGCTATTTTTGATAGACAGATTAATTCCATTACTTCAATAGTCGATCCAGATTCAACAACTCAGCAGGTAGGAGCATATGGATATCCCTCATTTTCCTCAGATGATACGAGCATAATATATAGTGCGAGTTCTGATAATCAACAGGCTATCTATACAGCATTGCTGGAAGGTTATAAGTTACGAGACGTTGCTAATCAGCTGAAGCAAGTAAATCCATATATTGCATTTAAGGCATATTCATCACCCCTTCCTAAGTCGACAGCAAAGCCCTCTCTTAGTCTAAGTACTAGCTCATTAGATTTTGGGCAGATAACAAAAGGGACGAGTAAATCCATAGAGCTTTGCCTTAAAAACCAGGGCACATTTCCAATTGATGTATATGATTCAACAATGCCAACTGGTTTTTCATGGAATGGTGACAATCGAACAATATTAAGGGGAAAGTCTGTTTGCTCACCCGTTACCTTAAATACTGCTACTATTGTTACCGGATCATTCTCTACTACCTTCTCAATATCTCACAATGGTGTTGGGACGAATACCCCAGTGTCTCTATCAGGAAAAATAGATTTGGATACAGATTCGGATGGCATTAGTGATAGCGCTGACACCGATGATGATGGCGATGGACTTACAGATACTCAAGAAGCCAGCTACGGTACCAACCCGTTACTTAAAGATTCCGACAGTGATGGTTTCTCAGATTATGATGAAATAGCAGATGGCACTGACCCTCTTGATGCCAATTCTGTCCCCATGGGTGGGTTAAGCCTGACCCTCATCAAAGCCTTCTTAGATAAACAAAAAGCAGAACAATAAATTATTAAAAGCTGAAAGTTCATGAATTAAAACTGGAGATGTAACATGAAGAAATTAGTAAGCCTGGCCCTTATGGGATTAATGCTATCTGCACCCGCTATGGCCACTGAAGAGTTTATGGTCTCTAAAATAAAGAACCTATTAGTGACAAGTGATGGCCGGTTTGGCAATTGCATGGTCGAGTTATATGTTAGCCCTTCGTCTAAATTAGCAAGCTGCAAGGCAGGCTGGGTTAGCTTTAGCTGTTCAGGGACTTTTGCGGCTAAGTCAGATGCCAAAGGTATGATGGATATGGCTCAGCTAGCCTTCCTGTTAGAAAAAGAAGTAAACATTGGTGTTGATGATTCTAAGCTCCATAATGGCTTTTGTTTGTCGACCTACATCGCTATCTTACAGTGAGATTCATTGCTGGTATTGCGGGGCTTATTTGCATAGGGCTGTTTTTGCTAGGTGGTAATGAAGGGATAAACGAGCCCATTGCTACTGTTCCACAAGACGTTCTTATGCCAATTGCAATTGATCAAATTAGATCAAAAGATTTGGCAGATGATAAGCAGCTTAATGATGTCACAAAACGAGAGTCTGCCACTCCCGTTGTCAGAGTGGGGGCTGATATAGAAGTACCTACTCCCTTTGACCTTTCGTTTACGGCTCCTTCCGATGACGGAGAAGTAGTAAATGTGGGTGAAGATATAGCTGTAGGCGCTGTTGACTATGCCAAGTACTACACTGACGCAATACAGTCGGTTGGAGAGCCATTAGATGCCTATGCGCCTGCTGCTGATGGGACAATTAAACAGGTTGTGATAGAGGGGCCTGTGATGGACGTTGGGACATCCAAATCACAGGTTATGTCCGAGCCTCCGATAATCGTTGGCGAGCCTTTATCAGTGCAGTAGAGAAAGCACTAATTTGTGCGGAATTATTACTCTCGATTGTTCTTACGTTAAACCCTAAACATCTTGCCTCTATTTCCTAAATCGACAATCGTGTAAATATGCATAGATGCCTATCTGCCCATGACCTTTTAGATTTTTGATTGGTGACGGTGCATGGTAGGGAATTAGCCTTACACGTAGTTGAGAACTTAGTAAAGCCACTGTCCAGCTCGCTTTTATCCACTTCCTTATCGGGAGATATTGTCGGGGCTCTATCGGGATAGTTGTCGGGAAGTTGTCGCGCAGTTGTAGGGTAGTTACCGGAGGCTTATCGGAGGGCATTATCTGCAATCCAAAAAAATGGTCATTCATACTTTAACTAAACAGTCGGCGTCCATAGTCTAAAGAAAGTTTTGTCCCGAATAACGGATACTTTCTTGAGGTTTGACAGAATGATTGCAAAGACAAAACTACAACGATCCCGTTTTAACTTGGGGTCTTGGTCCCTACGGCGATATACGTTTTCGCTCATAGCATGGTCTCTTCTCTCCGGAGTAGCCGGTGCTAACGACATCTACGTCCGCCTAAACTCTAATCCCTTTTCGCCTCCTTTCTATATTTTTTCATCAACGGAAAATGGGGTTTCTGAAGCAGTTGAGCTGTCAAAGGGATCGACTTATGTTTTTATTCGAACCGATTCAGGGCACCCATTTAATATAGGGTCAGGCTGGCGTATGGCTAATCCTGAACTAGTTTCGAGTAGTACTGCGACGGGAGATGCAGTGTCTGGAGTTGCGTCAATAGAGTCGGGAGAAAGGCTGACGGTCACGATACCCGAAAGTTTTAGCGGTAGCGCCGTGTCATATTATTGTTACCCACATTCTTCTATGGTGGCCACTATATCTGTGGTAAATGCATCCGCTGGACTGGACACAGACTCTGATGGAATATTGAACGATACCGATACGGATGACGATGGCGACGGTGTGTCAGATCTTGATGAGGTTGCTAACGGCACTGATCCCTTGGTTAGTGATTCTGATAATGATGGCATTAATGATGGCGCGGATGCTTTCCCTTTAAATCCAAATGAGACAGCTGATACTGACTCTGACGGTATCGGTAACAATTCTGATAGCGATGACGATGGCGATGGATTAACAGATAGTGAGGAAGCTGCCTATGGCACTGATCCATTGGTTACAGATTCTGATAGCGATGGGTTCTCAGATTACGATGAAATTGTTGAAGCTACTGACCCTCTGGACGGCAATTCAGCCCCAATGGGTGGGCTAAGCCTCACGCTAATCAAAGCATTCTTAGATAAACAACAAGCAGAACAATAAACTGGAGATTGAATATGAAGAAATTAGCAAGCCTGGCCCTTATGGGATTAATACTTTCTACACCCACTGTGGCCACTGAACAATTTATGGTGTCTAAAATAAAAAACCTATTAGTGACGAGCGATGGTCGGTTTGGTAATTGCATGGTGGAGTTATATGTTAGCCCTTCTTCTAAATTGGCAAGCTGTAAGGCAGGCTGGGTTAGCTTTAGCTGTTCAGGAACTTTTGCGGCTAAGTCAGATGCCAAAGGCATGATGGATATGGCTCAGCTAGCGTTCCTGTTAGACAAAGAAGTGAATATCGGTGTTGATGATTCGAAGCTCCACAATGGCTTTTGTTTGTCGACCTATATCGCGATTCTCAAGTAATCACTTGCTCAAAGCAACATCGCCTGATGTTGCTTCTCAATACATAATTGTTACCCAGAACGAGCCCTTGGGCTCTCATAAAGAGCATGTCTGAAACTAGCCCTGACACTGAAAGAGCTGTGTTTCATGAGGCACCTGCTGCGACGCGGTTCTGTGCCTATCATGTTTGTTAAGTATAGATGGTATGGGTAACCAGGTTTGCGCGAGGTAGTAATGCTTCGCAGGCTATTCAACTTATCAGTGTTAACTGATTTTCTCAGAAAATCTAAACACTAGTAGTGAATTGTGAAACCGACTCTGATATTCCAAAAGTCATCGCTGTTAGACAACTCATTTGGTCTTTGGATATGAAGAGGGGTGTAGGAGCTTGATAAATTAAAGCTCGAGGTATCGCTTATATTGTAGGTAAGCCCTGCACTCAATGTCTGTATTGCTCCTTTTGAATATATGGTTGCTCGCTCTCTGCCTGCTTTAAGTGGCGCATCAATTGCTACAGAGTTATCCAGATTGCTTGAGGCTAACGATATCCATGGAAGCAAAACTGATGAGTTATTAAAAGACAAGATAACTTCAACTCCTTCGTGATCCATTTGTAGCTTGTCATTGGAGTTGCCCACACAGCCAACAATATTATCTGGAGTGTATGGTGTAAATTTAGTCGTTTCCGCACTGCAAGTTACGCTTGCTGACACTCCACCTCTAAGCAAAAACACACGCAACCCTATGGCAAATTTGTCATTGCTAATTAACGGGCTTGACAGTGCGGCACCCCATAAATGTTCAGGTTTACTGCCATTGATTTGAACAGGTGGAGTCCATGACATCTCTGCACTTCAATTCCATGGTAGCCCTATACTAGTTCTCAATCTTCCAAACGCTGGTGATTTATTTAGATCCTCATCCTTGAAGCCTCCAAAACCAGTTTTTTGCTGCTCTCTGGTAAGATGCGGAATGGTACTTAGCTCTGCAGAAATCGATATATCTTTAAAATCTACAATTTGTGGTGGCACCTGCCCTAAATTTTGCGCGGAGGTAGTCATAAACGCCATAGCCCATCCTTCTGGGCTATTAAAGTCTAGTTTTTGGTCGCCATATGTCATGCTAGAAAAAAAAACGAATATAAAAAGTGTCGTAGGTGTTAATTTCATCATCTTTTTCCCCTATTTGATATTGATTAATTTTAGCTTATTTGATTAGGTCATTGGGATTTTTTTAAGATAGGCATATAGACATACGGAACAGCGTCTTTCGGGAGGGGGGTACCTGGTTTACTGCTGGAGATTCTATCTTTAGAAGAGGATATTATTCTTGAAGTAGCTGTTCATGCGCACCTTATTTGAAGTTTGACTCTCACAACTGTAACTCTAGCTGTAACTCTATAGTGTTTTAAATACCCAGAAACGAAAAAACCCCAGCATTTGCCCGGGTCTTAACGATGATGCTTGGTGCAGAGAGGGATTGATTGTTAGCGAGCTAAAGCTTGCTAACAAGTCCTGCGGACCGCCTGCGGCGTCCAAAATACATTCGTATTTTGTCGAACCCGGTTAGGCCTCTCACCCTTCTTTCAACGCACAACGCAAAAAAGATCCCCCGGGTGGTGGCCATGGGAGGGTTCTATCTAGCCCTGATTTGACTGAATAGGCTATTCAGCTATGGTAAATTAAGTTAAGCACCAACAGTTTTTTTATTTGTCATTATTTCTTACAGAATACCTCAAAATTCTTTGCCGCATTCGCAGATAGCTCAGAAAAAAACATTGCCGCTGAATATGACTTTTCAGATTTTTTCTCGCTTCCTGCTTTTCTTTCTTTGTCTGCGGCTTTTAATAATTCTCCAGACGTGTATAAGAAAAATCCTGCTGCCTCACTAACGTTTTTACAGTCTTCTCTCTTCCAAAACCCTGTATCACCTTCTTCAGCGTTTACGGATACTGAGATGCAAAGAAACAAAAATAATACACAGAAAATCGAGGTAAATTTATTAAGAATATTCATATCTAATTCAACTTTATCTAAATGGTTGACTTAGAGTCTATACCGAATAAAAGAACTTATGAAGGCAATAGGTATTTTGGGGTCTTAACGTTACTGCTTGGCGGAGAGAGAGGGATTGATTGTTAGCAAGCTAAAGCTTGCTAACAAGTCCTGCGGACCGCCTGCGGCGTCCAAAATACGTTCGTATTTTGTCGAACCCGGTTAGGCCTCTCACCCTTCTTTCAACGCAAAAAAAATCCCCCGCATCTACGATGCGAGGGATTGTTTTTGGCGGAGAGAGAGGGATTGATTGTTAGCGAGCTAACGCTTGCTAACAAGTCCTGCGGACCGCCTGCGGCGTCCAAAATACATTCGTATTTTGTCGAACCCGGTTAGGCCTCTCACCCTTCTTTCAACGCAAAAAAAATCCCCCGCATCTACGATGCGAGGGATTGTTTTTGGCGGAGAGAGAGGGATTCGAACCCTCGAAACGCTATAAACGCTTACACACTTTCCAGGCGTGCTCCTTCAGCCACTCGGACACCTCTCCATAAACTGTTGCCGTTTTCTGTTCTATTAACTAGTCAGGAGCACGACGTGCTCGTTGCTGCGAGCTATGGCATTGCCATACCTCTTGTCTCTGCGAGACCGCCCTACAGGCGTCCAAAATGCTCTCGCATTTAGTCAGCCACTCGGACACCTCTCCATAAACTGTTGCCGTTTGTCATCTTATGCATCAGATGAGGCTGGGCGTGCCCTTACTTCAATACTTGCGTGACTTACAGCCCGTTTTGAAGCGTCGCAACTGTACACAAACAGATGTGCAAAAGCAATCGGCATGTGGCGTTAGGGTAGTAATCTGACGTGGCTTGAAACTGGGTGCTAGACTAAAGACATGACATGGAAAGAGATCGTATACCCGTCGCCAAAATTGCAGGAGCTCTATCGGCTAGCACTGTGCCTGTGCGGTGCTATCATTTTATTGGGAGCCTGGCAGACTATTGGCTACCACCCTGTTCTTCTATTGCTGCTCCCCGGCTTGTTTCTTTATCAGTTTAGTAGTTATTTCACTGTAAAATCTTCTCCTACAAACTCTAAGCGGCAGCGGCTGGCTCTGTTGTTGGAATTTGTGGATGGGGTATTAACTGGTGTACTGATTGCGTTTGTTGGCTTTGACCCTATATTGACGCTAGCTTTGGGCTTGGCGTTTCTGATCACTATTATTAGCCCTCTGAAGCCTACCGCACCCCTTGACCTGTTTGGCTTGTTTGTTGGGGTAGCACTTATCTTTTGGCTATCACCTATTATCGTCATGCTCAGCGAGGGTGCTCAGCTGACTATATTGGTGGTGGTGGCTGGCTACTGTCTTCTATTGATGAATATGGCCCGGCATACTCATACGCTGCTCGCTGAGCAGCATGATTCTGTTCTGCGCCAAAATGAATGGCTGACACTGCGAACTTTTAGGCTCTCAAAATACCTGTCGCCACCTTTGCGCAAGGCGATCTTAACCGGCAAGGATGTGCGTGCAGAGACTCAGGAGAAGGCGCTGACGATCTTTTTCTCGGATATGGCGGGGTTTACTCGGCTGGCGGAGAAATTGGACCCAGAGCAGCTTACGTCGCTGCTCAACACCTATTTAACTGAGATGTCTGAGATTGCTTTTCGCTTTGGTGGCACGATCGACAAGGTGATCGGTGACTCTATTATGGTGTTCTTTGGCGACCCTGAGAGCCGTGGTGTGAAAGCGGACGCTATTACCTGTGTTTCTATGGCGATTGCCATGGGTAAGGCGATGCAGGATTTACAGCGGCGCTGGCGCTCTGAGGGCATAGAACATCCCCCTGCCCTGCGCATGGGCATTAATAGCGGTGTGTGCAAAGTAGGTAATTTTGGAACAGAGAATCGGCTGGACTATACATTGCTTGGCCGTGCCGTAAATCTAGCCAGTCGTTTGGAGTCATCGGCGGAGAGCAATGAGATTCTGATTTCTGAGGACACTTACGGGCTTGTCCGCGGAGCTATTCACTGCATTGACAAGGGCCAAATCTCTATCAAAGGATTTTCTGAGGCGGTTAATGTTTACAGTGCAGTAGATTTACACAAACATCTTAAGGCAGATTACCCACCTAGGACTGAGAAGCAGAAAGTTGCCTCTTAGCCCTGCCTTCATTTTATCTGTAACACCCTGCTTAGCCTAAGCTGCTATCTAGTTTAAACAGCTATCTAGTCTAAACTGCTATTTAATATAAACAGCTATTCACCCTAAACTACTATTTAGTCAAACCCGCTATTCAGCCCAAGCTACTATTCATTCTAAACCGCTATTCATCCTAAAACGTTGGCCAACAAGCCTAATTATTCGTAATCGGCTATCGATGGGCATGAACAAACCAAATTACGGTCACCGAACACATGATCAAGTCGTGCTACAGGGGGCCAGTATTTGTTCTCCCGCACTGAAGTCAGTGGGTAGGCTGCTTGGCTGCGGGTATAAGCTCGCTGCCAGTCATCGCTGCTAACCATTGCCGCTGTGTGGGGTGCGCCAACCAAGGGGTTGTCATCTAGTTGAAACTCGCCCTTAGCGACTTGGTCAACTTCGCCTTTAATGGCGATCATGGCATCACAGAAGCGGTCGAGTTCTATCTTTGACTCGCTTTCTGTAGGCTCAATCATCAGGGTACCGGCCACAGGAAAGGACATGGTCGGTGCATGAAAGCCGAAGTCGATAAGACGCTTGGCAATATCATCAACGCTAATACCCACATCATCTTTAATCGGTCGCACGTCGAGAATACATTCGTGGGCAACACGGCCATTAGTGCCTGTGTATAGCACCTGATAATGGTCTTGCAGACGATGGGCCATATAGTTGGCATTCAGTATCGCCACCTCTGTAGCCTGCTTAAGCCCTGCTCGACCCATCATGCGGATATACATCCAGGTAATAGGCAATATGCTGGCACTACCATAAGGGGCCGCAGACACCTGAGCACCTTGACGCTGGCCATCCGCGGTTTCGCGAGGCAAGAATGGCGCTAGATGCTCACCAACACCGATGGGGCCAACACCTGGCCCGCCACCGCCGTGGGGAATACAAAAAGTTTTGTGCAGGTTAAGGTGGGATACATCGCCACCAAACTTGCCCGGCTGGCACACGCCGACCATGGCATTAAGATTGGCGCCATCGATATAGACTTGGCCACCATGGTTATGAACGATTTCACAGATCTCAGTGATACGCTCTTCAAAGACACCATGAGTCGATGGGTAGGTCACCATAATCGCAGCTAGATTATCGGAATGGAGTTCTGCCTTGGTAGTAAGGTCAGCAACATCAACATTGCCCTGGTCGTCACACTTGACCACTACAACGGCCATGCCACACATCTGCGCAGACGCGGGGTTAGTACCATGAGCGGAGCTGGGGATTAGACAGATATTACGCTGGGAATCACCTCGGTTCTCGTGGTAACCACGAATAGCTAGCAGGCCCGCATACTCGCCCTGTGAGCCCGCATTAGGCTGCAGAGACATAGCGTCGTAACCTGTAGCGGCACAGAGCATTGATTCCAGATCATCAATCATGGCTCGGTAGCCGGCAGTCTGCTCTACTGGCGCAAAGGGGTGCATGTTAGAAAATTCTGGCCAGGTAATCGGCAGCATCTCGGCGGTCGCATTGAGCTTCATGGTGCAAGAGCCTAGAGGAATCATTGCACGATCAAGGGCGATATCTTTATCAGACAGTCTGCGTAAATAACGCAGCATTTCAGTTTCTGAATGGTAGCGACTAAAGGTTGGGTGAGTGAGGAAGCTGTCGGTACGTATCAGATTACCGGGCAGTGCTTCTGACACCTCTTCGGCTAGGGTATCGACATCTAAGTTATGCTTACCGAGCAAGATATCCCACAGATCGGCAATATCTTCCGAGCTGGTGGTTTCATCCAGAGAAATACCAATACTGTTGGCGTCGATTTGACGAAGGTTTATCTGGCGCTCTTCAGCGGCGCTAATAATCTCTGAGGTTTTTGCGCCTGTATTCAAGGTTAATGTATCAAACCAGCTGCTGTTAACTGGCGCCAGTCCATGTTGCTTCAAGCCTTGAGCCAAGATAGAGGTGAGCAAGTGCACGCGCTGAGCAATACGCGTTAAACCCTCGGGACCATGATAGACAGCGTACATGCTGGCAATAACAGCTAACAAAACCTGAGCTGTACAGATGTTAGATGTCGCCTTCTCGCGGCGAATATGCTGCTCGCGGGTTTGCAGCGCTAATCTATAGGCAGGTTCGCCATTGGCGTCTTGGGATAGGCCCACAAGACGGCCGGGCAAGTTACGCTTAAAGGATTCGCGGGTCGCCATATATCCCGCATGGGGGCCACCAAAACCTAGTGGTACACCAAAGCGCTGGGTTGAGCCGATAGCGACATCTGCACCCTGAGACCCCGGAGACTCCAACAGCACCAAGCTAAGAATATCAGCAGCCACTACTACCAGCCCTTTATCAGCCTGAATACGGGCAATAATCTCTCGGTTGTCACGAACCTCACCACTGGCACCCGGGTACTGCAACAGTGCGCCAAAGGCTTCCCCTGCAAAATCCTCTGGGTTGCCAACAACAACCTCAATGTTCATAGGCTCGGCACGGGTTTTTATAATTTCAATAGTTTGCGGCAGGCAGTCGATATCAACCAAAAAACGGTTAGATTTTGACTTGGACATGCGCTGGCACAGTGCCATGGCTTCTGCCGCGGCTGTGCCTTCATCCAACATAGAGGCATTGGCCATCTCCATGCCGGTGAGATCGGTAATCATGGTCTGGAAGTTAATCAGAGCTTCGAGTCGACCCTGAGAAATCTCCGGCTGGTAAGGCGTATACGCTGTATACCAAGCGGGGTTTTCCAAAATATTACGCTGAATCACGTTTGGCGTAATGGTGCCGTAGTACCCCTGCCCAATATAGGTTTTAAAGACTTGGTTTAGATCAGCCATTTCACGGAGCTCGGCCAAGGCCTGCGTCTCTGTGCAACCATCAACAATCGCTAAGTCCTGAGTCATCGCAATCGCTTCCGGCACAACCTGGGCAGTCAACTCTGCTAGGTTAGTGCAGCCCAGCGCGACCAGCATAGCCTGCTGTTCAGCAGCGCTAGGGCCAACATGGCGGGCGATAAATTCTGCGCTATTTTGCAGGTCGGCGAGGGTACGTTTCTTTTGTAACATTAACTGGCTCCAAATCTTGTGTCGGGATCAACCGCGGAAATATCGTTGTTGTACCAAAGGCATTTTTGTCACTGTGATGGGGCGGGCTTTACCGCGCACCAAAGCCTGTAGTTGGGTGCCCACTATTGATAGCTCAGTGGGGACATAGCCCATAGCGATGGGCGCTTGTAATGTAGGGCCAAAGCCACCGCTGGTAATTTGCCCAACCACGGTGCCCTGCTCATCTATAATCTCTGCACCTTCACGGACAGGTGCGCGGCCATCAACTAAAAAGCCAACGCGCTTTTTAGTTACGCCATTGGCAATATGACCGAGAATAATATCTGCCCCTAAAAAGCCGCCGGCTTTTGCGCCGTCGACTCGTCGAGATTTGTTGATGCTCCAAATAATGCCTGCTTCTACCGGTGAGGTATCCAAATTCATATCGTGGCCATAGAGACACAAACCTGCTTCTAGGCGCAGAGAATCTCTTGCCCCCAAGCCAATCCAATTAACCGCATCATGGGCAAGAAGCTTGTCCGCTAGTGCCAGGGCATCTGCTGCGTCAACCGATAGTTCAAAACCATCTTCTCCGGTGTAGCCAGAACGAGTGACGTAACAGTCCATACCATCGATAGAAACACGACAGCCATTCATGAATACCAGCTTATTTGCCTCTGGAGCAAGCTCTGCCATGACCTCTTTGGCTCTCAACCCTTGCAGGGCCAGCAACTGACGATCGGCTAGATAGGTAATCTCAAAATTAGGGAGGTGGGCGCGCAGATGAGCGATATCCTGCTCTTTGCAGCCAGCGTTAACTACCAGAAAAAAGGTATCTTCAGCCCATCGGGTAATAATAAGATCGTCAGAGATACCACCGGCTTCGGTTGTGAAAGTCGCGTAGGTCTGCTGATTAATCCCTAGAGACTCTAGGTCAACTGGCATTAAGCGTTCTAGAGCCAATGCCGCGCCCTCGCCTTTAACCACGACCTGCCCCATATGAGAGACATCAAACAGCCCGGCATTATCTCTGCAGTGCAAATGCTCCTGCATAATGCCTTCGCTGTACTGCACGGGCATTAAATAGCCGGCAAAAGGCACCATTTTGCCTTGGGCGGCAATATGATAATCATAGAAACTGGTTTTTTTGAGAATTGTATCTTCAGGCATAGCAAGGCACTTTTAGGCTATGAAACGAGGATAATAGAGCCTTACTTATAATTTGTTAAATTAATAGATACAATGCTAGCATTAATATTATAAATGCAAGGGTAAGCCCATGAAAAACCTACCAATGGATCTGCTAAGAGCCTTTGTTTCCGTGGCACAACTCAATAGTATTACCAAAGCGGGCGAAATGCTGGGTCGGTCACAGCCGGCTGTGAGCCTGCAAATAAAGCGCTTAGAAGAGCTGTTAGGTGAATCACTGCTGATTCGCAATGGTAAAAATTTGGAGCTTTCAGAAACCGGTGAGCGCTTCTACAGTCATGCCAACCAGATTTTGTCTCTTAATGACCTTGCCCTCAGCCAATTTTCAAAGAGTAGTATCAGCGGTAAAGTACGCTTGGGAATTCCCAGTGAGTTTGCCACTATTTTGCTGCCAAAAATCGTCAGCCGATTCGCCAAGGCCTACCCCAATGTCACATTAGAAGTGAACTGCGAGCTGAGTAAAAACCTGCTATCAAAAACGGGCAAGGCTAGCCATGACCTTATTCTGGCATTACAGGATAACCCTAATGAAACAAGGGACGAATTAGTCAAAACCGACGAACTAGTCTGGGTCACCAGCGCCGACCACAATACTCACAAACTGCCTATAGTGCCGTTAATCGCCGCGGCCCAAGGCTGTATCTATCGCCAGAGGGCAATCGGTCTTTTAGATAGAATCAAACAGCCATGGCAAATTGTTTACACCATTCCCGACTTAACGGGTATTCAGTATGCGATTCAGGAGGGTTTGGGGGTTACCGTGCTTGCCAAGAGCACTGTGCCTGGCAACCTGAGAATACTCCCATCTTCTGGGCGCTTTCCCGATCTTGGTAAAGCAGGCATTAGCTTGATTGCGTCAAGTCGCAGTAAGAAAAATGAGGCAGTGCATCTACTCGCGGACTTCCTTAAGACAAGCTTAGCCTGACCGTCGTTACCAGTTTACTGCCGAACCTGACGATAGTTAGGCGGAATACTATGTACGGTACTGCGATAGGGATTGATATCGAGCCCGCCACGACGCATGTAGCGTGCGTAAACACTCAGCTCCGTTGGTCCGCAGCGCTCTAGAATATCTGTGAAAATTTTCTCGACACATTGCTCGTGAAAATCCTGGTGCTGCCTAAACGACACTATATATTTCAGCAGACCAGCTCTATCAATAGCCGGGCCTGTATAGCTCACATATACCGACGCCCAATCAGGCTGATCCGTCACGGGGCAGTTAGTTTTGAGTAAGTGGGAAAACAATGTCTCGGTGACAACGGACTTTGAATTAGCCGCCAAAAAACTCGGCTCAGGCTGATAGGTATCAACCGCGAGTCGCTGCTTATCAACACAAAGCCCCTCGGGTTCAGAGATAGGTTTAAAGCCGTTGTACTCGCCAATATCATAGAGCACCACATCCACTCTAGAATTAGTCACCGCAGACAGATCCGCGGCCAAGATCTCTGTCACCTCATGCATAGAACCGTATTGGGTCTGTATAAACGAGTTGAGATATAACTTAAATGACTTGGACTCAACAATGGCATGACTGGTGCAGGGAAATACAAATTCACCAATGGCAATCTGTGGCAGCCCATCAGTATTTAACCAAGAGATTTCAAAAGCCGTCCACAGATCTACGCCAATAAAGGGTAATGCCGAACGGGCATGCTGTTCTTGGACGCCAGCAAGGCCGCGAGCTTTGCTGCGAGGAATTGGGCAGAGTAATGAGGCGTCATACTGGTCACTGTAGACCGTGTCTTTACCCAACTCTGAATCGGCGGCATAGCTGGCCATTTAACTGCGCAACCTCGAGCCTTTTTCGAGCAGACGCAGCGCCAGACCAAACAGCAGAACAGAGAACAATATAACCATGGTAAATGACCAAGCAATATTGATATCGGTAATGCCGACCATGCCATAGCGAAAGGCATTAACCATGTAGAGTATTGGGTTAATCAACGACACTGAGCCCCAGAAGTCCCCCAACATATCAATAGAATAAAACACTCCGCCCAGATAAATCAGCGGCGTCAAAACAAAGGTCGGAATAATCGAAATATCATCAAAGCTACTGGCAAAAATAGCGTTAATAAGACCCGCGAGAGAAAACATCAGCGAGGTCAGCAACACAATACCAATGGTGATAGGCAGGCTGTGCAGGCTAAAGTCGGCAAAGTAGAGAGATAATAATGTCACCATGGCACCAACGCCAAGACCACGACTCATGCCACCCACTACATAGCCAAGCAGAATAATCCAGTTTGGTGTTGGTGAGACCAACAGCTCTTCGATATTGCGCTGAAACTTAGAGCCGTAAAACGACGACACAACATTGGAATAGGAGTTGGTGATCACCGACATCATGATCAGGCCGGGAGCAACAAATTGAATGTATGGGAGTTCGGACATCTCACCAATACGCGAGCCAATCAGGCGGCCAAAAATAACAAAGTACAGCACAATAGTGATAATGGGCGGCACCAATGTCTGGGGCCAAATACGTAAAAAGCGGTGAATCTCGCGGCGAACAATAGTGCTAAAAGCGATCCACTTCTGATAATTATCCATTGCTCTTCTCCTGCAGGTTTTTCTGAACTAAATCGAAGAACAACTCCTCGAGTCGATTAGTTTTATTGCGCATGCTCAACACATGAATACCCTGCTCTGTCAGTGCAGTAAACAATCCGTTAATCGACTGAGATTTCTCGATAGACACTTCTAAAATGTGCCCTTCTGTGAGCGTTAACGGGTAGCCCTCGACCTCTGGACAGCTATCAACGTCGTCCCGTATCTCAAGTACAAAGGTCTCTCTATTGAGCTGATTTAAAAGCTTGCGAATACTAGTGTTTTTAACGATTCGGCCATGGTCAATAATGGCAATATTGCGGCACAGGCTCTCGGCTTCTTCAAGATAATGGGTGGTCAAAATAATCGTGGTGCCCTGCTCATTAATCTCTTTTAGAAATTCCCACATAGAGCGACGCAACTCAATATCAACACCAGCCGTAGGCTCGTCTAGTACTAGCAACTTGGGCTCATGGATTAAGGCACGGGCAATCATTAGTCGCCGTTTCATACCACCGGAAAGGGTTCGCGACGGAGTATCCCGCTTATCCCACAGCGCCAGTTGCTTGAGGTATTTCTCGGCACGCTCGTAAGCAATTGCAGCAGGAATACCGTAATAACCGGCCTGATTAACCAGAATATCTATGGGCTTCTCAAACTGGTTAAAGTTAAATTCTTGAGGCACTACGCCGACAAACTGTTTTGCCGAACTAAAGTCTTCGTCGATATCCATGCCGAACACTTTGACGGACCCAGAGCTTTTGCGGACTAGGGAACAGATAATGCCGATGGTAGTAGACTTGCCCGCGCCATTGGGCCCTAACAGGGCAAAGAAATCACCAGGCGCTACATTCAGATCAATGCCTTTAAGGGCTTCGAAGCCGTCGTCATAGGTTTTACAAAGTTGGCTAATGGCCAGTGCTGGCTCGATTGTCTGTTTCAAGAGATAGTTCCAAATAGTTTAAAGACCGTGTAATCGCTATTGTATATCGGGGGACAAACTATGTCTGGTTTTAAGCGTTATTTTAACTAGTTCCGATGAAATATTGCGGGCATAATAGCGCTGCTCAAAGATGACTATAAGAGACGCAATGCCACGTAAAACGATTCACCGCTTTCTCCCGGATATGGCCAAGCTGCTGCAACGGCCCTCTCTGCGCTGGATCAATTTCCTGGCCCACGACCCCAACCTATTCCACCTCAACCGTCACTCAGTATCTCTAGCTGTGTTTGTCGGCATTTTTTGCGCCTTTATACCGCTGCCGGCACAGACCTTAATCGCAACACTGATGTGCTTTTGGCTCGGGGCAAACCTGCCCATAGGCCTCATGACAATCTGGATTAGTAACCCCATTACCATTCCACCGATGTTTTACCTCACCCACCAGCTTGGTAGCTATTTATTGGGCAGCGAGCCAGTCAACTTTACGGTGGCATTGACCTGGGAATGGTTTTCGAATCTTGGGTCCGGCGTGTTTCTACCGTTGATAGTCGGGAGTCTGCTCTGCGGTGTTATGTTAGCTTCGGCGGGCTACTTCTCTATCTACTACCTATGGCGATGGAAGGTCATCAAAAACTGGGAAGCGCGCAAAAATTTGCGCCAGAGTAACTTATAGGTTGCTGCTCTGAACTTTTCAGACAAGCCAACTTAACTCTCCATCCTAAACTCTCGAATCTCAACTCTCCATCCTCAACTCTCCATCCTCAACTCTC
>Ga0209712_10000287_pt1 | contig 46048 bp, 56 predicted proteins | sample ArcOceMetagenome_FD_187443 | JGI IMG/M metagenome (GOLD analysis project Ga0209712, IMG submission 187443) | Marine eukaryotic phytoplankton communities from Arctic Ocean - Arctic Ocean - Greenland ARC118M Metagenome (SPAdes) (version 2) | ecosystem: Environmental > Aquatic > Marine > Oceanic...
TACCTCTGGTGTACCAGTTATCGTGCCAACGGTAAACGCTGGGTAGCTATGTATGGAGTGGATAACCGCTGAAAGCATCTAAGTGGGAAGCCCACCTCAAGATAAGTATTCTCATCACGTAAGTGAATAAGGTCACGGTAAGACTAACCGTTTGATAGGCATTAAGTATAAATCTAGTAATAGATGAGCTGAGATGTACTAACAGACCGAAGACTTGAATTTTTTTAATCTACTAATAAGTACTTTCTTAGAAAGTACTTTTTTGCTTTGGTGTTTTTAGTGTATTAAGCGGAACCACACTGATCCATCTCGAACTCAGTTGTGAAACGTTATAAATCGACGACAATACTTGGAGGGGGACCTCCTGGGAAGATAGTTCAATGCCAAAGTTTTTAATAGTTTAGTTTTTAATATAGTAGATATGATTCCTGAAAAAATTACTGGAAAGGTTTGGCTTTTTATAGCTCTCTGCTAGAGTCAATAGGTCTAGTTCCCTTACAATATAAAGAAACAAAAATACAATACTAGAAAATTTGTATCGATAAAATACCCAGTTCATCTGGCTCTCTGTGCTCTATATTTTAGCGTATTTGGTTCTTGATCTAACGATATTGCCCCATAACCAAGGTTAGCAACGGCTTGTTTTACAATGACCGAAGTACTCTTAAATTATGAACCAGTTTCTATTAAAACCTTAATAACAATTATTTCTAGGATTTTCTACAGGGATTAGTACTATTTGTCACCTTGGATCCATAACGAATAACTTTTATAATTCGAACAATAGGGAAAATAGTGGGGATTCCTTTGCCAACCACATCTAAAGCGCTCCCAATAGAAGCCATGATTAACCTCCACTGATATGAATTAAAAACTTGGCCAACATACTACCTCGCAAAGGCGATAGACCAGTACCTACAAGTACTTCAATAATTATTTTTTAATTCATACTTGTTTTTGATTAGAGCCAATAAATCGACTTAAAAAGTTTTCTACACAAAAATCTAAACTGCACGCACTAAAAACTTGAACTATTTGAAGCTTCACTTGTAACTCCTAGCTATTTTGATAAGTAAGAAAGGAAGATGGATAATCATAAAAGTACATCTGTTCTACCACTGCTACTCTTGCAACACAAGACCCGTGTTCTTATACTACACGGGTTTGCTGTAGTATGGCTTTTTTATATGCAATTAGTTAAATTAATTATCACATATTTTTTTCTTTCTTATGCTTACATCACTGTTGTTGTCGAACTCCAGGAAATTTCAGCTCACCCGCTGCAATAGCAAATAGAGTGACAAAAGCAGCAGTTTTTGATATTGCTAGAGTAGCATTCAAAAGAATCTTCTCCTTGCAATTGGCTCCGAAAAACTGTGCAGCATCTGCAATTCCATTTTGAAGTGGTATATTCTTTACCTCTTTGATTTAAAAAGAATAAGAAAATTATTAAAGCTAAAAGATTTGATATTTTTATCTAAGGTGCTATCGTAAATCCAATAACAGTACATGTAAAGTTAAGAGGAAATTTGATCATAATTCAGCATTTCGATTAATGAATGCAGTTTTACTTTAAGCATTTTATAATTTTTTTCACCCTAAATTTTAGAAGTTCAATTCTGATCTTGAAAGTTTAAATCTTTTAATTATAATATATAGTGTATTTAATTTACATATTTCAAAAGGATTATCACTTATGGATACTCGTTTATTAGTAATTGCTGCACCCTTATTAGTGGCAGCATCATGGGCTTTATTTAATATAGGTCGTTTAGCGATTCAACAAATTCAACGTTTAAACCGTTAATTTTCCTATTTTACAACGAAAGTAAAAAAATATCAGGCAAAATAATAAAATAATAAAATTATAAAATTATGGCTCATAGCGTTAAAATTTACGATACATGCATTGGCTGTACTCAATGTGTACGAGCATGTCCAACAGATGTATTAGAAATGGTTTCATGGGATGGTTGTAAAGCTGGTCAAATCGCTTCTTCACCTCGTGTTGAAGATTGTGTTGGTTGTAAAAGATGTGAAACAGCTTGTCCAACTGATTTTTTAAGTGTTCGAGTATACTTAGGAGCAGAAACAACTAGAAGTTTAGGTTTAGCATATTAAAACTTATCAAAACCTCTCTTACAAGTTTAGCGAAGATTTGAAAGAGAAACAAATGGTTTAGTTAATTATCATAGAACTAACTTAAAAACTTTAATATATTGCTAATAAATAGTATTTAATATTATTTATTAGCAAGATACTATTCTTCACTTACCTCAAAATATTCCTTTTAAACAAAGCAAAATTTTAATAGAATTAAAATCACCTTTACATCTGACTCAATTCTAGAATTATTCATCAGCAGGCTATAAAACTAGGTCACCTAAAATATCTCGAAAAATTACTAATAAATCCACCTTCAGAGATAGTTTCATTAGTAATTTGTAGAACATCAGTGTCTTCAAAAGTATGAACTTACTAACCAAATATAACTAACCACAGTTTTAGATCATGATACATTACTCAATGATAGAAGGATACTAGTGATATATAATTTGTTAGACAAGCTATTAGGTAGATTCAACGTATGTTGTAAATGAAATATCCTTAAGACCATGTTCTAGTCTAAATTTAAACATTCTCAATAATTTTTTCATTATTCCAACGTTCCAATATTAACGTGTTTGATCCATCAGCATTTTGTTGGTATTTAATAGGTTGAAAACCAGTTTTTTGGCTTTCACCAATGATAACTTCACCTGCATACTGTTGTGAAACTTTATCGATAAAACTTTCAATTGGCGAAGATTGTTGCCAGAAACTCATGTCAACAACTAATTCATACTCTTGACCATTCCAAGCAAATTCAATATCATAACCATTGGATTGTGGGATGATTAAATTTTCATTGTATGATTCCGAATCTAAATTATTAATATTTTTTTCTGGTTCTTTATACGCAATATTTAATTTATTTAATGCTTTTTCTAAATAAAATAAATTTTGAAAACGAGTTTTCATGTGTGTAAAATGTGACATAAATGATAATATTATTATTTAATAAATTTAATTAATTATTATAATGTATTTTGTTTAATAAATTACGTCTATGTCTATAATATTGTTTATTAGTTAATTGATGGAAACAATTTTGTTTCCATCAATTAACTAATAATCTCAGCTTTTTTTAATAAATTTAAAACTGTTTCAGTAGGTCGAACACCATAACTTAACCATTTTTGAATCTTATCTCCATCAAACTTATATTTTTTCGAAATTGGATCGTAATACCCAACTTCATCAATAGGTCTTCCATCACGTCTAGACGTATTTTCCATAATAACTAATCTATATGATGGAGAACGTTTTCTTCCTGTTCGTTTTAATCGTAACTTTAACATAGAGCTAATTTTAAGATATAAATTAATTTTCTTTTTTTTTTTTCTTAAGAATTAAATATAAATAGTGTAATCAATAACTATTTATATTTAATGTATATTATCGTCGTGAATAATGTTCAATAACAAGCAATTCATCAAGTTGTAAAGATACATCATTTCTATCACAATAATCTAAGATTTTTGCTTCTAACTTAGAAGTATCAAATTTTAAATTAGATGGGATATCATTTACTTGATTATTTTTAATATTATTTTCAATTAAAGTTTTCGAAGTGCTTTTTTCTTTAATACTAATAAGATCATTCAGTCTACATTGAAAACTAGGAATACTCACTACTTTTTTATTTACAGTAATATGACCGTGATTAACTAATTGTCTAGCTTGTGCCATGCTTTTTGCATAACCTAATGTAAAACAAATTGTATCTAATCGCATTTCTAAAAGCTGAAGTAAAATTAAACCAGTTACTCCTTGACGTCGTCGTGCTTCTTTAACGTATCGGTATAATTGATTTTCAGTTAATCCGTAATTAAATTTTAATTTTTGTTTCTCTTCTAAACGGACACCATATTCAGTTAATTTTTTACCAGTATCCGCATTAGCATTTCCATCTTTTCCAGGACGATTGATTTTATTTGATTTCTTTGTTGTTAAACCTGGTAGTGTTCCTAATCGTCGACTAATTTTTAATTTAGGTCCTCGATAACGTGACATAATACTCGATTTTATTTCTAAATAATTTTTTTATAAACGCTTTTTAATATAAGTTTTAACAAGGGCGAGTGACCGGACTTGAACCGGCGAATGGTGGAACCACAACCCACTGCCTTAACCCCTTGGCCACACCCGCCAAACTGTCTTGACAAATACTCTATCAGTTCATATTATCTTACGTCTAGTTTATTTTTAAAAAATTTTCAAAATTCTTGGATGACTAACCTTAAATATTTTTTCTTCAATGGTCAACAATATTTCACGGAATCTGAATTAACAATTTTAGAGTTAATAAAATACTTTAACTCTAATACATTACTTCTTGTCTTAGAGTATAATAATTTAATTTGTAATAAAAAACATTGGAATCATATTTATATAAAAAATAATGATAAAATTGAAATGGTAACCATTGTAGGAGGAGGATAATTCTATATATTTTTATAGAATTATCCATTCATTTTTTTTACTAATCTTAATCTCTAATACTAGCATTAAATTTTTGAGTTAAAATTAGCTGAAGTGTATTAATAATATTTTCGATCTCTTTATTTTCTAGGGTCTTTTTACCTGATTGAAAAACTAATTGTAAACATAAACTCGTATGATGTTTAGGTATAGATTGACCTCTATATTCATCTAATAAATTTATTTCTGATAAAAATTCTGTACCATTGCAATACAATGCCTCCTGAATTTTTTCAAATTTAATATCTCTTCGAATAATAAATGATAAATCTTTTATTATTTTTGGATATAGTGAGTAAGATTTATATAGTGTCAATTTGTTCATCTGAAGTTGAGATTCTATGGTTTCAACATCAAATTCAAATAAATAAATTTCAGATGAAAGATTTAATTGATTTGCTAATATGGGGTGAATTTGACCAAACGTGCCTAAATGAACTCCATTTGCTAAATAAACATCGGCACTACGATAAGGATGCAACAATTTTTCTACATTTATGTTGGAGCATTTTCGCCAATAAGTTAATAGTTTTAATTGATTAAATAATTGTTCGATTTTTCCTTTTGCTTCAAACCATGTTAATGCTGTTTCTGAATTTGTCCAAGATAGTTTTGTTTTTATACCTCCAAATATACCAGCAACGTATTCTTTTTCCCTAAATTTTTTTATTGAATCTGAATAAAAAACATGACCATATTCAAATCCTTCAATCGATAAGTTTTTTTGTTTTACGTTTTCTTGAACTGTTTTTACCAAACTAGGTAACAGACTTGATCGTAAACTTGAGCAATCAGATAAAAGTGGATTTATAAGTTCAATTTCATTGGTTAAGAATGTTGTTTGGTTAACTAATGAGTAATGAATAAGTTCATTAAAACCTAGATTTAACAGACAGGCAGTAATTTTTTTACGTGTTTTATAATTAGAATCTTCATTACCAATTGTTTTAATTTTGGGTAAAGTTGTTAAAAAATTATTGAACCCATGTAATCTACCAATTTCTTCAATTAAATCTATTTCACGAGTAATATCCTCAGTTCGAGAATGTGGTATTTCCACGTTCCAAATCAATTTTGATTCATCATATGTGAATTTAAAATCTAAACGAGTTATATAATCAGTAATTTCTTTTGGAGTAATATACGTACAATTATCATTACTAAGATTATTAATTGGCCCTAAAATTTCATTAACAGTTCCATATCTTAAAACAATAGGTTCCAAAGGTTTTTCTATAGTTTGCTGAATCGTAGAAAGCTTACAAATTAAGTTTGGATTTGAAATTCGTAATAGCGAAATCAGTCGATACAATGATTCAAGGAGATAAGTATTTCTTAACGATTTTTCATACCTTGCTGATCGATCTGTTCTTAAACCTAAATTTCTTGATTGTTGGCGAACTTTAGCTGCATTAAAAATACTCCCTTCAATTAAGAGTGTATTTGTAGTTTCTGAAACTGAGAAATTTTTAGCTTCAATTACTCCAGCTATACTTATAGGTATTTGATTAGCAGTAATCGTTAAAATAGAACTATCCAATTCATATTCAGAATTATTACTTGCTAAGAATTTTTGATTATCCGTAGCGTTTTCTATCGATAAATTAAATTCTGAAGTATTTAATTCTGAACAAATCTTTTCAAAATCATAAAATTCAAAAGGATAACCAGTTTCTAATAAGATATAATTTTGAAAATCTGATAAATTATTGGCCGGGACTACACCAGAACTTATAAGCTTTTGTGCCATCCACTTGGGAACATTTATACTGGTTAAATTTTCAATAATTACTGATAAAAACATAGAACAATTGTAATCAACTGAAATAATCTCTGTTTTATCTTCAATACTTTGTTTCCATTCTTTATTATTTAATACATAATTTGATATTTTTATGGATTGATTTAATAAAGCAGCAATTTCTTTTGAAATACCATGAATAGATAAACTGTCCGACCGATTTGCTGTTGCTGATATATCTAATACAATTTGTTTTTGATTATTTACATCGATTTCTAAAATTTCTTCAACTTCAAATCCTCCAAGTGTTAATTTTTCGATTAGATCATCTAACTTAACTGTTTCAATATTTACTAATTCGTTGATCCATTTTAGTGATATTTGCATTTTTAAATTATTGTAAATTTCTTCACTTAATTTGCTTTAGTAAAAACTAAACCATTTGTTTCACCATATCTTTCCATAAAACGTATAAATCTATCCCAAGCTTCTGGACTTTTCATAATATAAATGGATTCAATTGCTTGAGGTTTTCCATTTATAAATCTTGCATTTACATCGCGTGTTTCTATTATACCTTCTGCATCAATTAAATACATACCTGTAATTTCACCTTCTTTTGCTGAATTTTTATCTAAAATATTTGGATTTTTAAATCGAAACGTTGCTGTTCCAGTACTTCCATCTCTTGAACGAGTTAAACGAACATCTGGTAATACTTTTTCATCTAGACCTTTTATAAATTGAATCTTAGCTTCCATAATTTTATCCTTATTCAAGATCAATAAATTATAATATGTTTATCTTACTTTAATTCTGCGGATTCTGTAAATCAAAACCAACTATTTCTTAACCAAATCCATTGGTTATTTCAATTTAACTGGGGTGGCAGGATTCGAACCTACGAATGGCGGAGTCAAAGTCCACAGCCTTACCACTTGGCGACACCCCAAAATATGTAAAAAACAAGGAAACTATAGAATGAAAAATTCAGTATTGGGCAAGAAGGGATTCGAACCCCTGACACCGTAGTTCGTAGCCACGTGCTCTAGTCCACTGAGCTACAAGCCCAAAATATAGTTACCTAACTATATAGTACTAAAGAGTTATGATTTAGTAAAGTCAAAAAAAAATTAAGAAATTATTAATACTATAAGAATCAATAAAATCCTAAAAGAAATTTTCTTTTACTCGTTAGAATTAAATACTATTTCCAAAAGTAGGAAAGCAATATAAAAGTAAGAGACAAAACAAATTTAGAATTAGAAGTCCAAATCCTATTAGAATATTTTTTTGATTTGAAATAAAAAATACAAATCTTTAAATTATGTAAGTTTAAACATTTGTATTTTTGTTTTTTAAAAGTAAGAGTCATCCTTTTCTTTAAAATAAAAAAATTAATAAAAGCTAGTTTTAAACTTGCAAAATTAATAACTATTCAATTAAATTAGTATGTTAAACATTTTTAATTTGAAATAAAAAAAATAGTTATTTTTAAACATGGCAAAAAAAATTTTATATCAAGATAATGCGCGACGTGCTCTTGAACGTGGTATGGAAATCATGGTAGAAGCTGTTTCAGTTACATTAGGACCAAAGGGTCGAAATGTAGTATTAGAAAAACCTTATGGATCACCACAAATTGTTAATGATGGTGTGACTATTGCCAAAGAAATTAAACTACCTGATCATATTGAGAATACTGGGGTTTCATTAATCCGTCAGGCTGCTTCAAAAACTAATGATGTAGCAGGTGATGGTACAACAACTGCTACAGTTTTAGCTTATGCAATGGTAAAAGAAGGATTAAAAAATGTGGCAGCTGGTGCCAATCCTATCTCAATTAAATTAGGAATGGAAAAAGCTTCACAATATTTAGTAACTCAAATAAATGAATTTGCACAACCAGTTGAAGATATTCAATCAATTCAACAAGTAGCTACTATATCATCTGGTAATGATGAAGTTATCGGTTCATTAATTGCAGATGCATTATCAAAAGTTGGTAAAGAAGGTGTTATTTCCTTAGAAGAAGGCAAAGGAATTGTAACAGAATTAGAGATTACAGAGGGTATGAAATTAGAAAAAGGTTTCATTTCTCCTTACTTTATTACGAATACTGAAAAAATGGAAGTATCATATGAAAATCCATATATTCTTTTGACGGATAAACGTATTACTTTAGTACAGCAAGATTTATTACCTATTTTGGAACAGATAACAAAAACAAAACGTCCTCTTTTAATTTTTGCTGAAGATGTTGAAAAAGAAGCGTTAGCAACATTAATTTTAAATAAATTACGTGGAATTATAAATGTTGTAGCAGTTCGAGCGCCTGGCTTTGGAGAATTACGTAAGCAAATGTTAGAAGATATTGCTGTTTTAACGGGTGGTACAGTTATTACTCAGGATGCTGGATTAAGTTTGGATAATATTCAGTTAAATTTACTAGGTCAAGCACGTCGTATTATTGTTGATAAAGATACAACCACAATTGTTTCAGATGGTCAAACATTAAATGATATTAATATCCGATGTGAACAACTTCGAAAACAAGTCAATATTGCAGATACTGGTTACGAAAAAGAAAAACTACAAGATCGAATTGCAAAATTGTCTGGTGGTATCGCTGTAATTAGAGTAGGTGCAGTTACTGAAACGGAAATGAAAGATAAAAAATTACGTTTAGAAGATGCAATCAATGCAACTCGAGCTGCTGTAGAAGAAGGTATTGTTCCTGGTGGTGGAGCAACATTTACACATTTATCAGAAAATCTTGTAACATGGGCGAAAAATAATTTAAAAGAAGACGAATTAATTGGTGCCATGATTATTTCACGAGCAATTTTAGCACCATTAAGAAGAATTGCAGAAAATGCCGGAATAAATGGTGCAGTTATTATTGAAAAAGTTCAACAACAAGAATTTGAAATGGGATATAATGCGGCTAAAAATACCTTTGGAAATATGTACGAAGAAGGTGTAGTAGACCCAGCAAAAGTAACTCGTTCTGGTTTACAAAATGCAACATCAATTGCTAGTATGATTTTAACAACTGAATGTATTATTGTTGATGATAGTATCTAAACGAATCGTAAGATTCGTTTAGAACTTTTTGAATAAATATTATTTTGATTAGAAATCATTTAAATTTGACATTGGATCTGAATTTGACCCATTATTCATTTTCGCTTCTACCATATCTTTCATAGCAGTTTTTAACTCTTCAACCTTTGTTTTTAAACTTTCAAAGTTATCATTTTGAACTTCTTGTTTAATATTTTCAATTAATTTTGTAACATTTTGTTGCGTCTCGTCTGAAACACTTTCTTTTAAAAGAGAAAGTTCTTTTTCAGCTTCAAAACATAACGCTTCTGCTTGGTTTTTTAAATCAATATTTTCACGTTTTTCTTTATCAGCTGTAGCAAATTTTTCTGCTTCTGCTAACATTTCTTCAACTTCTGTTTCGTTTAAATTAGATGCTCCTTGAATTGTTACTGATTGTTCTACACCTGTGTCTTTTTCTCTTGCTTTTACTGATAAGATACCATCAACATCGATATCAAATGTAACTTCAATTTGAGGAACACCACGATCAGCTGCTGGGATTCCATCTAATCTAAAATTCCCTAGACTTTTATTGCCAGAAACTAATTCTCGTTCACCTTGTAAAATATGAATTTCTACATTTGTTTGATTATCAACAGCTGTTGAGAACATTTCTGATTTTTTAACAGGAATTGTTGTATTTCGAGCAATAATTTTTGTCATAACACCACCAAGTGTTTCAACACCTAAAGATAATGGAGTTACATCTAATAATAAAATATCTTTGATTTCGCCGGCTAATATACCTGCTTGAATTGCAGCTCCAATAGCAACAACTTCATCTGGATTAACAGATTGATTAGGTTTTTTACCAGTTAAAGATTCAACTAATTTCTGAATTGCTGGAATTCGTGTTGACCCACCAACTAGAACAACTTCATTGATATCTGATTTATCAAGTCGAGCATCATTTAAAGATTTTTCAACAGGAATACGACAGCGGTTAATTAATTCTTTGCATAAATTCTCAAAAATATCTCGCGTTAATTCTTTCTCAATATGTTTTGGACCTGTTTTATCTGCAGTAATAAATGGTAAATGAATTGTTGTTTTTTCAACAGTTGATAATTCAATTTTTGCTTTTTCAGCAGCTTCTGTTAGACGTTGCAGAGCTTGAATATCATTATCTAGATCAATCCCTTCTTTGTCTTTAAAATCATTCATCAACCATTTAACTAGAACATTATCAAAATCATCCCCACCTAATGTTGTGTCACCAGCTGTTGATAAAACTTCAAAAATTCCATCACCAACTTCTAAAATTGAAACGTCAAATGTTCCTCCACCTAAATCAAAAACTAATATTGTTTCATTTTGTTTCTTGTCTAAACCATAAGCTAAAGAAGCAGCGGTTGGTTCATTAATAATACGTAAAACTTCAACTCCGGCAATTTTTCCGGCATCCATTGTCGCTTGTCTTTGTGAATCGTTGAAGTAAGCTGGTACAGTAATAACTGCTTGTGTTACTTCTTGTCCTAAATAATTTGTTGCGTCGTTAATTAATTTTCTTAAAATCTGTGCAGAAATTTCTTCTGGACTAAAATCTTTATTTAGTGCTGGACATTTAATTTTAATATTATCGTTTTGATCTTTACTTACTTTATATGGTAATTTTTTTGATTCTTCTGCAATTTCTCCTTCTTTTGAGCCAATAAATCGTTTAACTGAAAAAAACGTATTTTCTGGATTAATTACAGCCTGACGTTTAGCAATTTGACCCACTAGTAATTCTTCTTTTTTGGTATACGCAACAATTGAAGGAGTTGTTCGTAACCCTTCAGCATTGATAATTACACTTGGTTGACCACCTTCAATTGCAGCAACTACAGAATTTGTCGTACCTAAATCGATTCCTACAACTTTTGACATTTTTATATTTTTATAGTTTATATTTTAATAAAATTATAATTTATTAATAAAAAGAAGATTAGACTTACTAATACGTATCAAATTAAAAAAAATAATAGTATTGGTAATATATCTTGTGTAGACAAAAATCAATAACTTTTGTAAAGTAATAAAACTATACTCTAAAATTTACGTGTATAGAGTAAAAAGTATTTAGCATAATAGATCGCAGTAATCTAGGTTCCTAAGATTAATAAATATTCTTTTTTTAAGTTAATGAATTTGAAATTAAGATTTATTACTTTCTTTTCTGTCTAACTTCTTACTGAATTAATTAATTCAGTAAGAAGTTAGACAGAAATAGAATGATTACCTGTATAAAACATTATGCAAAAATTAAACTTAATAGTGATGATAAAAGATTCATAGCCTTAGCGATTTACTAATTTTAATTAGTTTATCTAGTACCAAAACTTCTAAGAAAGCAAAGTTAATAAGTATAAAATAAATTTGGAGGAATATAGTGGTTGTAGGTTTATTAGGAAATAAAATGGGGATGACTCAAATTTTTGATGAATTTGGTAATATTATTCCAGTTACCATTTTAAAAGTTGGACCTTGTGTTGTTACACAAGTTAAAACTAAAGCAAAAGATGGGTATGATTCAATTCAAATTGGTTACGGTAGTGTTTCAAGTAAATCATTAACTCAACCAGAATTAGGTCATTTACAGAAATCAAATATTCAACCCTTAAAATACTTAAAAGAATTTAGAATAAACGAAGATAATGAATTTCAGATTGGGCAAATTTTAAACGTTGATTCATTTTTACCAGGTCAACTTGTAAATATACAAGGTAAGAATATTGGTAAAGGGTTTTCTGGACATCAAAAACGTCATAATTTTACACGAGGTCCTATGACTCATGGTTCAAAAAATCATAGAGCTCCTGGATCGATTGGTATGGGTACGACACCAGGTCGTGTTCTACCCGGTAAGAAAATGGCAGGTCAACTAGGAAATAAAATTATAACGGTTAAAAAACTTACAGTTATTCAAATAAATTCAGAAGAAAATGTTTTAGTAATAAAAGGATCTGTTCCAGGAAAACCTGGCAATCTATTAAGTATTGTTCCTTCAGAATAAGGCAATTGAAATTACAAAATAAATACATTAAAAGAAAGTATGACCGTTCAAAAATTTATAACATATACTCCATTAGATATAAATGGACAACAATTAGATTCTACGCATGAATTACAATTAAATGTTCTAGAAGAATCAGGAAATTATTTATTACATAAAGATCTTTTAAGACATCATAGTTCACAAAGACAAGGTACAGCTTCAACAAAAACGCGAAGTGAAGTTCGAGGTGGTGGTCGTAAACCATGGCAACAAAAAGGTACTGGTCGTGCTCGAGCGGGTTCAAACCGTTCACCATTATGGAAAGGTGGTGGTGTAATTTTTGGTCCAAAACCCAAAAAAATTGTCTTAAAATTAAACAAAAAAGAACGTCGCTTAGCTTTACAAACGTTACTTTACAATAAAAAGAATAATATTCTAATTATTGAAAATTTAGAAAATGAAATTGTTGAACCAAAAACAAAGACTTTTTTAAAGGTTTGTCAAGATTGTTCTGTTAGTTTAGATCAAAAAGTATTAGTAATTGTGTCGAAAAAAACAACACAATTAAAACTAGCAACACAAAATCTTAAAAATGTTGAATTAATTTCTGCTTCAAATTTAAATACATTTAGTTTATTAAAAGCAAAACAAATTATATTAACTCCACCGGCAATAAATGATATAAAGGAGACTTATTGTGATTAATTCATCAGAGTTTTCTCGTAGTCAGGCACAGATTATTAAATATCCTATTATCACAGATAAAGCTACAAGACTTTTAGAAAATAATCAGTATAGTTTTGTTGTAGATCGCTACTCAGATAAAACTACAATTAAAGCTTCAATTGAATATTTATTTGATGTAAAAGTTATCAAAATTAATACATGTCGCCTTCCACGCAAAAAAAAACGTGTTGGTAAATATATTGGTTGGAAACCACAATATAAAAAAGCAATTGTAACATTATCAGAAGGTGATGTAATAAATTTATTCACAGACAGTTAATAAATAAAAAATAATTTAGTTTATGAGTATTCGTTTTTACAAATCCTATACACCAGGGACAAGAAACCGTGCTTTATCAGCGTTTAGTGAAATTACAAAAACTAAACCAGAAAAAAGCTTAATTCAAAAAAACCACCGTAATAAAGGGCGAAATAATAGAGGTGTTATCACTATTCGTCATCGAGGAGGTGGTCATAAAAGACGTTATAGACTTATTGATTTTAAACGAAATAAATACGGTATCAAAGGTATTGTATCATCCATTGAATATGATCCTAATAGAAATGCTAGAATAGCATTAATAAATTATGTTGATGGTGAAAAACGATATATTTTGCATTCAAAAAACTTAAATGTAGGTGATAGTATTCTTTCTGGATCTGGTTCACCATTGAATGTTGGAAATACGTTACCATTAGAAGAGATTCCTTTAGGAACTTCAATTCATAATATTGAATTAATTTCAAATCGCGGTGGACAAATTGTTCGCGCAGCTGGAACCTCAGCAAAACTTTTAGCGAAAGAAGGTGATTATATTACTTTAAGACTACCATCAAAAGAAATTCGCTTAATTCGTAAAGAATGCCTTGCGACAATTGGTGAAGTTAGTAATAACGATGCGTTTTTAGTGCAAAGTGGTAAAGCTGGTAGAACTCGTTGGTTAGGTAAACGTCCCACTGTTCGAGGTTCAGTTATGAACCCATGTGATCATCCACATGGTGGTGGTGAAGGTAGAGCACCTATTGGTAGAACACGTCCATTAACTCCATGGGGAAAACCAGCATTAGGTCTGAAAACAAGAAAAAGAAAAAAATTAAGTGATGCATATATTCTTCGTCGCTGTTCTTAAATACTAGTTTAACAGTTTAAAAATTAAGAAAAATATTTTCAAGATGCCAAGATCATTAAAAAAAAGTCCGTTTGTTGCTTATCATTTATTAAAAAAAATAAATAAATTAAATAAAGCTGGTAAAAAAGATACAATTACAACTTGGTCTCGATCATCAACAATCTTACCTAGTATGATTGGCTTTACAATTGCAGTATATAACGGAAAACAACATATACCAATATTTATTTCAGATCAATTAGTTGGTCATAAATTAGGAGAATTTGTCTCAACAAGAAATTTTAAAACTCATATTAAAGCTGATAGAAAAACAAAACGCTAAATAAATTACGAAATGAATCGAATACTGTATGAGAATAGATGTAAATGTAATGAAGAATTTTCAATAACTAAAAAGCGTAAACTAAAGACTCGAAGTGAAGGAAAACCACTACAATACCCTAAATCTAGCGAGATTACCTCAAAAACATTTCAAATGAAGTATCAAAAAAATCTCTCTCTAACGGCAAAATTTATTTTAAATAATTTTCAAAATAAATATATTTATTATGCAATTGATGATATTTTATACTCATTAAAATCAAACCCAATTGAACGAGATAATCTTTTAGCAGTTTTATATTCACCTATTCTTTCATTACAAAACAACTTTTCGGTTAACTTTTTTGACATCTGGATACGCGAAGTTTATATAGATGAAATCTCGAAAACTAATAAATTTCTAAAGAACGAATCTGAAACTTTAAAACAATTTAATTATATAACAATTAAGTTCTTTTATAAAACTAGAGTACCAGTTAAAAAACAGGAATCATTATGGTAACTGTTAAAGATGTTAAAATAGATTTATTTCTGAATTAAATGAATTTATTCGTTAATAATTAAAGAATTTTTATTTAGCAATAAAGTATCTAAATGTTGCTGATAAATTCCTTAAAAATTTACCTTTCTATCTAATACTACCTATTAGAAACAATTAATTATGTCAAACACTCAATCAATTAAAGCAGTAGCTAAGTATATTCGGATGTCTCCTCATAAGGTAAGACGAGTATTAGATCAGATTAGAGGCCGTTCATATCAAGAAGCCTTAATGATTTTAGAATTTTTACCTTATGATGCTGGTGGACCCATTTGGCAAGTTGTTCATTCAGCAGCAGCAAATGCAAAACATAATTATGGCTTAGATAAAAAAAAACTAGTCATTGATACGATTTTTGCCGATGAAGGACCCAAATTAAAACGAATTCGACCACGTGCTCAAGGACGAGCATTCAAAATTTTAAAACCAACATGTCATATTACGGTAATTGTGAAAGCAATTAATTAAACAACTAAATAATAAATTTGATTTTAAAGTAAAAGGATTAAGTCTATGGGTCAAAAAACACATCCTTTAGGATTTAGATTAGGTATTACACAAGAACATAAATCTACTTGGTATGCTAATTTTAATCAATATTCCAATGTTCTAAAAGAGGATGATACAATTCGAACTTATATTAATACTATTGCAAAATCTAATAGTATATCTAATGTTCGAATCAATCGTAATGGATTAAATGATCAAATTCAATTAAACATTGAGACAGGAAAACCAGGAATTTTAGTTGGTGACCGTGGTACTGGTCTTGAAACATTATTAACTAATGTTAAAAAGGTATTACCCGAGAATCATCAACTTACAATTAACGTTTTTGAAGTAGAGAAAGTTGACTTAGATGCTTCTCTTCTTGCAGATCTAGTTGCTGAGCAGTTAGAAAAACGTATCGCTTTTAGAAGAGCAATACGAGAAGCTTTACAACGAGCTCAAAAACAAAATGTGAATGGAATTAAAATTCAAGTTTCAGGCCGTTTAAACGGAGCTGAAATGGCAAGAAGTGAATGGATTCGCGAAGGACGAGTTCCACTTCAAACTTTACGTGCAGATATTGATTACGCTACACAAGAAGCTAACACTATTTACGGTGTACTAGGAATTAAAGTTTGGTTATTTAAAAGTGAAATTTTATCAAAATAATTTGTTATGTTAAGTCCAAAAAGAACAAAATATAGAAAGTATCATCGTGGACGTATGCGAGGTACAAAAACTCGTGGAAATGAAATTTGCTTCGGAAACTTTGGTTTACAAGCATTAGAACCAACTTGGATTACATCACGTCAAATTGAAGCATCTCGTAGAACAATTACAAGATATACAAAACGTGGAGCTTCATTGTGGATTAGAATTTTCCCTGATAAAACTGTAACTGCCCGAGCTGCAGAATCACGAATGGGTTCAGGTAAAGGTAGTGTAGATTATTGGGTAGCTGTTGTTAAACCAGGAACAATTTTATTTGAGATTGGTTCAGTTCCTGAAGACGTTGCACGAGCTGCTCTAAGTTTAGCAGCTTATAAATTACCAATTAAAACAAAATTTATTATTAAAGATAATATTAATTAAAAAATATGGGTCTACCTACGTTTACTGATATTATTTCAATTTCAAATACAGAAATTTCTGAAGCAATTATTGAAACTGAAAATCAATTATTTAATCTTCGTTTTAAAAAAGCTACTCGTCAAAGTTTTAAGTCACATGAAATAAAAACTGCAAAACGTCGTTTGGCTCAATTAAAAACACTTTTAACATTAAGACTGCAAAATCTTGAACAAAAAGACGAAAATTTAATTACAAATTAAAATTAAATGTCGAAAAACAATACTATTCAATATAAAAGTAAGGAGTTCTAGATGCCAGTAAAGCAGCAAGTTGGTATTGTAGTTAGTAATAAAATGCAAAAAACCATTGTCGTAAAGGTTGAAAATCGATACTCACATCCGATTTATTCTAAAACATTAATTCAAACTAAAAAATATTTAGCACATGATGCATTAGAAGAGTGCAATATTGGTGATCAAGTACTTGTTGAAGAATGTCGTCCCTTAAGTAAGAAAAAACGTTGGAAATTAATCCAAATTATTTCAAAATCATCGTTACTAAGTTAAATGATATTTTTATGATTTACCCTCAAACAATGTTAACAGTAGCCGATAATACCGGTGCTAAAAAAGTTATGTGTATCCGAGTATTAGGTGGTAACAAAAAATACGCAACAATTGGTGATACCATAATTGCTGTAGTAAAAGAAGCTTTACCAAATATGCCGGTAAAACGTTCAGATGTAATAAGAGCTATTGTAGTTCGAACTAAAAAAAGTATTCGTAGACAAGACGGAATGTATATTCGATTTGATGATAATGCAGCTGTTATCGTAAATATGGATAACAATCCTCGTGGTACGAGAGTTTTTGGGCCTATTGCTCGAGAAATACGTGATAAAAATTATTCGAAAATTGTTTCATTAGCACCGGAGGTATTATAAATGCCGAAAAAAATAAAATTGCATGTCAAAATTGGTGATACAGTAAGAATTATTTCAGGTTTTAATAAAAATGAAACTGGTGAAGTTGTTAAAATTAATCGAAATACTGGGAAATTAATAATAAAAGGTATTAATTTTAAGTTTAAACATATTAAACCGAATAACGAGAATGAAATTGGTGAAATTAAACAATTCGAAGCCCCTATTCATCACTCAAATGTAACATTAAATTTAAAAGAAGTATCTTAATATGCTAAATCAACATTCGTTAGAAGAGATTGCTGATATTTATAATTTACTTGGCGATATAAAAAAAGAGTACGAAGAAGGAATTAAGCCTATCTTAGTAAAAAATAGTCCAAAATTATTTAAAAACCCACATACTGTTCCAAAATTAAAAAAAATTCAAATTAATCGTGGTCTTGGGCTAGCTGCTCAAAATACTAATATTTTAAAAAAAAATATTGAAGAATTTGAAAAAATTACTGGACAAAAACCACTTATTACAAAATCTAAAAAAGCTATTGCCGGCTTTAAGATTAGAGAAGATATGGAGCTGGGCTTAAGTGTCACATTACGTGGTGAAAAAATGTATACATTTTTAACAAAATTAGTGTTCTTTACGTTTGCTCAAATTCGAGATTTTCGTGGTTTATCATTACGAAGTTTTGATAAAGCAGGAAACTATACGCTAGGTTTGAAAGAGCAATTAATTTTTCCAGAAATTGATTATGAAGATGTTGAACAAGTTCAAGGTTTTACAATTAGTATAATTTTAGAACATGGTTCACCAAAATACCGTTCAAATTCAATTGACAAAATTTTAAATGGAATGATCTTATTTAAATTTTTAAGATTTCCATTAAATGATTGCGGATATTATGAAAAATACGAATCATTTTCAGAGATTAATCGTACTTGGGATAAGAAAAGACATTTAAAACGAAAACGATGGTCACAAGAATAAATACTAAAATAGATTTTTTATAAGGAGTTAACTGTGGTAACCGATACTATTTCAGATATGTTAACAAGAATAAGAAATGCGCATATGGTAAAGCATCAAATTGTTCAAATTCCTGCTACTAAAATGTCTGTCTCAATCACAGAAATCTTAAAAGAAGAAGGGTTCATTGAAGATTTCGAAAATTATATAGAAGATGAAAGAAAATATTTACTAATATCTTTAAAATATATTGGACAAACTCGAAACCCAGTTATTTCTAAAATTGAACGAATTAGTAAACCAGGTTTAAGAGTTTATTCAAATTCAAAAAAATTGCCAAGAGTTTTAGATAATTTAGGAATTGCAATTATTTCAACTTCTAAAGGAGTAATGACAAACTTAAAAGCTAAAGAACTTGGAATTGGTGGCGAAGTTTTATGTTATATTTGGTAAACAGAGGGAGTTTTTAAAATGTCACGTATAGGTAAATTACCAATTACTATACCAGAAAATGTAGATGTTAATTACAATGAAGTGGGAATTACAGTTAAAGGAAAATTTGGAACATTAACAACAAACCTTCCAGATGTAATTGCTCTTACTCAAGAAAATGAAATATTAAAAGTAGGTGTAAAAAAAGAAACTAAAAAAGTTCGTGCCCTTCATGGTTTATACAGAACATTAATCAATAATATGATTATAGGAGTTTCTGAACAGTTTGACTTAACTCTTGTATTAAAAGGAGTTGGGTATCGAGCAGTAGTTCAAGAAAAAGAAATAGTTTTAAGTTTAGGATATAGTCATCCAGTTAAAATTCAAATCCCAGAAAAAGTTTCCGTTGAAATTATTAAAAATACAACGGTAAATTTAAAATCATGTGATAAAGAATTATTAGGGTTATTTGCATCAAATATTAGAGCTTGGCGTCAACCGGAACCTTACAAAGGTAAAGGTATTTTATACAAAGATGAACAAATTATTCGAAAAGCTGGTAAATCTGCAAAATAAGCTGTTAATGAACAAATTATTTTCATAATAAATATTCAAATTCCAGAATATTTTACAGTTTAAAAAACCTAAAAAGTATAACTATGAAATTTTCACAAAGAACTTTGTTAAAGTTGAAAAATAAAAATAAAAAATTAAAACCAAGTAAATATAAAAAATTAAAACGTGAGTCATTGCGTGGTCACATAAAAGGAACAATTGAACGACCAAGATTATCCGTATATCGTTCAAATGAAAACATTTATGCCCAAATTATTGATGATACCAATTCACACACATTAATTTCTTGTTCTACATTAGACCGTTCAATTAAACTTGCTCTTTCAACTGGAAGAACGTGTGATGCGTCAAGATTAATGGGAGAAAAATTAGCGGAATTAAGTCTAAAAAAAAATATTACGAAAATTGTTTTTGATCGAGGTCCTTACTTGTACCATGGTCGAATCAAAGCATTAGCAGATGGTGCAAGAGCTGGTGGTCTACAATTTTAAATTCAGATTTGGAAATAAATATACAAGTTAAATATCTTCTATGACTAGCGATTTAAAAAAAATAAACAAAGCAAAACCCAATTCTCGACGTAAGCAAAATTCACAAGAACCCAAGTTAGTTGAACGATTAATAAAAATTAGTCGAGTTTCAAAAGTAACGAAAGGTGGTAAAAAATTAAGTTTCCGAGCAATTGTAGTAGTAGGAGATGAAAATGGAAAAGTTGGTGTTGGGGTTGCAAAGGCGGATGATGTAGTAAATGCATTTAAAAAAGCAAAAACTGACGGCCGTAAAAATCTTATAAAACTTCCAATCACTAAATCATTTAGTATTCCCCATCGTGTTATGGGAGATTTCGGAGCTTGTAAAGTAATTATGAGACCGTCTATTGAAGGTTCTGGTGTTATTGCCGGTGGTGCAGTTCGTATTGTATTAGAAGTAGCAGGTGTTAAAAATGTTATTGCAAAACAATTAGGATCTAATAATTTATTAAACAATGCACGTGCTTCTATTTGTGCTTTAGAAAATTTAACTACAAAATCTCAAGTAGCTAAAAAACGAAATTTAGATTTAAAATAAGTAAATAAATATCAATTAAAATTAAAACTGTGAAAATCAATAAAGAAATTCGAGATATTATTCTAAAACGGTTATTAATAACTCTCGGAGTCTTATTATTTATTCGAGTAGGGACATTTCTTCCAGTCCCAGGAATAAATCATAGTGATTTAGCATTTTATATACAAAGTCACTCAGTAACTAGAAGTTTAGTTAGTACATTTTCAGGGAATGATACTTTTGTGATTGGTCTATTTACTTTGAATATATTTCCATATATTAATGCTTCTATTTTAATTCAATTAATTCTAGGATTTTCACCAAAACTTGCTAAATTACAAAAAGAAGGTGATTTGGAAGGTAAACGTACTATTAACCGATTAACACGTTTTATAACTTTAGTTTTTGCAGTTATTCAAAGTGTCAGTTTATCATTGTATTTAAAACAAATCCTATTTGATTGGGATTATACATTAGCTTTTGAAATTACTGTTTGTCTAACAACTGGTGCAATGATTATTCTATGGTTAAGTGAATTAATTACTGATTATGGTTTAGGAAATGGGGCGTCATTGCTTATTTATACAAATATTATTTCGAACTTACCGAATCTTACTAAGTCAATATTTATAGAAAACAATGACAATCTTTCAATTTTATCCGAAATTGGAATTGCTTTATTAATATTCGCTTCACTGTATGGAATTGTATTTTTACAAGAAGGAGTTCGGATTATTCCATTAATTTCATCAAAGCAATTAAATCAAGTCTCATTACAGGATTCAGTAACAAGTAATAATTACATTCCTTTACGTTTTAATCAAGCTGGAGTAATGCCAATTATTTTAACTACTACGATATTAGTAATTCCAAATTATATTAGTAATTTAGGATTATTACCGAAATTGGATCTTCCAATAAATTTTGAATCTTTTAAATTTGTTTATTGGATTGGTTATTTTGGATTAATCTTATTATTTAGTTCATTTTATTCTACAATTGTTTTAAATCCAAAGGATATATCAGATCAATTGCAAAAAATGGCTGTAACAATACCTGGTGTTAGACCAGGTATACAAACAACATTTTATTTAAAACAATTAATGAAAAGAATAACATTAGTTGGAGCAACTATGCTTGCTACATTGGTAACTATACCAAATTTTATCGAATCAACCTTAAATATTACTAGTTTAAATGGATTAAGTACAACTTCGTTGTTAATCTTAGCTGGTGTAGTATTAGATTTAGTGCGTGAGGTAAAAAATATTTACTACTCAAATGTTTATAATAACATGTATCAATAAAATAAAAATTATTATTTAAATTTAATATGAAAGTTCGTCCATCAGTAAAAAAAATGTGTGATAAATGTCGAGTAATCAAGCGACATGGTAAAATTATGGTAATTTGTTCTAATCCTAAACATAAACAACGTCAAGGATAATACTTTAAAGGAGTCAAAAAATGGTCAGATTAGTTGGTGTTGATTTACCCAGAAATAAAAAAATTGTCTATTCTCTTACTTATATTCATGGAATTGGTCTTACTTCTGCAAAAAAAATGGTTGAACTTGCAAATGTTAGCCCAGAAACAAGAACTAATGATTTAACTACAGAAGAGACAGTTATCTTACGTCAAACTTTAGAAGAGAGTGAATTAAAATTTGAAGGTGATTTAAGAAGATTTAATGGATTAAATATTAAACGATTAAATGAAATAAATTGTCATCGAGGAAAACGACATAGAAATAATTTACCGGTTCGAGGTCAACGAACTCGGACAAATGCCCGTTCAAGACGAGGATCGAAAAAAACTGTTACTGGTAAAAAGAAATAGTTTTAAACTAGTATCTTACATTTATTTGAAATTTTTTATATGGCACAAACAACGAAAAAATCAATTACTAAAAAAGCTAAAAATAGTTTTACAAATGGTGTTGTTCACATTCAATCCACATTTAATAATACAATTGTAACGATTACTAATTTAACAGGTGATACTGTTGCTTGGGCTTCAGCAGGAAGTGCAGGGTTTAAAGGAGCTAGAAAAAGCACACCATTTGCAGCTCAAACAGCTGCAGAAAAAGCTGCCTTAGACGCTTTAAGTAGTGGTATGAAAAATGTTGAAATTTTAGTAAAAGGTCAAGGATCAGGCCGTGAAACAGCAATTCGAGCAATAGAGGGTGCAGGGTTTGATATTATTTCAATTCAAGATATAACATCAGTTCCACACAATGGATGTCGACCCCCCAAACGACGTCGAGTTTAGAAACTCTATTTCTACTAAATTAAACTATGAATAACATTTCTATTAAGTGTCTTAAATCAGAACAAATACAATCAGGTGCTTGTCATGGTCAATTTGTAATTAATTCTTTACAAACAGGCCAAGGAATAACAATTGGTAATCAGTTAAGACGAGTTCTGTTAGGTGATTTGGGTGGTGTAGCCATTTCAGCAGTTCGAATTGCTGGCATAACTCATGAGTTTTCAACAATACCGGGCGTTCGAGAAGATATTTTAGAGATTTTGTTAAATCTAAAAGGTATTGTTTTTAAAAGTAAAATACAAGATGTTCAATTTGGTCGATTAAAAATTCAAGGGCCGAGTGTTATAACAGCTGATTTAATTCAACTATCTTCAGATCTAGAAATTGTAAATCCAAATCATTATATTGCAACAATATCTACATCGAATATTCTTGAAATTGAATTTAAATTCGAGTATGGAACTGGTTATAGATTAGCAACTCAAGCTTTTTCAGATGAAGCCGAGAATTATCTACAACTGGATACAATTTTTATGCCTGTTCAAAAGGTAGATTTTAAAATAGAAAATGTTTATGATACTGCTAATAATATTAGTGAAAGATTATTATTAGATATTTGGACTAATGGCAGTATTTCACCAAATGAAGCTCTTGAATCAGCGTCTCAAATTATTATTGACTTATTTGTATTATTGCTTAACAATAAAAATACGAATGAAATTAATCAATTAGATCCAAAAACTCAATCCATTAGTATTGAGCCCTATACTAACATTGCAATTGAAGAATTGCAATTATCTGTTCGAGCGTACAACTGTTTAAAAAAGGCTCAAATAAATACCGTTGGTGATTTATTACAATATTCTCCGGAAAAACTACAAGAACTTAAAAATTTTGGTCGCAAATCTGCCGATGAAGTTTTTTCTACACTAAAAAATAAATTAGGTATTATTTTGAAGTAATAAATGATTTTATTTGTAACTTTTAATTAACTAGTACTCTTCATTATTTATTTTCAAAAAAGATTATGAATTCATTAAATAAAACATTTTTACCAACGAAAGATTACAAAAATCGTAATTGGTTTATCATTGATTGCAAAGGACAAAAATTAGGTCGACTTGCAAGCATAATTACAGCATTACTAAAAGGAAAGATAAAACCTCATTATTTCCCATCAATTGATATGGGAGATTATGTAATTTTGGTAAACGCAGATTCAATTATTGTAAACGAAGAAAGTAAACATTATATTGTTACTCACCCAGGACGACCTGGTAGTTCGTTAAAAATAAAAAAAGTATCTGATTGTCTTCCAAAATTTACGATTGAAAGAGCAGTCAAAGGAATGTTATCAGAAACAGAAACAAAAAGACTGATGCGACGATTAAATATTTACACTGATCAAAATCATCCTCATCAAGCTCAAAATCCAATAGAAATTAATATTTCTGATTTTTATTCTTCTCCACAATTTAACGAGAACATTTCCGAGTTAAATTTATAATTTACCTTTAATAAACTATTAAGACTTAATTCTTTTTATTAAGTTCTTAATGAGATGAGAATAAAGATTTTAAAGAATAATCAAAATATAATTATAAATATTTAAAATTTATGAATTCCAAAATCGAATTAATTTTTCAAAAAAAGAATATTGGACTTGGAAAACGAAAACAATCAATTGCGCGCGTTTTCCTTATCCCTGGAGACGGAAATCTTATCATTAATAAAACTGCTGGTGATAAATATCTACAATACAATGATACTTATTTAAATACCGTATGGTCACCATTAGAAAAATTAAATTTAGACAAACAATTCGATGTTGTCGCTTTAGTTAATGGTGGGGGTCTTACCGGACAAGCTCAAGCTATTCAATTAGGAGTTGCTAGGTTATTATGTCAAACAGATCAAGAAAATCGTAAAATTTTAAAACCATTTGGATTATTAACTCGTGATTCACGAATTAAAGAAAGAAAGAAATATGGTTTAAGAAAAGCAAGAAAAGCGCCACAATATTCAAAACGTTAATTATTATATTTGCTAATAAAATAACATATGCCAAAATCTGATATACATCCTACATGGTTTGAAAACACACCCGTTTTATGCGATGGGAAACCACTTTGTTTAATTGGTTCGACAAGACGTGAACTGCAAATTGATATTTGGTTAGCAAATCATCCTTTTTATACAAATTCACAAGTTATTACTGATAGTGAAGGTCGTGTTGAAAAATTTATGAAAAAATATCGATTAGATACAATCTAACAATAATTTAAAATTTATTTAGAGATAACTGTAATAGTTTATGCCAACAATTCAACAATTAGTTCGTTCGCGACGTATACAAATTAAAAAGAAAACCAAATGCCCTGCACTTGTTAATTGTCCTCAACGACGTGGTGTGTGTACTCGGGTTTATACAACAACACCAAAAAAACCAAACTCTGCGATTCGAAAAGTAGCACGTGTACGATTAACGTCAGGATTCGAGGTTACAGCTTATATTCCAGGGATTGGTCATAATTTACAAGAACATTCTGTTGTTCTAATTCGTGGTGGTCGAGTTAAAGATTTACCTGGTGTTCGCTATCATATTGTTCGAGGTGCACTAGATACTGGTGGTGTAAAAGGTCGAACACAAGGGCGTTCAAAATATGGTGTTAAGAAACCAAAAGCTGAAAAATAAATATTAATAATGTAAAACCTGATTAAAAGATAGTAAAGTTAACTCTTAATATCTTTTAATTAGATAAAAATTTATCAATTATATTATGTCTCGTAGAAATATTTCAAAAAAACGGTTTCCACAAACTGATGAAATCTATAATAGTTATTTAGTTAGTTTATTGATTACAAGAATTTTAAAATCTGGAAAAAAAACTATTGCAAAAAATATTGTTTATCAAGCATTTGATATTATTAAAAAAAAAACAAATGAAGATCCATTAACTATATTTGAAAAAGCTATTCGAAATGCAAGCCCAATAGTTGAAGTTAAGGCTCGACGAGTAGGTGGATCAACATATCAAGTACCTATTGAAGTTAGTGGTTTCAGAGCAACAAACTTATCTTTACGTTGGATTATTCGATATGCAAATCAACGAGTTGGAAGAAGTATGGCGATTAAATTAGCTAATGAAATTATTGACACAGCTAACGATATCGGTAATACTATTAAAAAGAAAGAAGAAACTCATAAAATGGCTGAAGCAAATAAAGCTTTTGCACATTTTAGATATTAACTTCAATCAAAAAATTATTCTCGCTAAAAGCTTTTAAAACAAAATACAATTAAAAAATTAAAGGAATTCTATAATGGCACGTGAAAAATTTGAACGTACGAAACCACACGTTAACATTGGTACTATTGGTCACGTAGATCATGGAAAAACAACTTTAACTGCAGCAATTACTGCTACATTAGCATTAGGAAATGTTAATGCTAAAGTTAAAGCTTACGAAGATATTGATGGCGCGCCAGAAGAGCGAGCACGTGGTATTACAATTAATACAGCTCACGTTGAATACGAAACTGAAACTCGTCATTATGCTCACGTAGATTGCCCAGGTCACGCAGATTACGTGAAAAATATGATTACAGGTGCAGCACAAATGGATGGCGCGATTTTAGTGGTTTCAGCAGCGGATGGTCCGATGCCACAAACACGTGAACATATTTTATTATCAAAACAAGTAGGCGTTCCAGATATTGTTGTATTCTTAAATAAAGAAGATCAAGTAGATGATCCAGAAATATTAGAATTAGTAGAATTAGAAGTTCGTGAATTACTTTCAGCTTATGATTTCCCAGGTGAAGATATTCCAATCCGACCTGGATCAGCATTACAAGCAATTGAAGCAATTACATCGAACCCTGATCTTCGACGTGGTGACAATCCATGGGTTGATAAGATTTTTGCTTTAATGGATGCTGTTGATGAATATATTCCAACACCAGAACGTGATGTAGAAAAAACATTCTTAATGGCAATTGAAGATGTATTCTCAATTACTGGGCGTGGTACAGTTGCAACAGGTCGAATTGAACGTGGTGTTATTAAAGTAGGTGAAACTGTTGAAATTGTTGGTGTTACTGATACTACAACAACAACAATTACTGGTATCGAAATGTTCCAAAAAACATTAGATGAAGGCTTTGCTGGTGATAATGTTGGTATCTTATTACGTGGTGTTACACGTGAAAATATTGAACGTGGTATGGTATTATCAAAACCTGGTACAATTAAGCCACATACAGTTTTTGAATCAGAAGTTTACGTTTTAACAAAAGATGAAGGTGGTCGTCACACTCCATTCTTTACAGGATATAGACCACAATTTTACGTACGAACAACTGATGTAACAGGTGCAATTCAAATCTTTACAGATGATGATGACCAAGTCGTTGAAATGGTAATGCCAGGTGATCGTATCAAAATGACCGCTGAATTAATTTATCCTGTAGCTATTGAAGCAGGTATGCGATTTGCAATTCGTGAAGGTGGTCGTACCATCGGCGCAGGTGTAGTTTCTAAAATTGTTAAATAATTAAAAATTTTTATGAATACAAAAACGAATGCAAAAATTCGTATAAGGTTAGAATCTTTTAATCATGAACTTTTAGTTTCGTCGTGTCAAAAGATTGTAAATATTTTACAAAATACTCCTTTAAACTCTATCGGAGTTATTACATTACCAACTCGTAAACGTATTTATTGTGTATTACGATCACCCCATGTTGATAAAGATTCAAGAGAGCACTTTGAAATTAGAGTTCATAAAAGAATTCTAGAAATTTATTATGATTCAGAGGTTCCAATTTTTGATTTGTTAGTAGAAGCTGATTTACCACCTGGAGTTTTCTATCGTATTTGTTTATCTTAGTTAATTTTACTTAGGATAAATAACATTCCGTTAGTAAATACTAACAGTGTAATACACAACAACAAAAATTCGAATAAAAAACAATTTTTCACCTTTTAAGATTACCCTCAAAAATTACAGAGTAAAAGATAGAAAGTAATCTTTTACTCTGTAACTTTTGGGGGTAATCTGTTCATATATAGCTTCTGGCTTCTTTTTGCAGTAATAATGGCTCTTATTAAAGTCGCTAGCTTTTTACTTTTAATTTCTCGTGACACTAGTGACATTTCTTTAAGTCTTGCTCCGCCACGCACTACCGGTAATTCTAAAGGTTTACCATCTCTAGAAACCGTTCTTACTGGAGATTTTTTTTTATTTTTTTTTCTAATAACCCATTTTTAAATTGAAAACCTATCTCATAACTAATTTTTCTTATTTCGTTAGTCATAAAAAAATTATTAAGCTTAATAAATAATTATAAACAACACTTAAGTGTCCTATGTCACATTACCTAAAAACTAGTGTGATACCTACAAAAAAAAGATAATGGATTTAAAAATGAAGTTAAAGAATCCAAAATACACCCCCATAAGCCAAAATAAAGCCTCTGACGACACCAAAACTGCTCAGCAAGGCGTATTCTACTACTCGATACTAGAAATTCGATTTTGACGCTCTTCGTCCCCCATTTGATTCACGTAACCAGAAGTTGAATTTAAGCTAGGATGCCCGATCGTTTCTCTCACAAACTCAATATCTTTTGTGTCTTTCCATAATTGAGAAATATAACCAATTCGAAAACTGTGACTTGTAATCACTGGTTGGAACGGAAGAAGGTTTGAGACATAATGCATTACCCTATTTAGATCCATCGTAATTGTTTATCGACGAAGCATTTGAGTAGGTTTTCGATCCGACGGAAACACATACGAATCTTCATCCTTCATTAAGAAGTGGATAGATTTATTTTTTTAAAAGCTAAATCTATATTTAAAATATTAACTAACAAAAAATAAAATGCAATATTCGTTTAACAATGTTTATAATTATTTGGGAACGGAGGGACTTGAACCCTCACAACTATCACTAGTCAACGGATTTTAAGTCCGTCGTGTCTACCATTTCACCACATTCCCTAATTGGTATATACATATAGGGTATTAATATATATATCAAAAAACAATACTATAGTTAGAAATTTAGAAGGCGGCACCCAGATTCGAACTGGGGATCGAGAATTTGCAATCCACTGCCTTACCACTTGGCCATACCGCCGTATTTAAATATCTTTCTTCTCTTGTTTATCATACTATAATACATTAAGTCATAATTTTACTACAAAAATTCAAATGAAAATTAATGTATAATATACATCAAAGTGAATAGAATCAAAAATCTTCAAATTTAAATAAGAAACTATCTATGTTTGAAAAATTTACTGAAGGCGCAATAAAAGTTATTATGTTGTCGCAAGAAGAAGCACGACGTATGGGCCATAATTTTGTAGGCACAGAACAACTTTTATTAGGTGTTATCGGACAAAGACATGGAATTGGAGCAAGAGCTTTAAAAAAACTAAAAGTTACATTAAAAAAAGCTCGTAAAGAAATTGAATTGTATATTGGTAGAGGTACTGGATTTGTAGCATCAGAAATTCCTTTTACTCCAAGAGCAAAACGAGTTTTAGAAATGGCAGTTCATGAAGGGAAAGATTTAGGTCAAAACTTTGTAGGTACTGAGCATATTTTATTGGCACTTATTGCTGAATCTGATGGTGTCGCAATGCGAACATTAGATAAATTAAATGTGGATATACATAAATTACGAAATTTAATTTTAACGTATATTGAAGAGACACAAGAAGAAATTCTACGTCCTTTAACACAAGCAGAAAAATTCTTATTAGAACGTGAGAAAAAAGGTAGTCCAACCCCTACTTTAGATGAATATGCAGAGAATGTTACAAAAGAAGCAATTGATGGTAACTTAGATCCAGTAATTGGACGTGAAAAAGAAATTGATGACGTTATTGCTGTATTAGCAAGACGTACAAAGAATAATCCCGTTCTTATTGGTGAACCTGGTGTTGGTAAAACTGCTGTTGCTGAAGGATTAGCTCAGTTAATTCTAACAGAAAAAGTTCCAGATTTCTTAGATGGAAGTCTTATAATGGCTTTAGATCTTGGTTCAATTTTAGCTGGTACAAAATATCGTGGTGAATTTGAAGAAAGATTAAAACGTATTGTAGAAGAAGCTCAAAATGACTCAGCAGTTATTATTGTAATTGATGAAATTCATACATTAGTTGGAGCCGGAGCTGCAGAAGGTGCAGTTGATGCTGCGAATATTTTAAAACCAGCATTAGCTCGAGGAAAATTCCGCTGTATTGGTGCAACAACAAATGATGAATATAGAAAATACATTGAGAGAGATCCTGCATTAGAAAGACGTTTCCAACCAGTTCATGTAGAAGAACCAAGTGTGGGTGTAACAATTGAGATTTTACGTGGCTTACGTTCCAAATTTGAACAACATCACACTTTAAGCTATCATGATAAAGCTTTAGAACAAGCTGCAATTCTTGCAGATAAATATGTTGCGGATCGTTATTTACCAGATAAAGCTATTGATGTTTTAGATGAAGCAGGCGCAAGAGTTAGGCTAGAAAATCGACGTTTACCTTTAGGTTTACGAAGTCTAATGCATGAATTACAAGAAACAATCAAAGATAAAGAAGATTGTATTAAAGAACATGATTTTGAAGCTGCAAAACAATTGTTAGATCATGAAATGGAAGTTCGAACACACATTCGAATTATGAAACAATCGGCTCTAACTAGTGAAGCTCGTGGTTTTACTCGTCGTGATGTAGATATGGTTACTGAAACTGATGTATCTGATGTTGTTTCAAATTGGACTGGAATTCCTGTTACAAAAATTACAGGTTCAGAGTCTGCTAGATTGTTAAAAATGGAAGATACAATACATGAACGTATTATCGGTCAAAAACATGCCGTTGTATCTGTTTCAAAAGCAATTCGTAGAGCTCGTGTTGGATTACGAAATCCAAATCGACCAATTGCAAGTTTTATCTTTGCTGGACCAACAGGTGTTGGAAAAACTGAATTAACAAAAGCTCTTTCGGATTATATGTTTGGAAGCGAGGAAAGTATGATTCGTCTAGATATGTCAGAATATATGGAAAAACATACAGTAGCTAAGTTAATTGGTTCACCACCGGGTTATGTAGGTTATAATGAAGGTGGGCAATTGACCGAAGCAGTTCGTTCAAAACCATATTCTGTTGTCTTACTAGATGAAGTTGAAAAAGCCCATCCGGATGTTTTTAATCTATTATTACAAATTCTAGATGATGGTCGATTAACTGATTCAAAAGGTCGTTTAATTGATTTTACTAATGCTATGATTATTATGACCACAAATTTAGGGTCAAAAATTATCGAACGAGAGAGTGGTATTAAATCTAAGTCAGAACAAAGTGAAGGCGGATTTAAAATTACACCTGATGAAGTTATTGGATGGGAACCTGCTCCAGAACCAATTAAAGATCCAGAACTTTTTGAACGTGTTACTAAATTAGTAAATGATGAATTAAAAAACTTCTTCCGACCAGAGTTTTTAAATCGAATCGATGAGATCATTGTTTTTAACCATTTAACAAGAATGGACATTTGGGAAATCTGTGATCTAATGATCAAATCAGTTCAAACACGATTAAAAGAAAAAGGAATCAATTTAATTGTTGACTTGTCTGTTCAAGCATTCTTAACTGATGAAGGTTATGATCCACTTTACGGAGCTCGTCCATTACGTCGGGCTATTATGAAGTATTTAGAAGATACATTAGCTGAACAATGTTTAACAAAAACTTTATATCCCAATACAAAGATTTACGTTCGTCGTAAGAAAGTTGAAGGAACCTTAATGACTTATACAAATGAGTTAGAAGTTGAAGTTGATTTTAGTGATGTGGATCCAAATCTTTTAGATGAATCTACAGAGACAGATGAACCTATGGTAGCTTTAACTCTGTCAGGTGATAAATCAAAAGAAGAAAACTTTAAATCGGATGGTTCTACAGATGATCAACCAAATATAAGTTTAGGTGATGATGAACCCAAACCGACAGTTGCTGGAAAAGCTTCTCGATTCTTTAGAAAAAAAGATTAAATAAAAATAAGGATATTTAATTTTTTAAAAAATTTAATATCGTCATTTTGGATGGCCGGCCATATTTGTTTAGCTTCGACTTTGAAGATGGACTTTAAATTTTACATCTAATATAAATAATATTAGATGTAAAATTTATTCTCTACTTTTCATTGATCTAGAGTATATCTTAGATATGTACTTAGTTGGTCTTAAAACTGGAATATTTGAAGAAACTCTTCCAATTCTGGACAAAAATTATTTTTTATTTAAATTGTCTTAAGATACCCAACCATAACTATGTAATCCTTTTCCTAAGAAATTAACACCTAAATAACAAATCCATATGACGAAAAAACCTAAACCTCCTAAAATCGCGGTTTTTTTACCTCCCCAGCCTTTTGTAATACGAGCATGTAAATAAGTGGCAAAAACTAACCAGGTAATTAATGCCCACGTTTCTTTTGGATCCCAACTCCAATATGAACCCCATGCCTCGTTTGCCCAAACACCGCCTGAAATAATGCCAATTGTTAGAAAAGGAAATCCTAAACCAATAATACGATAACTCCAATTATCAAGACTTTGTAAAAGTTTTAACTTACCAAGTTCAGATATTTCATTAGATGGAGACAATAATTTTGATTCATAATAATCTAACATAATATTATAAAGTGGTAATGAAGAATCATCAATTATTTTTAAATCTACTTCTTTATAACGAGAAATTACTAAAAATAGAATACATAATAAAGAACCGATTATTAAAGTACCATAACTTAATAACATCATACTTACATGCATCATTAACCAATTGGATTGTAATGCTGGAACTAAAGGACTTGCCTTTTGCATTTCTGGTGATAACGTTAAGTTCGCAAAGCCGCTGATTAATAATGCAACAGGGATTAAAACAGATCCGATTAATTTACTTTTTGTTTTTGTTTCAATATACAAATAAATTGTTAATAATAGCCAAGTTAAAAACAATAGTGACTCGTATAAATTACTTAATGGAAAATAGCCTGCGACTATCCAACGCGAACAAAGAATAAAAAATAGTATTCCATTCGCAACTATAGTACTTATTTTACCAATTTTTGCCAATAAATATGAATCACTAAACAATGATAAATTAATCCAATATGTTATCATTGCAAATAACAAAACTCCAAAAACTATATTTGATGAAAAGTTTTGAATTTCATTCCAATCCATGAAATTTCTCCAATAAAAATTTTTATACAAATTATCTTATAGTATACCATTCTACTATAAGATAATTTGATTTTGTCTATTTTTTAAACCTTTTTATTAAGATTTTTAGACAGTATCCTTTTTCAACAAAGCTCTTTAGAATCTTCGCAACATCAATGTTATATGATTTAGTTACCAATAGCACCAACAAAAACACTAAATAATTGAATACAAATCTCATTGCTCAAAATGAAGAAGGTAACGTTAGTCAAACTAAAATCGGACTTTAATAACAAACCTAAATTATTGAAAAGCTATCCATTTTCACCAAACGACTGACACTGCAATAAATTACATCTAAATAATTTTATTTAATCACAAAAAATTACAATTGACATTAATTTATATTTCAAAGTAGTATAGAGTTAATTTTGATAGAATTAAATTACTATGTCAGTACTAAGAAAATATGAAACAATGATTCTTTTAACCGAAGAATTTAATGATAGTGAATTGAAAACATGGGTTTTCAATTATGCCAAAAATTTAAGAAAATTTAGTGTCTGTGATATCTCTGTAATTTCGCGTGGTAAGCATAATTTAGCATATCCTATTGATAATAAAATGAAAGGTAACTATATCCAACTTAACTTTTCAAGTATGCCGAAATATATAAACAATTTTTCTAATATTCTAAAAATGGACTCGTATGTGTTAAGATTTTTAATATTTAATAAGCAATTATAATTACAAATAATTTTAATAAAATTATTTGTAATTATAATTAAACTGTGATAATGTCTATCTAGTTAATATATCCTCAGTAGCTCAGTGGTAGAGCAATCGGCTGTTAACCGATTGGTCGTAGGTTCAAGTCCTACCTGGGGAGTACTTATAACAAAAATTTATGCATGAAAGGAAACTTAGATAAATTAAAAATTGGAAATAAAGTTTTTAATTCTCGTTTAATGCTAGGAACTGGGAAATACAAGACTACAACTGATGCAATTTCAAGTATTGAAAGTAGTGATTGCGAGATTGTAACCGTAGCGATTAGACGTTTACCAACTGATCTCAAAAATGATAATACAAGTTTCTTAAAAAAATTAAACTGGAAAAATCTTTGGTTATTACCTAATACGGCCGGATCACAAACAGCTGAGGAAGCAATAAGAATGGCCTTTTTAGGTCATGAGTTAGCTTGCCAAATTGGACAAGAGGACAACTTTTTTGTTAAATTAGAAGTTATTTCTGATCCCAAATATTTATTGCCAGATCCAATTGGAACATTAAAAGCTGCTGAATTCTTAATTAAAAAAGGTTTTACAGTGTTACCTTATATAAATGCTGATCCAATGTTAGCTTTACACTTAGAAGATTTAGGTTGTGCAACAGTTATGCCATTAGGATCACCTATTGGATCAGGTCAAGGTTTAAATAATTTAGCAAATATTAAAATTATTATTGAGAATGCTAATATTCCAGTTATTGTTGACGCCGGTATTGGAAGTCCAAGTGAAGCAACTCAAGCTATGGAACTAGGTGCTGATGGAGTTTTATTAAACACAGCCGTAGCACAATCACGTAACCCAGCTCAAATGGCTCTTGCAATGAAATTAGGTGTTCAGGCAGGTCGTTTAGCTTATTTAGCAGGTCGAATGGAGAAAAAATATTATGCCAATGCAAGTTCACCTTTAGAACAAATTAGCAAATTATAAGAGTTTCAATTAAAAAATATTTATAGGTTAAACTTGTTACTTTTATTTCGGAGTATAAATAGTATTTAATCGTCTAAACCTTTAATTTTTAAATTAAAGGTTTAGAAAATAGAGATTAACCGTTAACAGCTGGAGCTGTTAAAGCAACTGGTAATACTTCACCTGAAGCTAAATCTAATGGGAAGTTGTGCGCGTTACGTTCGTGCATTACTTCCATTCCTAAATCAGCACGGTTGATGATATCAGCCCATGTATTAATTACACGACCTTGAGAATCAACAACTGATTGGTTGAAGTTAAAACCGTTTAAGTTAAACGCCATTGTACTTACACCCATAGAAGTTAACCAGATACCTAAAACTGGCCATAAAGCTAAGAAGAAATGTAAAGCACGAGAGTTGTTGAATGATGCATATTGGAAGATTAAACGACCAAAGTAACCATGTGCAGCAACGATGTTGTAAGTTTCTTCTTCTTGACCGAATTTGTAACCGTAGTTAGTAGATTCGTTTTCAGTTGTTTCACGAATTAAAGAAGAAGTTACTAATGAACCATGCATAGCTGAGAATAAAGAACCACCAAATACACCAGCAACACCAGCCATGTGGAATGGGTGCATTAAGATGTTATGTTCAGCTTGGAATACGATCATGAAGTTGAAAGTACCAGAGATACCTAAAGGCATACCATCAGAGAAAGAACCTTGACCAATTGGGTAAACTAAGAATACAGCAGTAGCAGCAGCTACTGGAGCAGAAAAAGCTACGAAGATCCAAGGACGCATACCTAAACGGTAGCTTAATTCCCATTCACGACCCATCCAACATGCAACACCTAATAAAAAGTGTAATACGATTAATTGGTAAGGACCACCGTTGTATAACCATTCGTCGATAGACGCTGCTTCCCAGATTGGGTAGAAGTGCATACCAATAGCGTTAGAACTAGGGATAACTGCACCAGAGATAATGTTGTTACCGTATAATAAAGAACCTGCAACAGGCTCACGGATACCATCAATATCAACTGGAGGAGCTGCGATGAAAGCGATGATGTAACAAGAAGTAGCTGTTAATAATGTAGGGAACATTAAACAACCAAACCAACCGATGTATAAACGGTTTTCAGTACTAGTAATCCAACCACAGAAACGTTCCCATAATGAAACGCTTTGACGTCTTTCTAAAGTTGCTGTCATAAAAAAAAAAATTGTAATTATAATTCTTCCCAAGCAGTTAACTTGTTATATACAAGTATAAAACAAAATTATAGGTTTTATTAGTCTTTTATTTTATAAATTTAAAAAATTCTAATTCGAAATCAAAAAGTGCACGATTTGTAGTTCCGCCAATAAATAATTTTTGATTTTTTTGAATAATCCATACTTGTGAATATGTTATATAGCTTATTAAAGTACTTAACATTAAAAAGAAAAATCCAGTATAAATAACTGGAATCCCAGGATCTGTTTTAATTTGTAATCCAGTTGAACTTATAATTTCTAATAAAGTAAAAGGTTGTTTAAAATCAATAGTTTCATTTAATTCAATATTTCCTAAAAATGTACCTGTTTCATTGTAAATAGAACAATATCCTTCAAGATTATCAATTAGAGCTATCATTCCTTCATTTAAAGATTTAGTATTTGAAATCCATGTTAACCAAACTTTATTTTGACTATTTAAAATATTTAGTAATGGGTATTCAATAATTTCATTATTCATTGTTTGAAATCGTAAACCAATTAAATTCCAATCAGTTTGATAATAATAAATATTGTTATAAATTAAAGGATAATTAACAGATATAGTTTTTCTATCAGTTTCATTACCTTGAGTATTTAAAACTGAAATATCTGAATAAAATTGAGAAACTGTTTTATTTTTAGTATATGTAATCCAAAAATCGTTAATACGTGCTGATGTTTTTGGAATAACAGTTAATTGACCATTACTCAAAATATTTTGAATGTGAAAATTTTCAGTTTTTGGAACCATTTCTTGGGCTTTAAAACCAAATAATGAACCAATAATTGTTCCAAGTAAAACTAAAATCATACTAAAATGAACTAAAATAGGTGCAATGCGACCAATTAAACCTTTATAACAATAAACAATATTTTTTTGTTGGAAAATAGAGTACTGATTTTGTTTTATGCGAGATAAAATTTTGTTAAAAGAAAAGCTATTCAATGTTGTAAAGATTTTTAATCTATAAAATTGACTAGTTTTTCTAAAAAACTGACATCGTCGTGCAATTTTTAATGAGGGTAATTGTTGTAAAAATGTGCACGAAATTAAAGTTAATCCAAATACAAAAAGTAGTGTGAAGAACCACCAAGTTTTATAAACATGATCGAAACCAAACTGAAGAATACGATCCCATGTTAAAATACCAAAAACTGGATTTGTTAGTGGATAATTTGCTTTATAAATTTCAATAGATTGATCTTGCTCAATAACTGTTCCTATAATACTAACTAAACTAATTAATAGTAAGATAAAAATTGAAAATCTTAAATCTGCGACTAATCGAAAAAGTTTTTGTTTCATCTCATATCTTAATTTAAATATATACGTTTGGAAGAGGCAGATCGAATACGACCGGATGAAGCCCAGTTTTGTAATCTTACCATTTGATCACTTTCTAAATGAGCTAATGGGATTAACTCTTCTAAGGCTAGACATATATCATCTGTGACAAACTCACGTTTCTCATAAAAAGCATGATACATTCCTTCAATAATACTTTGTCGAATTTCTGCCCCCGAAAATGACTCAGATGACTCAGCTAATATCAAATAATCGAAAGATTTCCAACTATTCGGCCGAAATTCTTGTATATGGATCTTAAAAATTTCTTCACGTTCGTCTTTTTTTGGTAAATCTAAGAAAAATATTTCATCAAATCTTCCTTTTCGAATAATTTCTAAAGGAAGCAAATCAATGTTATTTGCAGTAGAAATTACAAAGACTGGTTTAGTTTTTTCTGAAAGCCAACTCGTAAAGGTTGCTAAAACTCGATTACTAGTTCCACTATCTCCCTTACTTTCAGTATTGCTAAAAGCTTTATCAATTTCATCAATCCAAAGAATACATGGAGAAATGGCTTCCGCTACATTAATCATTTGACGAAGTCGGGATTCAGATTCCCCAACAATACCGCCAAATAATTTACCGACATCTAATTTGAGTAAAGGTAGTTGCCAATCATTAGCAATCGCTTTTGCTGTTAAAGATTTTCCTGTGCCTTGAATTCCAATTAATAATAATCCCCGTGGTGTGGGTAAACCATAGTTTGAAGCTTGAATGCTAAAAGCTGTTTTTCGTTTTTTTAACCACTCTTTCAAATTATCTAGGCCACCTAAATTATCAATTTTTTCAGTTACTGATGAATATTCTAAAATTTCTGTTTGTCTTATAATTTGTTTTTTTTCACTTAGTAAAACTGCAATACTATTCTCATCTATTGTTTTATAGGTTGCAATAATTTTTGAGAGAACACGTCTTATTCGCTCTAATGACAAGCCTTGACAAGCTCGAGTCAAATTTTCGAATAATTCGGAATCAATTTGGATATTTAAAGAACTTACTAATCGATTTAATTCTTGACTAATTTCTTCTTCTAACGGTAGTTGAAATTGTATCACAGTTATTAAATCTTGCAATTCTTTGGGTATTATTAAGTCTGACCCAATAATAATTATTGTTTTTGGCTGTAATTTTAATATCCGGCTAATGTTTCTTAATTTTCTTGAAATTGAAAGATCAGTTAAAAATCTATTGAAATCTTTTAATAAAAATACTGCGGGTGTCTCTGCATTCAAACGTTCAATAAGTTCAAGTGCTTGTAATGGGTTTCGTTTTGCAAATCCTTCATTATTTGGATTATTTGTATAACCATCGACAAAGTCCCAACTATAGATACTTCTATTTAAATTTGTCTTGACATTTTTTCTAATGACGTATTCTACACGGTCTTCTTCAACGGTATTAATATAAATGATTGGATATCGAGCTTTTAAAAAAAGAGCTAATTCATCATTAAATTTCATAAAATACTTATTCAAAAAGTCAGTTTGTTAAATTAGTATTATATTAATTTTAAGTAAAAAATTATTTATTATTAGAGCAATTCCAAAGAACTAGCTCTAATAATTAAAAATTTATCGACGGATTGCTAAGTTTTTACGACCTTTTTTACGTCGTGTCCGTATTATCTTACGTCCTTGAGGAGTTGACATGCGTGCTCTAAAGCCTGAGACTTTCAAAACCGAACAACGGCCTTTATTGGAAAGTGTATGTTTTGTCATAATAATTAATTTAATTTTAACTTTTTTTTATAAGATCGATGATCTTAATAAATCATAAATCACAAGATGTCTCAGTAATTCTTCGCGAGTTTCGAACATATAAAAAGCATCTTGCTTATATTCATATAATGGATTTCGCTGTCCGTATCCTCGCCAACCCACTGCTTCTCGTAATAATGTCATTTTTTGCAAGTGTTCACGCCAAATTCTATCTGTATTTATTAAAATGATACTGCGTTCCAAATTTTCTATAATACCATCTCCATAGACTGATAGTTCTACTATTTTTGATTGGTAAGTTAACCAGAACTCATTAAATAAATATATTTTTAATTCATATAAATCGAAATCATTTATGAATGAATTAGAATCTTTAATTTGATTTACTATTAAATTTTTACCAAATAAATTCTCAACCAATGATATTGTTTCTTGATTACAAGATTTCTCTTCACTTAATTCTAATAAAATTTCTGTTATGATTTGCTCACCATAAGCAAAAATATTTCTTTGAACAGAAGCACTTTCTAGAATTTTTTTTCGTTCATGATAAACAATATTTCTTTGTTTATTTAAAACGTCATCATAGTCAAACAAATTTTTTCGTTGTTGGTAAGCTCTTTCTTCCACACGTTCTTGAGCAGAATCTAAACTTTTTGTTATAAATTCAGATTCTAATGGTGAATCATCAGGAATTTGAGTTTGCATAAAATTCTGAATTTTTGGTCCACCGAAAAGACGTAATAAATTGTCATCTAAGCTTAAAAAGAATCTTGAAGTACCAGGATCCCCTTGTCTACCACAACGTCCACGCAGTTGATTATCAACTCGTCGAGAATCATTTCGTTCTGTCCCGATAATATAGAGTCCACCTAAATTTTTAACAATTTTATTTTCTTGTTCTTGTGGGTTTTTATTGTAAGAAACTAATTCGTTAATTAAAAATCGAATTGAACATTGATAAGACGTAACTGGGATCGAAATACAATCATTTTCTCTTAAAATCCGAAGAATATCCAAATCAGATAATTTTAAAAAACTTTGATCATTAATTAAAGACAGTAAAACACTTAAAAATTTATGAGAACTTCCTTCAAATCGAGTTATTAGTAAAGATTCTAAAAGACTTGTATTTTTTGAAAGTTTATAATTTTTTGAAAGCGTTAGAATATCATATAAGGTTTTTTGGATTTTAAAATTAATATTTCCACCTAAAATAATATCTGTTCCGCGACCAGCCATATTAGTAGCAATAGTAATACTACCTTTTTTACCAGCTTGTGCAACGATTTCGGATTCTCTTCTAACATTTTCTGGTTTCGCGTTTAGAATTTGATATGATAATTTATATTCATTCAATAATTGAGCAAGCATCTCTGATTTTTCTACTGTCGTTGTCCCAATTAAAATGGGTTGACTCGTTGAAGAAATTTTGTTGCATGCTTGTGCAATAGCATTCCATTTTGAAAACTGATCTTTATAAATCAAGTCTGGAAAATCTTTTCTTTGAGTTGGCCGGGCAGTTGGAATTTCTTCAACTAATAAATTATAAATTTTTTCAAATTCAATTTCAGTTGTTTTTCCAGTACCAGTCATGCCAGATAATTTTGGATAAAGTAAAAAGAAGTTTTGATATGTAATCGCAGCTACTGTTTCTGTTTTTTGGCGAATTTGTAGTCTTTCTTTTGCTTCAATAGCTTGATGTAAACCATCTCCCCACCGACGATCTGGCATAATTCGACCAGTAAATTCATCAACAATAATGATTCGATTATTTTGAACAATATAATGAACGTTATTAAAATATAAAGCATTTGCTTTAAGAGCATTAATAATATAAGGTATCCAAGGATCTCTTGGATCATATAAATCTTGAATGCTTAAAATTTTCTCAATTTGCTTACTACCTTCTTCAGTTAAAATAACATTCTTATTTTTTTCATCAACTTTATAATGAGTATTAAGTTCTAAATAGTCAGTAATTTCTGCTGCTACAATATATTTCTCAATTGGAGTCTGAATATTGTTTGAAATGATTAGTGGCGTTTGAGCTTCATCAATTAAAATAGAATCGACTTCATCAATAATACAATAATTAAAAGGTCGTAAAACTACATCAGTTAAATTTAATGCCATATTATCACGAAGAAAATCAAATGTTACTTCATAATTTGTAACATATGTTACATCAGCATTATAATTTTCTCTTCTTTCAAAAGTTGACATGCCTTCTTGAATTAAGCCTGTATTTAAGCCCAAAAATCGATAAATTTGACCCATTGAAACTTGGTCTCGATTGGCTAAGTAGTCATTTACAGTTACAATATGAACACCTTTTTTTGTCAATGCATTTAGAAAAGCCGGTAAAGTTGCGACAAGCGTTTTTCCTTCACCCGTTTTCATTTCAGCAATTTTCTGATCGTTTAAAACAAGTCCACCAATTAATTGAACGTCAAAATGTCTTAAACCTAATGTTCGTAAACTTGCTTCTCTTGTTAGTGCAAACGATTCAGGAATTAATGCATCTAAATTTTGATTCGCGTCGTATTGTTTTTTTAATTTTAAGCTTTTAGCCCTTAATTCACTATCAGTTAATCCTTTTAAGTTATCTTCTAATGTATTGATTTGATTTATAAAACTTTGATATCTATTTACAAGTGAATTGTTAGTAAATGGGTTTTTTAGCATTTTAAAATTATTTAAAATTTTTTTAAACAATAATGTTTACACGTTTATGCTTTCCATCTTTATAATCAAATTTTATAGTTCCATCTTTTAATGCAAATAAAGTGAAATCTTTACCGCATCCAACATTAGAACCAGGTTTAAATTTCATACCGCGTTGGCGAATTAAAATATTCCCAGCAATTACTACTTCACCGCCAAATCTTTTAACTCCTAATCTGTTTGCGTTTGAATCTCTACCATTCTTTGTGCTTCCAGCACCTTTTTTATGTGCCATTAATTCTGACTCCTAATTTTAAATTTAATTAATAATAATGTCTTCAATAAGAACTCGAGTTAATTCTTGTCTATGACCTTGTTTTTTTCTCGTTTTTTTCTTTGGTCTCATCTTATAAACAATCGTTTTTTTACCTCGAAGATGCTCTAAAATTTTTCCTTTAATCTTGACAGTTTCTAAATAGGGCTTACCTATTAATACATCACCATCATTATTTAATAATAAAACACGATTTAAGGTGATTTGTTTACCTAATTCTGTTGGGATTCGATTGAAATCATAATATTTTCCTGTTTCAATCCAAAATTGCCTTCCACTTATTTCGACAATTGCGTATTTCATAATCTAAATTAATTTATTTTTATTTAGACTTATAATACTAGATTTTTTTTTAAACCGTCAACTTTTTTAGAATTATCTTTTAATTTTCTATATTACTTTTTAACCGTGACAACTCATTATAAAAAAATCCAAAAGCTTTTGATTTATAACATTCTGGACTACTAATAATACTTAATGTTCTAGTAATTCGAATATTTTCAATTTTAAGAATTTCAATTGTCTTAAGTTCAATTTCTTTTTCAATAGCAGATGAAGATACAAATGCAGCTCCGAGTCCTAAACTTACTGCCGTCTTGATTCCTTCAATCGAGTTAAGTTGCATGATAATTTTCAATTGTTTTGTTTCAATTTGGTTTTGAATTAGGATATTGTCAATAAATTTTCTGATTGTAGAATTGGAATTTAAAGTGATAAAATTTAAATGATAAAGATCTTCTTTGGTGATTTTCTTTTTAGTTGCGAAGGGATGAGATTTAGCAATAATTAAACTAAATTCATCTTCAACAAAATTTTCTACTATAAGATTTTTTTTTAGGTCATTTGGAATTTCACCACCAACAACTGCAAGATCAATTTCTCTATTTAGTACATTTTTCGCAATGACTCTTGTTGAATTTACTTGTACCTTTAGATTAATCTGAGGATAATTTTGAGCAAATAAAGCGAGAACACGAGGAAGTAGATAAATTCCAATCGTTTGACTTGCTCCAACAGTCAGATTACCACGTTCACCATTTTTTAGATCAATTAAAGCCCGACAACTTTCTTCACATAAGGCTAAAATTCTTTCAGAATACTGTAAAAAAACTTTCCCATTTTCAGTTAAAGAAATCTTATTATTTTCTCGATTGATTAATAAAATATCAAGATTTTTTTCCAATGTTTTTATTTGTTTACTTAACGAAGGTTGTGAAAGATGTAATAATTCTGCTGCTTTTGTGAAGTTTTTTTCTGTCGCAACTGCTTTTAAAACTCGTAATTGTTGAAGGGTAAAAGGAAGCATAATTATATTTCATTTTAGATTATTAATCGGGAAAATTAAAAAATAATTTGGAATAAATAAAATTACGGATGGAGAGACTCGAACTCTCACAACAAAAGTTACTAGGACCTAAATCTAGCGCGTCTGCCAATTCCGCCACATCCGTTGAATTCTTATGTTATGTTAAAAAGTTTATTCTATACTATCTTGTGCCAATTTTCATTATGCTACTATGACTCAGACGTATTTAATTAAATTCATATTTCTATGGATAGCTTCCTGTAAAAAACGTAATAATTAGTTGATTAATCTTAGATCCTCCGATAGGTGAAAATCATATTATTATTCCAATTACTACAGTTTAACAACTAAAAAAGTTGTAATTTTCTAATATGTTTATTGATAAATATTCTTATACACCATCTAATATTTTAGCAATTAAGATAACTTTATTAAATGGTGGTTCTAGAAGATTATCTGAAATTCATTCATGACAATTATTCATCATCAACGTATATACTATAGACAAAACTAGTTGTCTTTCCACGTAGCATAGATTTGGCTAATGATAATGATTTTTGGGCAGCTGCAAAGCTTTTTCTTTTCCAATTTGCTTTTCGAGCGTTTTTCTTAGATTTTGATGTTCGTTTTTTAGGTACAGCCATTATTTATTTATTTTTAAATTTTTCTATATAAATATTACAGTACAATATATATATATTAGATTCTTTAAAAAGTCAACTCTGCCTGATATTTTTTTACTTTCGTTGTAAAATAGGAAAATTAACGGTTTAAACGTTGAATTTGTTGAATCGCTAAACGACCTATATTAAATAAAGCCCATGATGCTGCCACTAATAAGGGTGCAGCAATTACTAATAAACGAGTATCCATAAGTGATAATCCTTTTGAAATATGTAAATTAAATACACTATATATTATAATTAAAAGATTTAAACTTTCAAGATCAGAATTGAACTTCTAAAATTTAGGGTGAAAAAAATTATAAAATGCTTAAAGTAAAACTGCATTCATTAATCGAAATGCTGAATTATGATCAAATTTCCTCTTAACTTTACATGTACTGTTATTGGATTTACGATAGCACCTTAGATAAAAATATCAAATCTTTTAGCTTTAATAATTTTCTTATTCTTTTTAAATCAAAGAGGTAAAGAATATACCACTTCAAAATGGAATTGCAGATGCTGCACAGTTTTTCGGAGCCAATTGCAAGGAGAAGATTCTTTTGAATGCTACTCTAGCAATATCAAAAACTGCTGCTTTTGTCACTCTATTTGCTATTGCAGCGGGTGAGCTGAAATTTCCTGGAGTTCGACAACAACAGTGATGTAAGCATAAGAAAGAAAAAAATATGTGATAATTAATTTAACTAATTGCATATAAAAAAGCCATACTACAGCAAACCCGTGTAGTATAAGAACACGGGTCTTGTGTTGCAAGAGTAGCAGTGGTAGAACAGATGTACTTTTATGATTATCCATCTTCCTTTCTTACTTATCAAAATAGCTAGGAGTTACAAGTGAAGCTTCAAATAGTTCAAGTTTTTAGTGCGTGCAGTTTAGATTTTTGTGTAGAAAACTTTTTAAGTCGATTTATTGGCTCTAATCAAAAACAAGTATGAATTAAAAAATAATTATTGAAGTACTTGTAGGTACTGGTCTATCGCCTTTGCGAGGTAGTATGTTGGCCAAGTTTTTAATTCATATCAGTGGAGGTTAATCATGGCTTCTATTGGGAGCGCTTTAGATGTGGTTGGCAAAGGAATCCCCACTATTTTCCCTATTGTTCGAATTATAAAAGTTATTCGTTATGGATCCAAGGTGACAAATAGTACTAATCCCTGTAGAAAATCCTAGAAATAATTGTTATTAAGGTTTTAATAGAAACTGGTTCATAATTTAAGAGTACTTCGGTCATTGTAAAACAAGCCGTTGCTAACCTTGGTTATGGGGCAATATCGTTAGATCAAGAACCAAATACGCTAAAATATAGAGCACAGAGAGCCAGATGAACTGGGTATTTTATCGATACAAATTTTCTAGTATTGTATTTTTGTTTCTTTATATTGTAAGGGAACTAGACCTATTGACTCTAGCAGAGAGCTATAAAAAGCCAAACCTTTCCAGTAATTTTTTCAGGAATCATATCTACTATATTAAAAACTAAACTATTAAAAACTTTGGCATTGAACTATCTTCCCAGGAGGTCCCCCTCCAAGTATTGTCGTCGATTTATAACGTTTCACAACTGAGTTCGAGATGGATCAGTGTGGTTCCGCTTAATACACTAAAAACACCAAAGCAAAAAAGTACTTTCTAAGAAAGTACTTATTAGTAGATTAAAAAAATTCAAGTCTTCGGTCTGTTAGTACATCTCAGCTCATCTATTACTAGATTTATACTTAATGCCTATCAAACGGTTAGTCTTACCGTGACCTTATTCACTTACGTGATGAGAATACTTATCTTGAGGTGGGCTTCCCACTTAGATGCTTTCAGCGGTTATCCACTCCATACATAGCTACCCAGCGTTTACCGTTGGCACGATAACTGGTACACCAGAGGTA
>Ga0209712_10000289_pt1 | contig 45746 bp, 37 predicted proteins | sample ArcOceMetagenome_FD_187443 | JGI IMG/M metagenome (GOLD analysis project Ga0209712, IMG submission 187443) | Marine eukaryotic phytoplankton communities from Arctic Ocean - Arctic Ocean - Greenland ARC118M Metagenome (SPAdes) (version 2) | ecosystem: Environmental > Aquatic > Marine > Oceanic...
CAAAATCAATGCATGAAGACCAACTTGGTTCCGTTCCCTATCCTTGGGGGCCAATGACTTTTGGCTTTGGGTTTGATGTTGCCAAGAATCACCCCTCTCGACCAAAAGGAACCTATAGCTGGGGTGGCGCCTTCAGTACTATTTTTTGGATCGATCCAACAAATGATTTAATTGTTATTCAATTAAGGCAAGTGCTATCGTCTCCGTTTAATAATGACATCAATTCTAAACTAGAAAAAATTGTTTACAGTGCTTTGGTTAACCCTAAGTAGTTACAAGAAAAATCTATATTAAAAAAGCCTCATCATTACTGATGAGGCTTTTTTAATATTCTAAACTGGTGCAATTGTTTACATTTTCATCAACCAAGTTTTTGCATCAACTGCTTGTGCAATCATCTCTTTTAATTCAGAAATCTCAACACGCTCTTGTTTCATGGTATCTCTATGACGTATGGTAACCGTATTATTTTCTAGGGTTTCATGGTCTACAGTAATGCAAAAAGGAGTTCCTGCAGCATCTTGTCTTCTGTAGCGTTTACCAACAGCATCTTTTTCATCGTAAAACACATTAAAATCCCATGATAAGTCTTTCATGATTTGACGAGCAACTTCTGGTAAACCATCTTTTTTTACCAAAGGTAAAATAGCCGCCTTGGTTGGCGCTAACACCGCTGGAAGTTTTAATACCGTCCTGGTAGTATTGTTGTCTAATTCTTCTTCTACCAACGAATTAGAGAAAATTGCCAAAAACATTCTATCCAATCCAATAGACGTTTCCACCACATAAGGAGTGTAACTCTTATTTTCTTCATGATCGAAATATTGTAGTTTCTTCCCAGAAAATTCTTCGTGAGCTTTTAAATCAAAATCTGTTCTTGAGTGAATTCCTTCTAACTCTTTAAATCCAAATGGAAAATTAAACTCAATGTCTGCTGCTGCATCTGCATAATGAGCCAATTTATCATGATCATGAAAACGATAATTATCTTGTCCCATTCCTAGAGATAGATGCCATTTTAAACGATTTTCTTTCCAATGATCATACCAATCTTTCTGAGTTCCTGGTTTTACAAAAAACTGCATTTCCATTTGTTCAAACTCACGCATTCTAAAAATAAATTGCCTTGCTACAATTTCATTTCTAAATGCCTTACCAGTTTGTGCTATCCCAAAAGGGATTTTCATTCTCCCTGTTTTTTGAACATTTAAAAAGTTTACAAAAATTCCTTGCGCAGTTTCTGGACGTAAATATACTTTCATAGAACTCTCTGCAGAGGCACCTAGCTGAGTACCAAACATTAAGTTGAATTGTTTTACATCTGTCCAGTTTTTAGACCCTGTTAACGGATCTGCAATTTCTAATTCTTCTATCAAAGCTTTTACATCAGCTAGATCTTCATTTTCTAAAGATGCTCCCATTCTAGAAAGAATTGTTTTAATTTTTTCTTGATATCCTAAAACTCTCCCGTTGGTAGATAAAAACTCTTCTTTATTAAATGCTTCTCCAAAACGTTTGGTCGCTTTGGCTACTTCTTTGTTTATTTTTCCTTCTATTTTAGCGCAGTAGTCTTCAATTAATACATCTGCTCTGTATCTTTTTTTTGAATCTTTGTTATCTATCAGAGGATCGTTAAAAGCATCTACATGTCCTGAAGCTTTCCAGGTGGTTGGATGCATTAATATTGAAGCATCTAAGCCTACGATATTTTGATGCATTTGCACCATTGCTTTCCACCAATAATCTCTAATATTTTTCTTTAACTCTACTCCGTTTTGAGCGTAATCATACACCGCACTTAATCCGTCATAAATTTCACTAGATTGAAAAATATAACCGTATTCTTTTGCATGGGAAATTACCTTTTTAAACTGATCATCTTGTTGTGCCATAATGTTGGTAAAGATACGGTAATAAAGAAATTTTTCAATAAAAAATTAATCCTACTTTACAGAATACTGCAGATTGAATTTATTGTTTTTTCTTATCTTCACTAAAAAACGCTGAGGAAATGAAAAGTTTAAAAAATATTTTTAATCTCTTTTATCCATCTATTTGTATTTGCTGTGATCAACATTTATTAGATCAAGAAAAAACAATATGTATAGAATGTAGGTATGATTTACCTTTTATAGATAATGGTGACTTCACAACTAACCTATTATCTCAAACTCTTGATGGAAGAGTCCTTATTGAAAAAGGAGCGTCTTTTTTATATTATCATCCCGAAGGAAAAGTAAAAAAAATTCTTCATCAATTAAAATATAAAAACAATCAAGATGTTGGTACTTTTTTAGGAAAGTGGTTCGGTCAGAAGCTACTAGAGTCGTCTTTATTTGGAGAAATAGACTATATCATCCCAGTGCCCCTTCACAAAAAAAAATTAAGAAAAAGAGGCTATAACCAATTGACTAAATTTGGAAAAAGTTTAAGCACTATTTTAAATATTGAATATCTTGAAGATGTGTTAATAAGAAATTCCGATACAAAAACCCAGACTTTTAAAAACAGAGTAGAACGATTTAAAAACCTCATGAATAATTTTAGTATTAGAGATACCGTACTATTAAAAAATAAACACGTTCTTTTAATTGATGATGTAGTCACTACTGGCGCTACCCTTGAGGCTTGCTGTAAACAATTAATAAAAGCTGAAAATATTAAAATTAGTATTGTAACAATCGCATTAACTGAGTAAAAATTAACAAAACTCTGACATTATATTCCAAAAAATATATTGTTTATTTGTAGTAAAATACCTGAGTTGAAAAAAATACAATCTCTTTTTTTAATAGTTCTTGTTTTATCTTTTTCGCAATGCGCAAAAAAAGGAAGACCAAGTGGTGGTCCTAAAGATGAGGATGCTCCATTATTTGTTACTGCAGATCCACCTTACGAAAGTATTAATTTCAATAAAGATGAAATAAACATCTACTTTGATGAGTATATAAAGTTAAAAGACATTAACAAACAACTCATTATTTCTCCACCTTTAAACCCAAATAACCCTTCCTTAATTTCCCCTCAGGGAAGCCCAAGTAAATATATAAATATCAAAATTTTAGACACCCTATTAGCAAACTCTACTTATATTTTTGATTTCGGAAATAGTGTGCAAGACAATAATGAATCTAACACACTAGAACGTTTTAAATACGTATTTTCAACAGGAAAATATATAGATTCTTTGACTTTAGAAGGCAATGTTAAAAACTCTTTTAAATCAGAAAATATTGAAAATATAAAGCTATTATTATATAGGTTGGATAGCTCTTATACTGACTCTGCCATCTATAAAAGAAAACCAGATTATGTAACAAGTACTTTAGACTCATCTAATTATAAATTTTCAAATCTTAGAAAAGGAAATTATCTTTTGGTTGCTTTAAAGGACCTTAGAAGTGATTATATCTTTAATCCTAAAACTGATGAAATTGGTTTTTTAAAAGACACTATTTCACTTCCTAGAGATAGTATTGTTGGAAGTGTAGTCTCCATCTTTAAAGAAGAATTACCTTACATATTTAAACGTGGAAAAGAACTGCGAAAAGGGCAACTTATTTTCGGATACGAAGGAAAAACCTCTAATCTAAAAATAGAAACACTCTCTTCAGTTCCAGATGATTTTCAAACCATCATTTTTCCTGAAAAAGGAAAAGATACCTTAAATCTTTGGCACTCACCTATAGAAAAAGATTCTTTAATTTTCAAAGTTAGTAACAACAATAGTAGTATAGATACAGTTATTGTAAAATTAAGAAAGAAAAAAATAGATTCATTAGAAATCAAAAAACTAACTTCAGGTGTACTAGATTATAATGACACCTTATTTTTCGCAACAAATAATCCTATTGTAAAGTTAGATATTTCAAAAATTAATTTTGTTGATGCTGATTCGACAAGCATTCCTTTCTCGCCATTCATTTCAAAAAAAGAAAGCAAATTTGGTTTTATTTTTGAGAAAAAATTCAAAACATCCTATAACTTAAATTTGTATCCAAATGCTTTAACTGATATTTTTAAAACTAGTAATGATACTATAAAGTATCGATTTAGAACAAGAAGTCTTGAGGATTACGGAGAAATAGTACTAGTTATTCAAAACCCTAAAATGACTCCTGTTATCATTCAATTAATAGAGACTAATGATAAAACCGTTGCTCAAGAAATAACATCTAGCAGCGAAACAATATCTTTTAAATACTTAACTCCCAAAAAATATAAGATTAGAATTATTTACGACACTAACAACAATGGGAAATGGGACACTGGAAGTTATTTACAAAAACAACAACCTGAACCAGTAGAATATTTTTCTGAAATACAAGAAGTGAGAGCTAATTGGTTGTTAAATGAAGTTATAAAAATAAAATTCTAACGAGTAACTTATTTATAAAACTAACTATTGGGGTTTGTTAGTTATTAAAGGTATGTATTTTTAAGTTTCTAATTAGTAATCCAATAGAATCGAAGCTCAGTTAACTTTTCTATTGATACAAACAAAAGCGATTGGCAGAAGAACTAAAAAAGTCACTGTTAATCAATAAATTATCTAATTAAACAAGTTTTTTTAATGACATAATAACTCCTAAATGAAGCGATTCGTGAAAATTATTAAAAATAAGAGCTTTCTCCATAGAATCAATCACAAAGCCTGTACTTGTTTTGTATTCATTATATCCTGTAAATATACCTGCCTCATAATCTTCTTCTAAGGTATTAGGCAAGCCATTAAACAACTCTAAAACTTCATCAAATTCTTCTTGTATAAATTGACTTGTAGGTTTTGTTCCTTTCTTATAGGTAGCAATTAATTCATCTGAGACTAAACAATCTTTACCAGAAAGACTATAATGTAACAATTGTTGAGTAACTACTAGATGCGCTATGTTCCAAGCAATATTATTATTAAATCCTTCTGGAATAACATGTAGTTGTTCTAAAGTTAATCCGTCTATATAATGTAAAACTATTGCTCTTGTTTTTGTTAAAATATCGAATTGTATCTTCATTTTTTTAATGTAATTTTATCAAAGATAATTCTTATAAATGAAGAAAGTATATTTTTTACAAACTTGTGACACCTGCCGTAGAATTTTAAAAGAAGTATATTTAGATGGTTTTGAGAGACAAGAAATTAAAGCCAATCCTTTAACAGTTTCTCAATTAGAGGAAATGTATTCTTTTTCAAATAGTTATGAAGCACTGTTTAACAAACGCGCTAAGAAATATAAATCTATGGGATTAAAAAGTGAGCTTATTACTGAAAAAGAGTACAAACAATTTATATTGGATGAATATACTTTTTTAAAACGTCCTGTTTTTATAGTAGAAAATAATATTTTTATTGGAAATAGCAAAAAAGAAATAGATCGTCTGAAAGAAGATATTGGTTAATTATTTCTTAAATATGTTTTCAATCTTAAAACCGAATTTTCTCTAATATCTTGCCAAAATAAATTCATATCTCCTGCATGATAGTTTTTTATCAATGACATAAAAAGACGCATTGGAAACTTGGGGTTGCTAGACCAAACCAATCCATCAGTAATTTCTACTGTAAGCGCTTTTTGATAGATGTTTTTATTTGTGTATAAGAATCCTTTGTGCTGTTCTAAAGTTGATGTTTTAGATGTATCCCAAGTAATTGGATTGCTGGTTACACCTCCATCATACCAATGTTTATCATTTTTGGGATAGTGTCCTTTTTTGAATGTATTCCAAGAAACAAAACCACCAGTCTCAGTTGGTTTTGTCATAGGTTGAATCGTTTTAAACTGATTTGGTTGTATTCGCATTCCAGGAATATACGCAGCTACTAATTTTTTTTGCAGCTCTTTTCCATCAAAAAAATCAGCAAGTAATCTTATTGTGTGGGTGGTTCCTTGACTATGACTTAGCATAATGATAGGTCTTCCTTTATTGTATTTTTCTAAATAAACTTCAAAAGAATTCTTCACATCTTCATAGGCTAATTCTAGTGCTTCTTTACCACCTTCATTATACATTTTATACGAACGGATATGTGCCTGCCGATAAAAAGGGGTGTAAATCTTACCTGAAACAGCCAAGGCAGATGCTTGCATTAAAACTGCTTTTTGTATTACTTTTTTATTCTGTATGGTATCATCAATAGGAACATTCCATCGTATGTCTTCTTTTTCTAAATTTAAAGTGGGGTAAACATAAAAGACATCTGCTTGCAATGTATCTATTTCTTTGGAAGCATATTCCTGAAATGCTGAGGTGTATTTGACTGGAAGTACTGCCCAAGAGGATGTGAGATTATAATCTGGTTTTTCTGGCGAATTTTCTAATTGAAAACGCTGAGTTTCAACTATAGATTTACAACCTGATAAAAAAATTAATACTAGTATAAATAAAAGTCTACACTTCATGTTAGTTCTTTTTATATTCCTCATAAGATTTTTCCTCAACTAAATCTGATCCTGTGAAGACATTAATTTCCTTTTTTACATCAGAACGATTATCATTTACATAATAAACTGCTCGAGCCAAATCTATAAAAATTTGACCAAAATCACTTGCTCGTTCACATTCTCTAATATCATCTTCAATTTTCCACAACTTCTTATTTACTTCCAACAAATCAAGATGAAGTTTTTTTAATTGATCACTGTCTTTACAGTCCTCATAAATACTGTCAACATCTGGAGTTAATGTCTTGTATTCGTGTTGAATGTTGATGATTTTTTTAGAATCTTTAATTTTAGAAAGTTTAATTTCTAAAATAGTGTATTTATCAATGATTTCTCCGTTAGAAACTTCTATTTTCATGTTGTTCTCCCCTAAAGACGGGACTCTGTATTAATGAGAATTTGACAGTAAGCCAACGAGCTTGTTATCATGCTATCAAATTCTAAGTTTATAAAAATTTACGTTCTACAATAGCCATAAAACGTTCTTCAATAGCTTCTTTATTCGTCCAGTCATAATCTGGTTTTATCATTTTATTAATGAACTTTCTTGCTTCTTTTTCGGTTTTAAATGAATTTAACTGAGAAACTACTCGGTTAAAATCTTCTTGACTTCCATCAAACAAATTTTTCACAAATGCAATTCTGTCATTTAAGCCTATTTGAATATCACCTTGCAACTTGTCATTTAATGATTTTTTAGGTGCATTTTCAAATAAATCTGCAACTACATCTGCAGCAATAGTGTCTTTCAATTCTTCCTCCAATGAATGTGAAGCATCTATTGTATTGGTTTTATCTGTCTCTTCTAAAGTTTCTCCTGCCATCTCCTCTGAAGTCTCTTCTGTTTGAGAAAATAAATCATCTTTTTCTTCCGCTGAAGTAAGGTCAATTAAAGATTCATCAATCATTAATTCAATTTCTTCACTTGGTAACTCTTCCTCAATTATTACAGACATATCATCAATAGATCCCACTAATTGATGCTCAACAAGCTCTTCTTGATCTTCTTGATCTTCTTGATCTTCTTGATCTTCTTGATCTTCTATTCTTAAAATAACATCCTCTTTAACTATTTCTATTTTGAGCCTCTTTTCAATATCTTCTTCTATTTCACCCTCTTTTTCTGCTTTTTCACCAGCTTTTTTAACTAACTCAAGAAGTTCATCCTTGGTGTATTCAGAATTTGGTGTATTGTTAATATACTCTTCTACATACGCTAGGACAGCTAATTTTTCATATACCTCGTGCGCCTTTATTTTTAATGCAAAAACATTTTCTTTGTTTTTCATTTGTAAAATACTGTGAGCTAAACTAGTGAGGTCTGCTGCGAGTTTTTTGTGCATAAGTTGTTATGTTTAATTATTTTTTGATCTCATTTTTTAATAAATTTGCCTACATTCACAAATATTTGAGTATAAATCCTCTGAAGCCTTAAAACTACAAAATGTTTCTTGAAAATACAGTAAATCATACAGAACAATTTGGTTGGATAGAAGTAATTTGTGGCTCTATGTTTTCAGGTAAAACAGAAGAGTTAATCAGAAGACTTAAGCGTGCTCAATTTGCAAAACAGCGTATTGAGATTTTTAAACCTCAAATTGACACCCGTTATGACAATGAAATGGTTGTTTCTCATGATGCTAATGAAATTCGTTCAACGCCTGTTCCTATTGCTTCTAATATTAGGTTATTAGCAAATGATGTTGATGTTGTTGGCATTGATGAAGCCCAATTTTTTGACGATGAGATTGTAGCTGTTTGTAATGATCTAGCCAATCGAGGAATTCGTGTAATTGTTGCGGGATTGGATATGGATTTTAAAGGAAACCCTTTTGGCCCTATGCCAGCATTAATGGCAACAGCAGAATATGTTACCAAAGTTCATGCTGTTTGTACTAGAACAGGAAATTTAGCCAATTATAGTTTTAGAAAAACAACCAACGAAGACATTGTCTTTTTAGGAGAAACTCAAGAATATGAACCCTTAAGCAGAGCCGCTTACTACAAAGCGCTTGTTTCTCAAAAAGAAGAAATTCAGAAAGAAAAAAAATCTGAAAATTAGTCCAGACTAATGCTATGAACAACCATGTAACCGTTTTAGAAATTGATGTAAATGCGCTAGAGCATAACCTTCATTATTTTAAGAAAAAACTACATGAAAAAACAAAAATATTAGCTGTTGTAAAAGCTTTTGGCTATGGAAGTGATGGTGCTCAAGTGGCTTATTTTTTAAAAGATAAAGTAGCTTATTTTGCAGTTGCCTATGCACATGAAGGAACCGCCATACGAAAAGCTAAAGTAAGAACTCCTATTTTGGTTTTACACCCTCAAATTCAAAATTTCAATCAGATTGTTAGAGATCAATTAGAGCCAAGCATCTATAATTTAAAAACATTGACTTCATTTCTTGCATATGCTAAAAAGCAAGAACTACTATCCTATCCTATCCATTTAAAATTTAATACTGGATTGAATAGATTGGGCCTTTCTAAAGCTGATATTCCTTTAATCATGGATGCTATTAATAGCTCAAAACATGTCAAAATTGAATCTATTCTGTCTCATTTAGCAGCCAGCGAAGATACCAATGAACGAGTATTTACATTAAATCAACTCCATAACTTTAAAGAGACCATTAAAGAGGTTTATGATTATTTAGAGTATACACCAATAGCTCATACGTTAAATACATCTGGGGTTATAAACTATCCAGAAGCTCAATTTGACATGGTAAGAATTGGAATTGGATTGTATGGTTTTGGGAATGATAAAAAAGAAACTTCACAATTAAAAAATTCTCATATTTTAAAATCTATTATTTCTCAAACTCATTCTGTAAAAAAAGGAGAAACTGTTGGGTACAACAGAGCATTTGTTGCAAATAAAGATACTGAGATAGCTACGATTCCTATTGGACATGCTGATGGCTTGTCAAGAAAATTAGGAAATGGTAAAGGGTATGTGACGATTCATGGTCAAAGAGCTCCAATTATTGGCAATGTATGCATGGACATGATCATGGTTAATATTACTGATATTAACTGCAAAGAAGGAGATGGTGTTTTTATTTTTAAAACCCAAGAAGATATCTTAAATATTTCTTCGGTATCAGAAACCATTTCTTATGAAGTATTAACTCTTATCTCACAGCGAATAAAAAGAGTGCTCATTCACTAATATTTTCTTATTTTTAAATTTATTAATTATTAAAAAAAATTGTGTGAGTATGCTCAAAGAATTTAAAGAATTTGCCATGAAAGGCAACCTAGTCGATATTGCCATCGGTTTTGTTATGGGTGCTGCTTTTAAACAAGTAGTCACGTCATTCACTGGAGGGATTATTTCTCCACTAATAGGATTGGTTTTTAAAGCTGATTTTAAAGATTTAAAATGGGTAGCAAGAGAAGCAGACACCTCTAATAATATTACAGAAGTTGCTGTTTTATATGGTGATTTTATAACCAATGTCATAGATTTTATTATTGTTGCATTTGTAATGTTTATAATTATCAAAGGAATAAATGCCACTAAGAAAAAAGAAGCACCTGCACTACCTGCTGAACCGTCAGGTCCATCTCAAGAAGAATTATTAGCAGAAATCAGAGATTTATTGGCTAAAAAGTAAAAAATTAGAGTAAAATCTCAATTTTTCAATTGAGGTTTTTACTCTATGCTTTATTATATCAAAAAACTCATCACTAACTCATAAAAAACCTTTGGCTTCTCTGCATGTAACCAATGGCCTACATTGGCAATGGTTTTTATAGATGCTTTGGGGAAATGTGCTTTTATCATAGAAGTTTCGTTCTCTTTGATGTACCCAGAATTTCCTCCTACTAAGAATAAGGTTTCTTTATCAAAGGTTGTAAACGGTGGTAATGCTTTTCCCACTTCAATATTATTTTTTGTTAGTGATTGTAAATTAAATCTGTAGGCTAAAATTCCTTTCTCTTTCCAATACACGTTTTTTAATAAAAAAGAACGTACTCCAATGTCGGGAATTAATTCAGTGATTTTTTCATCAACTAATTTTCTAGAATTTTGAATTGAGAAATCAACTGAATTTAATGCTTTTAAAATATCAGTATGATGCGGCTGATAATATCTAGGAGAAATATCTGCAATTATCAATCTATCAACCACTCTCGGATATTTTACAGCAAATAGCATGGCTGTTTTTCCACCCATTGAATGACCTAACAAAATAACGTTCTCTAGGTTGTGATATTGAATATAATTTAACAAATCTTTAGTTAAATTTTCATAATCAAATTCGTCTGCATGAAAACTTCGTCCATGATTTCGTTGGTCAATTAAGTGTATCTGAAAATGTTCTTCAAACTGATTCCCCAGGGATTTCCAATTATCACCCATCCCTAAATATCCATGAAGAATTAAAAAGGGAACCCCTTCTCCAATTATTTTTGAGTGTAATATCTCCATATTATTGAAGTCGATGCAAATACATGTTAACTACGTTTTGCAATCCTAAGTATAAGCTTTCAGAAATTAACGCATGTCCAATAGACACCTCTGCTAAATGTGGTATATTTTGTTTAAAGAACTCTATATTTTCTAAACTTAAATCATGTCCAGCATTAATTCCTACTCCTAGTTTATGAGCTAGAGTAGCTGCTTCAGTATAAGATTTTATAGCTTCTTTATTGCCTTTTTCATATTCACTTGCAAAGTGCTCAGTATACAATTCAATTCTATCAGCTCCGGTTTTAGCAGCTGCTTCAATTAATTTTAAATCTGTATCAATAAAAATAGAAGTTCTAATTCCTGCATTTTTAAACTCGCTAATCACCTCTTGCAAATAAGATTGATGTGTAATAGTATCCCAACCTGAATTAGAAGTAATTTGATCTATATTGTCTGGAACTAAAGTTACTTGAGTTGGTTTCACGTCTAAAACTAAATCCATAAATTTACGGATAGGGTTTCCTTCAATATTAAATTCTGTAGTAACAATTGATTTTAGATCAAAGGCATCCTGATAACGTATATGTCGTTCATCGGGTCTAGGATGAATTGTGATACCTTGTCCACCAAATTCCTGAATATCGGTTGCAACTTGTAATAAATTAGGTACATCTCCACCTCTTGAGTTACGTAATGTTGCTATTTTATTAATATTAACGCTTAACTTTGTCATGTGATTCAAATAAAGCGCAAAAGTACGGCATTAAATGATTTTAAACTATATTAGTAAAGTATGAATATGAAAGAATACATACTAAACGATATTAAGGTATTAACACCAGAGAGTTCTGCAGAAAGGGTTCAGGAGATTTGCAAAAGTCTTCCTATTACCCATATTCCTATTGTTGAAAACGGAAAATTATTAGGATGTATTTCAGAAAGTGATTCTCAAATAATTGAAGATGATACATCTGTTATTTCAAGATATTCACATTTAATTGATCTCTTTTTTGCTAATGAAAATACAACAATATTAAAGCTGATTAAGTTATTTGCTGATAACGAAAGCAATATAATGCCTGTTTTAAATAACAAAAAACAGTATATAGGATATTATGAGTTGCAAGATATCCTAGATTTATTTTGCTCTAGTCCTTTTGTATCCACTGAGGGTATTATTATTGTTATAGAAAAAAATAATAAAGATTTTTCTGTAAGTGAAGCAAGCCAAATTGTAGAAATCAATGATGGAAAAGTACTAGGTATTTATATTTCGTCTGAGGTTTCTGACAAAAAGCAGGCAATTATTAAAATTAGTTCTGAAGATATTAATGAAATTATTCAAACCTTTAGAAGATACAATTATACTGTAATTTCTGAACATGAAGATGATTTTTACTTACAAGACCTCAAAGAAAGATCTGATTACTTACAGAAATATTTAAACATGTGATGATGAAAAAAGTAGCTATTTTTGGACAGACTTACTCAACAAATGCCGAAAAAGAAATAACAATTCTCTTAAAGGCTTTAGAAAAAAACAAGGTGGTTGTTTTTTTCGAAGAAAATTTTTATAACGTTTTAAAAGATCATAATCACCTCTCAAAAAAATATGCTACTTTCATTAGCTTTGATGACTTAAACAGTTCATTTGATTTATTTTTTAGTTTAGGTGGTGATGGAACAATTTTAAGAGCGATTACCTATATAAGAGATTTAAATATTCCTATTTTAGGAATTAATACAGGACGACTTGGTTTTTTAGCAAACATTCAGAAAAATGCTATTGAGGAATCTATTAAATTATTAATTGCTGAAGAATATAAAATTCAAGAAAGGACGTTATTGAGTATTAGAACAAGCCCGCCAGTTGAATCATTTAATGAACTTTCTTTTGCGCTAAATGAAATAACAATTGCAAGAAAGAATACAACGTCTATGATTGGAGTAAAAACCTTTTTAGACAAAGAATACTTAACTAACTACTGGGCTGATGGTTTAATTATAGCAACACCTACAGGTTCCACAGGGTATTCTCTAAGTTGCAATGGGCCTGTAATTTCACCTAATTCTAAAAACTTTATTATTACCCCGATAGCACCTCATAATTTAAATGCTAGACCGATGGTTATTCCAGATGACACCTCATTAGAATTAGAGGTAGACTCTAGAGAAAAGAGCTTTTTAATTTCATTAGACTCAAGAATCACATCTGTCCCTAGAGACACCAAAATCTTTATAGAAAAATCACCTTTTACAATTAAGAGTATCATTCCATCAAACCAATCTTTTTTAACTACTCTAAGAACAAAGCTTCTGTGGGGTGAGGATACCCGAAATGGTTCAAACCAATAGATGTTTTATTACAATAAAAAACTAAAATAGTTGTTATTGAAAAAGACTGCTATATTAACTTTATTAAGCAGATAGATTTATTTATATTTGCGAGCTATTTTTTATGATGGGAAGGTATTTAACACTATTACTATTTATTTGTATTACAAGTAATTGCTTATCACAAATACACGAAATAGGTTTTTTTGTAGGAGGAGTAAATTACGTTGGAGATGTAGGTCGCACAAACTACATCCACCCAAATGATACTGGAGTAAGTTTTTTATACAAATACAATATAAATCCTAGAATGGCAATTAGAGGTAATTATAGTAATTTTTCTATTTCAGGTGATGATGCTGATTCTGAAAATACAATAAGACAACAAAGAGGGTTTAGTTTTAAAAATTCAATAAACGAATTTGCAGTGGGTATAGAGTATAATTTTTATGAATACTACTTTTCATCAAAGGATAAGTTTAGTACTCCATATATTCTAGTTCAACTTGCAGCAGTAGACTATGCAACTCCAAGGATACAAAATGCAGATGGTAGTTATCTTCTTACAAGAAACACTTCTATCTCTGTACCTTTTGGATTGGGCTTTAAAACAAAATTACACGGTAAGATTGCTTTTGCAATAGAAACAACATTCCGTTATACATTTACAGATGAACTAGATTATACTACAAGTAAGTTTTCGGAATTAGATTTTGGAGGAACCTCAAATGATTGGTATATGTTCACCGGAATTTCTTTAGTATATACCTTTGGAAGACCGGCATGTTTTGCCGATCAAAGATAAGATTTATGGATAAAAGATCACTCATCAACTCTCATAACATACCAAAACATGTTGCCGTAATAATGGATGGTAATGGACGTTGGGCTCATGGAAAAGGTATGAATCGAATTTTTGGTCATAAAAATGCCTTAACAGCTGTACGAGAAACTATAGAAGCTTCAGCTGAATTAGGAACAGAAGCTATTACATTGTATGCTTTTTCCACAGAAAACTGGAAAAGACCTAAACTCGAAATAAATGCTTTAATGAGTTTGCTTATAACTTCATTAAATAAGGAATTAAAAACTTTTCAAAAAAATGAGGTAAAAGTTAATGCCATTGGAAATATAAAAAGTCTCCCAGAAAATGCACAAAAAACACTAACAGAAGTAATAAATAAAACTCAAACTAATAATAAAATTGTCTTAACATTAGCTTTAAGTTATGGCGCAAGAGAGGAAATTGTTAATACAATTAAAAACATATCTAAAAAAGTTGTTAATAACGAGCTTACTATCGAAGAAATTGATGAAAAAATTATAAATAATCATTTATATACGTTTAATTTGCCCGACGTTGATTTAATGATAAGAACTAGCGGCGAACAGAGAATAAGTAATTTCCTTTTATGGCAAATGGCTTATGCCGAATTATATTTTACAAATATACTTTGGCCAGATTTTAGAAAAGAGCATTTTTATGATGCAATTATAGAATATCAGAATAGAGAACGAAGATTTGGAAAAACTAGCAATCAAATTACACCAGAAGAATAGCATTATTTATAATGTAGTTATTTTTACTTTTTTATTTACAATTTTATCTTTTCCTGCGAAAGCTCAGATTGTAAAAGACTCCATCGCTGTAGTCAAAAATGATACTATTACCGTACAAAAAAATATTGTTTACGAAAAAGGCAAGGAATACACTCTTGGAGGTATTTCTGTTATTGGTTTACAAAAATTTACAGAATCTACTGTAAAAGTTTTTACCGGTTTAAAAATTGGTCAACCATTAAAGTTACCTGGTGATAAATTGACTAGCGCGATTAAAAAATTATATCAAAGTAAGCAATTTAGTACAGTTGATGTTTATTTAATTAGAGTTGATGGCAATACGATATACCTTGAGTTTGATGTAAAAGAATTACCTCAATTAAATGAGATTAGTATTGCAGGCGTAAGAAAAAATCAATCAAAAACACTAAAAACCGAAGCTGAACTAAAAACAGGTGCAATGGTAACAGATAATTTAATTGTTACCACTAAAAACTATTTTAGAAAGAAATACACCGACAAAGGTTTCTTAAAGACAAAAGTGAGCGTAAATACTAGGAAAGACTCCTCAGATATGAATGCTGTAAACATGAATATTTTTATAGATAAAGGCTCTAAAATAAAAATAAAAAATATAAATTTTCAAGGAAACAATTCTTTAACTGACGGAAAATTAAGATCGGCAATGAGCAATACTAGAAGAAAGTTTCTAGGTAGGTTCTGGAAAGGGTCTAAATATGTTGATGAAAAATTTAAAGAAGATCTTGAAAGTATATTAGATAAATATAGTCGATTAGGTTACAGAGATTCTAGAATATTAGCAGATTCTATTTCATGGAATGAAGACAATACCATTAATATAGACATCAAATTAGAAGAAGGTAGACAATATATATTTGGAGATATTATTTATGTTGGAAACAAAAGCTACACAGATCAACAATTAAATACTCTTTTAAAAATAGAAAAGGGAGACATATATAATGGAGCTATTTTAAAGGAACGTATTACTGGTGATGGATCGCCAACTTCAGATGACATTCAAACATTATATCAAAATAGTGGGTACTTATTCTCCTCTGTAAATGCAGTAGAAACTAGAGTAGTAAATGATTCTATTACTGTTGAAATCAGAATTAGAGAGGATGAAAAAGCAACCATTAAGAAAGTAAGTGTTGTTGGGAACGACAAAACGAACGATTTTGTTATCTTCAGAGAATTAAGAGTAAAACCTGGGTCATTGTTTAGTAGAGATGCAATTATACGTTCTATTCGTGAAATTGGACAACTTGGATTTTTTGATACCAATGTAACTCCTGACGTGAAACCTAACTATCAAGATAAAACCGCTGATATTGAGTTTAATGTGATAGAAAAAGGTGGAAGTCAGATAGAACTTCAAGGTGGTTACGGTGGAGGTTCATTTATTGGAACCCTAGGGTTAACTTTCAATAACTTCTCTCTCCGTAATGTTTTAAATAAGGAAGCCTACAAACCACTTCCAATGGGAGACGGTCAATCATTATCATTACGATTACAAACAAGTAGAACCTTTAATACTTATAGTTTTTCTTTCACCGAACCTTGGTTAGGTGGAAAGAAACCTCAGTCACTATCATTCTCGGTCTATTCATCTAAACAGTTTCAGTTAAACCCACAAACTTATGATGTAGATAAAACCAGAAGTTTAGGGATTATTGGAGCTTCATTAGGACTGGCTAAGAGATTATTATGGCCAAGTGACTGGTTTACTCTTTCACAATCATTTAGCTACCAAAGCTTTGGTTTGAATGATTATCAGTTTAGAGTAGGAGAAGATATTTTAAGTGAAGGAGACTTAAACAACCTTGCCTATAATATTAGTTTAAGTAGAAATTCTGCTGGTCCAAGTTTAATTTTCCCAACCTATGGTTCTACATTTAGTATTAGTGCGAAAGCAACAATACCCTATTCACTTTTCAATGATAAAGACTACAAAAGTTTAGATCCAGCGGAAAGATTTAAGTGGTTAGAATACTATAAATTATTATTTAAAGGTAAATGGTACAACGGTTTTACTAAAAAATTAGTATTAATGGCTAACGCAGAAATGGGATATTTAGGATTCTATAATAATGAATTAGGGAGTACGCCTTTTGAGCGATTCTTTGTAGGTGGAGATGGGATAGCACAATTTCAACTAGATGGAAGAGAAAATATTGGATTAAGAGGGTATGAAAACAACAGATTATCTTCTATTGAGGGAGGCACAATTTATAATAAATTTCAATTAGAACTGAGATATTCTATTACAGACAAGCCATCTGCGTCTATTTATACCCTAGGTTTTTTAGAGGCTGGTAATTCTTATGACAATTTTAGTACCTTTAACCCGTTTAACTTAAAAAGGTCTGCTGGTGTAGGTGTGCGTATTTTTATGCCTGCTTTTGGATTATTAGGTATTGATTTTGCTCATGGTTTTGATCCTTTACCAGGAACAAATACAAAATCTGGATGGCAAACACACTTTATTATTGGGCAGCAGTTTTAAATAATTAGAAATTAATTTAATCTTTTGATATGATGTTTTCAAATAGGAATAGTGCAAAGCTGAAAATCTCTTTATGTGCATTTCTTATTTTTAGTGCATTCGCAATTGCTCAAAAAACACAAAAAATCGGGTATATAGATATGGCGTATATTTTGGAAAATGTACCAGAATATTTAGAGGCTCAGAACACACTGGATTTTAAAATAACAAAATGGAGGAGTGAGTTAGATAAAATAACTAGATATATAGAAAAATTAAAAACAGATTTAGCAAACGAAAGAGCTATATTAACTAATGATCTTATACTAGATAAAGAAGACGAAATCACTTTAAAACAACAAGAATTAAGAAGACTTGAATCTTTATATTTCGGGCCAGATGGAGATATGTTTTTACTAAGAAAACAACTAGTAAAGCCAGTACAAGACCAAGTTTACAATTCTATTCAAGATATTTCAAAAAAAAGGAAATTTGATTTCATTTTTGATAAATCTAGCGATTTAGTATTGTTATATTCCAATAAAAAATACGATATTAGCGAACTTATTTTAAATGAAATTGTAAGAGATAGAAAACTAAAATCAATTAAAGAAAAAAGAGAAAAGAAAAAAGCTCCTAGCAAAGAATTATCCGATAAACAAAAGAAATTTAATGCAAGTAGAGAGGCTGCGATAAAAAAGAAAGAAGAAGATAGAATCGCAAAAAAAAATAAAATAGAAGAGGCCAGAAAAAAAAGAATAGTTGATATAGAAGAAAAAAGAAAAATTTTAAGAGAAAAGAAAGAAGCTATAAAGAAGAAAAAAGAACAAGAAAAAAAAGAACAGGATAATAATTAAATTTAACAAAATGAGAAAATTGAAGAGTTTACTTTTAGTTGCATTTTTAACTTTAGGTATGAGTGGAATTGTAAATGCACAAAAAGTTGGGCATGTAGTTTACGAAAGAGTAATTGCAAATATGCCAGAAACAAGAGCTTTACAAGCAGAATTAGCTAAGATTACAAAAACATACAAAGATGATATCGATGGTATGAAGAAAAAGCTAGATGATAAAATACAGAAATACACTGCTGAACAAGCACAACAAACAGAGGACACAAACAAGCAAAGAGCTCAAGAAGTTCAGGTAGATAACTCTAGAGTTCAGCAAGCTGAGCAAGCTGCATATCAAGATATTCAAGAAAAACAAAACAATAAGTTATCTCCAATAATTGAAAAAGCTAGAAAAGCAATCAGTGAAGTTGCAAAAGCAAAGCAAATTCTTTATGTACTTGACGGATCTGCTGGAAGAGGTCTTTTAGTTGCTGACGGTGAGAACTTGTATGATGCTGTAAAAGCAAAACTTGGATTGTTAGCTGACATGAAGCAGCCAGCAACACCTTCAAATTAAGAAGAAATTCATAATATTTATACATTTTCAAAAAATCCTGCTTTTTAAGTAGGATTTTTTTTATTTTTATAGCTTATGAATTCTATTAAGGAAAATCCTATTGGTTTTTTTGATTCTGGTGTAGGTGGTACATCTATATGGAAAGAAGTGGTACAACTTTTACCATATGAAAATACTATTTACTTAGCGGATAGTAAAAATAGTCCTTATGGTGAAAAATCATCCGAAAAAATTCTAGAGTTTAGTATTAAGAATACTGAATTCCTTTTGAATAAAAACACAAAAATTATAATTGTTGCCTGTAATACTGCAACAACAAATGCAATATCTATTCTGAGAGAAAGATATGATATTCCTTTTATTGGAATAGAACCCGCTATAAAACCTGCTGAGTTAGTTACAAAAACAAAAAAAATAGGGTTATTAGCTACAAAGGGCACGCTAGACAGCGAACTCTTTGAAAAGACATTCAGTACCATAGACAGATCAATTAAAGTCATAGAACAAGTTGGTGAAGGTTTAGTTCACCTTATTGAAGATGGTAAAACTAATTCTAAGGAAATGCATCAGCTTCTTTGCAAGTATTTAAATCCTATGATGAAAGAAAATATAGATGCACTTGTTTTGGGATGTTCACATTATCCATATCTGATGCCTCAAATAAAGAAAATTTTAGGCAATAGTGTTCAAATAATTGATTCTGGTTCAGCTGTTGCAAAACAGACAAAAAGAGTACTTAATAGCCACAAGATTCTTCAAACTAATGTTAAAAAGAAAATTATCCATCAGTTTTATAGTAATAAAAACATAGAAACCTTAACAAACTTATTGAATAGAACTGAGGTTGAAATTATGGAAATAGAATTCTAAAACGAGAAGTTAATGTTAGGACATGCAGCAGCTCTTGGTTTTCTTGTAAATAAGTTAACACCGACTGATACTTGGTGAAGTCCAGAGTCTATTAATACAACATCATTTAACTGTCTAGTATATGTATATGAAAACATCCATTTATTGTAATTAACTCCAATGATTGGTGTAAAATACGCTAAGTTTTCAATCGGGTTTACATCAAAACTTTTTCTGTACGATATAGCTGCCCATAGCTGAGCATTACTAAAATCTTTGTACACTTTTAAATTGAAGTCAGCAATTCTTTCTCCTGTTGCTTCTCTTAGCTGAATCATTAATGAGGGCTCAAATTGAAACATTTCTTTTTGACCAAAGTAGTATCCAAAGGAGAATACATAGTTTCTTAAATCTAGCGGCTCTAGACTGTTATTAAGATTATTTTTAGCAGATAAAAGTAAATTTTTAACTGTAAAATAAGAAGAAAAACCTTTTCTGTGATAAGCGACACTAAAATCAGCATTATAATAACCATCACTAGTTACTATTTGTGAAATAGAAGGATCTCCAAAAAACTGTGTCTGATCAACTTGATTTTGAACTGCAGTTAAAGAAAGCCCAAAAGAAATTTGATTAAAAAAAGAACCTCTATTAATATCTAGGTGATATGCAAAAGTTCCTTGAATTCCTTTTTGTGAATGAAACCCATTACTATCATTAAACAGAATAAAACCTAAAGCAGCTTTATCACGAAAACGATTATGAAAACTAAGAGTTTGTAATGTAGGTGCGTCTTTAATACCTGCCCACTGTTGCCTTGCCGTAAAACGCAACTTACCTGTGTTACCAATACCAGCAGCCGAAGGGTGAACTAAATAAACATTATCGGATAAATAATCAGAATATATAGGGAGTGTTTCTTGAGAAATTACTTCAATTGTAAAAAAAATAGAAATAAAAAATAAAATTAAATTTTTTAATAGCTTCATAAGAATTTAGTAGACTTGGGTCTTGTAAATATATTGTTTTATATCAAACGATACAATAGTATCTATAAATTTAACAACAACATTTTTTTTAAAAAAATTGACTAGTTTATTAGTCTTAACTAAAATTTAAATTACTATAGGAGCTCGTTAAGTAATTTTAATATTTACTTGATAAAGGATGAAAAAAAATTAATAGATAACGTTATTAAAAAAAAAAATATTAACAATTTAAAAAGAATTATTAATGATGAGATTTTGAAAAACCTTACCTAACGAACTCCTGTTCTATTTCTTCTAAAGATTTCCCTCTGGTTTCGGGTAGTATATTTATCATCAAGAAGAACCCGAATAATGCAATCATACCAAAGATAAAAAATGTGAGTGAATTTCCAAGGTTAGACAATTCCCAAGGAAAGATTAACTGAACTAAAGAACTTATTAGTGAGTTAACAAAAGCAATAACACCAATAGCCAAACCTCTATATTTTAATGGGTATAATTCAGATAGTAATACCCACATAACTGGTCCTAATGAAAAGGCAAAACAAGCTATAAAACCTAAAATCCCTATCAATATCAAAGTAGCATTAATTGTGGTAGCAGCTTCCAAAATAGCACCGTCATTTTTACTATATATTTTACTTCCTAAAGCTGCTTTTAAATCATTTTTAAAAGCGATATCACTTTCATAAATTGTATCTGCAAATGGGAGTAGTTTTTGAGATTCAGAAAATTCTAATTGATTAATATTTTCTGTTGACAGTTTGTATGTTGCTTCATTAAAGCCATAGGCACATAATAATAAACTAACAGCTATTCCTGCTGTACCAATTAATAACAATGGTCTTCTTCCCATTTTATCTATTAAATAAATAGCAACAAAAGTAAAAATTACTGAAATTGTACTTAATAAAACTCCAGATGAAAAAGCCGCATCTGTGCCTATACCTGTTTGCTCAAAAATTGAAGTTGCATAAAAATACACGGCATTTATTCCTGTTATCTGCTGAAGAACTCCAACAACTAAACCAATAATAATAATAAAACGTAATGATGGTTTTAATAAATCTTTGATTTTTAATGGAGCCTTATTTTTATCTGAATGTATATTTTTCTCTATGGCTATAATTTCTTGACCTCCTCTTTCTGCACCATGAATTTTATTTAGAACTTTTTTAGCCTCTTCAAAGTTTTCATTTAAGTACAACCAACGTGGGCTTTTAGGTATAAAAAATAGAAAAATAAAGTAACATAATGCAGGAAGTAATTCTACACCTAACATCCATCTCCAAACACTTTCATCAGTTAAAAATGTAGTATCTGATGTATTGTATTTATTAAAAAAATAGTTACTTAAGAATGCTGCAAAAAAACCAAAAACTATATTTAATTGTTGCAATGAAACTAGCTTTCCTCTGTTTTCTGCTGTTGAAATTTCTGCAATATAAATAGGTGCTAAAACCAATGCAGCACCAAATGCTATACCTCCAATAATTCTTGCTAAATAAAGCATTTCATAAGAAGATGCCATCGCAGATAAAACAGCTGAAATAGCATATAAAAAAGCAACAAAAATCAACATTTTTTTTCTTCCAAAAAGGTCACTTAATCTTCCAGAAAACAACATGGCAAACATTGCAGCAAATGATGGGGCACTTACCACCCATCCAGATTGAATTTCATTAAGATCAAATTCTGGTCCAACATATGACATAACTCCTGAAATAATCCCTGCATCAAATCCAAAGAGGAAGCCTCCTATTGCTACGATAAAACTTATAAAAATGGTGTATGCCTTATTGCTCATAATTTCTTTTGATTTTATAAAAAAGTAAATTTAATAAATTATTGTTTGCATTGCTCTTGGTTCTATCTCTAAAAGTGATTCACTGTTACCAACAATCAGTTTATATGTAACTTTACTATCGGTTTTATTCATAACAACGGTTATTATTTTTCCATCTTTATTTTTAAAAGAAGTACTTTCTATAGTTGTTCTGCTTGTTGTAGTACTGACCCTTACAGCACCCGGTTTTATAAATTTTGAGAAGTGGCCAATATAGTAATACGTTGGAGTGAAAATTAATTCTCCTGTTTTTGTATTCGCATGAATTGGAGCGAAACAAAAATTTTCAACATGATTTGGCCCCCCTCTTTCATCTAATAAAATATTCCAATCTGTCCAACCAACAACGCCACTATTAAAATCATTTATTATAGAATTTCCATAACGTTCTGCATTTGGCCAAAAATGTAATTTTTCTGAATCAAATCCTTCTGCACAACCTTCTGTAAATAACATGTTTTTTGATGGAAATGATTCATTTATATTTTTTAAATTGTCATATTTTGGCAAACCACCTGTCCAAGTTTCATACCAGTGAAGACCAATGCCCCAAGCATATTTTGATGCTTCTGAATCTTCAAAAATGGTATTTGCTCTATCAGAAATTAAATCTCTATTATGATCCCAAACAATAATTTTTTTATCTCCTAAACCTGCGTTTTCTAATGTTGGGCCTAGATAATTTTTTAAAAAGTCACGTTCTTCATCAGCTGTGTAAATACAAGATTCCCATCTTTGAATGGCCATTGGTTCGTTTTGAATTGTTAAACCCCACACAGGAATCCCTTCCTTTTCATATGCCTTAATAAATTTTACATAATAATCTGCCCAAGATTGTCTGAACTCTGGAAGTAACTTTCCTCCATATAACATATTCTTGTTGCTTTTCATAAAAGCGGGTGGACTCCATGGACTTGCGTAAAAAACCAGATCCTCTTTAATTAATTCAATCGCTCTTTTTATAAAAGGGATTCTTTTTTTCTTATCCTTTTCTATCGTAAATGTCTTTAAATCTGTATCTCCTTCTTCAATATAGGTATGACTTCCTAGACCAAAATCACTACTATGAATACTTGTCCTAATAATATTATAGCCTATCCCCTCTTTCCCGAATAAAGATTGTAGTAACTTATTTTGTTGATCATTATCTAAAGTTGCAAAAACTTCAGAAGAAGCATCTGTGATGGCGCCACCAATACCTAAATATTTTTGAAAAGTCTTATTGGGATTTATAAAAATAGCCACCTCAGTTTCTAAAGGTTGTACCTTATCTTTAAAAATTTGATCGCTGGTTTTTGTTAATCGTAACTCTGTATCTTTTGCTGTTGTATACACTTGAAGTGCTTTGTTCTTATACTCTTTTAAAGTTGAAATAGATGACGCTTGTAAAACACTTGATTCTTTAACTTTTGAGTCTGTGCACCCTGAAATAAACACTAAAAGACATGCTAATTTGAAATTCTTTAGTTTCATATTTAAATATTGATTATTTCTTGAATTCGTGCTTTACCCAATCTACTTCCATAACCCATACTCCATTCATTGGTGAATCTGTAATTTTAGCATAATTCAAAATCGCAAACATTGGCTCGCTATATCGATCACCCTCACCAAGATTTCGATATATTTCTTTTTGATCAATCCTATAAACAAGATCTGATCCTTCCCATTCAACGGAGTACTCATGATAATCGTTTAAAGTAGCATCAAAGCCTTTTCGCAAACTCCACCAATCGCCTTTATCACATTCATCTAAACTTTTAATAGCTCCAGTGGTAAAATGATCTTTTTGATGATCACCGTGATGTTCAAAAATATCAATCTCGCCAGATCCTGATAACGGCCAACAAATGTTTTCATTAGGTTCTTGAACAGGTGGTTCATTATTTTGAGCTCCTAATATCCACCATGCTGGAAACATACTTGGTTCACCGTTGCTACTGAGTCTTAATCTGGCTGTCCATTTTCCTTTGATAAATTCTTTTCGATTTTTAGATGCGATTCTCCCAGATACATATTGAGTTTCTGGATGTTGTTTCCCGTGTTTGTCAAAATTATCACACGGACGTTTTTTATCAATTTTAACAACTTTTAATTTTAATGTACCATCACTAACTTCTCTAGTTCCAAACTCGTTGTCTGGAACATAACAATGAGTTTCATTATTAACCCAAATACGTTGATCTTGCCAATTATCTGAATTAAAATTATCAAAATTATCGATAAAATCTACTTCCCACGTATTCGTTAAAAGCACCTTTACTGAAAGTAGTTTGGTGTTATTTATAAATGCTGTTGAGATAATAACAATTAAGGTTAGACCTAGGAAGAGAAAAAAAGTAGGTTTTTTCATAGATATATTTTCTTAAAGACAATAATAAACCGAAGAGATAAAAAATCTTCAAATTATTTTCTGTCTTTTGATTAATTTTTAATTAATTTTTTTTGATATTGTAATTTATCTGTTTCAATAATTAAAAAATAAATACCCGATTTTAAAGAGGAGATATTATATTCATTACTAGATAAATTAGAGAACATCTGTTTTACTAAACGCCCGTTAACATCAAGAATTCTTAAAGCTTTCACTTCATTATTATCATTTAATTGAATCTTAAAGTTTCCTTTGACTGGATTCGGAAAAATTGAAATATTATGGTTGGCTAATTCTTCAATACTTAGTGAACTCACAAACTCAAATTCAAACCAATTAAGGTTAAAGCCTGATTCCAAAACTTTCATTTTTAGAGAATACACCCCTGCATTTAAAGTCGTTTCTGCAGTAGTGGTTTGCCATGATTGCCAACCACCTGTAACAGGTAAATCTATGGTAGAAATACTTTCTATTGAATTATTATTTAAAAGCTGAAATTCTATTTTCCCTGTATCAAATGCTGCTGAAGTTCTTACATTTAAATTATAATTACCAGTCTCAGATATATAAACTAGGTACTCAGCAAAATCGCCAGCATCGGTATAACCTATATTTTGACCTCCACCAGAATCTGACGTGTTTTCCGTTTGTAAGCCAAATTGGTTGGTATAATCTTCCGCTTGAATTTTACCTGGAATTATAAATCTAGTTTGAAGGTTATTCTCAACAAATAAATCCTGAAAAGCGTCAAGTGTATTATTATATATTGACGTAATAATAGCACCATCATAACTTACTTCAATTTCATCTTGATAAAATAAATATTCTGATAAATTTAAGGTGATTAATCTACTGTTTACAGAGGCTATTTCAGCAGATTCTATGGTTCTTGAATTGTTATTAACCTTTACTTCAAATAAATCATTAGATAATGACTGATTTGTCATAGGGTGGTTTAAAACAATATTCAAAGATTGTTCGTCATTATTTGTACTAGCACTTAATACACTGAATGACGGAATTTCATCTGTAGAATTCGTGAATTCTATACTACTCATATTAAACTCTGTATTTCCATCTACCTGAACTTTTAAAACATGCGTTCCTGCTTCGATAAATGCGTTAAATATAGAGTGATTAACAAAATTATTCCAACCTCCTGTATTACCCAGAGAAACATTCCCTGCAATATCAACATCATTGATGAAAAATTTAATTTTAGCTCCTGACTGTTGTGTAGCGTACCTAAGCTTTAAGTTATAAAAACCTGTTTCAGAAATATTTACCGTATATTTCATCCATTCGTTAGTATTGGTATAGCCCACATGATAACCATTACTATTTGTCGCATCAGAATTTGTTTGAATGTCTACACCATCATTTCTATAGGTCCATCCGGAGTTCCAAGGTTGAAAATTTTCATCTGTAGATAGTGTGTAATTTGCATAATCTACATCATAATAAGCAATACCATTTGAACCAAGGTCATAATCAGACAGATAAACCACCCCAGGTATATTATGATCAGCAAAAGGAATATGAGTTTCATCTTGTGGTTGCCTAATAACAGCATCTATAACATCTTTATAAAAAACATTATTCTCTATAAGTAAATCAGTCGTTAATTGGCTTAATCCTTGAATAGCATTTGCCACTGAAGGCTGAGAACCTTCACCTTTCCAATAATTTATGATAGCTTCATAATTGACATTAGAGTTAATTGAATAAGGGCATACAATGGTTGAAATTCTTTTCCAAGGCCACCATGCCCAGCCGATATTATTATCCTCAAACAAATTAATGGCTTCAGTAAACCAAACATTAGAATTTTCTCCAGATTCACCCAACCAAAGAGGAATATTGTGCTGCTCTCTAATATCTAAAACCCACTGGATAGATGCTGTATCATTATAAGTCCAATATTTATGTGGACTATACACCATATTCGAATCCCATGGAGGCGTTAAACCACTGAAATCATTTGCAAATCCATTTCCTTCGATGAAAATAATATGATCTGAATCTACAGCTCTTATTTCATTTGTAATTCTTACATATAAACCTCTAAGTACATTGGTTCCAAGTGGCCAGTTAACTTCATTAAGCAAATCATAACCACCTATCCATTCTTTATCTTTGTATCTATCTGCAAGTTTTCCCCACAAAGCAACCGTTTTATCTTGATTAGCTATACTTTCCCATAAGGATGGTTTTGAATCATCATAGTCGCTAATAGCCGCATCCTGTCCCTGACCTCCGGGAGCAGCATGTAAATCTAAAATAAGATAAATTTGGTTGTTTTCACACCAAGACAGTAGCTCATCTACCATATCAAAACCAGTGTCTAACCATGTGTTTTCTCCTTCTACTGATTCTTCCTCTATTGGAAGCGTAAATAAGTTGTAATGCATTGGCAATCGTATACTATTATAACCATGATTAGCAATTGAGTCTACATCTTGCTCTGTTATAAAATTTTGACGCCAGTTATTGTAAAAAATTTCAGTTTCTTCTTCACCAATAAGAAGGGTTAATTTTTCTATGAACTCGTGTTGTGTATCTGCTGCTCCAGAAGAATTCATCATGTATCCTTCTTGTAACATCCAACCGCCTAGACCAACTCCCTTAAGAAGAACTTCATCGCCATTTGAATTAATGATATTTTTCCCTAAAGTTCTTAAACCCTGAGATTGGGATGAAATTGAAATAATTAGAAAAAAAATTACAACATATGTGTTTTTAAAAACCATTTATTTCTTTGTTATTATAAATTATCTAAACCGTAAAGAGTTATTTCAGAACCAACTAATATTTGTGTGCTACCATAACTAGATGTGAAGGATATTTTAAGATATCTAAATTGTTCTGATGTATTGTCTAGGCTAAAGTCATGACCATCTATTGCTTCCTGAAAAGCAGTTGTTGGAATATTGCCAGCACTATCCCTTGGGTCACCTATATCAAATTGGCCCAATAATTCCCAGGATTGAGCATCGTTACTGGCATATAAATTAAATGACTTTATGTTTTCTTCTTGATAATGATATGTAACACCGCCACCTTGATACCAATAGGCTCTTTGCCATAGTTTGAATCGTTTGATTTTGACATTTTTATTCAGATCTATAACGATATCTAGCGGAAAGTTTAGGCTACCGCCATTATTATCTCTTGTAGCTATAAAATAGCTATTATCAGAATCTGTTTCTACAGTATCAACAATATCATCCCAAAAATTTACGGTTCTTCCCTCATAGGCATCACCATTAAAAGACTGGGAAGAGATCAAAGTCCAGGTATCTTTTTCAATTTTTTCTTCAAATAGTGGCGTGTAGTTTCCAACTAACTGAAGTTCAGTTATATTTCCATCAAAGTCCTCAACCTTTGTTGAAAAAGACAATTCTACAGCTTCTAATCCCCTTATAAAAAGACTCTCTTCATTGTTATTTGAAGAAAGAATTCTAATCGTTTCATCATTTCCATTTAAAATATGAACATATACAAAAACTGTTTTTGAAGCTATATTCTCCCAAGTAATTTTAACACCTCCTAAATCGGGTGTTATTTCAATACTTTGTTGTACCAAGAAAATAAATGATTCTAGGGGTATAAATTCTATTTCTAAGGCCTCAGAAATATTTTCATTTTCATCAATTACATACAATCTAACTTGAATTGGGGTTGTCTGATTTAAGCCGTTTACCTCTACTGATGAATTATACTTACTGGAAACTCTAAAAACATCTTCTCCTTGAGAGTTTACATATTCAGCCCTCACATAAGATATATCATCATCTGTAGGTAAAGAATAGGAGATAATACCACCTCCATTAGTAGGAACTACAGAAATATTAGATACTGCTCTGGGAGGGGCTGTATCAACTTCTTCATCTTTAGAACAAGAAAATATTGTTATAATAATGATGAAAGGTAAAAGAACTATTTGTGTTATCTGTTTTTTCATAATGATGTTTTTTTACCAACCTGGATTTTGAACAAGATTTGGGTTTCTAGATAATTCTGTAAAACTAATAGGTTGAAAATAATCTCTTGGACTATTGAATGATCGTTGACTAACATCCATAATTTGATAATAATTAGCTTCTGTTTCTTCATCTACAGACCATCCTTTAATAGGTGTAGAGAAATACTGTTCAGCTAATTTCCATCTTCTAATGTCGTAATATCGATGGCCTTCAAAGGCTAATTCTATCATTCTTTCTTGTTGAATAATCTCTCTTAAACCCTCTTTATTTGTGTGTTTATTTGGTGTTACAGCATACGCAACATTACTCCAAGACTCTTGAACTGTTGGAATACCTGCTCTTTCTCTAATAATGTTTAAAGCATCATATACATCAGATGAAGGACCATTAAATTCATTTAATGCTTCCGCATAATTCAAATACAATTCACTCAATCGAATCATAGGCCAAGGGTAGGTAATTGATTTGTTGTAAGCATCTCCTTCTGAATCTTGATGAACTAATTTTTTAAGCGCATAACCTGTTACTAGATAATCAGATGTATTTGCAATTCTACCATGGATTTCTCCTTTTCTCATTTTTAAATTCCAGATGCTACCCCAAGTTCTGTTAATACCTCTATCAAAACCAATCGAAGCATAAAAACGAGGTTCCCTATTTAGGTTTAATTTTGCGGTTCTTTGAAAAAATTGAGCGTAAAATCGTTGATTAAAAGCAATTGTAGTTGGCTCATATCTGTTTGTAAAATCAAAAGATAAATCTTCGTTAATTGGTAGGCCATTTTTTGTATAATAAGTCTCTGCTATTCGGATACTAGGTGCCAACCATTGCCAAGCAGCTTCAACAGATGAAGAGGCAGGACTTTTCATCATTGCAGGAGACTGAATTTGCCAATACTGACCATTAGAGACTGGACTTGAATTTCCCCATATCAGTTCAGAATTCCATGGATCAGTAATAACGTATCTACTATTATACTGGTCTCTTATTAATTGATACTGAAAATTATTAGTATCAAAACTAGGTGCAGTATCTGTAAAATAATACATTGATGTCCCTTGAGCTATAGCTGCTTCAAAAGCATCTTTAGCAGCCATAGCCGCTAATTCCCATTTAGATTCATCATATGTTTGATTAAAGAAATTTTCGCCATTTGTATCTACAAACCCTGCATAAAATTCACTGTTACCGTTAAATAACGGGCTTGCACTAAATAATAAAACTTTCGCCTTAATAGATTTGGCAATTATTTGATCAATTCTTCCTAGGTCATTATTTCCAATGACTCTTTCAGGTAAATCAAGGATAGCATTGTCAATCGTTTCAACAATATAAGTAAAGCACTCATCAACTGATTTTCTATCCAATCTGACTTCTTCATCTGAGGCACTAATTGGTAAATTAACATCTACAATAGGAATCGGTCCATAGTTACTGACTAACAAAAAATGATAGTATGCCTTCAAAAAGCTCACTTCAGCTTTCCATTGATTTTTTTCTTCTTGAGTCATATCTACTACCAAATCTATATTATCAATAAGTGTATTACAACTTCGTATTCCCTCCCACAAAGAACCTTGTCCTCTACCATTTGCAGCAAAACCTGACCAATATCCCATTAAAGGAGATGAAATATTTTGCTGTCCTTTCATTAACTTAATTGAATTAGGTTCTTTAGAGACAGGCACAGCAACTTCATCACTAGCTAAAACATAACTAGAGTAGGTACCATCACTTTGAGGTAGATAACTATAACTGTTTGCTAGTGCATTATAAGCTGTTTCTTTTCTATTAAAAAGTAAACTCAATTCTTGCGTACCATCGGGCACAATGTCTAGGTAATCTTCACAACTTGTAAAAAGAAAAATACTACCTAATAAAATTGCGATGTGTTTGTTTTTAAGTTTCATATGTTACTTTTTAAAATTTTACTTGAGCACCAATATTCATAACTCTTTGAAGAGGATACCCTAATCCGTTACCTGCTAATTCTGGATCCCATAAATCAAATTTTGAAAAATGAAATAAATTTAATCCCGTAAGATATAATCTTATGTTAGCTGTAGAAAAAAGACTACCCCATTTTTCAGGAATAGTATATCCAATCTCTAGACTTTTAAGACGAAGAAAATCTCCATCTCTTAACCACCAAGTAGATGTCTTTTGATTATTTTGTATTTCATAAGTTGATAATCTAGGCCAAAATGCATTTGGATTTGGATTGTTTTCTGACCAATGATTGTCAGCTATAATGCTTAATGCATTACGTTCATTCACAAATGGAGAAATATCATTAGGGTTTATGAAAAAGGAGGATCTTGCTGAACCTTGCATGAAGATTGAGAAATCGAGATTTTTATAAACCGCAGATATCCCAAAACCATAAACAATTTCTGGTACCGTTGGTTTACCAATTGGCGCTTGATCGTTTTCATTTACAACACCATCATTGTTGATGTCTGTATATTTAATATCTCCAGGTAAGTAAGAGTTTGTGGAAGAAAATCCATTAAATTGCTCTGGCGAATTATCAATATCTTCTTGATCGATAAATAATCTTTCTGCGATATAACCCCATTCTTGGTTCACTGGATAGCCAATTCTGCTTAAATTTTGATTTTGAAATTCTGGTTCTCCATTCACTATTATTTTATTAGTAGCATATGTAAAATTTCCTCGAGCTGTGATGTAAAAATCTCCACTAAAGGCATGATTGTAATCAACTGATAAATCAACACCCTCTGCCTTAACTTCACCAATATTACTACTAATTACAGCTGTTAAACCAGAAGTTTCAGGAATATACTGACGTTCCATATAAATATTTCTACGATGTTCTGTAAAATAATCTGCTTGAATATTTATTTTTTTAAAAAGACCTAACTCTAAACCAATATTTGATTTAGTTGCAACTTCCCATGTTACATTTTCATTTGCATATCTATTAATAATATAACCGTTATAATAATTGTTATAGTTTGTTCCAAAAGAATACCCAGTACCACCATTGTTTAGATCTACTTCAGACAAATAAAAGAAACGATCGCTTGGTCCAGAAATACCATCATTCCCAACCAAACCATAGGTATATTTGAGTTTCAACAAATTAATTGATGGAATATTTTCTTTGAAATAAGTCTCATTAGATATAATCCATCCAAAACCAACAGATGGAAAAAATCCAAAACGATTCTTTTCAGCAAATTTTTCTGAACCATTATAACCAAAATTAAACTCACTAAAATAACGAGCATCATAATTATACGAAACTCTTCCAGAAATACCCATATTTCTAGAAGGCAATGTAGAAAATGCTGTATTGCCTGAAATTGTATTCAATGATTCTTGAAAATAAGAAACTAACAAACCACTAAAATCATGTTTTTCATTCAATGTTTTATTATACTCCAACACTGCCTCGTAATAAAAACTACTATTTCCATAATTATTGACTGTTGGGTTATTTAAAAACTCTGTACCTTCTTGAATTTGATATAGTGAATTTGTAACTCCCTCTGATGTCTCAATTTCAGAAATACCATAATAAAAAGGAGTAAAACTTCTTTCGTTTTGATTTTCTGAATAGGTTCTAACAGAAGCCAATGCTCTTAGTTTTAATCCGTCTGTAATAAAACCTAAATCTTGGTTAATTTGAAATTGAGCTAAGGTTGTATTTGAAAATCGATCTTTAAAACCTCTAACACTTTCTGCATAAGGATTGGCAAACCCACCATTTCCTTTATTTCCAAAAAGGGTGTGATTAAAATTAGCTGATGCCTCATCTGCCTCAAAAACTTTTGGGAAATTTGCAGGGTTGGCTTGAGCTACTTGCCTAAAGATATCTGATGCACTGACAATAGGACCATTATAACGTTCAAATAATGAATAAAATTTTGCAGCTACTTTGGTGGTTTTAGTTAAATTAATATTGATGTTAGCTCTTAAGTTTGATCGGTTAATATCAATGTTGTTATTAAAATTATTGAGAGGGTCTATTTTTAACAAGCCCTTTTCATTTGAATTAGAAACAGATAGGTAATATTGAGCTACTTCTCCACCTCCATTAATATTAACATTTAATCTTTTGTTAAGTGCAACATCGTTAAATAATTCACTATACCAATCTACATCTGGATACAGATTAGGATTTAAACCATTTAAAGTACCATCAATTTTCGGTTTTGAATACAACAAGATGGCAGATTGATCTCTCATACGTTGCGCTCTATTGTAGAGTTCCATATAATCTACAGCTCCTAAAAAACTATTTATTTTAGAGGGACTAGAAAATGCGCTTTCAAAACGAACTGATACTTTAGCTTTTCCTTTTTTTCCTTCTTTTGTAGTAACTAACACAACCCCATTTGCACCTCTAGCACCATACAAAGAGGTTGCTGTGGCATCTTTCATAATTGAAAAGGTGGCAATATTATCTGGCTCTATTCTGGCCAAATCTGAAGTTGTAATTTGCAAACCGTCTAATAAAATTAAAGGACTGTTATTAAAACCAAAAGTAGTCACACCTCTAATAAAAAAAGCTGCGTTATCTTGACCTGGTTCACCGGATCTTTGATAAGAAATTAAGCCTGAAATTTTACCTGCTAAAGTATTTGTAATGTTTGAAGTGGGTTGTTTAAGTTCTGATGCTTTAATGGTTGTAATAGATCCAATTACACTATTCTTTTTTTGTTTTGAAAATGCAACAATTCTAATTTCTTCTAATTCATCTGAGCTTTCTTTTAAAATTATATTGATTTTTATCTGATCTAAAACTTTAATTTTTTGTGATTCAAAACCTAGATAAGTAAATACCAAAATTGCTTTTGGTGTTTTGATATTTATCACATACATACCGTCAAAATCTGTTTCTGCACCTGTGGATGTCCCTTCAACGATAATTGATACTCCTGGAAGTGGACTTCCTGTATTGTCAACAACTTTTCCAGAAACTAAAACAGTTTGAGAGTTTGCAATGCTTGTGAAACACAATAATAGAAATGTAACTAATTTTAAAAATAATGCTGCTGATTTATTCATCCTTATTTTTTATTATAAAAATCATAGCAGGAAAATTATCCTGCTATGGCTTTATAAATTATACTGTTGTTATTATTGCTTAATCAATTTCTTAAACTGACCATTTACTTGTAAAAAGTACAATCCTGGATTTAAACTTCTAATTGACAACTCATTAGAATAAATTATTTTTTCAAGAACTTGTTTGGAATTAATATCAAAAATACGAATATCTTTCTTTCCATTTAAATTGGTAAAATGAATCATATCGGTTGTTGGATTAGGAAAAAACTGAAAACCAGCTAACTCAACATCATTTACAGATGCAGTTCCTTGTAATTGAGGCCCCATCACATCATCTATATAAAAAGTTGTGTTTGGACTATCTCCTCTTCCTAGAAAAATAAAAATATGATCAAATTCAACACCGTCAGCAAGTTCTGATGTATTTAAATAGACTGTTTGCCATTGATTCTCAAATATAATCTCTTCATCTGTTTCATATTGAGCATTAATTTCACTGTCATCTCTGGCGTCAGCAACTTTAAATCTAATTCCTGTTGTTACCGGTGAATACACTCTAAAAGAAAAAATATCATCTTGTGCAGCATCGAATGGAGCATTTAGCTGGATATGAATTCTTTCCCAGCCACCCCATGAGCCACCTTTTTCCCATTTCTTGACCATATTTGATCCACCTGAAGGGTCAGCAACAGTTGTGAAAGGAGCCGCAGGATCACCCATAGATTCTGAAATAGTTACTAAAGATGTCCCATCAAAATCATCATAAGTTACCATATTAATAGCAGTTGAAGTAGTTGTGAATGATGCTGAAACTCCTGATACAAGCTCTTCATTTTCGGCATATTCAACCGTATTCTCCTTGATACCATACCAATAAATAGTATTAGGTAAAAGGATCACTGCTGGTCGAATGGTAATAGTAGAGTTATCTGAACTCAAAGTGGCAGTCATATCAACCAAGGCACCAGATGCATCATTCTGTCTTAATTCAACGACAGTTGTAGCATCAGTTATGGAAGAATTATCCGTATTTCTAAATTGAAAATTAGAAGAAATGGTAGGTTTTGTAATTTGATCTACATCTGTTGCACCATCAATTGGGCTCAATATATTTTCAACGACTGGAGCAATATTACTTTTCAGATAGTCATCAAAATAATATTTATCTCCAATTTCAGATCCTCCATTACCATCTTTATCAAAATAGATTTGAGCTCTGTCATAATTTGTTGCAGTAATAGCTCCATAATTAAAAACCAATTCTACCCAGGTGTTACTTTCTGTAACTTCAATCTTTTGTTCATATCCTTGACCATAATCAGGATAGTTTTGCAATTTGATTGAAACACCTACTGGCTTACTTACCCATACTTTTACCTTAATAAATGGTGTTTCAGCAAAATCAAATGGCAATAAAGGGGTTGCACCGTTAACCAATGAGTTTTCAAGACCTGCATCACCACCGTTATAAGTATATTCACCAACATTATCTGAAATATTAATTCCGGACTTATCAGGATTTTCGATAGCTGCAAAACCAACTCCACCCCAAGATTCAAATCCAACATTTGTATTTGTAGTATCAAAATCAAAAAGTATCTCATTAATATCTCCTGTTACAGCATCTTTAGTTGTAAAACTTGCAGAAACTCCTGTTACAGCAGTATCATCTGAATACTCAATAGAACCATCAAAAATACCATACCAATACGTGGTAGAATTATCTAAATCAGAAGATGGGACTATTGTAATTTTATTTTTATCTCCGTTTATACTTGCTGTAAAGGGAACGTCTGTACCATTTTGATCTCCAATCTTTACTGCAACATTAGAACTTAAATCTGTAATTTCTGAATCATCTAAATTTCTAAAAAAATCGTTTGTTGAAATTTCTAAATTTGTCGATATGGTGGAATCTGTATCACCATTAGCCGGAGAATATTGTTGAGTAGGGGAAGTATATAATTCTGGTCCTTTAATATCATCAAAGAAATAAAAATCACCTGAAGTTGTATTTAAACCGCTTATTTTAATTACAATGTTATTCATGAAAATATTGGAAAAACTACTAAAGTCAAACGTTAACTCCACCCATTGGTTAATATCAGCTGCTCCAACTGAGGCAGTTACTTCAATATTATTACCATAATCTGGAGAATTTTCTAAATGAAAAATAACATCTATCTCTTCGGTAGAAAAAACTTTCATTTTAAAAATAGAATTTGATTCTAAATTGAAAGGTGAGGTAAAAACAGTTGTTGGATCTATAACCCCTATACCAATGTTATTGTCATTACCAGCAGTAAACTGACCAACAAAAGCGGAGGAGTTTGTAGCGTCAAAAACAGGATTAGATACTTTAGAAAAAGTTGAAGATGTGTTCCAACTATTAAAAACAATATTAGGGTTGTACGTGTCAAAATCTATATGAGTTATCTCTTGAGCATCAATTCTAAGAAAGGTTATCAATAAAATTAAAAAAAAAAATTGTTTCATTTTAGTAAGTTTTAGGTTAAAATAATATACATATTGATTAAAAATCACATGAGTTGCTTAAAAACAAATACATAAATTTGCTATTATTTAAAATCACTTTTTTAATCTAATGGGTGTGATATAAGACAAAAATAATTTGAAAGTTCATTATTAACAATTATAACACCTATACAAAATCTATCCATTTGTTATTTTTACCTCTACAAAATCTTTGTTAAACCGAGATAATAAATTGACATATAAATATTTACGTGAAATTAAAAACTTTGAATGTAATTAGACAAGTTGATCTCTTTTGATAAATTGAATTTTTTTCTTAGGCGATATCTACTTTGCTCAATACTTGTGATTGCAACGTTCATTAATGATGAAATCTCTTTGGATGAAAGATTTAATTTTAAATAAGCACTTAACTTTATTTCATTGGTCGATAAGTTTGGATGTTTTTCTCTTAAATTCTCAAAAAATTGTGAATGAGAATTTCTAAAATGAAGCTCAAAAGCTAACCAATCTTCTTTATCTAATAAATGAGAATTGATTTTTTTTATGATTTTTCTAACAGAGTAATTCATGGAGCTATTAGCTATCTCATTATCAAAACTTTTGATATCTTTAATTAAGTCAGTAAGTAGCTCCTTTTTTTTGATATTGTTTAACGTAGATGAGGCTAGAGCAGAATCTTTCTTTTTTATTTCTAAATTTAAATTTTTCTCTTTTAACAATAATAACTCTTTATCAATGGCTAATTTCTCCAACTCAAATCTTTCTTTTTGGCGCTCTCTTTTTTGTTTTTCTAGTTCCTTTAATCTACTTACATATTTAAAGTTTTTACGCTTAAGGAAGCTTCTATAACTTATGAAAAATATAAAAAATAATACTAAATAAAAGGTTTTTGCAACCCTAGAAATATACCACGGGTAAGCTATATAAAATGGAATTTTAACACTTGCAGAAACTTGATCAACTTCAGTTTTTGTTCTTAATTCTAAGACATAATTACCAGATGTAATAGAAGGAAGTTTAATTTCAGATTCACTAATCCAATGAGACCATTGATTATCCAAACCATTAAATTTATATTGAAATTGCCTAGAATAACTTATTGGGATATTTGGTAAAGCAACTTTAATTTTTAAAAAATTATTGCTGTAAGGAATATTTAACTCGGTTTTAAAATCTATTGGAGCTATGATAGTATCATTTGAACTAATAAACTGTAATGATTTTATTATTGGAAGAACTTGTGATTGTTTATTTATTTTAGAACTAAGTTTGTGAAAAATAACACCATTATCTATACCTATAGCATAATTTGTATTATTTATTTTTTTTATCTTATTAAAGTCTTTTAAATGACTATCCCAAATAGTGTGAAAAGGTTCTTGAATCTTATTGAAATCATTTCCATTTCGTAAAACATATCCTAAAGAATTAGGTGTAGAATACCAAAAGATGTTTTCATCTTGTGAAATATAATTAATATTTTTAAGGTCTTTGAATATTTCCGATGGATATTTTGCTTTTGTAAATACATTATCAATGGCATCATAGAAGAAGAACCCTTTAGGATTGTAAAAAACTAAGTTACCGTCTATCTTACATATATATGCATACGCTGCAATACTAGAGTTTTCTATTCCATAAAACTCAGTATCTTCAAGTTCAACACCTTCTATAGACAGCATTAATCTATAATAACCTTTTGATGGATGTGCAACCCACAGATGACCATACTGATCAAATTCTAAAAATCTTGATGATTCTCCAAAATTTTGAAATTTTTTCACAAAAACCCATTGATCATTCATTTTTTTAAAAACAGCAATTCCTGAATAAAAGCCAACATATAAGAGGTCTTTAATTTTAGGATGTTTTTTAAAAGTCCATGCCCCTCCTTCTAAATGAATAGTTTTTAAAAAATTATTACGAATTACAGAAAGTCCTTTATCACTACCTACTAATAGTTGACCATCAATTTCATCTATTTCCCAAATTTGCTCAGTACTGTTATTCACAAGCTTTGGATCGGAAAGCGTATTTGTTATATTCTTCACAAATAATCCTTGATTAGTTCCTAGGTATAATAACGAATCTTTTAAGAAACTTGAATACACAGTGCCAAAACTGCTTTTGGTATCTAATAAATATTTGGTGTTACTATTTATTTCTAAATAACTAATCCCTGATTCTGTACCTAACCAAATATTATGATTATTGTCAACAAAAACTTTACGAATAGCATTGTTAGCTATTCCATTATTTTTATTAAAATGTGCTAGCTTAAGACCTCTATCAGAAATAATATAAAAACCATTCCTTAAGGACCCAATAATTAAGTTATTTTTTTTATATATTTTTACATCAGTGATTATAGATTGTTCAATCTCCTGGTTAAATTCCCATTTCTTTTTTTGTAATAATCCATTTTTAAAATACCAAAAACCGTTATTCTTTGTGGCTATTAACAAACTTTTTGAGTTTTCTTCAAATAGACCTATGATATCCATAGAAATATTCTCTGTCCCTTTTATTAGTATTTTTTCAGAGTTAATTATTTCAAATAAACCAATAGATACGTCTTGAACAAAAACTCTATTATTAGATGAAAAAAGTTTACTAAATCCTTTAATTGCTGGTATTGTAGTTAATTCTTTTTTAGTAGGATTGTATATATATATTTGTTGAAAAGATTGAAAAAAAATAGTTTTATTTGCTGATACTATATTTAAAAACACAGGAAGTAATGGTGCATTTTTAGTTGGATATTTAAAATGCAAACTTGAATATTCTAAAATTCCTTTGTTATTTTTTGACCAATACCCAAAACCGCCGATTCCGGCAGTATAGATATGAGCATCGTCTTCGTATAAAACCGCTCGAAGATCAGATTGATCTTTAGCAGAATAATTTTGCCAAGAAAAACCATCATATTCCAACAAAGAACCAGGATTTGCAAAATACAATTCTCCATTCTTATCCTGAGAAATATCAAAAATCTTTAAATCTTGTTTTACTTGTTTTTTTGTAAAATTTTCAACAAAAGGAGCACCTAATGATTCTGATAACTGGCTCACAATAAGGTTGCTATTAAAAAAAAAGATAATTATAAATATAGCAAGTCTTTTCTCAATGAAAAGAATAAATAATTTGTTATTTGTATTGAGCATAAAAAAATATAATCTAAAATTACACAATTAACAAATTTAAGCAACTATTTCAAATTGTTTAGATCAGTATATATATATATAATTAAATGATTTACAACAGCTTACTAATAGTGGTTTTAACCTACCTTTTTAATTTCTAATTTTAAGTCATTCATAAAGCGATGAAAATCTACGGTTATTCTATGTCTGTTTGTATTAATTTGTTTCATATGCGGATGTGTTATTTCTCTTTCACATAAAACGCCTATGTTAGCGGGTCGATTCCAAACTCCTTTTAGTGCTAAAGTTAGTAATTTACTTTGTTGTTCAGCTCCTGGCCAAATGCATCCAAGTGGTTGAAACATTCCAATAAAATAGAGATTGTCGTATTCTGGATGAAACATTTTTAGATAGAGAGGTACAGGCCCTTCTCTGTAATTTAAAAAATTTTCATGAAAGAATGGATGGGCTAAAACAAAACCTGTACAAGCAATTATTACATCGAATTCTTCAATACTTTTATCTTTAAAAAAGACTTTTTTTCCGTCAAAACGCTCAATTTCTACCTTAGGCTTTATTTTTCCATGCCTGATTTTATATAACAATTCACTATTAATAGTTGGATGAGTAGCTCCAAATTTATGATTTGGTTTTTGTAACCCATAAATCTTATTTGAACCGTTGTTAATGTTAGCAATTAGACCCGCAAGGAGATTTCGAAGAAAAATTGGCAGAAAACTCATCTTTGTTGCAAAAACATCTGTTGGTTTACCCATTAAAAACTTAGGTATAATTCGATATCCTCTTCGCCAACTGATGGATGTTTGACTACTAACACGACTAGTTTCTACAGCAACGTCACAAGCCGAATTTCCACCGCCAATAACTAACACTTTTTTGTTTGCGAAGGGCGCTGCTTTTTTGTATTGGTGTGAGTGTAAAAAGTCACCTGTAAATTTGCCTAAATAGTTAGGATATTTAGGTTCCCAATGATGTCCGTTGCAAACTATTAAATCTGTAAAAATTTGTACATGCTCATTTTTATCTTTTATAGTTGTTACTTCCCAATGACCATTATCTAACCTAACACAGCTTTTAACAAGCGTATTAAATTGTATATGAGGGTATAAGTTAAAGTACTTAGCATACGATTGAAAATAGTTTCTAAGTTCTTCATGTGAGGGGTAATCTGAAATCTCAGGACCATAGGGAAAATCTTCATACTGAGATAAAGTCTTTGAACTTATAATATGTGTGGTCTCAAAAACACTAGAATGGCTGTCTTTTTCATTGTAAATCCAATTCCCACCAACATCACTATTATAATCATAGGCTACCACAGATATTCCTGCTTCACTTATGTTTTTAATAGCAGGGAGTCCCGATGGACCTGCTCCAATAATACAAACCTGTTTAGTCAAGATGATTTCTAATTTAAATAAAGAAATTAAAGGTATGTAATATGTTTATTTTTTAATATGAAAATTTAGAAAAATATGGAATTATTAGAGATGCCTTTTGGGAAATATAAAGTTAATGAAGTTAATAAAACCTCAATAACTTCTTTCCTACAAGAAGAAAACTATATTTTTAAATTTACACGTAAGTTTATTAATAGACGAAATAGTTGTATTAAAAATAAAAAAAAACAACAAAAATGTATTGTATACATTTTTGTTGTAATAGGTGTAACTTAATTAGGGGGCATTACTAAGGGGTAGAATTAGTAACAACACAAAACTAATTTAAAAATTACTCATTAAATTGTTTACAGAACAAAAGGATGTCTCAAAAAAAAATGGGATACATCGAAATATATATAATACATATAAAAAAAACAGCTTAAGTACCTTAACATAAGTTTATTAATAGTATTTTTGTTTAAAGTTAAAAGGGAAACATTCGACAAAAAAATATTTTGTGTTTTACTTTTAAATTACACACCACCCAGACACATGATTTTTTTCGATATATTTTTGTTATTATTATGGACGATAACTCTTGTAATTATAGTACGATTGGCCACATCTGCAGGAAAACTTCATTATAATTCAAATAAGTTATTACTTTTACTTTTATCTGTTTTTACATTTGGACTTGTAAGACACACTTTTATGCATCAAATCCAACATTTTTACAATATTTCTTTTCCCGTAGGGCTTATATTCAATTCTTCTATAGTATGTTTAGTTCCAATATTATGTTACTTATATGTAAAGAAAATTGTCACTGATGATGACTCTTTTAACACTACAGATATTAAACACTTTATTGTATTTACAGCTTTTTATATACTTTTTGAATTACCTTACAAACCTAATAGTTTTGATTCTTTTGTATATCTTGAGCCAGATAATTTGTATTGGTCTACCTATTTTAAAGCAAATGGTTTACCAATATGGTTAACTACTTTAAGAAGTCTCTTAAATGTTTTTTATACCATATCAACTTATATATTACTTCATAATAGTTTTAAAACCAAATCCTCAACAAAACAAGACAAAATTGTAAGAAGATGGTTAAATAAATTTACACACGTAAAATCACCCTCAAAACAAATACAACTTGTAAGAAGATGGGTATATAATTTAACACATATAAAAGCTTTAATGACTATTACTACAGGATATTTTTCTGCAAAACTTCTATTTAAAAATGAAGTTTTTTACTCTGATCAACATATATTCTCATCTGGCATTGCACTTCTTTTTGTTACACTTGCTATGTTTCTAAATAAAAATAAAACTATTCTGTTCAACTTACCACATTTTATGAATCCTGATAGTGTAGAAAGAGAAAAAATGAATGCTGAAATTGACCTAAAAAAGCTATATAATTACGTAACTACTCAGGTTATAGAAGAGGAAATGTATCTAAAAGACCAGTTTAATTTAAATTGGTTAGCAACTGAATTAAATGTTAAAGCCAAACACATATCAATAGCTATAGCCGAAAATAATTTTGAAAATTTCTCAACGTATTCTAATCACTTCAAGATAGAAAAAGCAAAAAAATTAATTAAGAACAACTACCTAAAAAACTACAGTGTTGAAGCTTTAGCATCAGCCTCTGGATTTAAAGCCGTTAATACTTTCTACAGAATATTTAAGAATGAAACAGGACTAACACCTAATATGTTTTCAGAGAATATTAAAAAAAGTAATTAGTGTTTTTTTTATTCAAGAATCAACAAAGCTAATGTCAATAAAAAATAAAACCTTTAATTAAATTGTTTTCAATTTAATTAAAGGTTGAAATACCTCAATTCTGTAAGCTTTTATTATTATTGTGCACTCATTATAGAATTATAAGCTGTTGGATCAAAAGCATTGTAAGCTTCTACAACTTTGCCATTTTCCCATTTAAACCAACCATAGCCTTTAAGTTCTACTGTTTCACCGGTAGATTTAGCAACCCCACTCCAGTCATACCAGACATTAGTGAAAATTTTCCCATCATTGTAATACATAGTTGCTGTATCTACATTATTATGAGCAATGCTATCAAAAAACTGATGCCCTGCAGCAAATCCAGTCATCATATCTCCTACACCCATTTTAGCATCGTTAACAGAAAATACAGCATTTTCAGCAAAAATATCTTCCGCATTTTCAAAATTGTTATCCGTATAAGCTTTCATGAATTTTTCTACACCTTGAGTATATACATCATCTCCTAGCATGTAACCAGACATCGGATTATTATCTGTTGGTTGTTTACTTGTTTGTTCACATGCAACCATTAAGCTTACTAAAGACACTAATAAAATTATTTTTTTCATTTTGTAAATTTTTAATTGTGATACGAAATTAATAAAATTATAATTAAAAAAATAAACATCTTTTATAGAAATATATTTTTAGTGATGAGAATTTTTTGATTTTTAATAATGAAGTTTTTATTTGATTCAAAATAATAATCATTTTGAAGTAAAAAAAAAGGCGAGCATATCTGTTTTTCTTATGCAATAAATAATAACTAATTTATACTTACATTTGATTACTATATTACCTAACTATCCTCCTAGATTACTTAAACAAACTAACTATGAAAAAAATACTTTATGTATTTCTAGGACTAAGTTTCGCATTCAGCTGTAGTTCTAATTCAGAAGATGAAAGTGAAGAGACGATCCAAGATTCTGAACCTCCAATCATTACTTTATTAGGAGAAAATCCTCAAGTAATGTTTTTAGATGACGTTTATCAAGAACTAGGAGCGATTGCAACCGATAATATAGATGGTAATATAACTAATTCTATTACTATTTCATCAAATGTTAATGTATCTGAAACAGGCAGTTATAATGTTATTTATAATGTTGTTGATTCTTCTAATAATTCTAGTATTGCCACAAGAGCTGTAAATATAACAGACCCTATCATTGGCACATGGACGCTTATAAGCGAAGAATGGTTAGGAGCTGGCAGTTGGCCAGTTGGCCAAGTGAGAGGTTGCTTTTTGTCTTCTGACGAAGGCTCCCCTGATCAATTTATATTTACCGAAACGAGTGTGACAAAAAATGTTTGGGAATGTTTTCAAGATGGTACTTTAGCAGAAGATTTAGTAGTATACGGTCCATTTCCTTGGACTAATATAGGCTCAAATTCTTACTTTGTTGATGGGGGAACTTTAGAAGTAACTTTTTTAGAGGATAACCAAATACAAACTCCTTTTGATGACGATAATATTGTACAAACTTGGATTAGAAATTAAGACTCCAATTTAAAATTCTAAGATATTTTTTGTGAAAAATTTTTATGAGTAAGTATCTAAATAAAGAAGAGCATCAATCTAGGACTATCGTAATTCTATAATGATATTTCATAATCAATATTAGAGTCTTCGTCATCTAGATATAGATAAACTCTCTGCTGAACTATTCATATTTAAATACCTTTCTTGAATATATACTTTCTTAATTATAAGTCACTAGGAGTATCTTTTCTGAGTTTTAATGGGCCGACTGTATTTTCTGTTAACCCAACCCTATTAATTTCCTCAAACAGTAATTTAGTAATCTCTCTCAAGGAAGCTTCACATTTTTTTTCAAGACGTTTTTTAAATTCACCTTCTTTATATTTACCTGCAATTTTTTCAATATCTAACCAAGTGTTAAGTTTAATATCTCTGAGGGCGTTTTTGATATTTAAAACATTCTTCGCCCGTTCTTCAGTTTCAGAATTTTGAGAAGCTTTTATTAATGAATTAGTTGCCATGGAGACTTTGGAAAGTAATAAACAAACCTTGTCAACATCTGAATCTATTTCAGAACACCCAAAAATCAGAAAAAAAAGATATCAGTCCCGCATACTTAATTTTTAGTTTAGCCATATAAACAAATATAACAACTTATGTTTTATAGCCTATTAGAAACAATAAAAATTCATCTATTGATTAATTACTATTTTCTTTGAAAAACTTTTGTACCCATTTCTAAATTTTAGAATGTAAATACCATTACTATATTTACTAATATTAATTTCATTAGAACCCACACGTATCTTCCCAAAAATAATTTTCTGTCCTAAGACATTATAAAGCTCGTAGTCAAAAACCTTACCAGTGTCTATAAATAATTTGTTAGATGCTGGGTTGGGATATATAACAATAGATGCAAAACCTAGACCCTCTCCAGAGCTTGCTGTTTCATCTATTACAAAATCAGGAATGATTAAAGTTCCTTCATTTCCTGATGTATCTGTGACACTTAAGGTTACGCCGGTATATGTACCATCTTCTAATTCACTAAACGTTATCGTCTGATTATTAGCTGCTGTTGTATAAGTATTTGATATAAATGTCAAACTACTTGAAATCACTCCTTGTTCACTAGTAGTGAATATATAACTTGGGTTTCTGTTATTTGATGGTGTTTGAATTGGTGTTACTTCTGTTAATATTGGTAGAATTTCATCTACATCTACTATAAAAAAGCTTACGCCTTGTATCGCGTTATTTCCAACAGCATCACTAGCAGTAACAGTAAAACTATAACTAGATTTTGTTTCATAATCTGGATCTGAATCTAAACTCACAACATTTCCTGTTAATGTTAATAATGAAGCATCTATTCCTGAGATGGAATAACTATCGACTCCAACATTGTCTGTTGCTGTGATAGTATAAACAGTTTGATCAGCTCCTGAGTTCTCTGTTAGATTCGTTCCTGTTGCTCCTGATGTAATTACCGGAGCAATATCATCAATATCTGAAATGAAGAATGTTACCGCTCTAGATGCACTTGTATTTCCAACAGCATCACTAGCAGTAACAGTAAAACTGTAACTAGATTTTGTTTCATAGTCTGGATCTGAATCTAAACTCACAACATTTCCTGTT
>Ga0209712_10000290_pt1 | contig 45746 bp, 48 predicted proteins | sample ArcOceMetagenome_FD_187443 | JGI IMG/M metagenome (GOLD analysis project Ga0209712, IMG submission 187443) | Marine eukaryotic phytoplankton communities from Arctic Ocean - Arctic Ocean - Greenland ARC118M Metagenome (SPAdes) (version 2) | ecosystem: Environmental > Aquatic > Marine > Oceanic...
TTTTTGATTTAAGAAAAGCATAGATTTTTGAAATAAATGTATGCTTATATGAATTTAACACATAACCAATTGTTATCAGTAATTAACGTAAAATTGATTAATTTGTCAAAAACAAGACTAAAACCCATACCTCTTAGCACATGATTTCTATTATAGACGTGCCGGCTCTAGCCCTAGAGGTATGTAATGATGCAATATGAGCAGGGAGTAGCGCTGCCGTGTATTATTCACCTGATAGTGGTGTCGTGACTGCAGTAGCTCGCTGTACGACGCTCGACGAGTTGGATGCTAGAGCCATGCTTAATGGGGTGGAGTTGCTTACGTGTGTTCCCTATTGCCCAGATCTCCCTGCCAATCTAGGTGTTTGGGCAGGTACCTATTTCCCAGGCAGTGTTCCTCTTCGAATACCTGAGTTGGTTTCTACACCAGGCACGCTTCACAGCATGTGGGTTTACACACATTACCCAGCATCTTTTAGGGATGGTCTTTTATTTTTAGGCGAGAACGTAATGCTATGTCCAAGGGGGATAACAGAAATCGCCTTAGCAAGGTAGCGTGACAAAAATAATCTTACTAATTATTTGCTAAAAAAAATTTCTTTTATCAACGATGGCGGGTATAACTCAGTTAGGTTAGAGTATTAGATTGTGATTCTAAATGTCATGGGTTCAAATCCCATTATTCGCCTTTAAATTAAATCTTTTAATACATTAAATGGATACCTCAACATTGATAAAGGAAAAAAACGTTTTTAAAAGGTGATAAATAGTTCAAATCTGCTATTCTCTAATGTTTTTCGGGTTAAATACCCGTTTTAATATATGTACACTACACTAAATATTTCTTCAAATACACCAGAAAATTTTGTTCAACAGAGAGAATCTTCTTTTTTTTTCTCAAAGAAAATTGCATCATGGACATTGCTGTAGTACTTGCGCAGCATTGAGAAGGATTACATTCGGGCGCTACAGCTGTTGCTCATTTGTCTAGTAGCAACATTACTACTGTAGTAGCACACGTGGGGTCTTTAGACCCACAGTTTGTCCGAGTCATAGTCAATGGTTTGGAGTTATATCCGTCGGCCATGTCTCATGTAAGTCTTCCAGCGGAATTGGGTGTTTGGGACAATTGCTACTTAAAAGGTAGTATTCCTTTAAACACGCCAAGTAATTTCCACGGCCTAACAAAGTTTTTAGGTAACAACGTAGAGTTGGTTTCGAATTGCTTAACCGAAATCAACATTCCCTAAGCAAACTCAAGGATTAACTTATTTAAGTACTAATCAATCGTGACGGGATTTTTTATAACATTTTATTGTAATTCAAGTTTTTATCAATTTTTAATTGATAAAAACATTAAAAGTTGGGAGGGCGTTTATGTACTAAATACGCTTGTTTTTCCCAACGATGGCGGGTATAACTCAGTTAGGTTAGAGTATTAGATTGTGATTCTAAATGTCATGGGTTCAAATCCCATTATTCGCCTTTAAATTAAATCTTTTAATACATTAAATGGATACCTCAACATTGATAAAGGAAAAGAACGTTTGTAAAACGAAACATCGTAGAGCCAAAAAATATGACTCATGATTTTTCCAATCGTAAAGGAGTTTTAAAGAATTTAAACAAATTTTAATTATTCTTTAATCAAAATTTATCCGAAGCTAGCGAACTGAAACATCTAAGTAGCTAGATAAAAAATCAACCGAGATACCGTGAGTAGTGGCGAGCAAAACCGGTAAAGACTATTCTTAAAACCCGTATATAACATGTTTAAGACCCAATAAACCAAAGAAGGTAACATACTTTAAACGATATGCAGTCCTGTAAACCGTGTTTTAAAAGTTTAAGATTTAAAGTAAAATGATACACGTCATGTATTGTTTCAACATTGGGGTACCACCCTCACAGTCTAAAAAGTATCAATGATTGATAGCGAACAAGTACCGTAAGGGAAAGGTGAAAAAGAGTTTTTGAATATGAAAAATCTTGAAATTTAATGTTTACAATCAGTTGTAGCTTATCTTAAAAGTGACAGCGTTCCTTTTGCATAATGAATCAATGAGTTTATATTAATGGCAAGCTTAAACTCTTAAAGTGTAGGCTAAAAAAAATTAAGTTTTAAATTGCGTGTCGGGATTTAAATGCAAAGTTTTGCTTGTTTGCAGGATTTCATCAAATTTTTTCAGTTTTGACAATCCCAATTAACTTCAAAAACCGATATTAGTCTTTGATATAAAACCCGAAACTAAGTGATCTAACCATGAACAGGCTGAATTTAAAGCGGTAACGCTTGTTGAAGGGCCGAACTCGTGTATGTTGAAAAATACTGAGATGATTTGTGGTTAGGGGTGAAAGGCCAAACAAACTTAGAAATAGCTGGTTTTCTGCGAAATCTATTTAAGTAGAGCGTTTGAAGTTCTTTGTTTTGATGTAGAGCACTCAATAAATAAAGGGGACGTAAAGTTTTACTGCATTTAATGAAACTCCGAAGATAAAATTAAAAAGACTTCAAACAGACAGACTATGAGTGCTAAGATTCTTAGTCAAAAGGGAAACAGCCCAAATTATTCGTTAAGGCCCTCAAAAATAATTAAGTGAAAAAGAAAGTAAAAAAATGTCAACAGCTTATAGGTAGGCTTGGAAGCAGCCATCTTTTCAAGAAAGCGTAACAACTCATTGGTTTAGCTTTTTAGCGTCGAAAATGTATAAGGACTTAAGTTATTTGCCGAAACAATAGATTTAAATTAATTTGTATAAAATAAGTTTAAACTTATTTTTTATAAATTAATTCAAATGGTAGCAGAACGTTTTGTAAATTAAAAAAAATTTATAGTCATATAAATTGGAGAAATCAAAAATGAAAATATTGATATGAGTAGCGAAAAACGTTTTAGTGAGTAATAAACTACGTCACCTTAAGTTCAAGGGTTTTAAGGTAAGGCTAATCTTCCTTAATGTTAATCGGTCCCTAAGATAACAACGAAAGTTCTAATTGATGGGTAATAATTTTTTATTATATTTTAAAGTGACAAAATACAAATAAAACTTTAACTTCATTCGATTTGCGTTTGTTTTATCAATGTTGGTTAAATTTTTTTTAGTATTTTCAGGAAACAGCTTAAAATAATACCGTACTGTAAACCGACACAGGTGAACAAATTTAGTAAATTAAGGTGCTTGAGTTAATTGTATTGAAGGAACTCGGCAAAATGACTCCGTAACTTCGGGATAAGGAGTAGCTTTTTAAGTAAAACGCTTAAAAAGCTGTCACAAAATCGAGGACAGCGACTGTTTAATAAAAACACAGGTCTCTGCAAATTTGAAAAAAGAAGTATAGAGACTGACGCCTGCCCGGTGCTGCAAGATTAATAGAAAAAGTCTTGGCTTTGACTTTAACCCCCAGTAAACGGCGGCTGTAACTCTGACGGTCCAAAGGTAGCGAAATTCCTTGGCATTTAATTGGTGTCCTGCATGAATGGCGTAACGACTGTCCTACTGTCTCCAATACAATCTCAGTGAAATTGAAATGTCTGTGAAGATGCAGACTACTTGCGGCTAGACGGAAAGACCCTGTGCACCTTTACTATAGTTATAAATTGTAACCAAATTTTTTTTGTGTAGTATATGTGGTAAGTTTTCTTCAGACCACAGCGCAAGTTGTTTGTCTAAACATGATTGAAATACCACTCTTAAAAACTTTTGTTACTCATATATTTAAAACAGTTTATAATGGGTAGTTTGACTGGGGCGGTCGCCTCCTAAACAGTAACGGAGGCGTACGAAGGTAAGCTCATATTGAAACAAACCAATTTAAGAGCATAATAGTATATTGCTTACCTGACTGAAAGATTGACAAATCGAACAGAGATGAAAGTCGGTTATAGTGATCCGATGACTCTGAGTGGAAAAGGTCATCGCTCAACGGATAAAAGGTACGCCAGGGATAACAGGCTAATCATTCTTTAGAGACCCTATCGATGGAGTGGTTTGGCACCTCGATGTTGGATTATCGCATCCTGGAGCTGTAAGTGGTTCCAAGGGTTTGGCTGTTCGCCAAGAAAGGCGGTACATGATCTGAGTTTAGAACGTTGTAAAACAGTTTGGTCCCTATCTACCGTAAGTGTTAAAAATTGAAAGGAGTAAACCTTAGTACGAGAGGACCGGGAAAAGTGAATCTCTGGTGAATCGATTGTTGTTTAAACAGCATTGTCGAGTAGCTATATTCATAATAGATAATTGTTGAAAGCATCTAAACAAGAAACTAACCTTAAAAAAAATTTTTAAAAAGCCGTAAAAGATTATTACGTGATAGGTTTAATGTGTAAAAATTGTAAAATTTTTAGCAAATAAACACTAAAATTTAAATTGTGTAAGATTTGAAAAATTTTGTTTATTGTAAGTTAAGTATAATAATTTTATATTCTAAGCTTTGGTATAACATTTGCTCGAGTGCGTCACGCAACTATAATCAAAGTGAAAAAACAAACAATCATTGGTCTATCTTTTATTTTTACTTTGTCACAGGGTATGGGGTATACGAAAAAGTCATTCATTTAATATCAATAATAGTGTATTTAGTTTTTATTTTTACACGGTGATTGGTTTTCGTTAATTAGTTGTTTCTATTCTAAGAATTGTGTGTTACCATTTTCTGCTAACATATTGTTTTGGTTTCGAGTTCGCGACATACTTTAGGAATATAGTTCAGCTGGCAGAACAGTGGTTTTCAAAACCAAAGGTCAAGGGTTCAACCCCCTTTTTTCCTGTAAAAGCACTTTTTGCACAGTCACAGTGTGTTGGGTTTTCTATTTAGTATTGCTTTCTACCCTTTTTTAATCTGATTAATTACAATTTAAGTCTATGAGTTTGTAAAACTCACTCATGATGCTCGCTGATATTACTAGTTGAGTAGAAGTTGCAAGGTTTTTTTATTAATAGCTCGGGTTAAATTACAACTTTGATTTAAAAAAACAAAGTATAGTTGACATTTAGCAGAGCTAAGCCTTTAGTTTTTAGGCGTGTTCCCCGTAATTTCTAACACCGTATCGTACATTAAGTCAACTCGTATTAATTGGTTATGTATTTATGGTAGCGCGTTATTGTTAGAAAAGTTGTTTGAAAAACAGCATATGGTATTTGTTTAGCGTAGTTTGCGCGCTGGTTTATAACTTAGAAAGAGTTGGATCGTTGGGAGTAGTAAAAATTCAAATGACTAAAAAACATGTTATACACACCTTTAGAACAGTTTCAAATTATTTTATTATTTTCTGTTAAATTGTTTTGTTTTGACTTTTCAATTACTAATTTAGTATTAGTAAATTTTTTAGTTTTACTATTTTTTGGCACAATTATAGTTTTATTTAGTTCAAATGCTAACTCTTTAAAAGAAACTAGTTTTTTTTTTATACCAAGCACGTGGCAAGTGCTTCTTGAAGCAACGTATGAAGCTTCATCGCAATTACTCTTTGATAATATTAATAAAGAGGGGGAAAAATATTTCCCTTTTATTTCTACTATCTTTATTTTTGTTCTATTTAGTAATTTAATTGGATTAGTTCCTTATAGTTTTACAACAACCAGCCATCTTATTGTTACATTCACCTTATCTTTTTCTATATTTGTTGGGATAAACATAATTTGTGTACAAAAACATAAATTTCACATGTTGTCTTTATTTATTCCTTCTAATACTTCTTTTGGGCTAGCTTTATTATTGGTTCCTATTGAGCTTTTGTCATACGTTTTTAAACCTATTAGCTTGGGAGTCCGACTTTTCGCAAATTTGATGGCTGGTCATACACTTTTAAAAGTGATTGTAGGTTTTTCTTGAAGCATGTTATTGTTAGAAGATTTTTTAGCAGTCCTTCATGTGATACCTTTATTAATCTTAGTTTTATTAATGGGTTTAGAGTTAGGCGTAGCTTTAATCCAAGCGTACGTTTTTACTATTTTAACCTGTATTTACTTAAATGACGCAATCAATCTTCACTAACGAAAAGTCATAGGCTCATTAGCATGCTAACTTTTTTACGCTTCTACCAAGTATAAAAAAAGTCTTCTATTAGGGTGAAATCATATGTTTACTTACCTCTTTTTTTCGTTCCGTGTTTTTATTCAGTTAAACTTCTATTTACAACATTTGCTATGTTTGATATTTGCTAAACTTATTGACTGAAAATGCACACCACACAAACGCCAATCATAATTTACAATTACACTCTATTCACAAATCCGTAAATCGCTGACTTTTTTCAACAAATCGCAAAAATACTTTGACACTCTAAATTAGATTAATGGACTTTTTCGATATTACCCCAGTATTGTAAATTCGAAACAAGGTATTATTTGTGTAATTCATTGCTGCCCAAATAGTAGTGTTTCTATTATTGTTTTAAATACTGGGTTGTTTGATTTTCGAATAATTTGGAGTTGTTTTATTTGGTGGAGCATGTTAATTTCACACCAACCGATTCCAGCATTTTTGACAATGGTTATTTAAATAGTGTTGCGCTTGTAGAGAACACTCAGCCTTTTCCAGCTATTACAAGTGATTTAGGTCATATTAGCAACATTCAAGGGGGTTGACATCTTTTCCTGTTAAGATTTAAAGTCAAATAAGTCCGAAATTTGATAAATAATTTTGGACCATCAAAATTGAGTTTGATCCTGGCTCAGGGTGAACGCTAATAATATGCTTTACACATGCGAGTTGTACGTAATTTTGTCGTAGCGAACGGGTGAGGAATACACAATTGTTATTGAACACGTTAGCTTAACAAGCCTAACGTAATCTACCTTTTAAGTTAAGATAACCTATACTTCTTAAAGTTTCATACTTTTTCAGGGCAAAACTATTTTTTTAGTTTATAGTAATATTAGATAATAATCATGTAAGTTTATTAAAGATTGTAAAACAAAAAAAGTTGTTTATGTAATCGTTAAAAGATGAGTTTGTGTAAGATTAGGTTGTTGGTAGAAATAAAAGTTTACCAAGCCTTTGATCTTTAGTTGCTCTTAGAGGAGGTACAACCACACTGGAACTGAGACAAGGTCCAGGCTACTTTTAGCCAGCAGTGAGGAATATTGGACAATGAACGAAAGTTTGATCCAGCAATATTATGTGAATGATTGACGGCTAATTTTTGGTTGTAAAGTTCTTTCGTTAAAAATGATAATGACGTTATTTAAAGAAGTTTTAGTCCCGGCCAATCTCGTGCCAGCAGCCGCGGTAATACGGGAGGGGCAAGCGTTATCCATAATTACTGGGCGTACAGCGTCCGTAGATTGTATTACAAGTTATATGTTAAAACTTAAAGCTCAACTTTAAAAAAAGATATAATACTGTTATACTTGAGTTTAGCACAGAAAAGTAGAATTTCATGTTAAGGGGTAAATTCCAAAAATATGTGGAGGAACACCATTAGCGAAAGCGACTTTTTAGTACAAACTGACATTGAGGGACGAAAGTGTAGGGAGCAAACAGGATTAGATACCCTGGTAGTCTACACTGTAAATTCTGAGTGCTGTAATTTAAAAAATTTTAGATTTTCTAAGCTAACGCCATAAGCATTCCGCCTGAGGAGTATGATCGCAAGATTGGAACTCAAAGGAATTGACGGGAGCCTACAACGAGTGGTGGAGCATGTGGTTTAATGCGATAATCCGCGCAAAACCTTACCAACCCTTGACATATTGAAAAAAAATTTGCATTGTTGCAAATTTTTCTATAGTTAGTTGAAAAATTAATTAATTTTCACTACAGGTGTTGCACGACTGTCGTCAGCTCGTGTCGTAAGATGTTTGGTTTATTCCTTTCAACGAGCGCAACTCTTATTTTTAAGAATCTACTTTCATTTTTTAGCGCTGCAAAATATTTGTAAAATATAGTATTACTTACTAAACGTTACAAAGTGCACTGTTATAATACATTTTTGCTTGTAATAAAACAATAATGTGTTGTAAGTGTTGTTAATGCACGTTAAAATCTTTTGCTTTAAAAAGACCGTAAAATTAAAAAAAATTTTAAAGGAAGGTGAGAATCAAGTCAAGTCACTGTGGCCCTTATGGGTTGGGCTACACACGTGCTACAATGAAAATGACAAAAAGCAACAAAAATTAAAACCTTTAGTTAATCTCTAAAAATTTTCCCAGTTCGGATTGTAGACTGCAACTCGTCTACATGAAGGTGGAATCACAAGTAATCGCAAATCAGAATGTTGCGGTGAATACGTACCTTGGCTTTGTACACACCGCCCGTCACATGCAGAAAGCTAGTTTTACTTGAAAATTAAACTCCCCTTTTTTTTTTTTTAAATCAAAAAAGTTAGTTCATTGAAAAGTTAGTAATTTGGATGAAGTCGTAACAAGGTAGCTGTACGGGAACGTGTAGCTGGAACAAATGAAATAGTTTAGTCGGTTAGAACGTTGGAATCATAATCCAAATGTCAGGGGTTCAAATCCCTTTTTCATTATTCAAACCCAAAATTTTATGATAGTCAATTTATTTTTTTATTTTTTTTCTTGCGTATTACTTACAAGTTCTTTAATGATTATTCTTAGTCAAAATTCAATGTATTCTGTTTTATTTTTAGTGTTAAGTTTTGTTTCATCTTCTAGCATCATCTTTTTACTAGAATGCGAATATATATCACTGATTTTTATTATAGTTTATGTTGGTGCTATCGCAGTTTTATTTTTGTTTGTGGTAATGATGTTGGATATAAAAACAGTTTATTTAGCAAAAGACGCTCTGAAATACTTTCCATTTGGAAGTTTTTTAGGTGCTGTTTTTCTACTTGAAATTATAACAGCAGTCCCTAGTACTTTTGAGTCAATGAATCCGTATAGCATTAGTTTTTTGTCAAATCATTATTCAGATTGATTTAATAAATTAGATTATATTACGGAGATATCATCTATCGGATACTTATTGTATACAGATTACGTCATACAGTTTCTATTGTCGGGTAATATATTATTACTAGCCACTATTGGTCCAGTAAGTTTAGTTTTGGTCAGGTCTATTGAAACTAGCAAGAAACAAGTTATTTTTAAACAGCTCTCGCGTACATACAGTTCTGTTTTATCTATTTAAGTAACACAAAAACCCACTTAAACCCAGGTTTTTTTCTTGATTTAGGTTTCTATCTAGGTTTTGCTTTACGGATTTGTTATTACAGAAACTCGCTTAGTTTACGTAGATTGCCAAGGAAGAGCAATTGGTTAGCTCGCTAGGCTCATGTTCTAGAGGTTGTAAGTTCAAGTCTTACCCTTGGCATTGGTTTTCCGATGCATGTCCATTTTCACTAAATTACAAATGCTACTATTTAAAGAGATACAATTGTTACCTGAAATTTTCTTAGGTATTTCTATAATTTATTTGATTATTCATGGAACTTTTATCTCAATTAACACAAGGTATTTGTTAATTCAAAATTCCGTTTTGTCTTTAAGTGTTTTAACCATTGCTCTTTTCTGTTTTTTATTAATAAACAATGTTATCGAGCGTGGTGATTTTCAAATTTTCAACAATACAATTATAATTGATTATCTTAGTTTTTCCTCTAAAATTTGAATAGCTGCAATGTCTCTTTTTTGTTTTTTGATGAGTCAACGTTACATAAAGGTACAAAAAATTAATTTTTTTGAATATAGTATTTTAATTCTATTTGCTTTATTAGGTATTTTTTTTATCTGCTCTTCTAATGATTTAATTACCGCGTATTTATCAATTGAATTACAAAGTTTGTCTTTTTATATCATGGCGGCTATGAAAAAAGATTCAGCTTTTTCTGTAGATGCTGGGCTAAAATATTTTATATTAGGAGCCTTTTCATCTAGTTTGTTTCTATTTGGATCGTCTATTTTGTACGGTGTTAGTGGTACTACTAATTTTGAAGACCTAAAAAATCTTTCGTTTTGTATGGGTTCCGCGCCGTATAGTATAGATATGTCAAACGATTCTACGTTTATAAGGAGTGTTTTTCTAGATGGGAGTTTAATTCAATTTGCTTTAATTTTTATTTTCGTAAGTCTTTTGTTTAAACTGGCTGTTGCACCTTTTCATTTGTGGTCTCTTGATGTTTATGAGGGCTCTCCTTCCAGCTCAACATTTTTTTTTGCGGTTGTTCCTAAATTAGCCATTTTTGTTTTGCTTGTCCGCATTTTTTATTCGAGTTTTTTTGAGCAGGTAACTAAATGGCGTTATTATATTGTTGTTGTAGCCATATTGACGATAATTGTCGGTTCTTTTGGAGGACTAGAGCAAAAAAAATTGAAAAGTCTTTTAGCGTACAGTTCGATAAGCCATATGGGTTACACATTAGTTGCTTTCAGCACTGGAACTTTTGAAGGTATGCAAATATTATTTTGCTATCTTTTTTTGTATATGATAGCGGGTTTGTGTATTTGATCTATTTTTTTAGTGCTGCAATTAAAACATCAATACATAAAAAAACAAAATAAAGATTTAGCAGAACTAAGCTCGTTAAGTAAATCTAATAGCATTTTAGCTTTGTTTTTCAGCACGGTTCTACTGTCTGTAGCAGGCCTCCCACCAATGGTAGGGTTTCTAGTCAAAATCGGCATTTTTTTGGCATCTATAGAAGCTACGATGTATTTAGTTGCAATAGTTAGTATTTTGTGTAGCGTAATTTCTACTTTTTACTATATTAGGATAATAAAAACTATGTATTTTGAAGGCTCGGTAGCGGGGAAATTATACTACCCTATTAAGCCCAATACTTCAGTATTGATAGTTTGCCTTTTTTATTTTTTACTTTTTCTGTTTATAAACCCAACATTAGTTTATACAATAGCTCATAAAATAGTTTTATTGTTGACCGTTACGATGGTATAATGGTTTTTATCAAACGAAAATTTGATAAAAAAGTTGTGTTAACTGTTGAGCAGGATTAATATACCGTTTGGAAGTGTGCTAGTAAAAAAAACATTTTTGTCTATTAAATTCCACTCGGCTAGATAACATAATTTGGTTAATGTATTAGATTGCAAATCTTTTAATATCGGTTCAAGTCCGATTTTAGCCTTTGCTTATCGCATTTTTAGCTCAGTTGGATAGAGCACCAGCCTTCTAAGCTGATAGACACAGGTTCAAGTCCTGTAAGATGTTAATGCTAGACTTTTTTTTATTAAATTTAACAAGTTTGCTAGCGTTTCTTCTAGTATTACCTTTACTTGGTACTTTCTTTTTGTTGTTAGTACCTTCTTCCAATCACTCATTACTAAAATCTACAGCTTTAAATGTATCTTGTATTTTATATGTAATATCGTTATTTTTATGAGTTTTTTTTAACAAATCAATTGGTTCGTTCCAGTTTGTAACCAAATTATTATGGATTCCTTTTCTAAACTTAAATTTCACTTTAGGAGTGGACGGTATTTCGTTGTTTTTCATTCTTCTGACCACTTTGTTAATTTTTTTGTGTATTTTGATAAGCTGAACTAGTGTTAAAAAAAATATAAAAGAATTTTTAATCGCATTTCTGGTGATGGAATTTTTCTTAATTGGAGTTTTTTCCATTTTAGATTTATTATTATTTTATATTTTTTTTGAAAGTGTGTTAATACCTATGTATTTAATTGTTGGCGTTTGAGGTTCCAGAGAAAGAAAAATTAGAGCTGCTTATTTCTTTTTTCTTTATACTTTGCTAGGGTCTGTTTTAATGCTGTTATCTATTTTATATGTTTATTATCAGATAGGAACCACTGATTACGAAGTATTGTTAACTTTTATTTTTTCCAAGACGGAACAAAAATTTTTATGATTTTCTTTCTTTGGTTCTTTTGCAACAAAAGTTCCAATGGTTCCCGTACATTTATGACTGCCAGAAGCACACGTTGAGGCACCTACTGCAGGATCTGTTATTTTAGCTGGAGTTTTACTAAAATTGGGTACTTACGGTTTTCTTCGTTTTTCGTTCCCTTTATTCCCAGAAGCGTCTTTGTATTTTTCGCCAGTTGTGTATCTACTTTCTATCGTTGGTATTGTGTATACATCTTTTACAGCGATTCGTCAAACAGATTTTAAACGAATTATTGCGTATACTTCTGTTGCGCACATGAATCTCGTAATGGTAGGCCTTTTTAGTTTTAATGTTATTGGGCTAGAAGGAGCTATTTTACAAAGTTTAAGCCATGGTTTTGTTGCAAGTGCTTTATTCTTAATTATTGGGATAGTTTACGAAAGACACCATACCCGAATGGTTAAATATTATGGGGGCCTAGCTCATACTATGCCTATATATACTTTCATTTTTTTGTTTTTCACTATGTCTAATATAGGGCTGCCTGGTACGGGAAGTTTCGTAGGTGAATTTTTGATATTAGCAGGTTCTTTTCAGACTAACACTAGTGCCACTTTTATCAGTGCTACTGGTATGATCATTGGTGGTTGTTATTCTCTATGATTGTTTAATAGAATTTCTTATGGTAATTTAAAAACGCAATATTTAAAAGATTACGTTGACATTAACAAACGAGAAGCTTTCATTTTTTTACCCCTGATTCTTGGGACCATTGTTATTGGATTATACCCAAGTATTTTTTTAAGTTCAATACATATGAGTGTTAATATGTTAGTTGAAATTACACATGTCCATATTTTATAAATGATATATATCTTGGAAACAGAATTAGCTGAAAATAAATCAGTTTTTTTTTCTTTAACTAAAATTTTTGGTATTAATCAGTTTCAATCCTTTCTAATTTGTAAAACCCTAGGTTTATCTTATAATTGTACATTATCCAACTTAACACCAGACCAAGTCTTAAATCTAGTCAAATTCATAGAAATCTTAAATTTGTCAATAAACGGCGATTTAAAAAAATCAAAAATTTTGTTAGCCAAAAAATTAGTTCAAATAAAAGCCTTCAAAGGCATTCGTAGGCTTCGCGGGTTGCCTGTTAGGGGTCAGCGTACCCATACTAATGCCAAAACAGCGTCCAAGTTTCGTTAGATTTTTTTCATTTTGCCTCAATCCTCCAAAATTTATGTTTATTATTTTATCTATTTCTTCTAAAAATCTGAGTTCATTAACGACTTTTTTAAAATTTCTTTATAAACTTAAAACGAACAAAACTTTTAGACTAAAATTTTACACCACGCAATCCCAAAAAAAAAAAAGCTTTTCTTTTTTTTCCGTTTTACAGTCACCTCATGTCAATAAAAAGTCTCAAGAACAGTTTGAATATACCTTACACTGCAAAAAGTTGAAAATTTACATACCTCATCTAACAAAGTTTTTGACTGCTCTAAAAATAATCAAAACAGCTCTTTTTTTAGACATTCGGGTAGAAATCAAATGTTGATTAGATAACAAACCATTTAAGTCTTACTTATTAAATAAAACGAATTCTGATAAATTTAGGTTAAAACTTCTAACAAAAAATACTTCGTATCAAAATAATTTAGATAAGTGAAAGCATCTCAAGAAACCTTTAAGATTTATATATTCTCACAAAAATAAAAAAGACTTATCTAGCAAAGCGGCGCATGCGTCTTTAAGGCTGTTAGATATACATGGCGAAATTCTAATTAAAGATTCCTTCATAAAGTTTGGATAGCTCAGTAGGCAGAGCAAAGGACTGAAAATCCTTGTGCCGGCAGTTCAAGTCTGTCTCTAAACACATTAAAGCTTTTTTATGGTAAATACCTTATGAAATATATCTGCTAAATTGAAAAACAGCCAAATTGCCCGAAGACATTTTTTTTTCCAACCAAAAACTAAATTAACGATTGCTTTTTTGAATATTCTTTGAGACGAAGGCTTTATCTTAGGTTACAAAATTGATAACTCAAACTCAAATTTACTAAAAATCTTTTTAAAGTTCAAAAAAAAAGACCCCGTGATCAATTCAATAAAATTTATTTTTAAGCCCAGTCGGAATATATACTATTCAATGTCCCAATTCTGAAAACTTGACTCAAAAAAAAGCCTTATTATATTAACAACATCGAAAGGCTTAATGACAGCTCATGAATGTAAAAAAACCCAAACAGGGGGTAAGCCTTTACTAATAATTAGATAATAATGGGTTATATGACGAAAAGACATGTAATTAAAATTCCAAAAAATGTATCAATATACTATTGTGATAGTAAGCACATCATTATTTTTTCAAATTCCTTCGCCCAAAAAATATTAAGACTAAAAACCAGATTAATTATTAAAAAAAAAGAAGGGATAATTAAAATAACTCGCGCACCTTTTTTTGAGATCTCAAATAATAACAAAAAAAAATTGAAGGCTCTACAAGGAACCCAAGCTAGTTTATTAAAACAGATGCTTTCAGATATTTCACTTCTTTTTTGTAAAAAACTTGACCTTATCGGTGTGGGCTTTCGCGTGTCTACGTTGAAAGTGTTAAACTTAAATTTATTGCATTTTAAGTTGGGATATAGTCATTCTATTTATTTCAAGGTCCCAAAAAATTTAAGAACCTTTTGTTTAAAAACTAATAAACTGTTTATTTTAGGTTATTCCTACTTGTTTGTAACTCAAATCGCGGCATTAATTAGATCGTATAAGGTTCCTGAGCCTTACAAAGGTAAGGGTATATTACACACGACCGAAAAAATAACGTTAAAAGAAGGTAAAAAAGTATAAAAATGAAAACTAACAAAGTTAAAAATAAAAACTACAAATTATTCAAATATAATTTGCTAAAATTACAAGTATATTCAACTAAACCATCTTCTGACACAGTCGATTTTTCAAATCAAATATTAGAGCAAATTCAAGTGTATTTAAAGCAAGTGCTTAAAGTTATTTTCGAATATCATGTATGCCGCCTTAAAATTTTGTTTGTAGGATTCCCTGTTATTTATAAAACGAAACAACTAAAGCTCATGCACTTCACAAATCATAATTTTATCTCGGAGAAATCTTGAATCAGTGGTTTTTTTAGAAACCGCTTTTCAATACTAACGTATTTAAGGTTAATCCAATCACAAAATTTTTCTAGAAATCTTAAGCTTTTACTAAGAGTCACAGCAAAGCCTCATTTAGTTGTTATTTTTAATCAAAAAATTGAAACCAACACGATTAATGAGTTTTACAAAGCGGGTATCCCTATTCTATCTTTTGATTGAAAATCGTTAAACATATTTAAAGTTGCTTACAAAACGTTAGGTAATTATGCTTTTATGGAACGAAAAATGAAACTAACCTTTTTTTTCCTTTTTTATTCATTATTGAAAACCCCTCCGGTAAAAGGGAAAAAATAATCTGGTATGACACCCCACTAAAAGGAAGCACAGAAGATATACACATTTCAAAAATATAGGATACGGGACAAGGATTTCTTATTAAAAGTGTAAACTAATAAAAACTTTAAAGATAACCAGTCTGTTTTATTTCTATATTGAAAATAAAGATTATGTTCGTTAAACAAACGATTTGGGTTACAAAAGTTTTTTCATAGTCAAAACAACTAAATCTTACACTGACACATTTATGCATTTTACAAAAAACCGGCGTAACAAACCATTATACAAAAAATTTTTGTCATTAAGAAAAAATATCCAAGACAGAGATAAACTTTTAAGATTTAGAAGAAAAAAATGGCAAAATTTACAACGTTTGATTTCAAAATTTAAAAAAAAGAAATTTTACGACCCCATTTCGTACTTTTTATTTAATTTCAAAAACTTTTTTAGTAAAAAATTTAAATATAACCTCCAAAATAAACAAAGATTAAGTTTATTTTACGGAAAGCTTCGAAAAAGTTATTTAAAAAAATTGGTCAGAAGATCGTTAAAAGGGTTCAAAAACTCTAATGCGCACGCTACTACATTATTTATCAAAAAGCTAGAAATTAGGCTAGATACTGCATTGTATCGAACATATTTTTCTTATAGTTTTGACAATGCAAGACAATTAATTTCACACAAAAAGGTTTACGTTAATAATAAGATTGTTCAGTACAATTCCTATTCGTTACATAAAGGAGATTTAATAACTTTAGATGATAGTAGTTTCAAACTTGTGACGTCCAGCATCTTAAAATCCAAAATGTGCCCAATGCCCCCAAAGCATTTTTATGTAAATTATAAAACACTCCAAATTTTAGTTATTGAAGACATTAATTATACAAATTGTTTAATGCATTACCCTTTTTATATTGACTTCAATTCTTTTCTCAAATTTTATGAAAGGTAAGGTCCTGTAATTCTTGAAAAAAATTTTTTATTTTGAGCGTCTTTGGTAGCTCAAAGGCAGAGCGAGTGGCTGTTAACCACGAGGTTGTTGGTTCAAGTCCAACCTAAAGAGAATTCGTAGGCACGTTATAAGTTTTTGAAATGTAAATTTGGAAATAATCGGAATTGAACCGATAACTTTATGCTTGCAAAGCATACACTCTACCGATTGAGTTATACTCCCTTTTCAAGTTACTGCATAAACAGCTTGTAGCTGTTGTTGATTAATATCTTATTATTTGTTAACTCTAAATTCATTGTTGAAATAGAAGTTGTATTTTTTATTAATTTTTTAGTTCTAAATTTTTTTACCTCAATAAAGCTTGGAATAACAACGCTAATATTAAAATAATAAAAAAACAGTAGAGTAGTTAAAAGTCCGAATACTTGTGCACCTAAAGTTAAAATATCAAATTGTGGAATATCCTAATACCTAATAGCTCGTTTGGTGAAATTGGTAGACACGTCAGACTTAAAATCTGATTTTTATATAAAAAGTATCGGTTCAAATCCGATAACGAGTATTTAAAAGCCAAAATGATGGAATTGGTAGACATACTAGGTTTAGGTTCTAGTTCTTTTAAAAAGAGTAAGGGTTCAAATCCCTTTTTTGGTAAAATTACTTAAATAAATGCCTACTATTAATCAATTATGCCGTCGCAAAAGAAAAAAAAAGCAAGGGCGAAATAAAGTACCTGCATTAGATAATTGCCCACAAAAAAAGGGAGTATGCACCAAAGTATTTTTAAGGACTCCAAAAAAACCCAATTCAGCATTAAGAAAATTGGTTAAATTAAGATTAACCAACAACAAAAAAATAATGGCTTATATTCCTGGCGAAGGTCATAAATTGCAAGAATACTCCACAGTTATGATAAGAGGTGGCAGAGTAAAAGATTTACCCGGTATAAAATACCATTTAGTCCGGGGAAAGCTTGATTTCAGTGGTTTAAAAGAAAGAAAGACATCACGTTCAAAATACGGCACTAAAAGAATGAATCCATAACAGCCAATGAATAAAAAAATAATTAATCAATTATTATTAAATGGTAAAACTTCAACTTCTAAAAAAATTTGGTTAAAAAGTATTAAGTCTTTGTACAAATCTATCACAAAAAACCATAAAAAAGTAATTGTCCGAGCTATCATAAATATAGCACCGTTACTGAAAGTAAAACAACTAAAACAAAAACAGAAACGCTCACAACCAAAAGAATTTCCGTATATAGTAAGCGATAAAAATCGACTTTCAACGTCTTTAAGCTTTTTTTTGAATAAAACAAAACCCAAAAGTGATACTAAAATACACACAAAGCTTGTGGCTGAGTTGTTAGTTACAGCAAATAACTCCGGGGCAATTATAAATGAAAAAAAAAGTTTGTACGAGTACGCCTTCATAAAAAAAAAATTTTTTTATTATAGATGATTTTAGAATTTAAGTAGTGTGATACATTTAATAGGACTTGAACCTATAACCTTTGGAACCGAAACCCAACGCTCTATCCAATTGAGCTATAAATGCAAAAAAATGATTCAACAACAAACAATCTTGAAAGTAACAGACAACTCGGGGGCCAAAACTGTAAAATGCGTTAAAGTCTTAAATGGCTTTAATAGGCGCGTCGCCGTTCTTGGAGATACTATTGTAGTATCTGTACAAAAACTTCGGAACAAAGCCCGATTAACTTCAAAAGTAAAAAAAGGTGAAATTCACCAAGCAATTATCATTAGAACTAAAACCAAAACAATGAAAAAAGACGGTACTGCGTTCTTCTGTCAGGCAAACGCAGTTAGTTTGATAAACAAACAAGGAAAACCGTTTGCATCTAGAATTATGGGTCCTGTACCTAAAATTTTTAAAAAAAGAAAAAAAATCAAGTTCGTAACTCTTTCTTCAGGATTTATATAAAAAACCCTAAATGTTTTTTTTCGAAACATATTTATGTAAGACCGTAAGGTGCGACCTAGTTAATACGTTTTTTTGCCAAAATATAACAAAAATCCCTAAGTTGAAAAAAATAATACTAAATTTTGGCTATCAAAAATCAAATTTTAGATCTCTGATTACAAGTTTACTAGCTTTAGAGTTTATATCATATAAAAAAGGTATAGTAACGAAGTCTAAACATATAAACGTATTCTTAAAAATAAAGAAAGGCAATCCTGTAGGTTGTAAGTTGATATTAAAAAAAAGCGCTATGAATTTTTTTTTCATTAAATTGAAAACTTCTATTTCCCCAAGTGTTAAACAGTCTCAAATATATCAGCACCAACAAAAGGTAGGGTTGAGAAATTCTATATCATTTCAAATCAAAAATCCTCTGCTATTCACAGAATTAGAGAATCAATTCCAGTTTTTTAAAGATGTGCCGCAATTAGATATTACGTTACTTACAGATTCAGAGTCTCAAAAAGAACTTCTTTATTTACTTAAGTCGATCAAACTCTTTTCATAACATGGAATATATTAAGCAAAAGTAACTCAATTTGGCAGAGTGTAACCTTGCCAAGGTTATGGATGAGGGTTCAAATCCCTTCTTTTGCTTTCGTAGGATAAGTGGTCGAGTGGTTTAAGGCGTTAGTTTTGAAAACTATTGTATTGAAAAATACCGTAGGTTCGAATCCTACCTTATCTTCTAGTTAGTTAATATTTAAACTAAAAATGACTTTATTAATAATTTGCATTGTGCTAAAAATTCTTGCAGTTGTTGTTCCTTTGTTAATCTCTGTAGCGTACTTCACTATAGCCGAAAGAAAAATTATGGGTATTATACAAAGAAGAAAAGGTCCAAATGTTATTGGTTTTTTGGGCTTACTGCAGCCATTAGCTGATGGGCTAAAATTATTTGTGAAAGAAACTATATTACCCAGTAATTCTAACATTGTTCTATTTTTGATTGCCCCTATGCTAACTTTTGTTTTAAGCTTAATCGGTTGAGCCGTATTGCCTTTGTCCAAACAGATAGTATTATCGGATTTAAATGTTGGAGTTTTGTATTTATTTGCAACATCTTCATTAAGCGTTTATGGCATTATAATGGCTGGTTGGTCCAGTAATTCAAAATACCCATTCTTAGGCGCACTGCGTTCTGCAGCTCAGATGATCTCTTATGAAGTTTCTATCGGTTTTATTATAATTAACGTATGTATTTGTGCGGGTTCTTTCAATTTGAGCACTATTGTAACCGCCCAGAGCAATGTTTGGTTTTGGGTGCCTCTGTTACCGATGTTTATTATTTTTTGTGTTTCAATGCTTGCTGAGACAAACCGCCATCCTTTCGATTTACCTGAAGCTGAAGCAGAGTTAGTTTCTGGGTACAATGTGGAGTACTCGGCAATGACTTTTGCTTTATTTTTTTTAGGTGAATACGCTAATATGCTTTTGATGAGTGCTTTTGTTTCGGTATTATTTTTAGGGGGCTGGTTCCCAATCATTACAATTTTTCCTTTTACTTTACTTCCGGGCAGCTTGTGGTTCAGCTTAAAAATTGCTCTTGGCGTCGTTTTTTTCATAGTTACTCGAGCGACTTTGCCAAGGTATAGGTATGATCAATTAATGTATATAGGTTGAAAAAGTTTTCTTCCATTGTCTTTAGGTTATTTATTATTTTCAGTAGGCATTTTAATTAGCTTTAATTGGTTACCTACTTAAATTCAGTAAGTTCAGTTTTGAAAATTATTTGAATTATAGTTAATTCGTAAACTATTACCATACAAATGCTAATCATTATTTGATAAACGACCTCTGGGGGAGTCACAAACGTCGACAAAATAATAAACAAGAAATACAAAGTTTTTCTAAGTCTCTGAATAACTAACAAATTGATTTTAAATAAATCCAAAAAAATGAAAAGTATGATTATTATTTGGTATAATAAATTACACAAATAATACATTGACTCGTAAAACCTTAAATATTCGATAAGTTTTGCTTCAAAATAAAACGTTAAACTTTGAAATGATAAAAACTCCTGAAATTTTAAAAAAAAATTTCAGCTGGTGGGAAAAATGAAAATATTAAATGTGATAATGAATACAAATCAACTGATTACAGTAAGTATTGCAATCGTCTTAAAATAAGCATATTCAAATAAATACAATCCCGATGACAAAAAAATAAAAATCTGACCATACAAAAATGTTATTGTTATTTGATTAGCCACATAAGAAGACAGTTGTAAATAAGTAACAAAAACTTCAGCTACATCTGTAGTTAAGAAATACGACAAATTATTGTTACTTGATTTTACCGTACTGAGCCCCATAAAAATATATAATAAGGTTTCTTTGAAAAAATAACAATTTACCATTATAAAACACCAAGTAATACATGAAAAAACTCCACGATATTTAATTTCTAATAAGTATTTATAAATCATAAATTTTATAGGGAAATAGTTTAGTTGGTAGAGCAGTGGTTTCCAAAACCAAAGGTCAGGGGTTCAAGTCCCTTTTTTCCTGAGTTTACTTCTTTTTTAATTTTTTTAAAAATTTATTATGTTTGGCCAAATTACGTAAGCTTTTTACTGTCTTGGAAAAATCACTAAATAGTAAAACTCCTACAAAAAAGACGACAACAAGTTGGCTTATACTTATATTTCTCATAAGATCAAAAATTAGGTTTCGATCGTTGTATTAGGCTTATAGTTTAGAGGTAGAACGTACCGCTCATAACGGTTTCGTCGTAGGTTCAAGTCCTACTAAGCCTATATAATATCAAATGGATTTTAATTTAAAAACTTATAAGCGCTTTAAAATTAAAAATTATCTTAAAGAAAAAAGTTGCTTTTTCCTTTTGCATGGAACTTCTTTAAATAACGAAAGCTGAATTAATGTTGAACAAATTTTAATTAATCATAAATTAAAATATTTTCGAATTCTTAATAAGATAATGATTAATACTTTAAGCAATTCGGTGTTTAAAAATTTAATCGTATTAGTACATGGCCCTATTCTTTTGTTAGATAGTAATAACGCTAAGTTAACGTTCAAAGGAGTAGATAATCTTGACCCATCAATGAGATTATTAGGGCTTAGGCTGAATAACAAAATTTATTCTAAAACGCAAACTAAAAACCTAAAAAAAATGTCGTATTTTGAGAGTATTTGCAGCCTTCACCATTCTTTAAAAACTTTTACCAAAGCACCGTATTACAAACTTCAAAGTAAAAAAATTGATTTAATATCGAAATAATGTGAGTCGAACACATGACTTCCTGTTCCCAAAACAGGCACGCTGCCAAGCTGCGTTATATTTCGTTGGAGGAAGTAGGATTCGAACCTACGGTAAGATAAACTTAACAGATTTACAATCTGCCACTTTCAACCACTCAGTCATTCCTCCTAAAGTTATTTAGCTCGGGTACGGATTTTAATACGCTTTTTCTTTCTTAGTCTACATCCGTTGTGCGGGCGATAAATATAGCTTATGATTAGTTTTGCAAATATTTTTTGTTTCAGTTTTTTAAGTATATAAGATTGATAGTTGAAAAAAAGATTGTTAAAATGAACAGCAACTGGTTTTGTTTTGAAAATTTTTGATTTTAACAATAGAGCACGCAAAATTGTAAATATTGCCTTAGGTTGTCTAGTTTTTTGTTTTTTCTGCAATTTAAACATCCCTGCAGAATAAAAAATTTTAGGATCTCCTTTTATGCTATTCACGTTTATTAAAGTATTTGTTGTAAATATGTTAATGTTTATCACGTAACTAATTAATTTTTGATTGTTAAAACAAGAGAAGTATATGTGTGAAATAAAATAGCTTGTTTTCATTTTAAGATTATATATGTTTGCAACAATAAGTAAAACTAGCGAACGTACAAAAAATGAAAAACTTTCTTTTTTTACAAACTTTAAGATTTTGATATTGCGGAATAAATTTTTTGTATAATCGTAAGTAGCTAACTTATGTAAAAAAAACGATTTGTTTACTATTTTTAATAAAAGCATAAATTTTTGAAATAATTTTTATTTATATGAACTCAATACAAAAAAAATTCACATCATTAACTCAAAAAAAATTGATTAATTTGTCAAAAAAAAGACTAAGCAAAAACCCTTTGATTAAAGGCATGGTTATGGGCAAAAAAAATGCAGCAGGTAGAAATAGCTCTGGGAAAATTACGATACGCCATAAAGGTGGTGGCCATAAAAAAAAATATAGAGAAATTAATTTTATGAGAAACGAAGATTCATTAGGGATTGTTACTAGTTTGGAGTATGATCCTTACCGTTCCGCATTTATAGCGTCTGTTTATGACTTTCTAAATTCAAAATATTTTTATATAATTGCTCCTAAAAATTTAAACATTGGTAGTATCGTAAAATCAGGGTTTCACGCTGATGTTAAGACCGGCCACTGTCTAGCGTTAATGAAAATTCCCGTGGGGGGGTTCATTCACAGCGTTTCATTAACAGAAAATAAGAAAGCGCAATTAACTAGGTCCGCAGGAACAAATGCACAACTAATCGAGACAACACCGAAACATTGCCGTATTATTTTAAGTTCCGGTGCTCATAAGTTTGTTTCGCCTATGTGCCGGGCAACTATTGGTACTGTTTCTAATGAATTTTCATTTTTTAAAACGATAAGGAAAGCAGGACGTAATAGATGGTTAAATAAACGACCAACAGTCCGAGGAGTCGCGATGAATCCGATTGACCACCCTCACGGTGGTGGGGAGGGCAAGAGTTCAGGTGGTCAATCTTCCGTAACGCCGTGGGGCAAACCCACTAAAAATGGTAAAAGAAGTAAAAAATCAAAGTGTTAAAAAATTCACGAATGAAAAGAGTAAAATGGAAAGGACCATTTATTCAGCATAATTTGCTGAAACAAATAAAAAATTTTAAAATGTTTTCTAAAAATAGTATTAAAACTGTATCTAAGAACTCTATGATATTACCAAGTTTTATTGGGGCTGCATTACAAGTTTATAACGGAAAAACGTTCATGATACTAAAGGTTGTAGATGATATGGTTGACCATAAAGTAGGCGAGTTTATTGCTACACGGAAACAGTTTTCTTACAAAAAGAAAAAAAATAAATAAAAATGGGTCAAAAAACAGACGCACGAATTTTCAGGCAAGGTATAAATAAAAAGAACTGAGAATTGAGACATATTGCAAAAAACAATGAAGAGTCTTCTTTATATTTGTATAAAACATTGGAAATTCAAAAATACTTAAACCGATTTTTTGGGTTGTACAAAATAGAAGTTCAAAATTGTAAAATTTTCTATTCTGACAGTTCACTGCGGCTCTTCATTTCTTTCTATTTTACAACAAAAACCGTTTATGCTATAACGAAAAAATTAAACAAATATTCAAAGAAGTTGTCAATGCCTCGAAACCGTTTTCTTTTTAAAAAAATGAAAAAAAAGTCACTTAGCCCGAAAATAAAATTAAAAGCAAAAAATTTTCAAAAAATTAGAAACAGGAAAAACGTGTCATTAAGTGAATGCACTTCAAACGAAACAACTGATTTAAAAGGATTGCAAGAAATTTTGATAGAAAGTCTAGCTGCTTATACTAAAAATAAAATCAATATTTCATTGACGCTACAAAGTTTGAACCGATCTAAACATTTGTCTGATAATCAAATTCAGAATTTTAAGGTTATTTTTAAACAATTAAGAAGGTTTGTCAGAAATTCCTTTTTTAAAGAGGCGATAAATATTCTGTTTGTCAGTATTTCTAAAAGAAAATCTGCTAAGTTGTTAGCGAAGTTTTTAAGTAACCAGTTTAGGCTCAACCAATTAAAAACAGATCAAACTGCTATTTCTCGAAAAGACAACTATTTTTTAGGGTTTGTAAAACAAACTATGCTACTGTTGGTTAAGTCTAATGCTTCATGCCTCACGGGTATAAAGATTGTGATTAAAGGCAGGTTCAACAAAGCACCAAGAGCAAAGACCAGTATCATACATTTTGGGGAATTCTCTCTTCAGACATTTGATTCAAAGATTGATTACTATCAATCAACAGCTTACACAATAAATGGAACTTTCGGAGTAAAAGTGTGGCTGTGCGAAAACAGTTCTTCAAAAATTTATGCTTTTACAACCTAAAAAAACAAACTACAAAAAAATGCAAAAAGGTAAATTGTCAAAATGGAATTTCCGTTCAAAAAGTTTAAAATTTGGAAGCATCGGGTTAAAAGCGACCAAATCAGGTACTATATCATCTCGACAAATTGAAGCTGCACGTCAAGCAATCGCCAGGAAGTTAAGTCGAAAAGGTAAACTTTGAATTCGCGTATTTCCTAGAGTACCGATCACAGCAAAGCCGATTGAAGTCAGAATGGGCAAAGGTAAGGGAGCTGTTTCTCATTGAGGAGTCAAAGTCAATGCTGGCACGGTCTTATTTGAAGCGTATGGAGTTGCGTTAAATATTGCTGTAGCAGCCTTCAAAACCGGTGGTGCTAAGTTGCCTGTGCGAACAATGATTTTATTTTAAACGCTAAAATTGGAAAGACATTGAGACATTTGAAACTAAAACTAGTTTTCTCTAATTTGATGGGATCTTTAAAATACTAGAGCTAAAGCTGCTTTAAAGCCACCGAAACAATTATATATACGAATATATATATTTCAAAATTTACATGTTATTACAAGCAGCTAAATTTATAGGCGCAGGACTAGCGACTATCGGACTAGCAGGGGCTGGAGTAGGAATCGGTACCGTATTCGGTGCGTTAGTAATCGGAACCTCACGAAACCCTTCTTTAAAAGATGAGTTATTTAAAATGGCTATTTTAGGATTTGCATTAACCGAGGCTATTGCACTTTTCTCTTTAATGATGGCATTCTTAATTCTTTTTGCGTTATAATAATATCGCAAAGGAATACCTTAAGATGGGTATATAGCTCAGCCGGTAGAGCATTGGACTTTTAATCCACAGGTCTTGGGTTCGAATCCCAATATACCCATATTTTGCTGCACACATACATGATAATTTTAAACATAAACTACATCCTAAACATTGCCATAACGTTATTTTTGATTGGAGTACTAGGACTCGTTTTGAACAGAAAAAATATATTAATAACGTTGATGTCGATTGAATTAATGTTATTAGCCATAAACTTAAATTTTGTTATTTTTTCTGTATATTTAGATGACATTACAGGCTATATATTTGTTTTATTTATACTAACTATTGCCGCAGCAGAATCTGCAATAGGTTTAGCTATTTTAACAATTTATTATAGATTAAAAAATAATATTCGAATAGACAGAATTAAAAATACTAAAGGTTAAAACTATAAACGGAAACGACAGGATTTGAACCAGCAATCTTCGGCGTGACAAGCCGACGCTTTAACCATTTGAAGCTACGTTTCCTTTACTAAAAATTCAATTTATTTTAATTTTGAAATACTTTTATATAAATAACATAAAATTTAGTTATGATTTAGAATTTAAAAATAATGCAAATACCGACTTTTGAAAACAAAATACTCCACTTATCGAATATTGTGAAACGTTAGGCATTAATATACCACATTATTGCTACCATAAAAATTTGTCCATATCAGGAAATTGCCGAATGTGCCTTGTCGAATTGAAAAACTCTCCTAAACCCGTAGTTTCTTGTGCGATGAATGCTAAATCTTGCTTGGCTAATGGGGCTGTGTATACCAACAGTTCTTTAGTGAAAAAAGCCCGCGAGAACGTTTTAGAATTCTTGCTGCTAAACCACCCTTTAGATTGCCCGATTTGTGACCAAGGTGGCGAATGTGATCTGCAGGACCAATCTCTTTTTTTTGGGTTAACTAAAAAGAGATTTTACAGCTTTAAACGGGTTGTTTTAAACAAAAATATCGGACCCGTTGTAAAAACAGTAATGACAAGATGTATTCATTGTACAAGATGTGTTCGTTTTGCCGCTGAGATTGCAGGGATAGAAGATTTGGGAATGTTTGGGAGAGGTTTGCAGAGTGAAATTGGTACTTATATCGAGAAGATTTTTCAGTCTGAGTTGTCTGGCAATGTTATTGACTTATGTCCCGTGGGGGCTTTGACATCCAAGCCTTACCCTTTTGTAAATAGAAGTTGAGAATTAAAGAATGTCACTTCTATTGATTTCTCAGATGGGTTTGGGACCTCAATTCAATTATTCATTAAAAACAACAACATAATAAAAGTATTACCTAGTTACGACAAAGTAACTTGTAAAACAGACTGAATATCAGATAAAACTCGATTTTCGTTTGATGGGATGTTTTCTCCTGAAAAAATAGTTTACGGTTTTATAAATAATCACAGAAAAGAATCACTCGCTAACTTAGCATGGAAAAAATTGTTTAAAGAACTCTTTTGTGCACTTTATTTCCAAAATCATTTACAAAAACACCAATACAGACCGGCTCAAATAATAATATGTTTGGGTAAAAGCACAAGTTTGGAAGTTTTGAATTTAGTTAACATTATCGCTCAAAAATACCCATTTTTTAAACTTAGACAGTCTGAGCCACAAAACGTGGATGTTGATTTAGAGCAACATTATTTATTGAACTCAAGTTTGCTTAACCCTAGAATAGCGGCATCAGACACTTGTTTATTAATTGGGATCAACCCTCGTTATGAAGGGTCTAAGCTTAATTTAAAACTTAGATCAAGGTATTTAAAAGGAAATTTTAATATAGTTCATATAAGTTCCTTGTCTAATTTAACATATTCCAATACGAACCTTACAAGCAATACAAAAGTCTTAAAATCCTTAATTGAGGGGAACAATTTATTTTGTCAAGAACTTGTAAACTCTTCAAACCCTATTTTAGTTTCGAATGTAGAAATATTTAAGCGGAAAGACTCTTTTGGACTAATGAACATGCTGAAATCTCTAAACCAACATGTTAATTTGTTTTCACAATGCGACAGCCAAAATCGATTAAATATCTTAAGCTTAACCCCGAACGGTGTTGGATTTGCTAATTTCAACCATATTAAACCAGTAGAAAAAAAAGACTTTTCGCATTCTACCGGAATTTATTTTGTGAACAGCTCATTGTCGACCTCGAATATAAAAAAGCTATTGAGTCTAAAGTTACTCAATTTTTTCCAAAGTTATCTATACAGTAACAAAACTCTAATAACTCAGAATAGTAAGCTAGATACAAAATTAATTGAACAGCTGAGAAAAGGTTTTAATTTTTGTAATCATCTGCACTTACCCAATACTGCTTTACTGGAAGCTTCCGGGACTTACATAAATACTAAAGGAAATATTAATAAAGTTGTTAAAGTAATAACGCCTTTAGGACAATCAAAAAGTGATTGACAAATAATAAGAAAAATGCTGTCTTATTCTAAAAAAATATCATTTATGACTAACTTTTTTAAGAACGACAGAATAATTTTCAATTCAAACACGGTTCGCCATTTTAAAATTTTCGTAGGGTTTCAACATTATGCTGTGCATGAGTTAAATAATTTAGCCTTTCGACTTTTAGAAAAGATCACTGAGTGTGACACAAACACAAAAGTATTTAAGCCTCGTCAAGCAAAACTTTTTAATTCACAACTTCGGTATTGATTGAATGACTTTTATATAGATGGAAAAGATTTTGATAGTAAATACTCTTCTACCATGATTCAATGCTCAAAACTTTCTCGGTTAAATAATACGAACTTCAAATTTTAGAAAATGTCCAAATTGCTAAAAGCTATTAGTAGACACGGAGAGTCCTAATCTACTCACTCAAAAAACTAACCCTCGTTAAAAACCTGTTGTAATACCACTTAAACTAACAAAATCTGCCATTTCGAAAGTTAAGCGTGATTTATCTTTTCATTGAAAACCAACGTTGGCTTCTTTATTAAGGACAGTTAAAACAGGTTTTCGAACAGCCAAGTAATCAAACTTTGCTTTGCTTTTTATACCGCAATTTTTATTTTATACCTGACTTTGACTTATATTATTATTATTTTGATAAAGTCTAATATCTTCAACGGGATTTGAACCCGTGTTACTACCGTGAAAGGGCAGTGTCCTGACCACTAGACGATGAAGACTCTTTTATACGAAAAAATTATGTTTTCATAAATAATTTAACATATAATTGGAAATTGTTATTTATTGGAATAAAAGGATTCGAACCTTTGGATACTCGTACCAAAAACGAGGGCCTTACCGGCTTGGCTATATTCCAAAGATACCTTTTTACAATACGGAGGTTTGCAAGAAAGGATGGGATTCGAACCCACGGTATATAAACAAATATACAAAGATTTAGCAGATCTTCACTTTAAACCTCTCAGTCACCTTTCTAAAAATATCAAAAGTTGATCAAAGACAACCAGAATGCTGACTCGATGATACTTAAATTAGCAAAAAAATCTTAATATTTTTCACGACAATAAATAATTCAATAATTAATGTATATCCAAAGCCCCAATACAATAGACGTAGATATAACCTATACCCAATTCGAACATGAAATCAATCATAGACCAGAACCCAACAAGATCTAGTTGAGCCAGTACGTTAGTCCAAGGAATTAAAAACATCGTTTCAATATCAAAAACTATAAATAAAATAGCTACCAAATAAAATTTAACATCAAAAGTATGGCGTGCATCCTCATAAGGTTCAAAACCGCACTCATAAGTCGATAATTTCTCTGTCTCAGGGTTTTGCACAGCTAAAATATAAGAAAATAACACTATAACAATAGAAAGTGTTATGGCAACGAATAAGAAAGTTAAAACAACCGCATACTCATTGTAAAACAATGAGCTATTTAAGTGGAAATCATTTTTTGAAAAATAAGAAGATAATATCATTTGTAATTTAATTTTTTACCAAGAAGATTTCTTTAAACCAGGAATCGCACATGATCTTGCTAACCGTAAAAAACTTAATCTTGAAAATTTTTTGAAAATTCTATTAAATTTCGCTTTACGATTAGTTAAAATACACCTGTTTACTATCCTCATTTTATTTTGATTTCCTGAAAAATTAGATAGTTTTAAAACCGCGTTTCATTTTACGTTTAAAGATAAATTCTCATTCTTAATTATACTTTTTAAAATAACCTGACTCACTTCTCGTTGATTAAACAGTTTTCTAATTCTTTTGTCTTTTTGAGTTTGTTTTTTCATACGGATGTTTTGGGCAATTACCAGGGAGACAAAAATTTAAACGTTCTGTATTCTTGGCATAATTCAATAGATTCATTAATTACTCTTTTTTCTGCTTCGTTATATTTCATTTCAACGAAGCCACTTAATGGAAAATCTTTTCGAAGTGGGTGGCCTTCAAACCCGTAATCCGTTAAAACTCGCTTTAAATTTGAATGATTTTTGAAGAAAACACCGTACATGTCTCAAATTTCACATTCGTACCAACCAGCTGTAAAATATAAATGAGCGCACGAATTTACACCAAACAATTCATGAGTAAATGTTTTAACTCTAAGACGTGTATTATATCGAATACTTAGTAAGTCATACACCAACTTAAACCTGTATTTGTTATTAGGATAGTCTACACCAGTAATGCATGTCAAAATGTTAAATTGATAAAGCGTATGGTATTTCAAAAACACTAGAATGTCACATAACAGGCTTGGTTTTATTCCTATTACTAACTCTTGATCGTACATTTGAATCTTTTCTAGGGGGCACATTTTAGATAAACTTTGAATATTTTTTACAATTAATTGTGAATTCATTTTCTGACTTTTTAGCAATATGATTACGATACTTTCTATAAAAAAGGTTAGAGTTGATTAAAGTAGATGAAGTTTCGTTTGGTAAACTAGGAAATAAATTATTATTTAAAAAATTATATTTTTTATATGTTTTTACGTAGACTGACTGATCAAAATAAACACAACCGTTTCAAGAAATTTGTAAATTTTTTAAAGATTTTAATTTAGACACGTTGTATTAAACTATCTGTCAACTTCACCGAATACGATATCTTGAGTACCTATGATTGTAACCACATCCGCAATTAAATGCCCTTTAGACATAAAGTCTAAAGCTTGCAAATGGTTAAATCCTGGGGCTTTAATTTTACATCGATAAGGCCTGTTAGTATTATTAGAAATCAAATAAACCCCGAACTCTCCTTTTGGGGCTTCTGTCCCAATATAGGTTTCGTTGGTAGGGATAGAAACGCCTTGAGTATACATTTTGAAGTGGTGAATTAGTGCTTCCATAGATTGTTTCATTTCGGCCCTTGTTGGGGGAGAAATTTTGAAATCATTCGTCTTGATATAACCTGTCGGCATTGAATTCAAACATTGTTCAATAATTTTTAACGATTCTTTCATTTCAAACACCCGGATCAAATAACGGTCATAGCAATCACCGTTAGTTCCAACAGGAATTTCAAACTGAAGCTTATCGTAAATTTCATAAGGTTGACTTTTTCTTAAATCTCAATAAACCCCCGAGCCACGTAACATAACACCACTAAATCCCCATTGGCATGCATCGTCTGCCGATACAGTGCCAATATCAATCAGCCGCTGTTTTCAAATTCTATTTTCTGTCAACATGTCTTCCATTTCTGTTAATCTTAAAGTAAATTGCTCAACAAACATATAAATATCATCTAACAAACCCTTTGGGATATCAACCTGCAGTCCGCCAGGTCTAAAATAAGCAGCATGCATCCGTGCACCTGATACACGCTCATAAAACTCCATTAGTTTTTCACGCTCTTCAAAAGCCCAAAGAAAAGGAGTCATAGCGCCCACATCCATAGCATGACAACCTACAGCTAAAAGGTGGTTTAAAATTCGCGTAATTTCGGCAAAAAGCACTCTAATATATTGAGCACGTTGCGGAATCTTGCAATTAAAAAGTTTTTCAATTGCCAAACAATAACTATGCTCTTGTGCCATCATAGAGACATAATCTAATCGATCAAAATATGGCAATGCTTGAACATAGTTTTTATATTCGATCAATTTTTCCGTACCTCTGTGTAACAAGCCTATGTGAGGGTCTGCTCGATTTACAATTTCGCCGTTAAGTTCTAAAACTAATCTTAACACACCATGGGCTGCTGGATGCTGAGGGCCAAAATTGATGGTAAAATTTTTTATTTTTTTTAATAAATTTCTTTTTTTTAGTGTCATTAGGTGATAATAGATTTAAACTATTTATTCCTTTCTTTTCAATAGAATCTCTCTTCCCCCCAACTGAATTAATTACCTTGTAAAATTGGTTCTTTTAGGCTTAGATATAAAAGGCTGGAGCAACCCTAAAATTGAAAAAGTAAGTCAAAGGGGGGGTTGCTTACTTCGCTATCTTCTCCCTGAAATTTAACCGCTTTACCAGAAAGAAGTACGATACCAAAGCTTGACAAATTAACGCCAACGCCTAAGAAAAGGATCTTTTAAACTTTTAGTTTTTTAATTTACAACAACAACCCGTATTAAAATAGTTAATAGTTCCTTAAACGATAGCTTTTCAACGAACAATTTTAGCCTCAATAATCCCTATTGCTGGGATTAAAGCTATGAAAAACAAAAAGTAAAATACTGTACCAATTTGACCAACTATCACATAAATATCTTTAACTGGTTTTTGACCAATTCAACCTAATAGCAAGAAATCAGCAACAAGCAATCAATAAAAAATTTTGAAAATAGGTCTGAAAGTTGTGCTTCGAATTTCAGATGTATTTATAAAAGGAATTAAAAATAAGACAATAAGAGCACCTCCCATCGCAGCTACGCCGCCGAGCTTATCAGGAATAGACCGTAAAATGGCATAAAATGGTAAAAAATACCATTCAGGAACAATGTGTGCTGGAGTTTGCATAGGATCAGCCGGTATATAGTTATCAGGGTGTCCTAGTGAATTTGGGAAGTAAAAAACAATACCTCCAAAAAACGTTAAGAAACAAAAAAATGCGAACAAATCTTTTATCACAAAATAAGGGTAAAAAGGGATTTTATCTCCCTTGCTATCAACCCCCAATGGGTTGTTTGACCCATCTTTGTGTAGAAGTGCTAAATGCAATAAACTTAACGCAGCAATTACAAACGGTAAAAAAAAGTGCAAACTGAAAAACCTATTCAGTGTTGCGTTATTTACTGTAAAACCTCCTCATAACCAATCAACAATAGAATGGCCAACAATAGGCACTGCTGTTACTAAGCTTGTAATTACAGTAGCACCCCAAAAACTCATTTGTCCCCAAGGAAGTACGTACCCCATAAATGCCGTACCCATCATTAAAATAAAAATAAGAACACCAGAACACCAAAGTAATTGACGGGGTTGCATGTAAGAGCCGTAATACAGTCCACGGAATATATGGCAATATACAACAATAAAAAACATAGAAGCCCCGTTTGCATGTATATAACGGATTAACCATCCGTTGTTTACATCTCGCATAATATGTTCTACGCTACTGAATGCAAGGTCAATGTGCGGGGTATAATGCATGGCTAGAAAAATGCCGGATAAAAGTTGAATAACTAAACATATTCCTGCAGAAGACCCAAAACTTCAAGCGTATGTTAAGTTTAACGGACTGGGGTAATGTATCAGGTGACCATCTAAAATAGATAGCAAGTAGTTTTTACCTCACCGTATTGTTTTAACAACAAAGTAAGACATCGAACTGCTGTACTCGCTTGAATTGCTGAATACAGGTAAAAATTTGCCAAAAATACTAGGCCTCATATCATAGCTTGAGCTCATAAACTTATTATAGACTTAAACTATTATTAGACAAATTACGCAAAACAGTGTTGCTACAGAAAAAAGGGCTAGAACCCCTGATTTTTAGTTTGGAAGACACTGTTCTACCAGCTGAACTACATTCCTAAAACATAACATATTTAAAAAATTCAACTGATAATAACGTCTTGAGTGGATTAATGAATCCCTCCTCACCAATAAACGGTAATAAACAAAAATAACCATACAACGTCTACAAAATGCCAATACCATGCCGCAGACTCAAAGCCAAAATGATGTGTTGACGTAAAATGGTTATACACAATTCTCAAAAGAGAAACAACTAAACAACAAGTCCCAACAAAGACGTGAAAGCCGTGAAAACCCGTCGCCATATAAAAGCAAGAACCAAATACGCTATCATTAATGTTAAATGGTGCTTCAACATACTCCATACCTTGTAGCAAAGTAAAAATGGTCGCTAAAAAAATAGTAAAGTATAACCCAATGATTGCTTGTTTTTTTGCCCGAATTATAATTGCATGGTGCGCTCAGGTAACTGTAGCACCAGAACTTAGAAGAAAAAACGTATTAGTTAAAGGAATTCCTGATGTTTGAATTGTTTCCACTGCTTCTGGCGGTCACACTCCTCCTAAATTAAAAGTAGGTGACAAACTAGAATGAAAAAAAGCTCAAAAGAAAGCAAAGAAAAACATAATTTCTGATACAATGAACAAAACCATACCTAACCGCAAACCACGCTGAACAGGTACAGTATGCTGCTCTTCGAAGGTAGCTTCCCGAACAATATCGCGCCACCATGTGTACATAACGTATAATAAAATGAAAAAACCAATGAGTGCAAGTTGACCACCTCCTAAAAATTTGTTCATGTACAACACGGTACCAGATGTCATGAAAAACGCGCCTAGAGATGCGACTAAAGGCCAAGGGCTTGGGTCGACTAAATGTCAACTATGCTTTGTTTTTAAGTATTTAAAACGAATTTTATTTACCATCTCTTACTAAAGTCTTTGAAAAAAAAAAATAAGATTCTCTCTGTTGAACAAAATTTTCTGGTATATTTGAAGAAATATTTAGTGTAGGGTACATATCTTAAAACGGGTATTTAACCCAAAAAGTGAGCAATTAAGCCGAAATTAGTTTAATTCTAACTTCGTCATTATGTAGTGATGAAACTGTAAGGTTGGTAATGAAACTATCACAATAGGCATAAACCCATGATTTACCCCGCAAATTTCGCTACACTGCCCAAAGAAAACGCCTATACGTTTAATAAATAAATTTATTTGATTTAATCTGCCCGGGCATGCGTCTACTTTTAAACCAAAAGACGGTACTGTTCAACTATGCAGTACATCAGCAGCGCTGACTAAAAGTCGTAAATGTGTATTTGTCGGTAGAATAACTCTTTTGTTGGTTTCTAGTAGCCTAAAATACCCTTGTTTAGTTGTAGGTAAACCGTCTAATGCCATCATATAGCAAACATATTTTAGACTTTGCTCCTGTTTTTGGCAAGAATTAAATTCTGAAATTTCATAACTCCAGAACCATTGGTGGCCTAAAATTTTCAAAGTTAATTCTGGTTCTGATATTTCGTCCATTGCATATAGTAGAGTAAATGAGGGAGTAGACAAAATTAAAAGTAATAAAGCTGGGATAGATGTTCAAACAATTTCTAACTCTTTTGAATGGACAAATTTTGAACTAAATTTATTGTTATACTCTATAAAATAGTATATAGTGTAAAACAATAACCAAGCAATAAACAAAACGATTACAGTTAACAAAAATAATAAATGTTTATTAAAAATTAAAATACCTTCCATAGTAATGCTCGCAGGGTCAGATAAATAAGTTTGCCAAAGTGCTGGGCTATCGCATTGTGTTATAAAAATCATTTTTTTAGTAATTTAGTAAAACATCGAGTACAAAATCTTTTTTACCTAAAAAATTCCTGTTCTATGTTATGTAAAACTTTTCTTTTCATCGTAAAAATCAACAGCAATTGGTCTAGTTATACCAAAAGACTGAACCATGCCTACCGCTAATTGTCGATACGAAGCGTGTTCACGAATAAAAAAATTTTGCAAGTTAACGTTTCTTTAGGTGTAATAATTTGTATAACCTTCAATAATCATATAGTTTATCTCCAGTTTTGCAACGTAACCTACGTTACTGCTAAACCTTACGTCTTCAAAAAGATGTGCGTAGACAATAATAGTAACCAAAAAGCAAATAGAGAAAGTGGACCTTTGTATCTTAAAGAGTTTTTTCAGCGCTTACTACCTTGCTCGTCGAAAAAGCGTCAAATAGAACATAGAAGAAAAACAATGAAGATATTGCAGAAACGTAAGACCCTCAAGACGCAATTTTGTTAAATATAAAATATGCGTCTGGATAATCAGGAATCCGTCTTGGCATGCCTGCGACACCTAAGAAATGCATCGGAAAGAATGTCAAATTCACTCCAATGAAAAAACTCCAAAAATGGATTTTTCCTAATATCTCTGAGTAACAAACACCAGTGATTTTTTCAAATCAGAAGTAAAGCCCACCAAGCATAGAAAAAACAGCACCCATTGACAATACATAATGAAAATGTGCAACTACGTAATAAGTATCGTGCAAAGCTATATCTATACCCGAGTTTGCAAGAACAACACCAGTAACGCCGCCTACGGTAAATAAAAAAATGAAACCAATAGCGAAAAGCCCTGGCGTTCGTAAATCAATAGATCCTCCCCATAACGTTGCAAGCCAACTAAATATCTTAATTCCTGTTGGAATAGCAATAATCATGGTTGCTGCTGTAAAGTATGCTCTAGTATCTATATCTAAACCTACAGTGAACATGTGATGTGCTCACACGATAAAACCTAAAACACCAATAGAAAACATCGGTAAGGGTCAAAGCGTGAAAACACTTTGCCCTCCAAACCGTACATGACAGTTTCTCGTCATACGGCTCTCCAGCGAACGAAAAACATTTTGTTGTTTGATTTTCGCATTTGAAATTTGAAACACTCATTTTTAATTTCTTTCTCAAGAAAGTCCCTGCGCAAAGCGCAAAAAAATAACTTTTTAGCAATCTTCAAAGGTAGACTTCAAAAACTCCTACAACTCTTTATAAAACTTACCCTGACAAAGGACTTATATTAAAGTTTTCATAAGCAACCCCTTTAATTCTTTATCCCCGAAAAATACAAACCTCTTTATTCTGCCGTCTTCAAAAGCCAAGCTTCTGCCAAACCTCTTAAAAATTTGTGCCAATGTTTGGCGTTTTAATTTGCGCGACATTGTTAACCCGCAAGAGTCTATCAAAATCTTTGCGGTAGGCCATAACCGGGTTTCGTTATAAATAGAACCGTAATAAAAAAAAAGCATTCGAATTTTACTGTTGTAATAGTTTAAAATTTGCAAATGCGTAAAAGGTATACAGTTACCATTCCCAAGAGGTAAGAATTTACTTTTGCCATTTCGCTTGGCAAAATTCTTAAGTTGCAAGTTAGCCAAAAGATCGTATACTGGGGCGTGAAAAACTGATTGTAATACAAACCATTCTCAAATTATATTGCTATTGTTTTTTAATATACTTAAAAAATGCATGCGGTTGAGACCGCTTCTTGACAAAAAAAAATCCAACCCAAGAAACCCACCTTGACAGTTTTTTGGCAGAAAAACCCAAATCGGGTTACTCAAACTTAAACTCAAATATAAAATTCGAAATTTTTTGCACAACAGATTATAGACAAGTTTTACATCTTCATAAGACCCGTCTAAAAATAATAGTCAAGTTTTTAAATACCTAACGTAAAACAATTTTTTAAAGTATTGGGTTTGGAAGTCTCTTGGCGAAGTCTTTAAATAACTATTCAATAATCTTCGACGCCTTTCAAAATTATTATGAGCTTTAACCTCATACCATAAGTTTCTGTATGCAAAATTGACTTCACGGTTTTTACTCTTAGTCAAATTTTTTCGTAATCTTAACTCAATAAATGCATCAAATTCGCAAAAAACTATGCCGCAGGATAACGAACTTAGAGTGTTATTTTGTAGGGCGCGAATATCGATAGGCTGCGTTCTTACATTAGGTTTTTGCTTTGCCAAGTATTCTGCTTTTAAAAATTTGGCTATCAAATCACAAGTTGACAAACATTTCACTTTTTTATTTAATACCCTTAAAAACATTTTCCTCGGAATATTTTGGAAGCAATCTTTCCTACCCCCATCAATCAATCAAGAGTGGCTAAAACTATTTTCGAGTTTAAAAGATAACCGCTTTGATGCAGTATGATAGTTACGGCCTGGCCTAAAACTTTGATTACAATCCATGAATACTTCTTCATAAACAACAACTAATGCTGCCTCTATGGATTTTTGAACTATCTTTTCGCTAATACTTAAAGGACTTGACAAACGGCCCTTCGGATTTATCAACTCACAAGCAGCAACTCATTTTACGGTCTTAACGTCGAATTCCCCACTTAGAAGATCTTTCGAAAATTTTCGTAAAATCTTTGAACTGATCCTGTTACACGTCAACTTGACAAAGGTTTTATCTTGGGTCGTATTATTACCTTTCACGATGGAAGAAGCTAGCTTTAAAAGAGAGGTAGAACTTATAGTTTTAATTAAATCCCTATAACCATCGGTTTTATTTTTATTCTTTTGTATTTTTTGCCTTAATGCAATAACTGAAGCTTTTGTGTTAAGTAACCGACGAAAGGAAACGCTAAAACCGCTCGCCTGTACCCCTTCCCTAATGCGCAAGGTACTACGAGCACTCCGTCCCACCCCAAAAGGGTTAAATCCCGTAGTTCTTAAATTATTTCGGTTTTTAAGTCTGTTAAATACAGGTCCTAGCGCCTCCTGTGTACCTTCTTTTCGAAGTGCTGTAGCAGTAATATCCCGGTTAAAGCCTTGTACGCACGACTTTAACCACTGAACACCGTGGCCATTAACGCGAGGTGACCAACAGGGTAATGTACCCCAAGCAAGACGTATCACGTTTCTTATCGTAACCTTATTTAACATTGCCTCAAGTGATTTTGATTTGCTCGTGCTTAATCTCAACTCAGAACTGTCTGGTGCTTTTCCACGACTTTGGTTAGTCGCTACCCCAGGGAGACTCATGAAATTTTCAGAAAAAAATAAAATTACCAGTATTTGACTAAAATACATAACGAAATGACAAGCGCAACGGCGCACCATACACCATACCAAGATAACCGAATATAGGTTTTTTTGCTGTACTAACTACAATATGACTAACAATACCAAACCCAGGTAAAATTAAAATATAAACTTCTGGGTGCCCAAAAAACCAAAAAAGGTGTTGAAACAATACAGGATCGCCGCCTCCTGCAGGGTCAAAAAACGTAGTGTTGAAGTTCCTATCTGTTAATAACATTGTTATTGCCCCCGCCAATACTGGTAAAGACAATAACAGTAGAAATGCTGTAATTAATACAGACCATACAAATAATGGTAAATTGTGGAAAGACAAACTTTTCACTCGCATATTAAAAATCGTACAAATAAAGTTGATAGCACCTAAAATAGAAGATGCACCCGACAAGTGTAAACTAAATATTGCCAAATCCACAGAACCCCCAGAGTGAGCTGTTGCACTTGATAATGGGGGGTAAATGGTCCACCCTGTACCTACACCAGCTTCAGTTAACATCGATGCAAATAATAACAGTAACGACGGTGGTAACAGTCAAAAACTGATATTGTTCATTCTTGGGAACGCCATATCTGGTGCCCCAATCATTAAAGGAACGAATCAATTACCAAAACCCCCGATTAATGTTGGCATCACCATAAAAAAAATCATTAATATAGCGTGGCCGGTTACAATAAGTGGCCTAACAAACTCACCTAAAATTTTGTGAAACACATAACCTTGCAAAATCTTAGACATAAGAAGTCGGCCCCGAACCGAGCATGCGATTTTCACCGCACTCGGCTCTCACTCTCGCACAACAACACTTCTTTCTATAACAGTTCGAATACACACACTAGACAGAACACGAAGGTTTTATTGTTTGAACTTTTGAAAAAATGAAGTGAGTTAACTTTTTTGTAACTTTCGTAAGCGCAGACCATTTTTCGATAGGGTTGGTGCGCAACAGCGTACAAAGAAAAAAAATTGAACTCTAGTAAAGATTGATAAAAATTAATTTGTCATCTTCAAATTCTTAGAGATCCAAATCTTTTTTTGAATTGAAATAAATAATAATTACTTCGTATCTTCTTTACAATTTTCATCTATTGCTTAACCTTGAAACAACGAAAAAAGTTTAAACACGCGAATGCGGTCTAAATAGACACCACATAGCCCAAAAAAGTCAGAAATTTTAAAACAACAAAAAGAACTAGAACGAGACTGAGATTCTTTCTACAGATTATGAATGCAGTACTACTATCCCTCCGTTCTCCATGCTTTTTATTGCTAAAGAATCCCGAATTCAATTAATCTGTATCAATTACTTACCATAGGCTTCTCTTTCATAAACCACACTGAGTGGATGCCTGCGTTGACCGTTTAGACAATTGTAAAACAACGTGATTACGATTGCCAACACATTTTTTCAAGGAACTTTAAATCCTGACCTGAAATTGAGATTCGTTAACCTAACCATAATAAACTCTATCTTGGCAAACAATTTTTCAGTAAGCCTTTATGCACATGCTTTAGTCCCTAATACATTTTGGATCACATTACAAAATGTTTTTTGTTTTAGGTAATTACAGCGATTCATGACAAATATAGTACTGATTGTACTATATTAAAACGATAAGGTCAACTGATGTTACTTACAGTAGATATAGATTACTTTAAACGGCGCACCGTTATATAAATGATGGTTATACTCTAAAAAACTGCTGTTGGGTTGGGCTAGCGTTATCCTAATGTACAAAGATAAGGCAGTCCCGGCAACCCCCGAGATCGCCCCAAATATTAAATATAAAGTTCCAATATCTTTGTGATTTGTTGAAAAAAGTCAGCGAGTTACAAATTTATAAATAGGATGTAGTTGTGAGTTATCGATTAGCATTTGTGTCTTCTAATTTTTAAAGCTGTATAAAAATAGCTAAAGCATTTCTAGAAAAAAATTATCGTCTTTTTTTTTGCCCATAACCATGCTTTTAATCAAGGGGTTTTTGCTTAGTCTTTTTTTTGACAAATTAATCAATTTTTTTTGTATTAAGTTCATATAAATACAAATTATTTCAAGGATTTATGCTTTTATTAAATATATAATGGAGCTTGTCACGCTAACTTTAGAATTAATTTCTTTAAATCCTAGTTAATTATGAGGGTATTTTTTATGATATTTTATTCAATCTATAATTTTAAAATGAAAACAATTATCTGGTCATTCTAACTTGTTAACAGTATTTCCGTTATCCCGTTTATGGATAACGGTACGTGGTCACCTAAATTCATAACACGCCCATTAGAGACTGCTGGTAGAACGACATGCTGTGCAGAGTGCCTGCGTATGGTATAGGAACCAACCCAGGACCCCGCAAAGGAGCACAGTCTGGGTAATAGTTACCTGACCAAACACCTATATTTGCAGGGACATTAGGGTAAACCGCAGCCCTGGTAAATAACAGCACACCATTAATGAAAACTCTGGCCGACGACAGTTCGTTGGGCCCACATTGAGCTACCACAGTCAAGACATTATTATCCGTGGAGTAAAAAGCAGCAGCACTAGTACCTGCCCGTATCCCCTCACCACATACCGATAATGCTAACCCAGGTATATTTACGATATTGTGTATATATTCCATAGATTAAAACGGGTATTTAACCCGAAAGACATTAGGGAATAGCAGATTTGAACTATTTATCCCTTTTAAAAAACTGTTTGCTAGCCAGGCTTAGTTAAACAAAAACGGGTAGAAAAGAGAAAGCGCGTCGTGTACTACAATAAAAATTTCAATTAGAATAAAATATTATAAAAAATTCCCTCATAATTAATTAGTATTTAAATAAATTAATTCTAAGGTTCGCTTGAGATCATAGATTCTAGGATTAGATACTCTCTCTTTTTTAAGAAAAACTAACCATTAGACACGTTAATTGAGAATCAAACGGATTCCGTACAGAAATTAAGCTACCGCTCATTCCCTCATTTTTTTTGGTTTACTATCGTTTCTTATTTGAATTTATAAAATACGAAATAAATACTTTCTTTAAACAGTAAAATGTTCTCTTTCTTCTATTACCGCAAAAATTTATGCTTTTATTAAACATATGATTGAGCTTGTCACGCTAACTTGTTAACTCTATTTCCGTTGTACCGTCTATGAGTATCGGTACATAGTCACCTAAATACATAACACCATCCTTAAAGATTGCTGGGTGATGCTTGTAAAACGGCATGACGTACGGAGTGCCTAGCATAGGAACCAACTCAGGAACCCGGGCACAGTCTGTGTGATAGGCACCTGACCAAGCACCTATATTTGCAGGTACATTAGCATAAACCGCAGCCCTGGTAAATAACTGCACGCCATTAATGAAAACCCTGGCCGACGACAGTTCGTTGGGCCCACATGGAGCTACCACAGTCAAGACATTACTGTCCGTTGAGTAAAAAGCAACAGCACTAGTACCTACTCATATTCCCTCACTACATAACCCTAATGCTATCCCAGGTAGATTTAAGAAACTGTGCATGTATTCCATAGTCTTTTTTTTAACGAATTAATCAATTTTTTTTGAGTTAATGATGTGAATTTTTTTTGTATAAAGTCCATATAAGCGCAAATTATTTCAAGAATTTACGCTTTTATTAAATATGTAATTGAGCTTGTCACGCTAACTTATTAACAGTATTTCCGTTATCCCGTTTCTGAATAACGGTACGTGGTCACCTAAACTCATAACACGCCCATTAAAGTATGCTGGTAGATGCTTGCAGAACGACATGCTGTGCAGAGTGCCTGCGTATGGTATAGGAACCACCCCAGGACCCTGCAAAGGAGCACAGCCTGGGTAATAATTACCTGACCAAACACCTATATTTGCAGGGACATTAGGATAAACCGCAGCCCTGGTAAATAACTCTACACCATTAATGAAAACTCTGGCCGACGACAGTTCATTGAGCCCACATTGAGCTACCACAGTCAAGACATTATTGTCCGTTGAGTAAAAAGTAGCAGCACTAGTACCTGCCCGTATTCCCTCACCACATACCGATAATGCTAACCCAGGTATATTTACGATATCGTGTATATATTCCATGTATTAAAACGGGTATTTAACCCGAAAGACATTAGGGAATAGCAGATTTGAACTATTTATCCCCTTTTAAAAACGTTTTTTTCCTTTATCAATGTTGAGGTATCCATTTAATGTATTAAAAGATTTAATTTAAAGGCGAATAATGGGATTTGAACCCATGACATTTAGAATCACAATCTAATGCTCTAACCTAACTGAGTTATACCCGCTATCGTTGGAAAAAACAAACGTATTTAGTAGATAAACGCCGTTCCAACTTTTAATGTTTCTATCAATTGGAAATTGATAAAAGAAATATTTTTTAACAAATAATAGGTAAAATTATTTTTGTCACGCAGTTAACGGACAATTCGATATTGTTTCCCATGAACTGAGTGGCGCCATCGTGTTCAGTTAATACGTCCACAGGAATACTACCATTGCGGTAACAGTTATCAAAAACACCCAAAATTGACGGTACCCTTGTGTACGGGAAAGAAGAAAGGTACAGCTCAAGATTGTTAATCATTACCTTAACCTCTTCCGCATCTAAAGACCCAACCCTTGTGACAACTGTAGTTATGTTGTCGCTAGAAAAGTGCGCAAGAGCGATACTTCCAGACTGTAGCTCTTCCCAATGCGGCGATATTGAACCCAGGATGTTACCTATCATTTTTTAGTTTTATTTTTGATAAGAAGTGCCGATATCTTTGTGATTTGTTGAAAAAAGTCAGGGAGTTACAAATTTATAAATAGGATGTAGTTGTGAGTTATCGATTAGCATTTGTGTCTTCTAATTTTTATTATTTTTAAAGCTGTGTAAAAATAGCTAAAATATTTCTAGAAGAAAATCTATGCAGTAAAAAATTATCGTCTTTTTTATTTACCCAAACGTTTATTATAATGGGTTTTAGAAAAGAAAAAACTTAATATAAAAAACAAAATAAACAGCCTAAAATCTACAAAACCGCTCGTTATAATTCAAAACTGACGCATTCCTAACGCTACAGTAAGGCCTGTCAGCATGAAAAAAGTGTAATGGTATAAATAACCTGTTTGTAGTTTAGAAACGTATAATGCTTTTTTTGATATAATCGAAGACAATCCCATAGGACCAAAAACTTCAATAATTCCTCTATCAATTATTTTATACGTAACTGTGTAACTAATAGTGAAAAAAAATTGACCAATGTATTCATTGTAAATTTTGTCAAAAAATCATTTTTTGTTAAAGAAATTGTAAATTTTTTTACCAAAAGCAGATATTTTTAACTGAACTAACATTTTACTGCCGAATAAGTAAAGCAAAAACGATAATGTAGCACCTGAAAGGCTTAAGATTACAGGTAGTATTTTATAAATATGAGTGATAAACTCTGAATCTACTCGATTCATATTCTCGGGAATAGTGAAAATAGCGTTTCCCCAAAAATCGCTGCCAAAACCAATGATCATATCTTTGGCATAAAATCCTATCAACACACTAGGAATAACTAAAAGGAGTAACGAAGTGGATATCTGGTAAGAGGAATCATACGCGGCACAGATTACTGATTTATAACCATTTGGTGTTGACAAGAATGTCAAATAAACTAATCTGGTTGAATAAAACGCTGTAAGAAATGCACCTACGCTGCCTAAAATATAACTGAAATGGCCTTCAACCGTATACTTTCCATAAGCGACTTCAAGAATAACGTCTTTTGAGTAGAACCCCGTTAAAAAAGGAAAACCTATAAGAGCAAGTGAACCAATAACCATCATAGAGTATGTAAATGGCACTAGTTTTTTCAGACCCCCCATTTTACGCATATCTTGCTCATCTGCGACCGCGTGGATAATAGAACCGGCACCTAGAAAAAGCAATGCTTTGAAAAAAGCGTGGTTAACCAGATGAAAAACTCCGACAGTATAATTGGATAGCCCACAAGCAAATACCATGTACCCTAATTGACTACATGTTGAATAGGCAATCACTCGCTTCAAATCGTTTTGCAATAAGCCGACAGTAGCTGCAAAGAAAGCAGTACACGCCCCTACGACTGTGACTAAATTAAGGATGCTAGGTGTGTACTCAAACAAAGGAGACGTACGTGCAATTAGAAACACCCCGGCAGTCACCATTGTCGCGGCGTGGATAAGAGCAGAAACAGGTGTAGGACCTTCCATAGCGTCGGGTAACCAAGTGTGTAGTCCTAATTGAGCAGATTTACCTACAGCACCTACAAATAAAAAAAAACATATGAGAGAAATTAGATCAAAATCAAAACTTAGAAAATTAAAAAGTTTATTCGTGAAAAATGGAGTGATAGCAAAAACTGTAGCATAATCAACTGCTTTGTACTCAACGAAAACAATTAAAATCCCAAGCACAAGCCCAAAATCCCCTACCCGGTTTAAAATCATTGCTTTGATAGCCGCTTTGTTTGCCTGTATTCGAGTGAATCAAAAATTGATAAGTAAATAGGAACAAAGGCCTACACCCTCCCAACCAACAAACATTTGTACGAAGTTATCAGCCGTCACTAAAATCAACATGAAAAATGTAAAAAGAGATAAGTAGGACATAAATCTTGGAAGATGCGGGTCGTGCGCCATATATTCAGTAGAATATAAATGCACTATGGAAGATACGAATGTAACTACACAGCACATCACGACTGTTAAAGAATCAAATAAAAAACCTCAGTCCACATTCAACATTTCGGAGTTAATCCAAGGGACGAGTTTTATATACACACAGCAATTTAATAACGAAACTTCGTAAAAAGCGAAAAGAGAACTACAAAAAGCAAGTACTAAACATGTTACCGTTACATAAGATGCCCCAAAAGATCCAAGTTTTCGGCCGAATAATCCAGCACAAAAAGAACCAATTAATGGTAAAAAAATTAATAATAAATACATAAGAAATTTTGAAGTAATTAACTTACAAATATCGATTGACGGGAAATGACTACGTCGAGAAGCTCTAAAGGGTTCTAAACACGCCCCACGATACCTTCTCGATATGTCTAAGCTAATTTAATACACTTGTACAAACTTTCATATAAACTAGTTTTAGACCTTTGCTGATTGACCCACGTAAATTTTTTTTTGTTCAGTTTTTATAACTATAAAAAATTCCCTGATAATTAATCAATATTTAAATAAATGGATCCTAAATTACTTTGAAATCTCATAGTATTGAGAACCACTTACCTATACGGCTGTACGAAGCGCCTCGTGAGTTTTACAGGCGTTGCCAAACAAGTTGCTCCCGTACTTTTAGGATTAAGGACCCATCCTGTTAGATCCGCAAAAGAAAAACGTTCTCGGTGCAGTCTCATAACAAAACCCTGACAAACAACACAATCAGTCCGTACGAACGAAATTTTTTTTGTACAAAAGTCATCTTTATTTATTGCTATTATATCATCGTAAAAATTTTGGAAAATAAGAAAAACCTTTTTAGTTTTTAATACCTGACGACAAAAAATAACGCGGAAAACGTAAACTAACCCCAGAATATGGGGCTTAAACCTGTTTTTGACGCTGTTTTTTGACGACAAAAAATAACGCGGAAAACGTTAAATAGTCCAGTATATGCAG
>Ga0209712_10000292_pt1 | contig 45654 bp, 44 predicted proteins | sample ArcOceMetagenome_FD_187443 | JGI IMG/M metagenome (GOLD analysis project Ga0209712, IMG submission 187443) | Marine eukaryotic phytoplankton communities from Arctic Ocean - Arctic Ocean - Greenland ARC118M Metagenome (SPAdes) (version 2) | ecosystem: Environmental > Aquatic > Marine > Oceanic...
CGTGGAGTACTGGGCCCGAGTTCGCGTCGATGCATTTTTGCAGGCGGGCCAGGTACAACGCTATCGGCTGGCCGGCGATGCGGACCTAACCGAACAACAGCTTCACGACTGGCTGCCCCAGGCTGCCCAGTGGCTGGCGCTGAACGATCCCGCCACGGGACACTACCGGCGCGCGGCGCTGGACAAGGACGGCCACTTGCTGGCCTGGCTGGCCATCGGCGAAACCCTGCCGGTGTGTGATGTGGATTGGCTGGCAGACTGTTTTTCTGAGGAGGCGGATATCCAGCACCTGGCGATTCTGGCCGGGCAGCCGGCGGATGCCGGCCCGGATCTGGGGCCGGTGATTTGCAGTTGCTTCCAGGTCCGCCAGAAGACCATTGAGGGTGCAGTGGAAGAGGGCGCGGATTCCGTGGAGGCCATCGGTCAATGCTGTCAGGCGGGTACCAACTGTGGCTCCTGTATTCCGGAGCTGCGAGGCTTGCTGGAAACCTGCACCACCTGATTGCCCGTTTCTCCGCCCGCGTTATTAAAGTTGTAACGTGGGCGGCCATTTCGCATCTTATTGACTGATTCGAAATGGGAACGATGATGAAAAGTCTCAAATCTCTGTTTATTTCCGGGTTCATTTCCCTGGCGGTGTTCACCACCGGCATGGGGTTGTGGCAGCTGTTTACCGGTGGCGGCTGGCCGTGGGCGGTGTTGCTGCTGACCTGCGTACCATCAGTGTTGTTCTTCGCTTACCTGTTCTTGCTCAAACCGGCTCGCACCAGCGCGAACCTGCCGGCGGTGTTCTGGCCGACCTTGCTCGGTTCCCTGGCGGTGGTCAGCCTGGCGCTGGCGGGGCATGCCTGTGTGGTAATGGTCAGCCTGGCCATTGCCAACCTGCTTGGCGTGCATGCCTACATTCGCTGGTACAGCCGCTATGGGTCTCGTGGTGCGAATGTCATGCTGGGTGAAAAACTCCCGCCCGTCACGTTCAGCAACCTGGAGGGCAAGCCGGTAACCGTGGCGGATTATGCGGGCCAGCCACTGGTGATGCTGTTCTTCCGTGGCAATTGGTGCCCGCTCTGCATGGCGCAGATTCGTGAAGTGGCAGCGCAATATCAGTCGCTGCAGGATCAGGGTGTACGGGTGGCGTTGATCAGCCCGCAATCCCACAGCCAATCTGCGGACTTGGCGAAACAGTTTCAGGTGGATTTTGAATACCTGCGTGATGATAGCAACCAAGCGGCGCGCGCTCTGGGTATTGTCGATGCCGGCGGTACACCGGCTGGCCTGGAAGCGCTGGGCTACGACAGCGATACGGTCATGCCAACGGTGTTTATCGTCGATGCCGAAGGTCGGCTGGTGTATCAACACCTGACAGACAATTACCGGATCCGTCCGGAGCCTGACCTGTTTATTCAGGTGTTGCGTGAGAAAGGGTTAATCGACGGTTAAAGGCAGGGGTGAGCTACGAGCTACGCTCGCTTCGATAAAGAAAGGCGGAAAAGTTACTCGGCATCTGCTTTTCTACGAAGCCGCCTGTAGGAGCACCGTTTAGGGTGCGAACCGAGCGAAGCGAGGACATCGTCCGCAGGACGATCAAAGCTAGAAGCTAAAAAACTGCCGCTGTCTTTAATCATCCGGCCCTTTCAGGGAAAGCTTGGGCAGCTCCTCACCGCATTGCAGGCAAAAGCGGGCATCGGGCTCGTGGGAATGGCGGTGGCATCCCGGGCATTCACGTTCATAGCGCATGCTCACGCGGGCGGCGGAAATTTCCGCGGTGACGATACCGGTGGGCACGGCAATAATCGCGTAGCCGGTGATCATGGCCAGTGAGGCGATCAGTTTCCCCAGGCCGGTCTGCGGTGAGATGTCGCCATACCCTACGGTGGTAATGGTGACGATGGCCCAGTAAATACTTTGCGGAATACTGGAAAAACCATTCTCGGGGCCCTCCACCACATACATCAGGCTGCCGAAAATAATAATCACCACGAACACGGAAAACATGAACACGGCGATCTTGCGTCGGGTGCGGATCAAGGCAATACCCAACTGGTTGGCCTCGCCCATGAACTTGGCCAGTTTCATCACCCGGAATACGCGCAGTACGCGCAAGGCCCGGATGGTGAGCAGGTAATTGGAGCCGGGGATCAGCAGGCTCAGGTAGGTGGGGATAATCGACAACAGATCCACAACGCCAAAAAAGCTGCGTGCATAACGGAGCGGCCGTTCGCTGACCCACAGCCGGATGGTGTATTCAATCGTAAACAGAATGGTGAAGAACCATTCGGCGGCGTACAGCGCGACACCGTATTCTTCGTGCAGGCTGGACACACTGTCGAGCATCACGGCAATAACACTGCCCAGAATTGCCACAATCAGAATGATGTCGAATAACTGCCCGGCGGGGGTGTCGGTGCCGAAAATAATGTGTTGCCAGCGTTGCCGCAGGGTTTCCATACGCGGGTTGAATCCTTGACCGTGGATGAACAAAGTGTGACTTATTGTGGCTTGTTCAAGCCGGGATGACCACTTAGGCTCAAGTCTCCATTGTGGGACGGCCAAAAGCATGGCAGACAACAACAAGAAGCATTATCCGGCCCGGAGCTGGCAAGGAAAAGTGATCACCCGGACCATCAAGGGTGTGGTCAAGCCGGTGGTCAGCCGTATCCGTTTTAGCCGCCGTTTCATGAAATTCTCTCAACTGGGGTTTGATGCCGTTACCCTGGCTTTACCAGTGCCTTCGTCAGTGCATATTGCCCGCGCTCATATGGGGGGCGTCCCCGGTGAGTGGTTGATTGCCGGGCGCAACGTGCGCAGTAATCGGGTGGTGCTGTATTTTCACGGCGGTGCCTATTTTTTCGGATCGCCCCGTTCCCATCGGGCGGTGACCTGGCGACTCAGCCGCGAGTGCCGCGCCAAAGTGCTGGCGCTGGATTATCGCCAGCCCCCGGACTGGGCCTACCCTGCACCCCTGGAAGATGCGGTGCGCGCTTACAAGGCGTTGCTGGATACCGGTTACCGGCCGGAGCATATCGTGCTGGCGGGGGATTCCGCTGGCGGCAATCTTTCCCTGGTCACCTTGCTGCGATTACGTGAACTGAATCTGCCGTTACCCGCCGCAGCGGTGCTGATCAGCCCCTGGGGCGATCTCACCTGCAGCGGAGAGAGTATTCATCGCAACGCAGAAAGCGATCCGTTGATCCCGCTTGGCGCATTGCGCTTTGTGGCCAAGTCTTACAGCCGGGGCCAGGATGCTGCTGCGCCCTTGCTGTCCCCCGTGTTTGCCGATTACACCGGGTTGCCACCATTGCTGATTCAGGTGGGCAGTACCGAGGTGCTTTACAGTGATGCGGTGCGGGTGGCGGACCAGGCCGAGCGGGCGGGGGTAGAGCATACGCTGCAGGTTTGGGAGCAGATGCCCCATGTGTTCCATGCCCTTGCCGCCTGGTTGCCCGAGGCCAGTATGGCACTGCGTGAGATTGGCGTATTTGTGAATGCCAGGCTAGGCCACAGCGATGAGACAGCCCATGTAAGGGCCCGTGCGCAGATTGCCGGAGGCAATTCCTGGCGCTCTGCCAAGGGGTAATTCCGCAGACTGTAATCAAAAAGTTGTCTTGAGCCTTGTTCAGACACTAATGGGTAACGCTGGCTACGCTTGTTAACAGTCTACCAACCTCCTTGCTCTACAGCAGATTGCACATCCCTTCCATAGTCGTTGATACCAGCTCCTGTTCTGGGGGCCATAACGACAAAGATATGATGGAGGGGTTCATCTTGGCTAATCAATTCAAGCTTCTGGTCGGCAGCAGCGCCCTTGCGGCAATGCTGGCAGCCTGTGGTGGGGGAGGCAGCAGTTCAGCGCCAGCTTCCAACACCTCGGACGCTGCCACGCGCGCGCTACCACCGGAAATCGCAGAGATCATCGACGAACAGAATGAGCTCACCGATGCCTTGTGTCCGGATGCGTCTGGCGACGCCGGTGAAGGGGGATCCATGGATCCCGGTGAGTGTTTGACTGAAGGTGAAGAAGGGTCGGAAGACGACACCGGGTTCGAGCTGTCACAGGACATGATTGTCCAGCAGTTCTGCCCGGATGCGGCGGTGGCCTTTGATCCTGCCGGCCTGTTTGATCCGGCCATGCTGCAGGAAGATCCGCAGGCTGCCCTGACCGGGTTCTTCGAGCAGTCCGGCACCTTTGCTGCGGCTTGTTTGCAGGAAGCAGCGGGCAATCTTCAGAACGCAGGCGATCTGTTGGGCGGTTCCAACCCGATTACCGAGGCGATCTGCCCGGAAGAATCCCTGGACGGTAACGTTGACCCGGCCAACTGCTTCGCAGAAGCCGCTGCTGGTGGCAATTTGCCCGGTGGTGGTGACGGTGGCGATGGCGCCGCAGACCCGATTGCCGAGCAGCTTTGCCCGGAAACCGGTTCGATTGCGCCCAACCCGGCCTCTCCAACCGCGTGTCTGGATGAAGCCAGCCGTGTCTATATCACCATCATCGACATGATCACCGCGCCCAATCCGCTGACAGAACAGATCTGTCCTCAGGATGCGGCGGATGGCCGAGTGAACCCACCGGATTGCTTCGCCGAAGCGACCATGGGTATTGGTGGTTTCCCCGGCGACCCGGGCGGTGGCGATGGCAGCAACCCGTTTGCGCCGGTACTGGAACAATTCTGTCCGGATACCGCTGCCGCACCGATCGGCCCGACAACCCCTGTGGACTGTCTGGCGGAAGCGGGCGGTGATTTCGAAGATGTGCAGGACTTGCTGCTGGGCCCGAACCCGCTGACCGAGAACCTGTGTCCGGAAGCGGCCCAGACCACGCCGATTGATCCAGCAGCCTGCTTCATGGAAGTTGGCGGTGGCGGACTGCCCGGTGGCGGTGGTGGCGACAACCCGCTGGCGCCAGTACTGGAACAGTTCTGTCCTGAAACCGCTGCAGGTGAAGTGGGTCCGACCACGCCCATCGACTGTCTGACTGAAGCCGGTTCCGCGTTTGGTGACGTTCAGGACCTGCTGCTGGGCCCGAACCCGCTGACGGAAAACCTGTGCCCGGAAGCGGCCGAGACCACGCCGATTGACCCGGCAGCCTGCTTCGAAGAAGCGGCCGGTGGTGCTGGCGGCCTGCCCGGTGGTGGCGGTGATAACCCACTGGCGCCGGTGCTGGAACAGTTCTGCCCGGAAACCGCTGAAAACGAAGTCGGCCCGACCACCCCGGTAGATTGCCTGGCGGAAGCCGGTGGCAACTTCCAGGATGTGCAGGATCTGCTGCTCGGTCCGAACCCGCTGACGGAAAACCTGTGCCCGGAAGCGGCCCAGACCACGCCTATCGATCCGGCTGCCTGCTTTGAAGAAGCGGCCGGTGGTGCTGGCGGCCTGCCCGGTGGTGGCGGTGATAACCCGCTGGCACCGGTGCTGGAGCCGTTCTGTCCGGAAACCGCTGCAGGCGAAGTGGGCCCGACCACGCCCATCGACTGTCTGACCGAAGCCGGTTCCGCCTTTGGCGACGTTCAGGATCTGATCTCCGGTTCCAACCCGCTGACCGAGGCGCTGTGCCCGGAAGAGTCTGCTGACGGCACGGTTGATCCGGCTGCCTGCTTTGAAGAGGCTGCCGGTGGTGCAGGCGGTCTGCCCGGTGGTGGCGGTGATAACCCACTGGCACCGGTGCTGGAACAGTTCTGCCCGGAAACCGCTGAAAACGAAGTCGGCCCGACCACCCCGGTAGACTGCCTGGCGGAAGCCGGTGGCAACTTCCAGGACGTACAGGACCTGCTGCTGGGCTCCAACCCGCTGACCGAGCAACTGTGCCCGGAGGCGTCTGCGGATGCTCCGATTGATCCGGCTGCCTGTTTCATGGAAGCGGCCGGTGGTCTTGCGCCAGGCGGTGGTGAGCTGCCGGGTGCCGATGGCAATCCGCTGGAACCGGTACTGGCACAATTCTGCCCGGACACCTCCGAAGCAGATTTGGGCCCGACCACGCCGATCGATTGTCTGACTGAAGCTGGTGGCAACTTTGGCGACGTGCAGGACCTGCTGCTGGGCAGCAACCCGCTGACCGAGCAACTGTGTCCGGAAGCCTCTGCGGATGCACCCATTGATCCGGCAGCCTGTTTCATGGAAGCGGCCGGCGGTCTTGCGCCAGGCGGTGGTGAGCTGCCGGGTGCCGATGGCAACCCGCTGGAGCCGGTACTGGCACAATTCTGCCCGGACACCTCCGAAGCAGATCTGGGGCCGACCACTCCGCTGGATTGTCTGACCGAAGCGGGCGGTAACTTTGGCGACGTGCAGGACCTGCTGCTGGGCAGCAACCCGCTGACCGAGCAACTGTGTCCGGAAGCCTCTGCAGATAGCCCGATTGATCCGGCAGCCTGCTTTATGGAAGCGGCCGGTGGTCTTGCGCCAGGCGGTGGTGAGCTGCCGGGTGCCGATGGCAACCCGCTGGAGCCGGTACTGGCTCAATTCTGCCCGGACACCTCCGAAGCAGATCTGGGCCCGACCACTCCACTGGATTGCCTGACCGAAGCGGGCGGTAACTTTGGTGACGTACAGGACCTGCTGTTGGGCAGCAACCCGCTGACCGAGCAATTGTGTCCGGAAGCCTCAGCAGATAGCCCGATTGATCCGGCTGCCTGTTTCGAAGAAGCCGCTGGTGGTTTTGCTCCGGGTGGTGGTGGCCTGCCGGGTGCCGATGGCAACCCGTTGGCGCCAGTACTGGGTCAGTTCTGCCCGGATGCTTCCGAAGCGGATCTGGGGCCGACGACGCCTTTCGACTGTCTGATTGAAGCCGGTTCTGCTTTCGGAGACATTCAGGATGCAATCTCGGGCTCCAATCCGCTGACCGACCAGATTTGTTCAGAAGAGTCTGCCGACGGTAACGTGGACCCTGCGGCGTGTTTCATGGAAGCCATCAGTGGTGGCGCTGGCGGTGACGGCACGCCGCTTGATCCGATCCTTGATGGAATCTGCCCTGATGCAGCAGCGGGTGGCCTTAGCCCGACGCTGGCATTCGAGTGTTTGCTGGAGGGAGGTTCTGGCTTGGCCGGTTTGTTCGGCGGCTAAGTTAGCCCTGCTAACCGTTTGAAGAAGCCCGGCAATTGCCGGGCTTTTTTTGTGCGGCTTAGCGAAGAAGCGTTTGTGCGCTGGGGATTTGTCTGCAGCGGGGCGTTATTTCTGCCGTTTCGGCAGCACCTCGCGCAGTTTGTCGGCCATGCTGCGAATGGCTTCTTCGGTGGTGTCCCAGGCGATACAGCCGTCGGTGATGGACACGCCGTATTCCAGGTCGTCCAGATTTGGCGGGATCTTCTGGTTGCCGAATTTCAGGTGCGATTCCACCATCAGGCCGAGGATGGAGTCGTTGCCTTCCAGAATCTGGTTGGCGATGTTTTCCATCACCAGCGGTTGCAGGCCCGGGTCTTTGTTGGAGTTGGCGTGGGAGCAATCCACCATGATGTTGGTGGAGACACCGGCTTTCTCCAGTGCCTGTTCAGCCAGCGCCACGGATACGGAATCGTAGTTCGGCTTGCCGCCACCGCCACGCAACACAACATGACCATACTGGTTGCCTTTGGTGGTGGTCAGCGCCACGCGGCCTTCCGGGTCGATGCCCAGAAAACGGTGCGGGTGCTTTACGCTAAGCATGGCGTTCACGGCCACATCCAGGCTGCCATCGGTACCGTTCTTGAAACCCACCGGGCTGGACAGGCCGGAAGACATTTCCCGGTGCGTCTGGCTCTCGGTGGTGCGCGCGCCAATGGCGTTCCAGGCGATCAAATCCTGCAGGTACTGCGGGGTGGTCGGGTCCAGCGCCTCGGTGGCGGCAGGCAGGCCCAGCTCGGCCACATCCAGCAGCAGCTTGCGGGCAATATGCAGGCCGTCTTCCACCTTGAAGGAATCGTTCATGTAAGGGTCGTTGATCAGCCCTTTCCAGCCCACAGTGGTACGCGGCTTCTCAAAGTAGACACGCAGCACCAGGTAGATGGTGTCGCTCACCTCGTCGGCCAGCTTCTTCAGCCGGGCGGCGTATTCCATGGCGGCGTCCGTATCGTGGATAGAGCAGGGGCCAATCACCACGAACAGGCGATGGTCCTTGCGGTCCAGAATATTACGGATGGTCTCGCGGCCGCTGATCACAGTCTGGCGGGCGTTATCGCTGAGGGGCAATTTCTCCTTCAGCGCGTTGGGCGTAATCAGTACGTCCTGCGAGGCAATGTTAAGGTCGTCTACCTGCTTGTCGGTCATGATGTGCTTTGCTACCTGTAGTTGCTGGAGGCCCCGTGCCCCGTTCTTGCGCGGCGGGCTCTGGCTGACACTCCCTTTGTAGAGGTCCAGCAGTCTAGCGGAATCAGCCGGTTATAGAAATATCAAGGGGCCTGTCTGTGCCATAGGGTGGGGCAATGCAGGGGGCCGCTATTAGCTACGAGCTGCTAGCTGCCAGGCGCGAGGTGGTCCTGGGGTACGAATAGTCAGTGCCCGCGTTCCGACCGAATCCGCATACCTGACAGGTTATTTAAGAAACGGGTGTTCCTCGCAGCTAGAAGCTTAGTCCTTCAATCAACTCTTCCACATAGGCCGGCACCAGTTCGCTGGCCAGCCCATGCTGGTGTTCGGCAAAGGCGGTGAGCCGCTGGGAAGGCTCCAGATTCAGTTCCACGGTGTGCGCACCATGGCGGTTGGCCTCTTCCACAAAGCCGGCGGCCGGGTACACGTTGCCGCTGGTGCCGATGCTGATAAAGCGGTCACACTGGGACAAGGCGCGGTAGATGGTCTCCATCCGCAGGGGCATTTCCCCGAACCACACCACATGGGGGCGCAGGCAGCCTTTGCCGCCGCAGAGCGGGCAGGGCAGGTTGACGGTCAGGTCGTGGTCCAGGTCCACCAGGCCGCCGCTGGTCTGGCAGCGGCCTTTGAGCAGTTCGCCGTGCATGTGGATCAGATTGCGGCTGCCAGCCCGTTCGTGGAGGTCGTCAATGTTCTGGGTCACCAGCAGTACCTTGCCCGTCGGGAAGGCTTTCTCTAACTTGGCCAGTGCCCGGTGGGCCGCATTGGGCTGAATGGCCGGTGTGAGCAGCTGTTGGCGGCGCTGGTTGTAGAAATTCTGCACCAGCAGGGGATTGCGCAGGAAGGCCTCCGGGGTGGCCACATCTTCTACCCGGTGGTTTTCCCACAGCCCGTCGGCGGCGCGGAAGGTCTTGATCCCGGATTCCGCAGAGATTCCGGCGCCGGTAAGTATTACAATGTTTTCAGCCATTTATCCGCCCGTATTACGTAAGGTTTCAGATTCTATGGACACCATTATCGACCTACAGGAAAACCTCAGCCTGCCACCGCGCGGTAACGTGACCCTGCTCCACTTTCATCAGGGCATGGTGCTGCTGGTCGGCGAAGACGCGGTGGGCCTGTATCGCGACCGGGTCGCCATCGATGACCCTCTGGCCAATGGTGTCATCGGCTACGAAACCATTCCACCTTCATTGCAGCCGCAGTGGAGCGAGGTGTGCGGTTTTGTCCGCGAGCATCAATCCGGCTTTGTTGGCCTGAATGAAGGGGGCGTGCTTTTTATTCGCCCCGATGGGGTGGCGCTCTATCCCAGTGGCATGCATGCGTTGCAGAATCAGGAAATGAGCTGGTTGATTACTTTCCCGCCATTGAATGCCTAAATAGAGAAGCAACACGCGGCACGCAACACGGAAATGCAAAAATCGTCGTAACCTGCAGCATTGAAGCGCGGCTGCGGCATTGAAGAGATGAATAGACCTGTATCGCGTTGTTGCGTTGAGCGTGACGCGTGCAGCGAAAAACGGAGTTTTTTATGGCTGAAGAAACAACCCGCCTGCGTTTGCGTACGCTCACCGAAGACGATTACCCGGCGTTGGCGCGTCTTATGAATCAGGTCTATCACGATATCGGTGGGGCCTGGCCCGAAGACACCATCAAGACCCTGATCCGCATTTTTCAGGATGGGCAGCTGGTGATCGAGGATAATGGCGAGCTGGTGGCCACGGCGCTGACCATCAAGGTCAAATACGACCGTTTCTCCAACCCGCACCGCTACGAAGACCTGATCACCGACGACAAGGTGCGCTCCCACGACAAGAAGGGGGATGCCCTGTACGGTTTGGACGTGTTTGTGGACAAGGAGTACCGCGGCTACCGGTTGGGGCGTCGTCTTTACGAAGCTCGCAAGGAGCTGTGCCGGGAAGAAAACCTGCGCGCCATTCTGGCCGGGGGGCGCCTGCCGGGGTTTACCAACTACGCTGACCAGATGAAGGTCACCGAGTACATCGAGCAGGTGGAATCCCGCGCCATTTACGATCCGATTCTGTCGTTCCAGCTTTCCAATGGCTTCGACGTGAAGCGTTTGATGAAAGCGTACTTGCCGGAAGACGAAGACTCCCACGGCTACGCCACCCTGCTGGAATGGGACAACATCCTCTACGAACCGGAAGATGACGACGCCGAATGGCCGCGCCGTACTGTAGTGCGTGTGGGGGTAGTCCAGCGCCGCATGCGCGCCGCCCGTGACGTGCAGGATCTGCTCAATCAGGTGGAATTCTTTATCGACGCGCTGTCCGATTATCGCGCCGACTTCGCGGTGCTCCCGGAATTCTTCAGCGCTCCGCTCATGGGCCTGCGCCCGGAATTGAACTCCGTGGAAGCGGTGCGCTTCCTGGCCAGCTTCACCGAAGAAGTCCGCGATGCGCTGGCGGACATGGCGGTGAGCTACAACATCAACATTGTCGGCGGCTCCATGCCGGTGATCGAAGATGACAAGGTTTACAACGTGGCCTACCTGATGCGCCGCGATGGTTCGGTGGAATCCCAGTACAAGATCCACATCACGCCCCATGAACGCCGTGACTGGGTGATTCAGGGTGGTGACAAGCTGCAGGTATTCGACACCGACGCAGGCCGGGTGGGTATCCTGATCTGCTACGACGTGGAATTCCCCGAACTGGGGCGGATTCTCGCCGACGAGAAAATGGATATCCTGTTCGTCCCGTTTTGGACCGACACCAAGAACGGCTACCTGCGCGTACGCCACTGCGCCCAGGCCCGCGCCATCGAAAACGAATGTTACGTGGCCATCTCCGGCTCCGTGGGCAACCTGCCGCGGGTGGATGCGGTGGACATCCAGTACGCCCAGTCCTCGGTATTTTCCCCCAGCGACTTCTACTTCCCCCACGATGCCATCATCAGTGAGTCGGTCCCCAACACCGAAATGCTGATGTTTGCGGATGTGGATCTGGAAAAACTGAAACTGCTGCACCGGGAAGGGTCTGTGACGAACCTGCGTGATCGGAGAGATGATCTTTATAGTCTGGATTGGAAAAACAAAGACTGAATCCCACCAGAGCAGGGCCGCCCGGCCCTGCCTGCTACCTTTGTTTCTGTAGGAACGCAGCGTAGCGAAGTAACGCACGTAGTGCGGCCCGCCCCGCCAAACCGCAACCTCGTTAGACGGCTGTGCTCAAACAGGTAGGAAAACCTGACTCCCGACTTCTATCAGGAAATACCGCTTCCTCATATCACAACCGCCCATAAAGGCTGCCGTTGTAACCTGTTGAGATTTCTGCTTTTATCGGTCGGTATATGAATTTTACAAATATGATATGAAGCCGGCGCGTTCATTGGATATTCGAGCGGGCTTCCTAATACCTGTTAGGCATTGGATGAGAGCATGGGCAGAAAACTAACGATATACATGCTTGATGGATCGGCGACTGGTCCAAAAACGATCGAGATCGGCAACTGGTCAGGTAAAGCAGTGTTTTCGCCCCGCGCGGCGCTTAAGAGCTTGCTCGCTCGCCCTGAGTTTGATTCGCCAGGCATCTATTTTCTTCGTAGTGAAAGCGAATCCTACGAATTTGATGAAAGCATCTACATTGGCGAGGCGGAGGAGCTTCGGGCACGTCTGAAGACGCACATCGCGGAACGCGATTTCGACTCAATGGTTTGCTTCCTTAGCAAAGATGAGATGCTGACTAAAGCTCACATCAAGTACTTGGAATCGCGCCTCATTGCTCTGGCGCGTGAGGCCAATAGTTCATTCGTTGAGAACAGTAACAACCCTAAGGGTTCAAGGCTGTCGGAGGCGGATGTCTCAGATATGGAATACTTCAATGAGCAGATAAAGCTCATCCTCCCGACCGTTGGGATGAACTCCCTCGTCGTAGCAGCTCCACACGTTGCCCCGGGGGCTCAACCTGAGATCACGGGTGACGCCCCCTACAAGATCAAGTCCAAGACCTTGGAAGCAACGATGATCGAGACAGAGGGAGGCTTCGTCGTGAAAGCGGGCTCTCAGGCCAGTTTGAAAACTTCGAAATCCATCGCAGAGGGCTGGCTGAAAATTCGGAAAAAGCTCATAGATGCAGGAGTCTTGAGGGAGGAAGGGGGAAGATTAGTTTTTGTTGAGGATGCAAGCTTTTCCTCCCCAAGCGCGGCGTCATCAGTTGTGCTTGGTCGGCAAGCGCCGGGTCCCGTTTCTTGGGTTAATGCGGCTGGAAAAACATACAAAGAGGCGCAGGAAGCTACCGCCGATGCCTAACAATTCGTTGCACCGGGCATTTGACCGATGCCCATTTTTGCTGCCGCAAAAGCAACTGTCGCCTCAAACGCACCCGTACTCAGGCGTTAGGCGCCTTTCGAGAGTTGCACATGGATAAACGTTACCAAGTATTCGTCAGCTCGACTTACGCTGATCTTCAATCGGAACGAAGCCAAGTACTTCAAGCTCTGATGGAAATGGATTGCATTCCTGCAGGCATGGAGCTTTTTCCTGCCGCAGATGAGGAGCAGTGGGAATTCATTCGCCGCGTCATCGACGATTGCGATTATTACCTTCTAATAATTGGCGGCCGCTACGGTTCTACAACCGAGGAAGGTATCAGCTACACGGAGAAGGAATTTGACTATGCAGTGTCAAACGGACTTAAAGTTGTAGCCTTGGTTCATGGTGCACCGGACGACATTCCCTTTGGGAAATCTGAGCAAGATCCGTTGCTCCGAGAGAAGCTTGAAAATTTCAAGAACAAAGTAATGAGCGGCAGGTTGGTGAAGTTCTGGAAAGCAGCCGAGGAGCTACCGGGTTTGGTTGCGTTAAGCTTGACCAAAACGATAAAGGCATATCCTGCAATCGGTTGGGTCCGAGCCAATAATGTCTCAAACGAGAGCACATTAAGTGAGCTCAATGAGGTTCGTAAGCGAAACGCGGAACTAGAAAATTTGGTACGTGAGCTATCTGATCGATTTGATTCGAAAATCCCTGATATAGCAGAACTAGACGACAACGTGACCCTTCATGGAACATATGAATGGTCGCACGGCACAGGCTACGCTTATCGAAAATCAAATTTTGAATGCACACTCACCTGGAGAGAGCTTTTTGCACTAATTGCTCCCTATCTTGTGGAGCATCCAAACGATACTTCTGTCAAATTGCAGTTATCTAGGTCGCTGCTAGATCGTGCGGCAGACCATCACAGTCAAAGTCGGAGCCCTCGAATTGATGACCAAGAATTTAAGACGGTTACCATTCAGTTGAGAGCGTACGGTCTTGTGAATACTCGCTACACGAAAACCGTGCAAGGTGGGATGGGGCTCTTTTGGTCACTTACAGAGAGAGGTGAGCGGTTGATGATTGAATCCAGGGTTGTTCGTGCAGGCGGCGCCTAACAAATCATTGCAGCGTGGGACATGGAACAGTAATGGGGTCAGGTCTCCCAATTCCCATAAATCCTACAGTTTGGGAGATGGGCGACCTGACCCCCACAGTTTTCTTCCATCGAAGCAGTCCGATTCGGTATCTTTGAATACATAGAAATCTTTTATAACCGCAAACGGAGACACTCTGCGATTGGAAACATCAGTCCAGCAGAGTTCGAGCGCAGGTGCGCATAACAGTGTCTACTTTTTGTGGGTAGGACCAGCTCAATGATAGCTAGCCCTATACTCGCGCCGAAATGTGGGCGATTCATTAGACTGGTAATAGACCAAGGAGCATGGGTTGGAGCTGATTCTTAGCGTTATAAGTGTAGGACTTGGTGTGGCTGGTCTTGCATATGCCATTTATCAGGGTATGGAGCGCCGCCGGTTGCAGGATTATATCCGGAGCCAAAATTGGCACCTTTACGCTAAGGCAAACAACGCCAACGGTGCAACGCAGAAAGCACTTCGTCTCTATAAACAGTCTGCCGGCCAACATGTGGATCCAGAAGTTGTGGAGGCTTTGGCCCAAGCAGATGCTTTCGGTCAGGATGTGTTTAAAGATGTCATCCGCCAGATTCAGTTCTCGGAGCCACGGTTTGATGAGACATCCATTGAGGATTGGGTTAGGAAAGGTAGGATTTCAGAAAAACACGGACTTTTGTTCAAAAATATTGCTCCGATGAAGGACCGGTCGATAGTCGTTGACGCAGATAAAGCCTAACCATGCCAGCCGCGGCGACGGCTACTCCATTGCGGCTTCCTTCGCCTCCATCCCGTAGCCGCGAGTGCTGAACGACGTTAGAGGTCGCTAGATAGAGCCAATGAAATTTCATTCTACGTCTCCAAAGAAAGTAAATTTGGCGGTAAGAAACATCGCTCGGCACCTCCAGCTAAACGCAGAAGAGGCAAGGCTTTTAAAATTTCACCGCCCAATGGAGTTCGACCCGGAACCACAGAACTGTTTTTTAAATGTGTGGGTACACATGAGTTATGCGGGTGGTGACAAGCAATGCGGCTGGCTTATAGCCCAAGATTCCACCAAGGATTTTATTGAGGCACAATTTCACGCGGTCTGGAAAAACCCAGAGGGTGAGTTGATCGATGTTACACCCCGGCCGGATGGTGAAAAAAGAGTTATGTTCATACCCGACTATGCAAGAGAAATACGGCTGTCGGACTCTAGCGGGCGGCCAGCAATACTGAGCTACGATAACTTCCGCGTGCTTCAAGGCCGAGCATTGGCTCAATTGGAACGAATCAAAGTCGTAATGCAGGATACAAAATTTATTGAGGAACATGGGCTTTTGTGGTCTTAGTCAAATCCTCTAACAATCGGCTGCACAGCGACGGAAGGACACGAGGGTCAGATACCCTCTTGATGGTCAAGCCCGTTCATTGCAATTTCCGCATTAAATGGCATCCCGGATTTAATGACTCCATATATCAGGTGCACTAATTTCCGCATGCTGGCACCGACAACAGCTTTGGGGGATAACCCTCTGGCTTGCAACCGTGCCGCCATCGCCACAACGACTGGATTGTGGTGCTTGGCAACCAGTCCCGGCATGTAAAGGGACTTTCGTGCCGCCACGTGACCAGCCCGGGACATTGCACTTCGCTTTTTTATCGAGCTTCCCGACTGCCTTTGTCTTGGTGTAACGCCAATGAATGCGGCTAGCGCTTTGGCGTTCTTGAAGCGTCTGACGTCACCGATGTAGGCCAGCATTTGGGAGCTGGCACGACGGCCTATACCTGGAATGCTTTGCATCAATTCAGCATCATTCTTGAATTCCGGGCTGCCATCAATGTGGTCATCAATGTCTGATTGAATCTTCTTGATTTGATCATTGAGCCAGTCGACATGCTCCTTCACCATCTTTTCTACGGTGGAGGTCGATGTTTGGCTCAATGCTTCAAGGCGATTTAGCTCTTGCTGGCGCATATCGATAAGCGCTTGCAGACGGTCTACCAAGGCCCTCAACTCCCGTACAGCAAGACTTGGAGGTGCCCAGCATTCAAGCCTTGCTCGTTGAGCAAAACAAGCAATCAGTCGGGCATCCGCTTTGTCGGTTTTGTTCCGGCTTAACTCACTTTGGGCATAGCCTGAAATACGGGCGGGATTTACCACACTGATCGACCAGCCTAAATCAGCCAGGAAGATGGCTACTGCTTCACTGTAGGGTCCGGTCGCCTCCAGAACAACTGGCGTATCAACGGGAATATCTTGCTGCTGCAGCCACGCATGTAGTGCCTCGTGACCGCCAGGGGAGTTTGCAAAAACCTTACTTTTGAACTTGTTGCCGGTGGCAACACATATATCAAGCTTCTTCTTCGATACATCAATGCCCACGGCCTGCTCGTTCATCTTATCCTTCCTCGTATTCAGGCTCTTGGTTAGAAACCAGGCCTAAGTTACCCTTCGAACTGTATGAACGAAATTACAGGTCGGCGGACTTATCTGACCCACAGGCTATGACGCCTAATGTCTCATCAGCCTCAGCCGACCCGGCCGCTTCATCAGAACTAGCATCCTGATTCGAAGAGGCAGATTCAAGATACGAGGTCTTGCCCCGTGCCTTAAATCCTGAGGAGAAACAATGAACACCAACCTGATCAGAAACGGTTTTATCGCCGCCGCCTTGATGAACATCGGCGGTGTCCTGCTTTTCTCCCGTGCCTTCACCAATGACGCCATCAATCAGGCTGATCCGGTGGTGATGTCCAACTTCGGGTTGCTGATGATTGTGGTATGGGGGCTGGCCTATCTGGGGGCGGCGTTTATCCAGGGCAATATCCGCTGGCTGGCCGCAGCCTTTGCCGTGGAGAAGCTGGTGTACGTGGTGGCGTGGGGGCTGTGGATGTCGAACCATAGCCTTGGCGCGGTGTATGAGCAGGATCTGTTTGCCGGGGTGTTTTACAGCATCTATGGGCTCAACGATCTGGCCTTTATGCTGTTCTTTGGTTGGGTGTTCCTTTCGCAGCGTTCCAACGGCTGATTCTTCATGGACCCCACCGAAACCGGCAAGAAATACGACACCCTGACCCACCTGTGGGAAAGTGACCAGTTCAATCGCCAGAACGGTATTGAACAGCACAAGCGGGCGCTACAGTTTGTTCGCCACCGGGGAAGGGCGCTGGATGTGGGGTGCGGCTGTACGGGCCGGTTTATCGATTTGCTGCAGGAGCAAGGCTTTACGCCGGAAGGCGTGGATATTTCGGCGAAGATGCTGCGTCTGGCCAGAGAGCGTCACCCGGATGTGACGTTCCATCTTCAGGATATCTGCCAGTGGGACAGCCCTGCTGATTATGCTTTTATCACGGCGTGGGACAGCATTTGGCATGTGCCTCTATCGGAACAGGAAAATGTCATCACCCGGCTGGTGAACAGCCTGGAAGCGGGCGGGGTGCTGATCTTCTCGTTTGGTGGTACCGATGAACTGGGAGATCACCGGGATGATTTCATGGGGCCGGAAATGTATTACTCCTCACTGGGTTTTAACGGGTACCTCGCGCTGGTATCCCGGCTTGGCGGTGTGTGCCGGCATCTGGAGTATGACCAGTACCCCGAGCTTCATACCTACATGATTGTGCAAAAGCCTGAGGCATCTGTTGACTGATTTTCTCCTTCCGCAGTGTGCCGGTTGCTGGCGCTCAGGGGGGATGCGATGAGCATATTCTACTGTCTTAACATCGTGACGCTGGCGGCCAGTCAGTAAGCCGGGAGACGTTAATGCCACTGTCGATCAAACGTGTGGTGCCACTGGAATCGTTCAAGCTGATCATCGAGTTCGACAATGGCAGTTTTCGCCAGTTTCCCTCTGCCCGGGTCGCGGATACACCGCTGTGGTTTCTGGCGTTTCCTCTCAAGCTGCGAGCCTGTGACGTCACCCCCGAGGCACTGAGCTGGACGGCCCTGGATAAAACCCAGATGTGGGATGGCCAAAATGTGTGGGAGCAGGAAGCGTCGCTGGACGTGCCGGCACTGCTGGAGTGGTCCGAAGCAGTGGATTTTGCGGATTTGAAGACGGCGACCTTGACCCTGGGCATGGAGAACCGTGCACCCACCGAGCAGGATCAGCGGCATCATGTGTATACCGTTTCCATACGGCCCTTCTGCGATGACAAATGGTTGGTGCTGGGAGAAAGCATTGGTGGTGGGTTTGCCGAGCGGGGCGGTTCAGTGGCTCTGACGCTGGACAGTATCGATACGTTTGGTGACTGGAAGCGGCATTGTCAGCTTGCCGGTTGCGAGTGGGTTGTTCCGTTTTTCCTCCGTGTTGATATGGATCATGCAGAGCGGGTGGACGGCATCCTGCGGGCTTACCGGAACAGACTCCCCTGATGGCGGTCGGATAATGGATCTGAATAATTGGAAAGCGGGGTAGGGGTATGTCACAACGCCTGGGATGCGGGTTAGCGTTACTTTGGGGGCTGTTGTCAGGCGTTGTGCAAGCAAACGCTTTTCAACAGGATCTGGTGTCGGCGGCGCTTGAGCGCACGCAACATCAGGTTAGCTACAACGGCGCCTACTATCGGTTAGATTACCCCAATGGTGATGTGCCGGCGAATATCGGTGTCTGCACCGATGTGGTGATTCGCGCTTACCGTACTCTGGGCGTGGATCTTCAGGTTTTGGTTCATGAGGATATGGCAGCCAACTTCGCGGCTTATCCGTCCAAACGGATCTGGGGGCTAAGTTCCACCGACCGCAATATCGATCACCGCCGCGTGCCAAACTTGCAGGCTTTCTTTGCCCGCCATGGCAAGTCATTGCCGATAAGCCAGACATCATCGGATTATAAGCCCGGAGATTTGGTGACCTGGATGTTACCCGGGAATCTGCCTCATATTGGCATTGTTACCGACAAGCTGGCGGCGAACACGGGCACTCCGAAGGTCGTGCATAACATTGGTGCGGGGCCTCGTCTGGAAGACATGTTGTTCGACTATCAGATTACCGGGCACTACCGCTACCGTCCCTCAATGAACGCTGGGAACACCCGGTAAATCATTGCCTGTTTTAGGGCAGGTCAAAAATCCGTTGAGCGTTGCCAGCGAGAAAAAGCTTTTTCGTCTCCTCATCCAGTGCCAGGGCGTCGAGCCCCTCCAGGGCCTTGTCGGCCGTGATCATGGGGTAATTGGTCCCGAACAATACCTTGCTACGACCGTGGTGACGCATGAAATCAACCAGTGCGGCGGGGTAACGGTTGGTTGTATAGGCGGAAGTGTCGATGTAGACATTTTCGTGTTTGGTGGCAACCGCGATGGCTTCTTCGGTCCACGGGTAGCCGATATGACCAGCGACAATGTTCAATTCTGGAAAATCCAGCGCCACCTGATCGAGATAGATAGGGCGTCCCACTTCGCTGGGCATTAACGGGCCGGTGTGGCCAATCTGGGTACAGAAAGGAATGCCGAGTTCGGCACAGGCCGTATACACCGGATAAAAACGCCGATCGGTGGGAGGCACTTCCCATAGCCAGGGCAGTACGCGTATGGCTTTGAAGCCCAGTTCATTAACGCAGCGTTGAATTTCTCGCACCGCTGCCATGGGGCGTGAGATATCTACTGAGCCGACACCGATTAATCTGTCTGGCGCCTGATGAACGAACTGAGCGACTTCATCATTGGAAATCATGCTCTTGCCGGGCGCTTCCCAGGCAGATATCAGACTCAGATCCACGTTTCCGGCATCCATCAGGGCAACAGTTGTCGACACTGGAAGCTCTGATTGTGGCGTTGGCATTTTGGTCCATCGCCGTAGTGAATCGAAGATAGGGTCCTGTAGGTGACGCAACGTGGGGTGTTGGGCCCAGGCATCAATGATCATGGTTTGCTCCTCGCGTGTGTTAGCATGGTGCTATTAAATGGATATCGCTATTAAAGTAATAGCGATAGGTCAGGAGATCAAGCGTGGCGCAAAGTCGACCTGTTAAACCGGGCCAGCCGGTCCGTAATTCTCAATCTGGCCAGCCCATCATGGTGGCTCTGGATCTGCTGGGTCGTCGCTGGGCGTTGCGTATTCTCTGGTGCCTGCGACACCAGCAGCAAAAGAGCACCCGCGTATTGCAACAGGAATGCGGTATCAGCTCGCCCAACGTGTTGATGTCGCGGCTCAAGGAGCTTCGCGAGGCGGGAATCGTGGTGCTGGAAGAGAGCAGCGGCTACGCCCTCACCGAATTGGGGGGCCAGCTCATGGAATCGCTAGGGCCGTTGGCTGAATGGGCAGATGAATGGGCCAGACAATCCGGCAGGGACGATCTAGCCTGTTATGGGCGTGCCGAAAGGCCCGTCAATCAGGTAATTGAATGAGCGAAGGAGGGAGAGATGGCGACCTATCCAATCGACGGTGCTTGCCAGTGCGGTGCGGTGACCTACCAGTTATTGGCTGAACCCCAGAAAGTACTGGCCTGCCACTGCAAGGCGTGCCAGAAGCTGTCCACCAGTGCATTCAGCCTTACCGCTGTTGTACGCGCCCAAGACATTGTGTTTCACGGTGAAATGCGCGAATGGCTGCGTACCGCTGACAGTGGCAATACCAGTGCGGCAATGTTCTGTCCCACCTGCGGCAATCGCATTTACCACGTTAACCCGGATGAGCCAGACAGTATCAAGCTCAAACCAGCCAATCTGGCGGATACCAGCATTCTTGAGCCGCAGGCACATATCTGGATCAGCGAAAAACAGGATTGGTTCAAGATTCCGGAAGGGGTGAAAACCTTCGATAAGCAGCCCTGATTGTGGTCCTCCCGGGGCTGAGATATGGTCAACATTCCAGGGTAGCGGCAGCGTGTACTGGCTCGCGGGTTACGGTGAAACGCTGTGCCAGTATCTGCCTACATCTTCAGCGATAAGGACATTGATAATGATGAAACAATGGATCGTAGTCGGTTTGGCGATAATGCTCGGAGCTTGCTCGGAAGAGCCCGGGAAAGCACAAGAGTCGGTGGATAAAAGCGCTGGCGTTGAGAAAAAAGCCGTGGCGGATACTGTCGCGGTGACTGATGCGAATTATTCCACGGCCATGTCCGACCTGGCCATGCAGAAGGAATTTGCGCAGGGAGCGAGCAACACCCAATGGCATCACCATCGCACCATCATGGAGCTGGACAAGCAGCCCGCGCCGATGATGAACCGCGATACCCTGTATTCCTTCTCCATTCTCGATGGTGGCGGTGACGTGGCAATTACCCTGCCGGAGACAGATGGCCGCTATCAGTCGCTGCATGTCTGGAACCATGATCATGTGACCTATAAAACCTTCTATGGTCCCGGTCGGTATGTCATTCCGGCGGACAAGACCAGCGATTTTTTTGTTGCCAATGTCCGCACCCAGGTCGACGCTTCCAGCCCGGGTGATGTGAAGAAGGTCAATGGCTATCAGGATCAGTTGAAAATCGAGTTTCTCAACGGCTATGAGCCCAAACCTTTCAAAGTCACGAACTGGAACATGGATGATTTCAATAAAGTGCATGCCAAGTATGTGGCCATTGCCGGGAAAGAAGGGGTGATGGGTACGATGGGCACGCTTGAACACCCGGTGTCCCAGGAAGACAGAAATCGCGGCATTTCCATTGCCACCGGGCTGCTGCCAGACAAGGAAGCCGTTTACCTTACGGCGTCCTATCAGGTTGGGCAGGGCAAGACACTAAAAGCGACCTATCCGGTGCCTGGTATGGCAGACCCGGACCTGGGGTTTTATTCCATCACAATTTATGGCGATGACCAGTACTTGCACACGGACAAGGGTTCTACCATTAGCAACAAGGAAATTACCCTCAACGAGGATGGCAAGAGCTTTGATCTGTACTACGTGCCGGAGTCGGAATACGGCAGCCATGACAATGAGTTGATCGTTCCAACGGAGACGTTCTGGATCAATTTTCGTGTGTACCTGCCGGCGGAGTCCGTCATTTCGGGAGAATACACTTTGCCGGAACCGACTCAGCCCTGATTGTCTTCCTGTGAGACTTTCGGGCGCGCTGCCCGAAAGTCTTGCGGCAGATGCGCCATGAATTCATGGAAGGAGAGCCTGCCGCCAACCAACCCCGGTCCCTCATTCGCCGATTGCCTGTGTGGTGTCCTTAGCGTCATTTCCACCCCCAAACACTTTTGCCTTGGTGGCTGCCACTGCGAAGTGTGCTGCAAGCGGCCCGGCGTTTACGCAGTTCAGCAGCAACTGCACCGTACTAGCCCGTCGCATTGTGTCTGCGACGTGACAGTGGCGCTGAAACCGTCCACCATCCAGTGGGCGTGGTATGAAACTGCGGTAAACGCGATTACGCCACAAGGGTGCGTTAGAAAAGTCCTTCACAAGGGAAGCGGTCAATGGGGCAGTGGTTTGTTCTGGTGAAACAGGTATTCCTGTTAATTGGGGTGATGGGATTGCTGTGCGGCTGTGTGGGGACGCCGGTGGCTGATGTGGATGCCGTGCGCGAACAGGTTGACTGGAAAACCGACAAGGCGCTGCAACAGTTCTCTGTCGAGATGCCGGAGCTGCAACAAAAACTGGATGCAGCCCCGGGCTACATTGTCGGCACCACCGATGTTTTGCTTCTGGGCCCCCTGGGGGGTGGCACGTCGGTGGCGGTATTACACGACCAGCGCGATAACACCCATACCTACCTGGATATTCATTCCGTTCGCATGGGGCTGGGGATTGGTGCGCGGGCGGAGCGCTTTGTGGCGGTGATTAGCGACCCGGCTGTGATCGACCAGATCACACGGGGCAAGTGGCTGTTACGCTCCAATGCAAGTTCCAATGTGGGCAACAGTGATGAGCAGCTTGGCTCCGACAATGCGGGTATTGAGTTGTTCACTGCCAGCGAATCCGGGGTGTCAGCCGGGGCCAGCATGGATATCAGTCAGGTGCGGGTGAACCATCGTCTGACCAACACCGGTCTGTCCCAGTATAACTATCCCAACCGTCGCTCAGTGCTCGACAGTAGCGGCGACGATGTTCCCCGTTACTGGAACCACCCGTTGCCATTTCTGGGCAAGCAGGCGGTGGCCCGTGGCTATGATTTGCCTATGCCTTTCGGGATTGGCGTGCTGCGGGCAGATGTACGCCAGGATATGCGGATTGAAAACCTGGAAGTGGGCTTTAATGGCAATGGCACCCGGCCGTTCCGGTTCGTGTCCTTTGGTGCCGACAGTGACTTGATTACCGAGCAGATCAAGGTGGACGCCTGGGTGCTGCCGTTCCTGAATCTGTATGGCACCTTCGGGCAGGTAAACGGGGATCTGGATCTGGATATTCAACTGGATGGCGATACTCTGCTGGCGCAGACCGGCAAGGATTGCACCGGCGCCATCAGGCCGCCGGTGTGCTATCTGTTTGAAGGCAAGCAGGTGCGTTTCCCCATTGATGTGGACCTTAACCCGATGAATTACGGCGCCGGGGGCGTGGTGGCCTCCGGGTGGCGGGACTGGTTTTTATTGGTGCCGTTTAACGTGACCTGGACCGATTCCGACAAGACTACGCTGGAGGGGCGCGCCTTCACCGTCAGCCCGCGAGTGGGTCGCGGCTTTGCATTAAACCGGGCAGGGCGGCTGACGGTGTTTGCCGGGGGTAACTATCTGGATGTGCGGACGGTGGCAGCCGGTAGCCTGGCGATTCCGGGTACCGATCAGGTGCTGGATTACAAGGTGGATCAGAGCAATTCTGATCGCTGGAATCTGGTGGCGGGAGCCAACTGGGACGTAACGCCGCGGCTATCGGTGATGCTGGAATACGATGGATTTATCGGTACTCGCGATGCGTTTATTTCGGCCGTTACCGTGCGCTTCTAATGGCTTTTCTTCCCTGTAGGAGCCTCACTTGAGGGGCGAAATCCAAACCTGAAAGGACATCTGCCAATTCTCATAGAGGGAATGGAGATCGCAGGGTAGAACCATTAATTGTCTTTGTGGCTTCTGCTCTGTGGTGAGACGAGTTTCGATCCCCCCGTCGCTGTTCGCCCCTCAAGTGGGGCTCCTACAGTAGTCTGCTGTGGCGGCGGTCAGTGCCGTTTGGCGTAGGCGTAAATCACGGCGGCCACCGGGATGCCCAGGCCCAACCAGGATACTCCGTCGTAGATGCCATCGCCGAGCAGGGCGGCCAGAAGCCCCACGATACTGGTGATACCAATGAACAGCGGAAGGGCAAAGGTTCGGCTCATCATGCACCTCCAGCGTTGCTGTTACGTCGCCGCACCCACCACAGGTACAGGCCGGTCACCAGCACCACAATGGTAAACAGGTCCAGTACAAACCAGAGAATCTTCAGCGGTAATCCGCCGTAATCCCCAAAGTGTAGTGGCCCGGAAAGGGCGAGTGCCTTGTTGTACCAGGGCATCTCCCGCATGCCGGCAAACTCGCCGGTGCGTGCATCAATCAGTACCGGTGTGGTGATGTGCGAAGTCAACGGCGTGTTGCCGTGCAGGAAAATGGCGTAGTGATAGTTGGTGGACCAGGAGCCACCGGGGAAGGCCACGAATTGCAGGGTCATGTCTGGCGCCGCTTCCACTGCCTGCTTGACAGCATCATCCAGCGAGGCCATCTCAGCCGGGGTGGGAACGGTGTCGCCCTGGTAGCCGGCAGTCAGGTCGGCCAATGCCTGGGTTCGCCAGGTAGTGGTGATAGGGTCAGCAAGGCTGTTCACCACGCCGGTGAGGCCCACCACGGTGAGCCAGGCGACGGTCACGATGCCCAGCAGGTTGTGATAGTCCAGCCACTTGATGCGTTTGGCGCGCTGGGTGCGCAAGGCACCGAATTCCAGTTTGCGCATGAAGGGGGCATAGAGCACAACGCCGGACACAATGGCGATGATCAGCAGCAGGCCCATGGCGCCCAGGAACAGCATGCCGGGTAGGCCAAGGAACATGTCGGTGTGCAGTTGCAGCAGGAATTCCATGATGTCGAAGCCATCGTGCCCGGGTACCGGCTCGCCGCTGGTTCGATCGAAAGACGCCATGGTCATGTCGCGGCCGGGGGAATCCGGAGCGGGACCACTGGTGACGTTGATAACCGGCCGGTCGATATCGAAGCTCATGTACAGCGGCACTTCACCAGGGCGGTGCTGCGCTGCCTGCTCGAGAATAGCGTCCAGGCTCAGCAGCGCACCGTCAGGGTTGGCCGGCTGCCAGTCGTCGCCATGCAGAACGTTATCGAGTTCATCATGAAAGATCAGCGGCAGCCCGGTGATGCAAAGCATTAACAGGAAGGCGGTGCTGATAAGGCTGGTCCAGGTGTGCAGGGAGGACCAGATTCGGAACGTACTTTGTTTCATAAAAGATTGCCCCGGCAAAGGCCGGGGCGTTTCCTGAGCTCAGAATTCGTAGGTGCCGGATAGCATGACGGTGCGCGGAGCGCCTACGGTCAGGTAGCTGGAACCGGGGAAGCCACCGGCGGAGGCCCAGTAGTCCGCATCTGCCACGTTCTCGATCCGGGCGCGCAAGGTCAGCATTTTAGCGTCTCCTACCGGAATCAGATAGCGGGCACCGAGATCAAGACGGGTCCAGTCCGGTATTTTCTGGGTGTTGGCGGCATTCGCATACTGGGAACTGGTGTAGATCACGCGGCCGTCCAGGGACAGGCCTTCCGTACCGGGGACAGCCCAGTCCACATTCAGGTTGGCCTGGGTGTCCGGGGAGCCAATGGCGTCTTCACCATCCACGTCGGTATCCAGCAGGCTGATACCGCCGAGGACTGTCAGGCTGTCCAGTGGCTTGCCGTAGGCCATCAGTTCCAGGCCGTTGTTTGTCTGGTCATCCACGATTTCGAATGTGTTGTTGCCGTCGTAGCCGGTAATGGGTTTCTTGCTCTGGAACAACGAGAGGCTGCCGCCCAGGTTTCCGGAGTCGAATTTCATGCCCAATTCGGTCTGTTCGGTGGTGAAGGGGGCAATGGTTTCCCCGGCGTTGGCGACTGGCTGGCCGTTATTGTTGGCCGGTGCATTGCCGCCTTTCACTAGACCTTCGATGTAATTGGTGTATAGGGAGAGGGAATCGGTGAGGCGGTACAGCACACCAACGGACGGGGTCACATCGTTATCTTCGTACTTGTTGCCTCGATCACCGGTGTTGTAATCGTAGCTGGTGTCTTCGATTTCCTGGTAGCGGGCACCGAGCGTCACCAGTAGTTTATCGTCCAGCATGGCAAGTTGGTCAGCCAGTGCGACGCTGCGCATCTGGGTTTTGATGGTGGTTTTGGGATCGTTCAGATCGCCACCGGCGAAACCCAACGCCGGCATGGGAGCAGTCTGCGGGTTATAGATATTGCCGGTGATGCCTCCCCCAAAGATAAAGGCGTTCTTGGAATCCAATTCATAGCTGGCGGTGGACAGGCTCAGGGTGTGTCCTATCTTGCCGGTTGCCAGTTTCCAGCGGACCCCGGCTTCGCCAGTAATGATGGTATCTTCCCGGACGTTCTCGAAACGGTTTGCGGTGTAATCGCCTGCGGTATTGTTCACCGTGGGATTGGCGAAGATGGCGTCTTCGTCGCCCTGGCGGGCCCCGGCGGCGAGCCAGGCCGTGACGTTATCCGCAAAGTCATATTCTGCGCGCAGGGTGCCAAACAGGTCTTCAGAGTTGGAGTAAGTCCAGGGTTGGGCGATGCTCTTGTCTGCATCCGGGGTTTTCTGAATTGGCACGCCGGAGGCAAAGGTGACGCTGGGCATGGAGGCATCCATGCTGAATTTCTGAAAGCCCAGGTCGGCGGAAAGACGCAGATTCTCTTCACGGAAATCCACACCGATATGTGACATTGATATTTTCTGGTTCTCGCCATCCACAGCGGTGTCACCATCGCGGCGGGCGGCGTTGATACGAATGCCGGCACGGCCGTCGTCACTACGGCGCGCCAGGTCCACAGCACCGTAACCCTGGCCGCCGCTCTCCACGCCAAGGGTAAACTGGTTCACCGCGTAGTTGGGGGCTCGCTTGGGCAGTACGTTGATTGCACCGCCCAGTCCACTGCCGCCAGGTGCGGCGCCGTTCAGGAACGCATTGGCACCGCGGAATACCTGAACGCGCTGAATGAACTCCGAAGACAGGTATTGGCGAGGGAGTAGGCCATACAGGCCGTTGTAGCTCATGTCGTCGGAGTACACCGGCAGGCCGCGTACCAGATAGACTTGCTGGAAGTTGCCGAAGCCGCGGGCAACACGCACCGCCGGATCATTCAGCAGCACATCACCGACACTTTCCGCTTGCTGGTCTTCGATCAGCAGTTCTGTGTAGTTGGTGAAATTGTAAGGGGTTTCCAGACTATCCTGCTTGCCAAGGATCCCAATAGAACCGCCTTCGGCCACCTGGCCACCGACGTACGCTTCACTAAGGCCTTCCTTGGAGGCGTCTGCACTGCTTTGGACCTCGACGGTTTCGAGGGTGTGCGCCTGGTCGGTCTCAGCCAGTGAGAGTGAGCTGGCCATACAGGCGGCCGTAAGAGCCAGAAGGCGGAAGGGCAAGTTAGGCATGAAGTGTCCTGGAGTGTCTGATGGCGGTAAAGATCTTGATCGCAATGAGAACTGTTGTCCTTCTCTTTTGCAACCGTTATTCCGTAGCCTACACATAGCTTTTGGCTATACCAATGATCGGCAGATTCCCTGGCTTGTATTAAACTGGCTCCATGCCGACCCGTTATTTCCGCCTCGACCGCTTCCTCAGTCAGCAGCTGCAAACAAGCCGCAGTGATCTGCGACCGGTTTTGGCTGCCGGTCGAGTGTCCGTGAACGGGGAGGTGGTCCGTGATCGCCAGCTTCGTATCGGTCCCTTTGACCGGGTGGAATGCGATGGCCGGTTGTTGGCACAGCAGACGCGGCACTATTGGATGCTGAACAAGCCCGCTGGAGTGGTCAGTGCGACCCGCGATGAGCAGCACATGACGGTGATGGATTTGCTGCCGGAGGATCAGCGCCAGGGGCTTCACCTTGCCGGGCGATTGGATTTTAACAGCACCGGGTTGATGCTGCTTACCAATGACGGAGCCTGGTCGCGGCGTTTGAGCTTGCCGGAAACGGGCCTTTGGAAGCATTACCGGGTGAGGGTCGACAAGGCCCTGAGTGAGGCGGATGTGGCGGCGTTTGCGCGGGGCATGTGGTTCGACTTCGAGAAAATCCATACCCAACCGGCCAGGCTGGTTATCCGCTCTGCGTTCGAGGCCGATGTGTGGCTTCACGAGGGCAAGTACCACCAGATCAAGCGAATGTTCGGGCGTAGCGGCAAGACGGTAACGGCGTTGCATCGATTGGCAGTGGGTGGCATCCAGTTAGATGCCACCTTGGCGCCCGGTGAAAGCCGGGCGCTGACGAAGGCCGAGCAGCACGGTGTGTTTGACGCTGTGCCAGAGGCATAGCGGCCGACTCAGTGGCGGTTAGATCAACGGTTTTTTCTTGGCCAGCCGCTTGCGGAAGTCGCGCAGGGGCAGGGTATAGCTGAGTTGCCGCATGGGGCGCGGCAGAATATGAATCAGCTTGCCGATAGTGCGAACGGTGCGTTCGAAGCGACGTTGTTTCTTGTCGTTCCACTCCAGCTGCATCTTGCCGCGTATCTCTTCGGGCAGAAATCCGGTGGTAATGAAACGATTGAAGCGGCCGAACAGGAACTGGCTGACTGGGCTGAGAAATTTCAGATCGGCAATCACCATCAGAAATTCGCGAACCGGTTCGTCGATACGCAGGTTCTTGAGTCCGTCCTGCCAATAGGCTTCAAAGGCATCCAGGTCTTTGGGCCACATGTCCTGATTCACTTGCAAGGTGGTGCCCAGAGGGTGCGAGAGCTGGTAAAGCGCTTCCTGATCTGCGCGGCTCAATGGGCCGCGCAGCTTCTGGTGCGTGTCGGCAAAGCCCCAGTACAGGCAGGCGGCAACCCACAATTGCAGTTCGGGATTGAACGCGTTGTATTCCACCGGCGATTCATCGGTGGAGTAGACCTGGGCGTGGGCACCGTTGACGGCGCGGCGATAGGCCAGTTTCTCTTCTGCGGTCCCGACCATGGCCACGGCCAGATAGGTAAAGGTGGTGCGCGTTCGTTTCAGCGGATTGTGCAGCACCGAACCACTGGGGACGCGGCTTTCCATAACGCCATAGCCCACCGCCGGCAGGGCCAGCTGCATAATAATGTTGGCGCCGGCGGCCATGACCATGGAGGTGTCCAGAATGCCGGGGAAGCGCTCGTCCAGTTGTTCCGGGCTCAGCGGTGTTGGCCATTCGTGCTCGAACCGGGTTTTGCCCAAGTGGTTGGTTTGTGCATTCATATTATTATTCCTCGACGCTACTGGCCCGCAGGGCCGTTCATACGCTTGTTTCATTTATGCTAGCGAGGAATGCACCATCAAACAATGAGACAAAATAAATCATTTGTATCATCTGGGCAGTGGTCAGACGAATTACAACCGCAGTGCCCGGAAGACCGCCCGTACATGACCGGCGAGTACGTGGGTGGCTGACCCTTCTTCCCCACGGTAAAGCATGGCGATCTGATAATCGCCCAGTTCGGGGAGGGCGTATTCGTCACCCAGTTGCTGCAAGGGGGGCTGGATCAGGCTGAGAGGGAAGGGGCCGATGGCCAGATCCGCCTGCATGGCCGCTTCCTGGCCGGCACAATGTTCGCTGGTATAGGCGACCCGGTAGCGATGCTGGCTGTGGTCCAGCGCTTCCAGCGCCATTTTTCGCCAGGGGCAACCCTGGCTGGCCAACGCCAGGGGCAGAGGATTCTGGGTGACCGCGATACCACTCTGGGCGCCTGCCCATACCAGCGGCTCGCTATGCACCACTTCCCCTCGTGCCGGACGCGCCTGTTTGCCCGTGGTTACCATAATCAGGTCCAGTTTGCCGGCATCCAGCTGCTGCAACATGTCGGCGCTGCGACCGACAATCACATTCACCTGCACCGCAGGGTGGGAGCGGGAAAACTGGGTCAGCACCTGGGGCAGAATGCGGGTGCCGATATCATCCGGGGTGCCCAGCCGTACGGTGCCTTCCAGCTCCGGGGCGGTGAAGTGGCTGATCGCCTCCTGGTTCAGTTTCAGTAGCCGCCGGGCGTAACCGAGCATGGCTTCCCCTTCGGCGGTCAGGCTGACCCGCCGGGCTTCGCGCAGGAATAGCCGTTGGCCGACCTGTTCCTCCAGGCGCTTGATTTGCATGCTCAATGCGGAGGGGGTGCGGAACACTTCGTTGGCGGCCTGGGTGAAGCTCTCGGTTTCAGCAATGGCCACGAAACTGCGCAGAATTTCCGTATCCAACAGGGGTTGGAGAGGGGTGTTGGGTGGCATGGCAGGCCTTTCAGAAAAATTGAACGATAGGTGCAGTTCTTTTCGATTTACTGATGATAAACCTGATTGCATCATGGAGGCCAATCACAGCCCAGCCACTCCATATTGTCATCAGACAGGGAGGAGACCATGAAGCACAACGAAACCAAGACACTTGAAGCCCCGGTACGGATTCAGTCCCGCAAACCGGACCTGCACATGCCGGCCATGCCTCCGCTGGCGATGATGGATGCCCTGGATTATCGCATTCGTCTGGCCTGGTACCGCCTGCGCAAGAACCGTGCGCAGCAGCGCGCCCGGGTGATCCAGCGCCTGCAAAGGCCTCTGGCCTGACCTTTGATGCCGGGCTCCCAGGGTTGTTGCTCCTGACTGTTCGGCCATAACAAAAAAGGCGCCTGAAAAGGCGCCTTTTTTGTTTGTGACACGGAAACCGTGGCGAATTACATATTCGGGTAATTCGGGCCGCCGGTACCTTCCGGGGCCACCCAGTTGATGTTCTGGGTGGGGTCCTTGATGTCACAGGTTTTGCAGTGGACACAGTTCTGGGCGTTAATCTGGAAACGCTTCTCGCCCGTGTTCTCGTCTTCCACCACTTCGTACACGCCCGCCGGGCAATAACGCTGGGCCGGCTCGTCCCACTTGGGCAGGTTAACCTCAAGTGGCACGCTCGGATCTTTCAGCGTCAGGTGACAGGGCTGATCTTCTTCGTGGTTGGTGTTGGACAGGAATACACTGTCCAGCTTGGCGAAGGTGATCTTGCCGTCCGGTTTCGGGTAGTCGATCTTCTTGCTCTGGTCCGCCGGCTTCAGGGTAGCGTGATCCGGTGTGGTATCGCGCATGGTGAAGGGCAGTTTGCCGTTGAACAGGTTGATGTCGACAAAGGCAAAGGCGGAACCAACCAGGTTGCCGAACTTGTGCTGGGCCGGGCCGAAGTTGCGCTGGGCGTGCAACTCTTCGTAAACCCAGCTCTTCTCGAAGGCATCCTTGTACTCGGTCAGCTCGTCGCTGCCGCGGCCACCTTTGAGGGCTTCAGCCAGGATTTCAGCGGCAATCATGCCGGACTTCATGGCCGTGTGAGTGCCTTTGATCTTGGCAAAGTTCAGGGTGCCGGCGTTACAGCCCACCATCAGACCACCGGGGAAGGTCATCTTCGGCAAGGACTGCAGGCCACCCTTGGAGATGGCGCGTGCGCCGTAAGAAACACGCTTTCCGCCTTCCAGATGCTTCTTGATTTCCGGGTTGGTCTTCCAGCGCTGCATCTCGTCGAACGGAGAAACGTGCGGGTTGGAGTAGGCCAGGTCGGTGATCAGGCCCAGAGCAACCTGATTGTTCTCGATGTGATACAGGAACGCACCACCCGGAGAACCGGATTCGGTCAGCGGCCAGCCTGCGGTGTGAACGACCAGGCCTTCCTGATGCTTGGCAGGATCAATGTCCCACAGCTCTTTGATACCGATGCCGTAATGTTGAGGATCGGTGCCTTCGCGCAGGTTGAATTTTTCCTGCAGCTGCTTGCCCAAGTGGCCACGGCAGCCTTCCGAGAAGATGGTGTACTTGGCGTGAAGCTCCATGCCTGGCGTGTAGCTGGGCTTGTGCTCGCCGTCATGGCCGATGCCGGAATCGCCGGTAGCGATACCTTTAACAGACCCGTCGTCGTTGTACAGCACTTCGGTAGCGGCGAAGCCGGGGAAAACTTCGATGCCCAGGCCTTCGGCCTGCTCGCCCAGCCAGCGGCACAGATTACCCAGGGAAATAATGTAGTTCCCTTCGTTGTGCATGGTTTTGGGGACGAACATGTTAGGCACTTTCTGTGCCTTTTCCGGGCCGGTGAGGAAGAAGATCTCGTCGCCGGTGACCTTGGTGTTCACCGGTGCGCCCAATTCCTGCCAGTTAGGGAACAGTTCGTTCAGGGCGCGTGGTTCGAGCACGGCACCAGAAAGAATATGAGCGCCAACTTCGGAGCCTTTCTCTACAACAACAACACTGATTTCCTGACCGGTTTCCTGGGCGATCTGACCCAGACGGCAGGCGGTTGCCAGACCGGAAGGACCGGCGCCGACGATGACTACGTCGACTTCCATAGATTCGCGTTCCACAGCCTGTCTCCTCGCTATCGATTGCGTGTTTGGCCCGGGAGCCACTGAGAAAGAGGTTCTGACATTACTAGTAACAGAAACCCTTTCTCAGTGGCCAACCGAGACCAGCCTTGGGGTGGCGCGGAGTATATAGAGATAGAAGAAACCACACCACTACTGGGGTTGACCCTGCGGACGCGAACTTGTGTCAACATTTGAACCGGCGCAGGGCACTTTCAAACAAGTGTTTGGATTATCTCTTGCTAGATGGTTGATTTACAAGAAAATCGCCGACCGACAGGTCACAAAAAGTGGACAGTTTGTGTGGTCTATTTGCAGCAAAATCATCTGCTTACAGATTTTCGGCCTATTGACCTGTTGTAGGCGAGCGTTCAAGATAGCCCCTCTTTCGCGGGGGTGGACCCGGCAACGGCGTCATGTCGCCTCCTTCTACAAGTCACCCAATGGAACATTCCGAGGATCCTATGAAGGTTCTTGTACCCATCAAGCGAGTCGTTGATTACAACGTCAAGGTTCGCGTGAAGGCTGACAACACTGGCGTTGATCTCGCCAATGTTAAAATGGCCATGAATCCCTTTTGTGAAATCGCTGTAGAAGAAGCAGTGCGTCTGAAAGAAAAGGGTGTGGTTACCGAAATCGTTGCCGTTTCCATCGGTCCCAAGACCGCTCAGGAACAGCTGCGTACTGCCATGGCTTTGGGCGCTGACCGCTCCATCCTGGTTGAAACCGACGAAGACGTTCAGCCGCTGGGCATCGCCAAAGCACTGAAAGCCATCGTTGATGAAGAGAAGCCTGAGCTGGTTATCCTGGGCAAGCAGGCTATCGACGGCGACAACAACCAGACCGGCCAGATGCTGGCTGCGTTGGCTGGCATGCCGCAGGGCACCTTCGCTTCTGAAGTGAATGTGGCTGACGGTAAAGTGAAGGTTACCCGTGAAATCGACGGTGGCCTGCAGACTGTTGAGCTGAGCCTGCCGGCAGTGGTTACCACTGACCTGCGGTTGAACGAGCCGCGTTACGCGTCTCTGCCGAACATCATGAAAGCCAAGAAAAAGCCGCTGGATACCAAGACCGCCGCTGATCTGGGCGTTGACCTGACTCCGCGCGTTACCACTGAGAAAGTGGAAGCACCGGCTGAGCGTCAGGCTGGCATCATCGTTGGCTCCGTTGACGAGCTGGTCGAGAAACTGAAGAACGAAGCGAAGGTGATCTGATGAGTGTATTAGTTTACGCCGAACACGATAACGCCGCGCTCAACAAAGTTACCCTGAGTGTGGTTGCTGCTGCCAAAGAAATCGGCGGCGACATCACTGTGCTGGTAGCCGGTAAAGGCTGTGGCGCTGTTGCTGAAGAAGCGGCCAAGGTTGATGGCGTTTCCAAGGTACTGTGCGCAGACAACGATGCCTACGAGCATCAGCTGGCTGAAAACATTGGCGATCTGGTTGCTGAAGTGGGCGCCGATTACAGCCACATCCTGGCGGCTGCCACCACCACCGGCAAGAACTTCGCGCCTCGCGCGGCGGCTCTGCTGGACGTGGCCCAGATCTCCGAGATCTCCGACGTGATCGATGCGGACACCTTCAAGCGTCCGATCTACGCCGGTAACGCCATTGCGACCGTGAAATGCGGCGATGCCAAGAAAGTGATCACCGTGCGTGGTACGTCTTTTGATGGCGTTGCAGCAGAAGGCGGTTCTGCTTCTGTTGAACACATCGACGTTGCAAAAGACGCTGGCATTTCCTCCTTCGTGGGTGAAGAACTGGCCAAGTCTGACCGTCCTGAGCTGACCTCTGCCGAGATCGTGATCTCTGGTGGTCGCGGTATGGGCAACGGCGAGAACTTCGAAATCCTGTACAAGCTGGCTGACAAGCTGGGCGCTGGCGTGGGTGCATCCCGTGCTGCCGTTGACGCAGGTTTCGTACCCAACGACATGCAGGTCGGTCAGACCGGTAAGATCGTTGCGCCGAACCTGTACGTTGCTGTGGGCATTTCCGGTGCCATTCAGCATCTGGCCGGCATGAAAGACTCCAAGGTCATCGTTGCTATCAACAAGGACGAAGAAGCCCCCATCTTCCAGGTGGCGGATTACGGCCTGGTGGCTGACCTGTTCGAAGCTGTACCGGAGCTGGACGGCAAGCTGTAAAAACAGCTCGCAGTTAAGCACCAGAAAAACCCGGCCTTGTGCCGGGTTTTTTGTTTATTAGTTCAAAATTCAAAGTTCAACGTGAAAGAAGGTCTGTTCTTTTTGAGTATGTTTCTCCGTGTGGAGACTTGTGAGCGCGGGCACGGCATTAAAGCATCGATAGGCTTATCCGCGCTTTTCAACTTTAAACTTTGAACTTTCAACTCATCCTTCCCGAGACTCACCATGCAAACCTTCAACGGAAAAACCGCATTGATCACCGGTGCCTCCAGTGGCATCGGTGATCAGATGGCGAGACAACTGGCTGCTATGGGCTGCAACCTGATTCTGGTGGCGCGTCGCACCGACAGGCTGGATGCTCTGGCCAGGGAGTTGAGAACGGTCACTGTGGACGTGATTACCGCTGATCTGGCTGATCCGCAAGCCGCTGATGCGGTGTACGAGCAGACGAGAGCCTTGGGCAGACAGGTAGACATATTGATTAACAATGCCGGCTTTGGTTTTCAGAAATCCATGCTGGCGTTGCCTATGCGTGAGCAGCTCGGGATGGTGGATGTGAACGTGCGCAGCCTGTTGGTGCTGACACAATCTTTTACTGCCCCCATGGTTCAGCGTGGGCAGGGCTGGGTGCTTAATGTCAGCTCGGTGTCCGCCTGGTTTCCTATTCCCGGTATGGCGACCTATGCGGCCAGCAAGGCTGCGGTGCTGCACTTGAGCCGGGCACTCCATGAAGAGCTGAAACCGTCTGGTGTGATCGTGACGGCACTGTGTCCGGGGGGCACGCGTACCGAGTTCTCGTCTCTGGCTCGTGAAAAAATGGACCCGGATCTGGAAAAGGCAATGATGCCGGCGGATCGGGTAGCCGCTGCAGGATTGCAGGGGCTAATGGCTGGGAAAGCGGTGGTGGTACCCGGTGCCCTGTATAAGCTGATGGTCGCTGTAACGCGATTCTTGCCCGGGGTTTGGGTCACCCGGCTAGCGGGGGCGGTGATGGGGCGGCATGACTAGGGAGCCTCTGAAAACTCGTCGCATGCTCAGTCTTTCAGGCTGGTTCGCAATCTATACCCAATTCGGGGCACAGAGGGCGCGCTTTTGAAGGTGTCCCCTCAAGGGGGATCGAGATATGTCGATCCATCAAAAAAGCGCAACAACAGGCGCCAGGGTCACCTGTTGTTGTCGAGCTTGTGGCGTCAGGCATCAAGCGTTGCCTCGATGCCTATTGCTGCGCTTTGCCTTCTTTGTTGTCCACGTTGTCGTAGAACATGTAGCGCGCGGTTTCGTATTGCCCGCGGGCCAGGTCATAGAGTTTTTTAAACACGTCCGGGTGCTGCTCGGCGCGGTCGGTTTCCGGGTCGTCGCTGTGCAGGTCGTGGAGGGTGGCATTACTACCATCGTGATTCATGCGCACGAAGTAATCCTTGGTCAGGGCGCCATACACCGGACGCGGCCCTTCCTGCATGACCACAAAACTGGCGCGGTCGCCTTCTGGCGCCGGGCTCTGAATGTCCCGGCCCAGGGTGGTGTTGCGGTAGGTCAGGCCCAGCATGCCGGCGATGGTGGGCATCACATCGGTCAGCCCCATTGATTGTTCAATAACGCGGGGTTTCAGGTAAGCGGGCGCATAAATCATGTGTGGCACGTGATTGCTCTCCAGCCCCAGTTTCTCCATGGCCGGTGGCATGTGGGGGATGGTGGTAATGCGGTTGTTGTGGTCGCCGAAGAACACAAAAATCGTGTTGTCGAAATAGTCGCTGGCGCGTGCCATTTTCATGTATTCGCCCACGTTGTAGTCCAGCAGACGCACGGCGTTGTATTGGGCGGAGTTGCGGAACCCGTGCTCTCTCAGCTCATCTTCCGGCATGTCGCGCACTTCGAAATCCCCGTTCTTTTCGGGGATGGTGAAGGGGCGGTGATTACCAGCCGTCTGGATAAAGGCAAAGAAAGGTTGATCGTTGGGCAGGTCGTCGAGAATCTGGTTGGACTCGCGGAACAGCTCCAGGTCGGAAATGCCCCATACGTCTACGTTGGGCGCTTTCCAGTCCCCTTCCTCGTACAGCTCAATCCCGTCAATGCTCTGCTTAATCAGCCCGTCGATGTTTGCCCAGCCGGCGTTGCCGCCGACAAAGTAGAATTTGCGGTAGTCCTTGAATTCATTCAGCACCATGCGTTGATGGCTGGTGAGAGGGTTACGGCTGGCGCTTTCCGTAGGCGCCACATCAGGAATGCCTGTGAAGGTGGCCCAGATGGTTTTGGCGGTGCCGGTAACTGGTACGTAGAAGTGTTTGAAGAGCCAGCCGTCGTTGGCAATTTGGTCCAGATGCGGGGTGGGGTTGAATGGGGTGCCGTAGGCGCCGACACGGCTGGCGCCGAGGGACTCCAGCATCACGAATACCACGTTCGGCGGTTGGTCGTAGTTCAGTTTGTGGGGCTGCACATCCACAACACGGTCGAAGTTGAGTTCCTGGCGCTGCTCTGCCGGAATGTTCAGATAATCCGCCATGACAGGGTAATACTCTTTCACCGCGTCTTTGTCGTAGGGGGAGGCAGGGATGAGGGTGGTGTCGTAGAAGTACAGCACCGGGTTTAGCCCCAGCGATCCTACCGCCTTGTTGCCGGTGGCGAAGGCTTCGCTCCAGCGCAGAGGGATCGGGTTAAGAATATTGATGTCGCTGACCCGGCCCAGAATCGCAAAGAAGAACAATACGAAGCAGACGAAAAAGCCGAATGTGGCCTGGCTTTTGGCAATGCGGGTTTGCGGGCGGCCGAGCAAGGTTTTCTCAATCCACAGGGCGGCCCAGAAGATGAGCGCGGTGGTGAGCAGCCAGCCCAGGGTAATCCAGATAACGGGGTAGCTTTCCCAGACCATCTGGGTGGAAATGGCGGTGTCTTCCAGGAAACGCAACGCGGTGACATTGAGCCGGTCGCCCAGGTAGGCGTAGTGGCCAAAGTCGAGAATATAGGTGAGCACCACCAGCAACAGGGCCAGCAGCAGGTAGGCATGACCGACAAAACGGGCAATGCTGCTGCGCAACAGGTTCAGCCAGGGCAGGTAAGCCAGGGCAGCCAGCGGGAGCATCAGCAGCAGGGCCAGGCGCAAGTCAAAGCGAAGGCCTATGCCCCAGGCGGTGATAATGGTGTCGGTGGCGATGTCACTGTCACCGGACAAAGGGGAAAAGCCGAAATAAAACACGGCGCGCAGTACAACCATCAGCGAGAAAAAGAGAGCTGTGATGGCCAACAGGTACTGAAGGCGGCGGGATTTCAACCAGGTCATGCGTTTATCTCCGTACTGGCGAAACTGAAAAAGAGGCGCCTATGCTACCGGCAAGGGGCGCCAAGCGCATGGGGAAAACGCGTTTTCCGCTTGTTTTGTGCGCACTCTTGTTGGTTATGGCGCCTAGGGAACCTCTGAATAACTCCTTGCGTACTCAGCGTGGCCTGAAGCGTGCAGCTGTTGAGTCTTGTCTTGACGGACAGGGTGGCTCCCTTTCCTAGAGGCAAGGCGCAGCAGATGTACGCTTCAGGCCGCGCCCTCCGGGTCTTCCAGGCTGGCCCGCACTCGTCGTTGCGTTTTTTCGATGGATGGACATACACCTTCAAAATCGCGCCTAGATTGCGAGCCAGCCTGAAAGACTGAGCATGCAAGGAGTTATTCAGAGGTTCCCTGGTCTTGTTAACGACGGGATAATGACTTTTACCCATCTGATGGGGATGGTAAATAAAGGGCCGCTGTTTCAGGCATACAAAAAGTGAGAGATCATGACATTCGATGAAATTTTGGCCACGGTGGATGGCAAAGGCTTCGCCAGATTCCCTGAAGGCTGGGGGCAGGGCCGGGCGCTGTTTGGCGGGCTGGTCGGTGCGGTGTTGTTTGACCATCTGCAAAAAACAGTGGCGACTGGGCGATTCTTGCGCAGTTTCTCTCTGTCTTTTGTGGCGCCGGCATCGCCCGGTGAGGTTGCACTGGAAGCGACGGTGTTACGGGAAGGGAAATCGGTGATGCAGGCGATGGTGTCCGCTCGCCAGGGGGAGCAGGTGGTCGCAGTTATGTTGGCCAGCTTCGGTGTGGGTCGGGAGTCCAACGTGGTAGTGGAAGGGCCGTCTGCGCCAGGTTTGAAAGGGGCAGATCAAAGCTTCGCGCTACCGTTTATCAAGGGGCTGACGCCGGATTTTCTGTCCCATTTTGATATTCGCTATGCGGAAGGCATGCCGCCGTTCAGCGCTAGCGCAGCGCCGGATTTCGGGGGTTACATGGGCTTTGCCGTGCCACCGGAGACCATGAGTACGGCGGCGTTGATTGCCCTGGTTGATACCTGGCCGCCTTCGGTGCTGCCTCTACTCAAAGGTCCGGCACCGGCCAGCTCTCTGACCTGGACCATGGAGTTGCTGGATGATCCAGAGTCTCGACCGGCGGATACTTTGTGGCAATATCGGGTAAACACTGACCAGTGCAGTGATGGCTATGGACAAAGCCAGGCGGTGATCTGGGACGCGGACGGGAAGGCCGTGGCACTGAGTCGACAGACTTTTACGGTATTTGCATGAAATCGGAACTGGCACCGCTGACAGCGCGAACACTGGGGGATCAGGTGCCCCGTCGCGGCCACTGGCTGCTGGCGGGGTTGGGCAAATTGATACTGGGGGCCATGGGCTGGCGCATTGTTGGCCGCTTGCCCAATACCCCCCGTGTGGTTCTGGCGGTCGCACCGCATACCTCGAACATTGACGGGCTGATCGGCATCAGTGCCATCCAGTCGCTACGGGTGCAGGTGCGCTTCATGGGCAAACACACCTTGTTTGAAGGGCGTCTGGGCCGGCTCATGTACTGGCTGGGAGGCATCCCGGTGAACCGTGACAGCGCTCGGGATGTGGTGGATCAGACCACGGCGGTAATGCGCGAGACGCCGTTCTGGCTGGGGCTCGCCCCGGAGGGCACCCGTACTGGCGCCAAGCGGTGGAAAACCGGGTTTTACCGTATTGCCGAGCAGATGGCAGTGCCGATTGTGGTGTTGGGCTTTTGCTATCGGCGCCGGCAGGTGCGCATTGTCGATTGTTTCCTGCCTACCGGGGATATGGATGCGGACATGGCCCGGATGGTGGCATCGCTGGCGGATATTGTGCCGCGTAAGCCGGCGCTGCTATCCGCCCCGCTGAAAGCGGCCAAGGCCGCACGAGGTATTGACTGACGCAGCCGCAAAGCCTGTTAGGCGCGGGTGCCGGCGGCCTGATCCAGGAATTGCTGGCGCCGTTGCGCGGATTGCAGCGCAAAGGCGAGAGGGCGATGCAGCTCGTTGATCAGCGTCTGTTGTTCCTGATCAAAGCCCTGGGTATTGGCGATCTCAATGATGCCCAGGGGGTGGTCTCCCTGTATCAGGGGCCATAGCAGCACGGCACCCGGTGGCCGTTTCCCCTGGCCCGTTTCCAGATCCAGATAATCCTGTGGTACGTGATGTTGCTGCATCAGCAGCCGCTGGTTTAGCGCGGCGCCGAGCAGGCCTTCGTCCGCGGGCAGGGTGTCGCGGCGTTGAGCTGACTCGTTCAGTGCCCAGCCGGCCTGGCGTACCAGGGTGTCCTCTTCCAGCGTATAGGCCGCGCCCACCTGTGCATTCACTTGCTGAACCAGATAACCCAGCACGCGTTCCAGTAGCTGTGTGGGAGTCAGGTTGCCGGCGATTTGCTCCATGAACGTATTGAGCTGTTGCTGCCGACGGGTATCTTTCTCTGCCTGCTCCCGCCAGTGCTTCAGTTGCTCGGATTCATGGGCCAGCAACAGGTTGTTGGCAAAATTGCGCCGTGCACTGATATCCAGGATATAGCCGTTCAGGGTGCAGATGATCAGCGGGATACCGAACGACAGGGACACCAGCAACAACGGAAGTTCCAGGCGCATAAGCAGGCTGATTGCGAAGGCCGCCACGGCGGCCAGGATGCAGGCGATCAACGTCTGCCGGGGCGGCAGACGCAGAATCGAGAAGCCGATAATGAGCAGATAAATGGTTTCAAACGAGGAAATCTGCCCGGGGAAACTGCCATCGAAGCGGATCGCCCCTAAAACGGTACCGGACAGGGACAGGCCCAGCGCCAGATACATGACACCAATGGCGTGGGGGCGCAGCCAGCTCAGCCGGGTGCAGCACCACAGCCCAATCAGGGCGACGGCGATGGGGTAAACGCCGTAGCTTCGCCAGGCGGCCATTTCCGGCGTTTTGACCAGCATAATGACCGGTAGCACAACCAACAGGTACAGCCCCATCAGCAGGTAAACGGAGCGATTGATCAGATCCCGCGCGCGTTGATGCGCGTGCTCGCCGTATCGCCGTTCCAGGGCACGGTCGAATTGCACCAGAAAAGTATTGAGGGCATTACGAAGAATGCCTTCCTGCTGCTGGTCAAGACTCTGGCTGGCCTGGGATTGCCCTGCGTCGCTCATGGCGTAACCTGGTTATTCTTCGTTTTGGTTGTGTTGGTATGTTGATTCATCCGCGATCACAGCGCACTATTTCCTGCAGAAATTAAGGCCCGAGCCTTATACAACAATGATCACATCGACAGGAAACATCATGACCGATACTGCCCGATTTGAACAAGCCCAGAAAGATGTCAAAACTCTCGACAGCAAACCGTCCAATGATGATCTGCTGTTTCTCTATGCGCACTTCAAGCAGGGAAGCACTGGAGATGTGACCGGCAAGCGCCCGGGAATGCTGGATATGGTGGGGCGCGCCAAGTATGACGCCTGGGCCAAGCTGAAAGGATTGGGGGCAGACGAGGCCAAGCAGAAATACATCGACAAGGTGGACGCCTTGTTGAAAAGCCACAAGGGGTGAGGGTGCGGGAGCCTGTGACGATGGCTATCGTGGCTCAGGCATCCCGCATCAGGCGTTCCCTTCAGGATTTTTTCTGCAGCAACTGGGCCTTGCCCAGTTGCGCTTCCCCCGCCAGATTCCGGTAGAACGTTTCCAGTTCCGGAAGCTGCGCTTGCAGCGCTTCGCGCACCCGGCGCCGTGCGTCGGTCAGATTTGATTCCACCTGCTGTTTTTCCCGTGCCAGCTGGTCTTTGCGTTGCTGCAGTGCCGCAGGCAGCGCGGTGCCGCCAAGCTTATTGAGTCGGGTATTCAGCCGCTCCAGCCGTTCCTGTGCATCGACCAGCTGCGCGTTTAGTTCGTCGGCATCCGGGGCGTTTTGCAGGATACGCTGCAGGTCTGCAATTTCCTGTTCGGTGGCGGCTTTTTCACGTTTTGCGGCGGTGCGAAAGGCGCCGTTGGTCAGGTCTCTGGCGGTGGCATGCTGGATGGCGTTATGCAGATCGGTTTCCCGGCGATCCAGACACTTTTGTTGATGGTGCGCCGCTATTAACTGGCGGGTGGCGGTGAGTACCTGGCTGTCGTTATCACGAACCATGGCCAGTACCAGTTGGTCCATCACCGTGGTGCTGTTGCCCGCAACGGTGTTGGTCAGGGTGCGGTAGAGCTGCTCCGGCTGGCTGGAGAGTTGATCCAGGGCATTGAGGTTCTCTGCGGCCTTGGTCAGCGCCAGGTTGTACACCGGCAGGGCCAGCGCATCGGCGCCCTGATTGCGCCAGTCATCGCCGGCCAGCACCAGCCCGGACACCGCCCGGGGGTTGCCCGGGAAGCGCGCGGCAATACGGATAAACCAGGCCCGGGCCCGTTCCTCGTCACCGTCGCGCCGATAGCTCTCTGCCAGCAGGAAGGCGGCATCGACAGCAGCGGGGCTGTTTTGCTCCACTTCGCTGAGTTGCTGACGGGCAAAGGCGGTATCGCCGTCTTTCAGGGCCAGTGCGGCCAGCCGCAGGCGCGCGTAATTACCCAGAATCGGTTTGTTGATGCTGCTGGCATGCTGGTTATAGGCAAGCAGTGTACGGGCTTGCGTTGTCGTCGCCTGGTGGCCCAGCAGGTCCAGAAGTTGTTCATCATCCTGGCTGATGGCCAGTGAGGAGGATGAGGCTGCGAAGGGGGCTGCGCTCAGGCAAGCCGAGTCGGCCATGCTGGCGAGGGGCAGCAATGTCAGGGTCAGGCTGGCGATAGCAGCACGTGAGAACGGTCCCATCATTATGTCAGTCTTTTTTTATTGGCATTATTGGGCCCAAATGGTGCGCCAACTGGCGAATGAGAGAAGGAACTAGGTCACACGGGAGTAGACAAAGTCGTCAGGTGGGGCTTGCCGGAGGGGGAATGCTCCCCGCTTCACGGGTGTTGTGAAGCGGGGCTGTGGGGATGGAGATCAGAATCCTCGATAGCTGGTTGCGACAATGGCAACCGCAGCAATGACCACCAGGATCCCCACGATGAACATCACCGTGGCAAGAATGCCCAGCACCTTGCCCGCCAGCGTCATGCCTTCACCGCTGTTATCCATATTGCCCTGGCGCATGGCAGCTAAATCCTTGTTGCCCAGGATCCAGGCGACAATGCCGACAGGGGCAAAAAGCAGTACCCCCAACAGGCCAAGTGTCAGTACCAGCCCACCACGGTGCGGCGCCGCGTTGGTGTTGATGGCGGGGTTTTGCGGGGCGTTTGTCACAGGCTGATGGCGACCGCTAAAGGCGGCACCCAGCATCAATGCGCTGATGATCAGGTACAGCCCGTTGTAGATGCCGCTGGAGATCAGGGCAAAGAGATCGCCGGATATCTTGTCGTCATACAGCATTTCTATCAGCACGAATTGCTGCAGGCACATATAGGCGATATGGACCAGGCTGAGCAGCGAGGCGATCAATACCAGAATGGCTGCGGTCCGTGCCTTTGGCATGAAAATGCCGGCCAGTACAAAGCCGGCGATGGCGACCAGAAAGGTCGGTAGCGTCATGGTGATGAGTTGCGCTATTTCTCCACCCATTGGAACTCCTTTTACTTTGGGGTTGAAACAAAAAGCCGGCTCAGGAAAACCTTGAGGAGGCTGCGTACAGCTCGCCAGCGATTGACCAGAAGCGACAGAAAGATCAGCGCGCAGCCTGCCAGTTGCAGCAGTGTCATCTGTTCACCGAACCAGGCGGCTGCCATCAGTGCGGTCCACATGGGTTCCAGCACCATAATGACAACACCATGGCTGTGCAGTGACAGGCTTTGCGCATAGGTTTGTACCAGAAAACGCAGGGCAGTGCCTACCGTGGCACTGAGTACCACCCACAGGGCCAGTATGGGTGTGGCGTTGGCCGCAACACTTTGCCAGGGTTCAAAAATGGCGGACAACACCCCGGTTAGTACGCCCACCACGGCGAGCACTACCGTGGTCAGCGCCAGGGCAGGGACGCGTGGGTGTTCAATACATTCGCCATTCATGCCCTGCGTGGAGAGGGTGTTGGCGGCGCGGGTGTTGAGATTGAAATAGAGCGCAAAAATGGTGGCGGCGGCCACAAAAAATAACTGCCCGGCTTCCAGGTGCAGCCCCTGATCCAGCGACAGCAGGGCCAGCCCCGCAGCGGCCACCGGCAGTGCCAGCCAGGTACTGCCAGGCACCGGCTCGGCAAAGATCAACCGGCCTATCACTGGCACCAGCACCACTCCCAGGCTGGTCAGAAAGGCGCCTTCCCCCACGTGCTCGCCCATGGCCAGCCCCATTACCCAACAGCTCATGGCGATGCCGAAAACGGTACCGACCCGGACACAACGGAGCAGTTGCTGGCCGCTCAGGCGGCGCAGCTGGCGATGCGCCGCCATGGCCAGCAGACTTGCGGCCAGCAGGAAACGCAGCGACATGAATAGCAGGGGAGGCATGGCCAGCACGGCTTCTTTGGAGAACATCCAGCTGATGGCAGCCAGAAGCGTGACCACCAGAAGCAGCAGGTCAGCTTTATGAGCTTGGTGGATAGACACTGAACACTATTCGCAGCAGAGACAGGCGGCGATGGTAGCACAGCCGTACCGGCCGGTAACGACTGGTGAAACGCCGCGATCATGGTCAAAGTAGACACCGGTAATCACAATACGACCAAGCAATCACGTGAGGGCAGTGCATGTTTGCAGCCTGGAAGAACTGGCGGGACGCTCGCCGGGTCAGGAAGATGGGATATACCCGGCAGGAGTGGGAGGCCGCAGTATCGGACTGGCCGTTAATGGCCCGGTTCGCGGGTGAAGAGCGGGATGCGTTGTTTGATCTCTCGCTGCGTTTTCTGGCCCGAAAAAGCATCGCCTCGGGCGGCGGGTTCGCTTACACCGATACCATGTGCCTGAAAGTGGCAACCATGGCCTGTGTGCCCATTCTGTACCTGGGGCTGGATTGGTATGACGGTTGGTACACGGTGATTTTGTATGAAGGCGCCTTTATTCCCAATCGGCCACACCTGAGCGAAGACGGTGTGGTCCATGCCCAGGGGCCGGTGCTGGCTGGCGAGGCCTGGCATCAGGGACCGGTGATTCTGTCCTGGGACGCGATCTGTGATGCCTGCGCGCCGGAAAACCGGGCCAGCAATGTGGTGATTCACGAGATGTCCCACAAACTGGATATGCGCCGCAATGGCGCCAACGGCAGGCCGCCGTTGCATACCGGGATGAACCCGAAACAATGGCATGAAACCTTCACCGCGTGCTGGGAAGAGTTGCTGAGCGATTATCAGCACCACCGGCCCATGCCGGTGGATGCTTATGCGTTGACCGGTCCGGGTGAGTTTTTTGCGGTGTGCAGTGAAGCCTTTTTCGAAGGGCCGGATCAGCTCTACAAGGACTGGCCGGCTCTGTACCGCTTGTTGGCACAGTTTTATCGACAGGGAGAGCGATGATGAAATTTATTTTTGAGGTGCGCGTCAAGCCGGGCTTTAGCGTGGAGGAATATGCCCGGGGCTGGGTGGAAGCCAGTGAAATCATTCAGCAAAGCGAAGGAGCAAAAGGCACCTATTTGCACCGCAAGATTGGCTACCCGGACACAGTACTGGCCATCGCCCATTGGGAGAGCAAAGCACACCGCGATGCCAAGGACGACAGCCGCAGCGCCAGGGTCAAGGCGATTCTGGAAAAGCACGCCAAAGTGGTTGAGGTCAGCGTGATCGGCGAGTACGACGAGCCGGAGTGGCAGGTGTTACCGCAGTGAGAAGGGGGCAGGTGGGTTTGCCCGAATGAGATGAGGCAGGGCGGTAGTAGAGCTCGCCCCTGTGCTGCAGTGGTTGTCAGCAACAGGGGCGATCGCCATGGAATCAGGCTTCCGGCAGGGTGATATTCAGTTCGAGAATTTCACAGCCGGATTCCCGGTCCATCTGGACGTTCACGGCGTCCTGGTCGACAGGGACATATTTGCGCACCACTTGCAGCAGTTCTTCCTGAAGCTGCGGCAGGTAATCCGGGCCACCGCGGGTGGAGCGTTCGCGGGCGACAATGATCTGCAGGCGTTCTTTTGCCACAGATGCCGTGTTCTGCCTTTTAGGAAGCAGATAACTGAAGATGCTCATCCGTTAGCCTCCAAACAGACGGCCGAATAGACCTTTCTTGTTAGTGGTAAGAAAGCGGTGCGGCA